>CENJ01172952.1_pt1 | contig 53150 bp, 48 predicted proteins | sample 356161 | NCBI WGS metagenome assembly CENJ01 (sample SAMEA2619531, study PRJEB7988) | marine metagenome | biome: marine biome (ENVO:00000447); feature: surface water layer (ENVO:00002042); material: "saline water (ENVO:00002010), including plankton (ENVO:xxxxxxxx)" | depth 5 m
TACCCTTCGGCATCCACGCTCAGCTCAACGCGGTCCAGCCGATCATAGTACAGGAAGCTCAAGCCACCATTCGCATCCTGCGTCCGGATTACATTGCCAAAAGCATTATAGCTGTAAGAAGTGACGCCCCCTTCTTCGTTCGTCTCTGTCAGGACCTGACCATTTTTATCAAATGTATAATATATGTTCTGTGCTGGTGTTACACCGTCATGCGTCGCCCGATATTTGAGAACCCTGTCAGTATTTCCAAGCCCGTCATAGTAAAACCAGGTTTCCTTATACGTTCCGGTTGCGCTATCTGAAGCGAACTCACGCTCGAGAATTTTACGTCCCGCGGCATCATACGCATAGACCGTCCTAGTTTCATCACGCAGATCACCATAAGACTGAATTTCTAGGCTTTTTTGCCCATTCGCAAAATACTGAATGTGATTCTGTGTACCGTTTGCATCATAAATACTCGAAATGCGGCCCTGCACATCGTATACATATTGTGTTTCGACAAAACTTCCCTTGCTGGCATTTACAACTGTTGACGTCGTCCAGCTGGAAGTAGGCGACAATTTTGCACTCCAGCGGATGTCTTTGAGCACGCGGCCCTCAGCATCAACATTGTACTGAGTTACGTAACCTTCCGCATCAATCTCAAAACGCGTTTCGCCCTTGGCGTTATAGAACTTGAAAGATTGAAGTGCACCGGCCGCGTTACTGCCTGCCCAGCTGTTCATATCATCTATGCTCGGCAGGCTGGTTGTTGCACGACTGACTGAAAAACGGGTTACAGCACTTACCAGCCCTAACGTGTTGTAATCATATTCCGTCACACCGCCTTCGGCATCAATTGCATAACGGAGCTGGTTCTTCGTGTTGTATACCGCCCAGCTCGTTCGATCCTCTCCGGAAGACCCAAGCGCGCTAACAGCTGAATGAACATCCTCATAAGCATAAGAGTTCAGATTTCCCAACGCTTCAGCGTACTGAACAGTCGACCTCACTACACCAATATTTGTGTTGTTGGCATCACCCTTATAAACGTGCTCCGTCACATAGTTTTCAGCATCAATCTTGTAACGCAGGGCATTCTTGCCGTCATAGACATAACGTACCCTTACATCCGCAGACGCATCCTCAGTAAATGACCCCAGAAGCTGGCTGAACGAGCCGCTCTCCCGCAAACCCACTGACGTCGCGTTCGCAAAGGTAATTTCTTCAACTTTGTTGCCCGATGGCCCATAAACGATTTGCGAGAGATGGCCTTCGCCATTGAGCAACCCGATAACTTTGCCAGAACGATCATAGAAAGTCCGGGTCAGAACGTCTTTACTGTCAGAATCCGGCAGATACTGGTCCAGACTGGCGCTCCCCGCTTCCAGATCAGTGACCTGTGTTGCGCTTAGTTTGTTATAATAGCTCTTCGTCGAAACCAGATTACCCGCATAATCATAAGCATAGGCCGTGACCGAGCCATCACCGAGTGAGGTTCGCACAACACGCCCCTGCTTATCATAGGCGCTCCACTCCCAGATATCATAACTGTGATCGGACGGGCGAATGTCATCAATAGTGAGCGCATTATCAGGATCAGAACGGAGTGTACTCAGGTTCACTGTTGAAACTTTGTATAAGTATCGCGCCGTTGCAATAACATTACCGTTCCTGTCATAACGGTATTCAATCAGGCTACGGTCATCACGAACTTCCGCCGTCATACGCCCGAGATTATCATAAAGATAATAAGTCCGATTTCCGGTCGCATCCTGAGAAATACGGAGCAGGCCATCCTTATCATACTGAGAGCTGGAGGCTCCCGTCGCCACATAGCTTCCGCTTTCGGTCGCGCCGATCAGTGCACCAGTCTTATCGTAGGTTGATACAACCGTATAACCTTCGGCGTTCGTCACCGTTGTCGTCGTTGCCACGTCGTCAAACGTAACCGTGGTTGTGCCACCATTCAAATCAGTCGAGCTGATCTGACGCCCCAGGCCATCATACGCAAACGTCTCGGTGGCAAGCCCGGTGATATATCTGGTCAGAACTCGGCCCGATGTGTCCCGCGTATAGTTCGACTGTGTAAATCCTTCACCCCAGTCATAAGATCCGTCCACATTCAGACCAGCAAAGCTGAGCTCCTGTATCAGCTCACTTTTTACATCATAACGTCGTTCAAAAAGCTTGCTCTGACTACGATCAGAAAGACTATCCCTCCAGGCATTCATTTCTGTCAGCGAAGGTACAGAACTACCTGATTGGTACACATCGTATGAATACTGGATAGCGAGCCTCAGATCCCCTTTATTTCCCCAAGCCCCCCCATCAGATGCTTCATATCGATACTCTATGACCCGCCCTTCGGGATCGATGGTGTATCTAACCCGGCCCACACCATCATAAACATAACGAGTAATGCTAAGTGTTGCTTGGTCAAACGCCGCCAATCGCCCGTTCGGAAGCACCGCATATCCGACCGTTTCGGCGGCGTGGGCGATTTCCGAATCCGCAGACGCTTCTTCTTCTGCAAAGAAAACTACTCCCGCCTCATCCGGCATGCCGCGAACACGCAAAGAAACAGTGTCTCCTCCTTCCAAGGATTGAAATGATGCCAGAAGGCCAAAATCAGTGGATGGCGACATACCCCAGCTTAGCGGTTCATCCGTATCCCCCACACCGCCCAACACCGATACCAGATCACCGGTCTCTACCGATCCACCAGCTTCTATCGCAATCCAGGATACAGTTTCAGCGCCATGCGTGTTGGCAGTCGATTGCTGCTCCTGCAACCGAGCAGAAAAGCCAGTCGACGAAAGATTAGAAATTCTGGCGACAACTGCATCCGGGTCATTTGTGGTGGTGACCTGTGAGAGCAGAATTGGTGCTTGCGCAAAAGTATAGCCAAAACTGAAACCGGCCGTACCGCCTGAAGCCGGTGCCGTGTTGCTTCCCGCAACAATTTTTCTGCCATCCGCCAGCACATGTTCTCCGGCAGATACCGCCAACCATGAGACCTGCTCGGACGCATGACCACCGTCAAGATAATCCCATTCATCGAATTGGTACTCGAATCCGGTATCTGTGACGTTGCGCACCCGAACGTTGCCGGGATCACCTACATTGGTCGTGGGAGGCCCCATCACAACGATGGCATTTTTTATAGCCGTAGCAAAACTCACACTTTGCCACCCGCTTCCGCTAGCAGATGACGTCAGAGTCCCGACTTCACCGACTGACTCTCCGCGGGTTTCGCGCACAAGATTATTGTTACTATCAAAGTGCCGAAACAAAACATTGCCGGCCGCATCCTCGAGCCGAACTCGATTTCCCATCGCATCATAGGAATTGCGCGTTATATTCCCTTCGGCATCCGTGATACGCGTGATATTTCCGTCAGCATCATACTCATAGCTGACAGTCTGGTCAGCGACACCCTGTGACGGATTAAGAACTTTGACCTGAGTTAGACGGCTTTCGCCATCCATCGTGAAAACGGTAGCTGTTCCATTGGCGTCAGTGATCGTTCTCTGTGTCGCAGAATCATAAGAAATCAGCGTCTCACGAACATTCCCGGAACCAACTGTTTGCTGTATCGACGTAACCCGATCCGACCCGTCATAGTTCAACTCAAGCAACGACCCGTCAGTCTGACTGATCGTATGAATACGCTTGGATGCACCATGATAAGTATAGCTCGTCACGTAAGTATCGCCGTCGCTGATTGAGCTATCTTCGGGCGACAAATCCGTGGTCACTGATACCAGCCGGTTGCTTCCGTCATAGCCATATCGCACCCGGGTAAGCGTCTTGGCGGCTCCTCCATTCGCGTAAGTCTCTACCGAAGAAATATTGGCTCCCGACCATGTGTATTTTACATATCCGCCATCGTCTGCGATTAGCCTGGAAAGATTGGCCCCCGAATACTCATAGGTAAGGTTGTGCCCGTCAGTATCCGTTCGGGCGGTGATCCGCCAATTGTCCGTTCCATAGGCCTGATAGGTTTCTGTAGAACGGCTATCGCCATCCGTCCTCGTCCAGACACCTCCTGAATAAGTGAGCTTGTCATGAATGCCTGCCCCGTCGACTGCCCAATAAGCCGTGACTGAATTTTTTGTCCCATACGTATAGGTAATTTCGGTGCCATCTGCGGAGACCCGCTTTACCGAAGAGTTCGCGACATAATCATAGACGCGCAAATCTGTGCTCTGTCGCCAGTGATCGCCGTTTTCATCCAGCGCACCCAGACTGTTGTAAGTCCGAGAAATCACCGCATCATGGCCGCGACCAATCAGGAATTCGTCCCGTCGCGAGATCAACAGATTACCATTCGCCGCATTGAGAGAAACCGTGTCTCCCCCTCTGCCTTGAACGCCGTTACCGAGAAGCCCACCTACACCGATCTGAGCTGCTGAACTTCGCTCCGCGCCGGAACCCAGACCTGTAAAAAAGGCAACCATTACCCGCTCCCGAATAGACTGTACCGGGCCCTTGAACGCCCTTCACTTACCCAATCGGCGGATCTGCGAAAAAGTTTAGAAAAATTTTCGATCCACGGTCACTTTTCTTTTTTTGCAATGCTGACTTCTGTGTTTTGACTTTCGGCGAGGAAGCGAGCCCCGTTTATTGTCTGCATCAAAGACAACGTTCCGTTGTGCGAAATTTTTCAAGAATTTTGCGAAAACCGCTTGTTTAATTGGCTCTACTGGTCTGATGTCCAATAAACAGGGGGAACTGTCATGACGTCGGATCAGGCGCTTTATTTTCTGACCGAAATGCTTGCCGCCGCGCTTTTCGTCGCCGGCCCAATTCTGCTCGCGACACTGCTCGTTGGCCTTATCGTCAGCGTGATACAGGTGACCACACAAATTCAGGAAATAACACTCTCGTATGTTCCGAAAATCTTGGCCACGGGCATTCTGCTTGTCGTACTTGGTCCGTGGATGCTTTCAAAATTGACATCGTTCGCGATCCTGCTTTATCAGCGCCTGCCAGAGCTCGGCTGACCGGACTATCCTCAGTGTTTTCTGAAAACTTAATCATTGAAATTCTACTTGTGTCACTGCGCGTCTCGCCAGTATTGCTGTTCGCTCCGCCGTTCACGCTGCTTCGTATTCCAGTGTTGATCAGGGTTTTTCTGGCGTTGTCACTTGGCGCGTGGTTGAGCAGCGCATCACAGTTTTCTCTAGATGTCAGCAGTCTGAATCAGGACTTCGCTGCGGCTATGATTATCTCGGCCGCAGTGAGCGAGTTACTTGTCGGGATCGCGATAACTCTCACATTACAGATCGCCTATAGTGCACTCCTGATTGTCGGACGGTCCGTGGACATCCAGGCCGGGTTTGGCCTTGCGCTTCTGGCGGATCCGACCCTGCGGTCGCAATTGCCTCTCGTCGGTACCATTTTGGCTTACGGTTTCGGTGCGGTCTTTTTCTCAGTTGGCGGCGGGCGCGAACTTCTGGAGATTTGGTGGCGATCCACGGAGGTTCTGGAAGTTGGTAGTTTCAATGGCGTTCTGCCTATCTTTCCACTCCTCGAGTTTCTTTCCCAGAGCCTGTCTCTGGCGATGGGCCTCACCGCGGTGGTCATCCTGACATTGTTTCTCATTGATCTGACGGTCGCATTTCTCTCCAGAACACTTCCCCAAATGAACGCTCTGCTCCTTGGGTTTCAAATCAAAACGATAGCCGTTTTATCGACCCTGCCCATCGCGCTGGCCTTTAGCCTGACCGTCTATCTTCGCCTGATCAGAGGTGGTTTTAGCCTTTCGGAGGCTTGGTTTTGAACATGGCGGAGACTGAACAGGACAAAACGGAAGAAGCCACGCCATTCAAGCTTAGAAAAGCACGAGAAAAAGGGCAGATTGCAAAAGGAACCGATATCGCATTCTTCGGCACGCTGGCTGCATTGACCCTTTATGTCCTATTCTCAGGCCCAGCCGCGATAAGCCAGTTCATTGCGCGGATTAAAGAGCTTTACCTCAAATCAATTTCGTCCGCATCTGGTGGTTCGCAGGAAGCCGTTGTCGCTATACGTGATACCTTTGCGCCCGGCTTCATGATCGTCGCGGGCCTGGGCGCTCTGGTTTTTACGTTCGTTATTCTGCTTCAAATCATTCAGATGAAGGGCCTGTTGTTTACAGCACACCCACTCAAACCTGACTTCAACCGGGTTAACCCTGCAAAGGGACTGAAACGACTTTTCTCCTTTCGAATGCTGAAAGAAGCGCTCAAGAACATTATCAAGATGGTCGTTTACTGTACTACGGCGTTCCTGATCTGCTGGCCTTCCATCCAAGCGCTTGTCCCTACCCTTGTTGATGCGGAATTTCTTATAGCGGCAATGACGTTGATCGGAACCAGGCTACTGCTGCTTTTTGCATTCCTCGCGATGATCTTCGCCGCAATCGATCAGGTGATCGTCAGGCAGGAGTTCAGAAAACAGATGCGGATGTCGAAGTCCGAGGTGAAGCGCGAGCATAAAGATCGTGAAGGCGAACCCCGGATAAAGCAGAAGCGCAAACAACTGCACAAAGAATTCACCAAACAGACCAATGACCTCGGTAATCTGCCTGGTTCGGATCTGCTCATAGTCAACCCAACTCACTATGCGGTCGGGCTCCGGTATGAACCGGATAAAATGGAAACCCCCGAGCTTACCACCAAGGGCAGAAACCGTTACGCGGCAATCCTTCGGCAACGCGCCGTCACTCTGGGTATTCCCATTATACAAAACCCTCCGTTGGCGAGAGCGCTTTACAAGCACGGCACGACCGGCCACGCCATCCCGGAAAAAACCTTCCGTGAGGTTGCTAAAGCCTACATTTTCCTTCGAACTCAATAGCAAGCAGTCAGATAGATCCCATGCTGGAATTTTTGAGAAACAACCGTGACCTCGCGCTGATTGGCGCAGTGATTGTTATTCTGACGGTGCTCTTCGCTCCCATCCCGTCCGTCTTGCTGGATCTCGCGATTATCGTGAATCTCGGATTCGGGCTCACCATTCTGCTACTCACCTTCTACGTGAAGAAGCCGATTGATTTCTCGACCTTTCCTTCCCTCCTACTCATCACGACTCTATTGAGGCTGTCGTTGAATGTCGCCGCGACGCGCCTCATTCTGACGGGAGCCGATGCCGGTGAAGTTATCGGATCGATTGGCGCTTTTGCCGTTTCCGGCAATTTCGTCGTGGGGCTCGTCGTCTTTCTGATCCTGATTGTAGTGCAGTATGTCGTGGTCACCTCAGGCGCCCAACGGGTGTCTGAGGTCGCAGCACGCTTCACGCTCGATTCTATGCCGGGCCAACAGATGAGTATTGATGCCGATCTCAACATGGGTCTCATCGACCCTAAAGAAGCCGTACGACGTCGTGAAGCTCTTGAGAAGCAGGCCGCATTTTACGGCTCAATGGATGGTGCGAGCAAATTCGTGAAAGGAGACGCGATTGCCGGCGTGATAATCATCCTGATCGATATCATTGCGGGCTGGATCATCGGCGTCGCACAAATGGGGATGGACTGGGATGAAGCCCTCAGAACGTTCTCGCTCCTGACAATTGGCGACGGTATCGCGACACAAATCCCGGCGCTCGTCATTGCAATCGCGACAGGCATCATTGTGACGCGCTCGTCCGCCGACCGAGAACTCAGCACAGAAGTGTTCAAACAACTTCTTTCGGTTCGCCGCATTCCACTCGTTGTGGGTGCCATCCTGTTGGCGATGCTTTTGCTCCCTGGCATGCCGAAATGGCCGATTCTCATCATTCTGGCTTTGTTTGGATATGCCTGGCTGCATATCCGCGACACGTCAGACGCCGATCAGGACCTGATGAGTTCCGACGACGAGGAAGGAGTGAAAACTGAGGCTCTGACCAAATCGTTCCCGGCGATCGAAATTGCGTTGGGTGCAAGCATTGCTGAGGCTTGGGCGGATAAGCGGTCTCAGCTTTTGGAACGCTTATCTAATTTGCGAGACTCACATGCCAAACAGACGGGTTTCAGCCTGCCTAAAGCTGTTTTCATAGACGACAAGTCGCTGAAACCGGACGAATATCAGATCCGGATATTTGGAACAGCTTATTCTGACGCTGAATTGTTTCCAGATCAGCTCTTAGCGATCCGGTCAGATAAATCGACGGAAGGTCTTTCCGGCACAGAGACACACGACGCAGCCTTCGGTCTTCCTGCAATCTGGATCGATCAGTCAAACGAAAATCTGGCAAAGGAAAAGAAGTACTCTGTGATCGATCCGGTGACAGTACTGATCACGCACCTGAGCGAGGTCATCCGCTCAAACTCAGATGCCTTGCTGACCCGTGCCACGACCGCGCGGCTGTTGGAGGAAGTCAGAGAGCGACAAAGCGGACTTGTCGAGGAATTGCTTCCAAATCTGCTGACTGTTTCGGATATTCAAAAAGTGCTGAGGAATCTTTTGAGAGAAGGCGTCTCAATCGAGAATATCGATCAGATTGTTGAAAATCTCGTCGATCTGGCCCGTCAGGAGAAGAGCCCCACGACCCTGACCGAGGTTATCCGCCAGCGGATGGGACTTTCTATTTGCAATACATTGAAGAACGGCCACAAGGAACTCGCCGTCCTCAGCCTGGATCCAAAAATCGAGAACCAAATCAAATCTGCGATGGCCAACACCAATGCAGAACCGCTTTTCGTGGTAGACCCTTCACTCACACAAAAGCTGATTGAAACACTCGCAACCCTTTCCACCCGCATGCACGGTCAGGGACGATCCCCTGTGCTTCTGTGCGGTGCCGAAATCCGTCGTCACGTTCGTTCTCTTACCGAACGGAGTGTGCCACAACTGTCGATACTTTCGATCGCAGAAATTCCAAAAACGATAGAGTTGAGTTCCTTTGATGTTGTTCGCGTTTAGCGTAACTTCCGCTTGAAAACTCACCGATATCGTTAAAAACCAGGACACGTCAGACTGATGCCTGAAACTGCTGAAAATCTGAAAACTGCAAACATGCTGCTTGGCTTCCTGTCGCAGGATCCAGAGAATGCAAATCTGAAACTCGATGCCGGGAATGCCCTGATTGCCGCAGGCAAATATGATGACGCGATCGATCTGTTAGGGACAGTCAAAGCTGACAATGAGTTGTTTCTGTCTGCCTGCAATCTCAAAGGGGAAGCAGCACTCCGCGCCCAACAGTTTGAGACGGCACTGGACGCGTTCAAAACCATTGTTGACGCTGGGGTTACAGATAGCGGGGTCAATTTCAATGTCAGCTGGGCGCTAACAAATCTAAAGGAATACGACGTCGCTCTCGAAACCCTTTCGGATGCCGCAGTTCAATCAATTCCTCAGGCCGCCATGCTTAAAGTTCAATTGGAGCATCAGCTGGGCGATTTTGAAGCTGCCGAAACGGCCGCTCGCGCTGCAGTCGAACGTTTTCCGGACCATGTGGGCCTGATGGCCGCTGTTTCTGTGCTCGCGCTCGATATCGAAGACAAAGACCTCGCCATAAAAACGGCAAAAGTCGCAGCGGACCACCCGGATGGCAAAACGACGATCGCAATGCTTGCGCTCGACGAAGGAGACATCAACACCGCCTACGCATTGTTTGATGAAGTCGTCTCCGACTTTCCGCAAAAACCGAGAAGCTGGATCGGCCGCGGTCTTTCTCAACTCATGCTTGGAAACTACGATGCGGGCGCGGAAGACCTGGATCGGGGCGCCGAGATTTTCGGCACGCACCTTGGCACATGGATCGCGTCGGGTTGGGCGTATTTTGTGCAAGGAAAATACGACGCCGCTCGAGATCGCTTTCAGACAGCGATGAACATCGATCCTAACTTTTCAGAATGTCACGGATCACTGGCGGTTATCGACCTGCTCAATGGAGACAATGAGAGTGCCTCGCGCCGTATAAAAACTGCGCTAAGACTCGATAGTGCGTGTTTCTCTGCGGCTCTCGCGCAAAGCATTTTCGTCGGAGCGCAGGGTAAAGCGGAGCTATCTCACAAAATCGTTGAGAAAGCGATGTCGACGCCCGTAAATAAGTCCGGTCAGACACTTACGGACATGCTGATCCGCATGAATTCCGGTGGAACAATTCATTAGGGCTTGCCTGCCTTAAGCTCGCTTAGAGATTTGTCCAACATCGCGCGCGAGTCTTCATTTTCCCGCATTTGACGCGTAACTTCCGAAACGATGGACTGCATGCTCGGATCGGAATCAACGCCTTCTCCGAAAGCTTGCGCGAGTAAAGCGGAAACAAGGGCTCGGTGTTGTTCCTGCTCGGTAAGGTCGCTATCTTTCAAAACCGAAGATAGTCGATCAATCTGCGATCTTTTCTGGTTGACGGTTTTAGACGCCCGTGTGGCGGGCCGGGACTTTGAAACACGTTCGGCTTTTTCAAGCTGTGATTTCAGCTGAAGCAAGATCTGATCGTATTGGGAGATCCTCGTCATTTCACTTCAATCCTCGTCAATGCCTGGTAGTCCGTCCATCACCAAATTGCTTCAATAGAATTGATGTGGCCGACTGCTCTTCGGATGTCTCTTCTGCGACCGCGTTCTCGGGCGCCACGGCAAGCTGATCGCGGCAACGATCGATAAGCATTTGCATATCCCCGTTGAGAGGCAGATTTTCATCATTAACCGAAATGCCCTCCTGAAGAAGGCGCACACAATCATCAAATTCATCTCGAATGAGATGCCTGAGCCCCGTCGCAAAGAGCTTCAGATAGTGACCCTCAGGCAAAGTATCGAGGAGCGCCCATGTCTTCAGCGCCGCGTTAGATTCTCCGGAGGTGAGCTGAAACAAACCGAACTGAAAGCGGGCGATGTGAAGATCAGGTGCGATTTCAATCGCGCGGCCGAAGTATTTGTGTGCGTTGACCAGATCGCCCTGACTGGCGAGCATCGATGCCATCATGAATACAATGCGCGGATCATCTGGGTAGGATTGTAATAGCGAAGAGAGGCGTTCCACGCCGTTAGGTTCGCCCGACTGCAAATCCTCGACGAGCTGATTTAGTTTTTCATCACTGCATAGCTGCATTACCAGTCCTCTTGTCCCACCCTTCACAAAAAATGCTTCAGTCGCTTCCTCAGCCGATTGAGTGCGGATTTATGGAGTTGTGAAATCCTTCCCTTGGTGAGTTTCAATAGTTTCGCAATTTCTACAAATGCGGTTCCCTCGATATAGTGTTGCATAATCACGAGATCTTCAGGATCTGGCAACTTCTGTACTTCTTCATAGACGGAATGTTCCAGCTGCCGAAATGCGAGCGACTGAAATCCATCCGCGGCCGTATCAGCGCTATCCCCAGAATAGGCAATGCCCGCGCTTTCAAGCAACAAGCCGAGCGCGAGACTGACCGCAACTTCCGCCGTGTTCTCGAGCGAACTACCCGACACGCCGTCTCTCGAGGTGAGCGAGTTCATACGATCACGCTCTTTCTGACGTTCATAAGTCAACTGGGCATTCTTCTCATTGGCCTTTATCAGACCGTCAGAAATGCTGCCTTTGATCCGATGGCGAGCGAAGGAATGAAACCTGCTACCAATTGAGGGGTCGAACGCCTCCATTGCTTCGAGCAACCCCGCGTAAGCCAGCTGCTCAAAATCCCCATATTCCATTCCGAGATGTGACCGCGCACGGAAAAGACTACCTGCTATTTTCCTTGCGAATGGCTGATATTCAGAAAAGAGATCAGATCGATCTCTGGCGTTTCCATTGGCTTTAAAACGACGCCATCTGGCCGCTTCAACTTTCGCCGGCTCCAACAGCATATTGAGACCAATACCGCTTTGGGTACGCCGCATTACCCGAAGCCCCCCAACACCCCTCGAATGATGAGCGCCCAGCCATCGATCATTACGAACACCAGAATTTTAATCGGCAAAGAAATCGTGGCTGGTGGAACCATCATCATGCCGAGCGACAATAATATGCTCGAAACTATCAGATCGATCAGCAGAAAAGGAAGCATTATGACGAAGCCGATCGTGAAAGCGACGCGCAACTCATTCAGAATGAATGCAGGTACCAACAGGAACAAATCCACATCCTCAGGAGATGCCGGAGCGGGCCGACCGGACAACTCATACATCAGGAGCAGGTCGTCATCCTGTACCTGCGACAGCATAAACTCTTTCAGCGGCACCTGGCCGACTGAAACCGCTTCTTCCAGTGTCATTTCATTCTCGACATATGGCGTGAAAGCCGTTGTCCTGACCGCATCAAAGGTCGGCGTCATAACAAAAAATGTCAAAAACAATGACAACATGACGAGGATTGGGTTAGGCGGCGTCTCCGGCATACCGAACGCATGACGTATCATAGCAAGCACGACTGCGATACGGATGAATGCCGTCATCGACATGAAAAGTGCCGGAAGGATTGTAAGCGCGCCCAAAAGAACGATTGTTCGCAAGATATCGCCCGACGCGAATCCCTCTGCTGCTTCCTGCGCTACAGCGATCGGGCTCAACACAGCGAGACCAGAGGTAACAGTCACCCCGCGCAACAGACAACCCATCTTCAAGATTGATCTCCCGGGGCGTCGTCAAGCAGATTCAGCTTTTCAATTTTTCCCTGTGCACATGCAAGGAACACCTCTTTGCCGTCCACTTCGGCGAGTACAAGCGTTTGCCCCGGACCGATGCCGAGAACCTCTATGACCTTCATACGCTTCTCAGATTCACGGATGAACATCCCATTTAAACGAAACATACCGCCTGAACGTTGAACTTTTCTGGCCCAGATCGCGGTCGCGATGAGTACCAGAAATATCAGTCCCACAAGGACAAGTCGCACGGGCGAAAATTCGAAAGCCTCCCCCTGTGCGAGGCTCGTCGCAGTCATCAGAAGACTAAGATCGGAGGATGCTGTCACGTCCACTTGATCGTTCCGCCCGATCAGTCCGATTTTTCGCCGGGCAAGAGGTCGCTCAATCGAACACCGAATTTATCGCCCACGGCGACGAGTTCTCCGCGCGCCACGGCAACTCCATTGAGACGAAGCTCAACATTCTGGTTAAGGGGGGTGTCAAGTTCGACGGTCTCACCCGGCTTAAGGGCTTCCAGTTCACCCACAGTGGATTCCGTGCCGCCCAGATACGCCTCAATGCGGACCGTCAGCCCATCCAAAGCACCTGAATTCAAAACTTTACTCATTCAAACTTCCTCAGATCCATCAATTCGCAACTAGTTTCAGCGTATTCTTCGTCTCACTGCTTTGAACTTCGGCACTCACCTCCGGAAGCAACTTGCCGTTAGCTGTAAGCGAAAGCGCTGCGTCACAGGGCGTATCTATTACGAGTGTGTCTCCGCTCACCAGGTCTCTGAAATCAGCCATACTTAACTCCACGCTTCCGACATAAGCGCCGGTTCTGACCCGCTCGTTCCGGAGGGCCTGGCTCATGGAATGAAGTTGTGGCTTTTGTTGCCGGCCATCAGGTTTCACGAGCTCTTTTCGCAACCGGATCGCTTGAGATGAGCTGATACAGAGCATGAATTCGACCTGCAGGGCATCACACCTCAATCGCAAAACAAGACTGTTTCCCTTCGGTTCCGTCTCTTCAACGAAGTTCAGATCGCGCTGAATTTGCCTCCCCACAGAAGCAACAAATAAATCCAGCAACCCCTCATCCGCTGACCGTAGAAACGTGTTGTCGGCGGCAGATTTTGCGAGCTGTCGCAAATCGCTCCCTAAAATGTGGTCCGCTATCGCGCTTCCGTAGCCATCGGGAACGCCGAGCACAAAATCTCCCGCAGTGTCTGCCCAGCTCGACATGTCAGAACCGCATGGCTGCCCAAACTGAAGCGACTGCTCCATACAGATCCAATTTGATTCCTTTTTTGCGACGGATTTGAACGCACGCGAGAACAGGTCGCATGCGTAACCGCTCACCCGGTCGTCGAGGAGCGCTGAGTCTGGCAGCCAGTCAGTCGCGATGACGGTCACTACTGTCCCCGGGTCTGGAAGAGTTGCTGAATCATCTCATTCGCCACACTCACAACCTGAGATGATGCCTGATACCCACGCTGAACCAGAATCAGGTTTCCGAATTCAGACGACAGCTCCACATTCGAAGCTTCGATCCGATTTGAAAGGACACGCCCCACGAGCTCACTCGAGCTGGAATAGAGGGATACATCCCTGGAATCTTCATTCACGAATATGCCGCCAGACCTTTGCTCAATGGACTTTGGATCCTTGAACGTTGCAAGAGCCACTGAGCCAAGTTCTGTCGCCTGCTCGTTGGAGTATTGAAGTTCGAGCACGCCGTCATCATTGACGCCAAGCGTTTGTAAGTCGCCAATGCCGAACCCGTCCACGTCACCTGCCCGTAGAGTCGATACCTCACCCGAAGAGAAAGACGTTACATTCTCAGAGAAGTCAAAAACGACGGAATAGCCTCTTTCGTCGTCAGAAAACGTCAGTTCCTGGGAATCCTCGGTTGGTCGACCCAAATCGAATTTCAGTGTCTGAACACCGATCTCGTTATCATTACCGTCTGTGACCGTGACTTTCCATTCGCCGGATGGGTCGGTTTCCTCGCGGGTGAAGGCCACAGACCAATCTGCCGATTCACCATAGGCGTTGAAGACCGTCACATCGGTTACGGTGAAGCCCAGCGAAGATGAGGAAAGGTTGTCCGTGAACTGGACGCGGGTTGTCGCCTCAGGTTGACTGATACGACTGGAATTTACGCTAACGGGTTCGGCACGGCCATTTTCGTTCAGAAGAGTCAGTTTGTAGTCCGTTCCCGAGAGAACGATGTAACCGTCTTCGTCGATTTCGAAATTGCCGGTGCGTGCGTAAAAATACTCTCCGTCTTTCTCCAGTACAAGAAACCCTTCTCCATCAATTGCGAGATCCAGAGCACTCTCTGTCTGGCGCAACTCGCCCTGACTGAAATCGAGTTGTGTGAGCGCAAGCGAGACACCCTGGCCACCGCCATCGCCTGTATAGGCGAGATCAGAGCCACCACTGTAAAGATCACGGAAAACGAGATTGGAGCCTTTGTAACCCTGTGAATTCAGGTTTGTAATGTTGTTGGATACGTCCTTCAGGCCGTTGGAGTAAGCGTTCATACCGCTCAGACCTATAAACATGGATTCCAGCATTAGTTTTCTTCCTCCCGGATTTGAGAAATTGACCCCAGTTGAATATTGCTGATGGTACGCTCATCCGCCGTTTCAATCGTCAGACGAGGCAGACCATTGTTGAAGGCGACGTTCGTGACGCGACCCGTGAGAACGACTGAGCCAGCAGGAATGTCGACCTGCCGTCCGAGCAACCCGGCGGCAAGGGACGAATTGTCGGCACTCAGCATGGATTCGAGATTGTCGTTCATCGTGTTGGTTTGCTGGATTTGCGTGAACTGAGCCAGCTGAGACACAAACTCGAAATTGTCGATTGGCTTGAGTGGGTCCTGATACGTCAGCTGGGTCAAAACAATGGACAACAGATCCTCAAATCCAACTGCGAACGCATCATTCGCAGTTTCTTGAACCTGGCCACCATTCTGCGCGCTGTCGGGTAAAACGACAGGCTGAACCGGTGTTACTTCATCTTCCATGACCCGCCTCCCGACTAATATTATTCTGGCCGAACAGTTTCAGGACGGACGGCCCAAACCCGCTTTGACGCACAAGTTGGTCCATCCTCTTCTTCAGTTCGGGGCTGTTGAGATTTGCCGACCATGCAGAGATAAAAATACTGATCTGCAGTCCCTGTTCCATGAAAATCAACGCGACCCGGATATAGTTGTCCGCTGTATGGTCCTGCGCGACGGAGCTCAGGATTTTACTACCTGTCTGCGCCAGCTGTGCGGAGGTTCCGCTGAAATTCACATCGACATCCCAGGACAGTTTGAGTCTACCTGGCATGCTATCATCCGTATCGATCTCTGGTGTCTTGTTGCGAGACGGCGTTTGCGACACAAAAGCCGGTCTGGTGAGGTCCAAAGCTCTGTGATGGAATGCTTTGTCACGCTTCGCTTTTTGCGCTGACATAGCATCGACCTTCACGACGAAATCGGTCTGTGTATCCAGTCGTGAATTAGAAATAGTCTGCAACCGCATTTCCATATGCCTAACACCGCCGTCAAAAGACGTGTGCTTGTCAGTTACAAAATCCCGATACAGACGAGACCGTTCAGAATTCTCCGCATCCAAATCAATGTCGACATCGACATCAACATCCACTTTGTCGTCTACCGTTCGAAGACTGTCCTCGACGGACTGGTAGATCTCGCTAAAAACTATTTCTATCTGCTGGTCTTCATTGCCCGATAAGGTGGACACTCCGTCCAGGTAGACGTTGGTAACGGGCTTCGAAAGTATCGGGATGAAATCAGTCAAATGACGGCACCCACCTTGCGAGACGAAGATCCTCAGCCTGTGCAATCCGACGGATTTCCAGTTTTCGTGCCTCGTCTTTCCTTGCCCGCGCAGTTTGCTTTTCCAAAGTAGAAACAAGAGCCTTTTCTGAGCTGAATTGATCCTCCGCGAACGTTTCCTCACGTTCAGACTGAACCAGGTCCTCCTTGGCGTCTGCGGTTACATTCGACTGAACGGCAAACCTGTTGGAAAAGATCTGAGCTATTCTCGGGTCGGAATTTCCCTCAAAATACGATTGCCAGCTCTCATAAGCGTGGGTCAGGTCATCCGAACATTTCGCGAAAACCTGCCTCGATACATCAGCCTCAGATCTCGCACGACCCATTTTTGAAAGTCGATCCAGCTCGATCACTTTTCGCACGTTCTTCAGACGATGGAGCTGCTCTGATCTTTTCAAACTGGTCATAGCTGTTCCACCAGTTTTTCGAGTGCATTCAACGTATCCGTGGGTGTCGCCGCCCCGGATGTTGATTGTGCAAGAAAAGTCTCGATATCACTGCGTCTTGCGATCGACCGGTCGAGGCTTTTATTGTTTCCCGGTTTATGCAGGCCGCTTTCAATCAGCAACTGAGCTTCACGAAGTCGGAACATGCTGGCCCGCAGCTTCAGCAACGCCTTTTGCTGACGATCGCAGATCACCTTATCGGCCAGTCGGGACACAGAGTTCAGCACATCAATCGCCGGGTACCGCCCAGACGCCGCAATTTCCCTGGATAAGATTATATGACCATCGAGCAGTGACTTCATCACCTCGACGATGGGGTCGTCCACATCATCCGTTTCTGCCAAAACCGTGAAAAACGCTGTTATCGAACCACCAGAAGCCGAGGCACCACATCGTTCGACCATTCGGGGTAACTGCGCGAACACATTCGGAGTGTATGCTCGGACTGTCGGCGGCTCTCCCGCAGACAACCCCATTTCCCGGAGTGCCATCGCATAGCGCGTGGAGCTATCGACAAACAATACGACGTCTTTGTTTTTCGAACGCAGATATTCCGCCTGCGCAAGCGCGGCGTTTACAACGCGTGCTCTGACAGCCGCGCTTTCATCAGAGGTCGCAACAAACAATGTTGCCTTATTGGCGATGCCTGCTGCCTGGAGTGCGGACCAAAGAACGGCAACCTCCCGGCCGCGTTCCCCAACAAGGCAAAGCACAAGATTGTCGGCCTCGACATTTTGCATGATCTGCTCAACCAGTGTCGTCTTGCCGACACCACTAGCTGCAAAAATTCCGATGCGTTGACCTTTTGCGAGTGGAAGGCACCCATCTATGGCGCGCACTCCAGTTGAGAGCGGTGAGGCGGCCACATCCCGCTCCATAGGGTTCAATGGCTTTCCTGCCAAAGGCCAGAGAAAATCTGCCGTTGCTTCCGGGCGGCCATCTATTGGCTTTCCCAGCGCACTCAAAATACGCCCTTTTAACCCTTCGCCTACAACCGTCATTCGATGAGTGTCGGTACGGATGACCCGATCACCCACGGACAATGACTCGCATGAATCTAGAGGCATGAGGACAGTTTTATCGTGCGTCAGCGCTACGACTTCTGCTAACTTTTCCTCTTCGCCGCCGGCCGGAACAATCTTGCAAAGGTCACCGATGACAGCCTTTGGTCCCATCGATTCCAATCGCCCGGGAAGAACCGCCTGCAGTACGCCTCGATGAGTGATCGGATTTATTCCGCTAAGAAGAGCGGCAAATGGGTGATCCTGCATCATGCGTGCTTGGCTCCCACGATCGCGGTAGCAAGCCTGTCCCGCGCCTCACGGGTGAATTCGTTTACTGAAATTGAAACGTCCCCGGCACTAAGTCGAATGTCGCATTCTCCAGCGCTCTTGTGAGGCAGTAATCTGATAAAGTCGCCACCCGGGGAATCGACACCCAATTCCTCCAGAATAGCTTTTACCTCGTCGACGCTGGCGAAATCTGAGGAACTGACTTCAACGCAAACTACGGTTTCATTTCGCAGCATCCCTGCCTGCTGATGCAACAGATCCCGTAGGAATTGCTTCACCTGTTCTGGAGAATTGGCAAACTTGTCGAATGCATTGTCGACAATAACAAGAGCCAGTTGATCCAGTGTATCGAGCTTCTTCTCAAAGGCTTGTTGAGCCAGGCCAGCCGCGGCGACAAGGGCCTGGACCTTTTCATCGTGCGAGCGAAGCGCAGATGCTTCACCTTCCGCGAACGCTTTTTTTCGGGCAGTTTCTAATTCGGCAACATGTTCGGATTTGAACTTCAGAATTTCAGCTTCCAGCGCCTCAACCTTGCTCTCTACACTCTCTGCTTCCGGTGCGTTGGGCACCTGTGTCGTGACACGCACCTGATGCAGGGCGGTGATGGAGGCGCCGTTCTGCGCTTTTAGAATTCGAGACATCAAATCAGACCCCGAGTTCAGATTTGCGGGCAAAAATGCCAAGCCCGAGCCGCCTTGTAAGCCGCTGCATCAGCGTCTCACAGTCGCTTGCCTTTGCAATGGCTACCTCCAGTACGGTCCTCACATCATCGGTCAGATCGATTTGCTCGGCATCAATCAGATCATTCAGACAACGCCGGAAGCGCGAGGTAAATATGGATGTATCCAGCTTCGCTGGGTCAATTTTTGGCATAACCGACATTGCGCGTAACAAGTCTTCAACCGCGTGCCGGTCCTCGCGCTTGAGAGATTTCAGAATGGTCCGACGATCATTTGCAGATAAATCGCCGAATTCTTCGATCATCGTCGCGTATGACGGCGGGGTATACTTGTTCATAGTCCCGCTCCGGGTTCGACCCGACGCTGGCTAAGCTCCGTTAACCGGTCTGCCCAGACGGCGATTTCTTCTTTCGAAAGCGTTGGCCGACGCATTCGTCTAACGACAAGCAACGCGAACACCAACGCTCCAGAAGTTATAAGACTCCAGACGATCCAGCCATAAAACGCCCAAATAGAGCGAGCCGGCTCAGTCCCCACCAGGGGCACGGTGCCCACTTCTTCGGTAGCCATCGACCCCAGATACTCCGACACTTGGGTTACGGCTTCAGAAGCCTGAACTTCAGTTGATGGTGCCAAAATACCATCGGAAATCATTCGCTCAAGGTTCACGTGCGGCTCATTCGCCACAGTCATATCGACGGCTAAACTCATACCGTCCGCATCGTCAGATACGACTGCTATATCAGCGCCATCCGCGATCAAGTTTACAGCATTTACCGCGGTTTCCGCAACCGAAGCGCCTGTCGTCGGTACGGCGCTAAGCATCATGCCATTCTGGTCAAGAATGACGACATCCGTTGGCTCAAGCTCCGGGATCGAAAATGCCACGAGAAACTGTATACCCTGCACAATACTCTGATTAATACTTGCTCCCGGGGCGGGTCTGATAGATACGGCTGCTTTAGGGCGCGCCCGATCGTCAGCAAATAGCACTCGCTCAGGCATGGACACATGCACGCGAGCATCAGCCACCGGCTCCATCATTGTAATTATAGTTCTGGCCAGGTCCCCCTGAAGCGCACGTTGATGTCTGATTTTCTGCCCGAACTCTGTCAGCCCCATTTCTGAATTGTCGAAAATTTCAAATCCGACGATGCGACGTTCAGGCGAATGAGCATCTGCAATGTCGATTCTGATCCGGTCCGCTTGAGACGCCGGAACAGCTATAGCGCTACCACCTGCCGTAACACGATACTCAACCTCACGATCCTCCAAAACTCTCACGATTTCAGCGGCTTCTTCAGGCGCAAGACCAGACATAATCGTGCGAAAATTCATCGATCTATACGCGAAATAAGTAAGAACTAATGCAACTGTCACACCCACTCCCACCATAAGCAGAATTGATCGAAAGCTACGCCCTGAACCACTTGATCCCGTATCGCTCACTTCAATCACCTAGAGCTGCATGTTCGTGATTTGCTGAAACCCTTCCACAAGACGGTCTCTGATCTGTATCGTAAGGTCTACCGAGAGTTTGGCTTTTTCCAACGACAAGATTACCTCGTGGATACTGACGCTTTCAGGGTCTGAAACGTATTGCCGTGTTAACTCGTCGGCAGCATACAGCCTCTGTTCCACTGCATTTAGACTTGTAGTCATGATGTCCTGAAAGCTGTCACCATTTACAGATGCCTCAATGACGGGCTGCTGAATATGTTGATTGGAAAGAACCGGGGCTTCAGCCGCCCCGGATCCGACGACCGCTTCGATCGAACTCATACCGTCCGCCCCATTTCCAGCGCCTTCATATACATCTGCTTTGAAATCGACATCGCCGTGAGATTAGCCTCATAAACACGCATGGTTTTCACGAGCAGCGACATCTCCTGACCATGATCCACATTTGCATACTGAACAAATCCTTCGGCATTCGCGCTCGGATGATCCGGCTCATACACAGATCGCACCGGATCTTGCATTTCTTCGATCGCAAACACCCTCACCCCTACAGGCTCACGATTGTTTAAATCCGTTGTCATAAGCGTCTGAAAATCCACGGCAGGACCGGACAACAACCGACGCGCGCCAACACGATTGCCAGCCGCGTCCACGGGAGAATTTACATTCGCCAGGTTTTCAGCGATGACAGCATAACGTTGCCATTCCACATCAAGCGCCGACAGACTGATTTCGAAAGCTTGCATTGCTTAGCGCCCTCCACTTACTGCACTTTTGGCGATAGCCATATGTCGTCCGAGAATTTCGGTGAGTGCTGCATACTGCATGGCCGTCTTAGAAGATTCCGCGAGCTCAAGATCAATCCGAACGCCAGATTCGGAAACTATTCTCTCGATTGTCGGCTCAACCTGCTCAACCGCTGAAGCGCCCTCCGTCATTGCAACGCTCAATGCATCTGCGAAACTGATCCGAACAGGCTGATAGTTCGGCGTATTCGCGTTTGCCAAGTTCTGAGCCGTGTAATCCTGACGGAGAGACAAGAGGTCGAGTGTTTTTGAAACTGCACTAAAAGTTACGGCATCCATCACCCTCTCCCTCTACTGAACAATAATTTCGGCATGGACTGCGCCAGCAGCTCTCATGGCCTGAAGTACGGAAATAAGATCGCGACTGGTTACGCCGGCCTCTCGCAGTCCCTGAACGAGATCCCCGATCGTCGCACTTGGAAAACTGGCAACAATATCCGATGAAGAATCGTCAACGCTTAGATCAGTATTGGTAATAACCAGACTACTAATCCCGTCATTTTGTCCAGAAATGAAACCGGGTTGCAGGCCGAAAGAATCGGCCTCGATTTGCACTTTCAGATCACCTTGAGAGATCACAATGTCAGATATCCTGATGTCCGCGCCCGCTACAACCGTTCCTGTGCGTTCATTGACCACGATTCTGGCGAATGTGTCTGGCAAAAAGGTAAGTGTTTCTAGCTCAGCCACAAACCGGGGGAGGCTGCCAAATTCCGGATAATACTGTATCTGAACCTCATCAGCGCCAACGGCATGGGCAACACCAATTCCAAATCGCATTTCGACGGCATCAGCAATTTTTTGCGCATTGCCAAAACTGGGATCTCTCAAGAGAAAACTAAGCTGGTTATCTGCGTTCAGAATATTCGCATTTACCGGTACTTCGACCGTTCCACCGTTCTCAATTACGGCCGTGGTGGGATAATTTCGTTGCTGCATATTGAGCTGAGATTCAAAGTTATAGCCGCCAGTAACGAGCGCGCCCTGCGCAACAGCATATGGCTCCCCTTGCGCCGCCAGCAACTCGGTGAACAAAAGAACGCCTCCGGAAAGGCTCCTGGCATCTCCAATGGAAGATACCGTCACCGTGATCTGATCCCCAACATTGGCTGATGGTGGAAGCTTCGCGGTCACCATCACCACTGCCGCGTTGCGACTAGACAATTCGTCCTCACTTACCGTTGTATTGAAACGTCCGAGCAAATTTTGAAGCGCCTGGCGTGTGACGACGCTGCGCTGACTGTCTCCGGATCCTGCAAGCCCCACCACAAGGCCATACCCGACGAGTTCGTTCGAACGCCAGCCTTCGAACCGACCAGCGTCTCTCATCTGGATGGTTTGCGATGCAGCGACTTGCACGGGCAGAACAAGCGCGCAAAGCCCTATGATCAGGACGCGGATTACCGACGCAAAGGAGGTCATACCGGCACCAGTCCAAACACACCCAAAAGCCAGGTCACCAATCCCGGATTGGACCCTCGGGTTACAAATCCTTCTCCATCATAACTGATAACTGCGTCGGCAAGCAGAGTTGAAATCACTGTATTTTGAGAGGAGATATCAACGACACGAACCTTGCCCTCAAGAGTCACTTCTGACCTTTCGCCATTGATGTACAAAACCTGCGTCCCGCCAACCAAAAGTGTACCATCATTGACGATATCAATAACTGACACACTGAAAGACGCCAGAAAACGCTCACTGCGCCGCGTTTCTCCGCGGCCATCATATCCTGTTGCAAGGCGCGCCTGACCAAACTCTTCAACACCCGTAAGCCGCCATCCACCATCAATGTCTGTCTGTCGGGAGGAACGCATACTCGCTGTATTCGATGCTTCGGTATTCTGATAAACGATAACTGTCAGAATATCGCCAATCCGGGAGGCTTTGTTGTCCGAGATTAGATTAGAGTGCTCTCCCGGCCGATAAAGATTGTCTGCGTGAGCCGAAACCGACAGCCCAACTACAAAAACCAGCGAAGACAATAGGCTAAAGATGCTCTTCATGGATCGACAAGCCTCATGAAGCGACCGTCTACTGGCACGCTGAGGACTTCATCGTCAGCAGTCATAACAAACACGCGGCTCTGACCATACAGATCTTCCAGCAGAGTGACCGGTCGCTGAATTCGAATAGAACCCGACACAATCTGAAGCACTGCCTCATCCCATTTGCCAGCGCGCCGTACTGTCTGCAAAGTCACGTCATCGGACACAACAGATGCCTGCTCCATCCGGTTAAAAACCATCTCACCCGACGCTGGGTCACAATCAATGATCAACAGTCCGGGCGCACGATTTGAAACCATATCGATCACATCTTCACGCGCGAAGGACTCTCCAGACACCACCGGTAAAGATAGTGCCATCAATCGGGACTTTGCGGCACTCGCCCAAGTCGCGGGCAGCGCCTCTTCATCAATGATATCACCGAACACCGGATAGGCATGCTCGAAAATAACTACCGGGGCCGAGCTGAGGCAAACCCCGACTTCAAGTGAAGACAGAACTGAGGCCGCTACCAAAGACGCAATCATCGTTATTGCTGCCTTAAAGAATTCGCTATGGACATCAGACGATCCGCAGCCTGCAACACCTGCGCGTTCGAAGAATAAGCGCGCTGAATGATCATCATGCTGACCATTTCCTGATTGAGGTCCACAGTAGAACGCTCTACCGCGCCCGACACAAACTGCCCAGCACCATCCTCACCTGCAACGGCGCCATAGGACCTAACACCGCTTCTTACCTCATAAAGTCCACTCGACTTTTGGATAAGATCAGCTGAAGAATTCACGCTCACGAGCGACAGCTGACCAAGCTCAGAAACCGCATCCTCATTAACCAACAGCGCACCCACCGTACCATCAGCACCCACACGGATCTCACGCGCACCTATGGGCACATTAACCATATCACGAAGCATCATTCCGTTTTCAGCCTGGAGATAGCCTTCCTGCCCTACATGGAGCCGCCCACCGCGCCAAAGATAGCTGTTTCCACCGGCCCCCAAGAGTTCAAGGAAACCATTCCCGTCAATCGCAATGTCGAGCGAATTGCCTGTTTCAACGATGTCGCCCTGATCGAAAACCGCCGCAGCCTGGTCCATCCGTACACCGACGCCCCGCATGTCACTTGAAGTACTTGCCATTACCTCAGCAAAGCTGATCTCAGCGCGTTTAAACCCCTGCGTGTTTAGGTTGGAGATATTGTTTGCAACCACACTTAGAGCACGCTCCTGCGAGCCGAGCCCGATACCAGCGACATAAAATGCGTCATTCATTCTCAGCTCCGCCCAAAGGTTGCGATCGCGCTACCGATCATAGAATCATAAGCTTGGATAAGACGCGCACCGGTCTCCGCCTGACGCACAGACTGCATCAACTCAATCATCTCTGCGCCAAGTTCGACATTGGAAGATTCAAATGCACCTTGAAGAAGGTTTCCGCTTTCAACCCTCGTCACGCCGATCCCGTTTTTCATCTGCATGAGTGAGCCTGAAACCGCGCTCATAGCACTCGTTTCCTCAGGCACAAAAAGGCCTATCTGCGCAACGGCGACGCCGTCCTCCAACAGTGTTCCATCGGACAAAACTTCCACAACATCGGATGCGGCGCGCACTGGAGCGCCATCTGCTGAAAGGAGAATAAGTCCATTTTCATCAACGAGCTGTAAATCTGATCTACGATGAAACCTACCCCCGCGAGACAGAAACTCAACGCCCGTTTCCGGATGCTGAAGAAGAAAGAACCCCTCCCCGGAAATAGCAAAGTCAAAGGCATTTCCTGTGAGCTGAGTTGTACCCGCCTCAGCGCGGTAAACCGACTGAAAATTAAGTCGCTCAGTGCCGAAAACGTCGGCTGTGTCAGATAGGTTCGCAAGTAAAGATTCAGCGCGATATCCAGGAACCTGTGCGCTCGAAATATTGCGACCAATTACAGCTGCCCGCTGCTCCGAAGAAGCAAGCAACCGCACTGCCTCAATTAATGGATCACTCATGAATCTTCCCGACACCAACCCCAATCTACGTCCTGCTATATGCAGCCGTCACGAGGCCCCCCCTCGCTCCTGAGCTAAGGACTTTAGCCTATTGCTCATCCGACCACTTTTACGTGTATTTTTGAATGGTCAAGTCACGCAAAAATACAATTTATACTTTAGAGGCCGGACTCTCTACATAGGCATGTGTAGAAAACGCAGATAGACACCAACCTTCTCTTTAGTTTTCAACGGCTTAGCTTCGACTCCTGTCAGAGCCATCAGAAGCAGAAAATTTTGTGGAATTTTCTAGCGTCATTTCATCGACGCTGTCACAGGCGTACATTTTTGGTCGGTTTTTCTAAAACAGCGTTCAAACAGGACGCGCCAAAGGCTGCTCGCTCACATCATAAAACTCAAAGATAGTTTTACATCATGTTTTCCCCGGTCCCGCGACGTAAACCGGAATATCTCTCAAATTCTCGCGGCTTTGAGGGATTAAAAACCCGAGCCAAAGTCCCGCTCCCAGAACGGGCTGCGGCCAGATTAATGGTGACCTGTCTCTAAGCAACGCCCTCATGCCAAACCAGAGACCGGTTGCCTCAGCCGCCGAGCTAGTTAGCACTCCAAGCAATGATTTAAATGGAACTCACCGTGCACACTCAGACCTCAGATATTAACAAATTAAGAGGCCTTAACGAATTCCCTCTTCGAGTAAATGTAACGCCTCGAAGCACTCTGAACTCGGACTTCGATATAAACTCGAAGCATCCAGACTGATGATTGCATAACAAAGCCTGACGGGGCAGCCGATACGGTGAACAGCTTGATAGATCGGGTATTGAGAACAACGCTTTTCCAATATCGGCTTGGCATGGTTTTTGACCAGCCAAAATAATCGGTCTGTTTATCGGCGCACTTAAATTGCAATAATACAATGTGGCGCTGGCCTTTCGGTAGAAAAAGTCACGAACTGAGACCCTTTGGAATTTGCCTGCAAAGGCATCAACCAGAACGCGTTTCTCCAACTCGTTTTGATTATATGACGAGTTGAATGCCTACATTAATACGGCGAACGGTCGGTCCAGCGAAAGGACGGGCGTAATCATCTATTTTGTCTGCATATCTGAATGAGACCATTTCGCTCCCGCCTCACCACACCGCCATTTTCTTCCTGAAAATAAAAACTTGCTGATTGCCCCGTCGCATTGGGTGTCCTAGCGCGCTTGTACGCGCATCAATTTCCGGAAATGAAAGAGCCCCACTCGTCATCCGAATGGGGCTTGTGATTTGATTGCCAAAGGCATGAAGCTTTTAGCGGCGTCCTTCCCGCCTCAAAGCTTGAGGTGTGAATTCGTGCTGCTCCAGTACTGCATCAAAATCGATGGACGCATCCCGCTCACCCCTCCCCAGGAAGCCCCGTGCGAAATAACGACCTGACGACAGATTGTGATGCACATCAACGGCACTCATGAAGGTAGGAGCATCGTAAAAATTGATCGGGAATGCGAGAGACACGACCGCCAGCTGCCCGTTGGCATCATAGTGTTCAGCCGCGAGTATTTGCCAGCTGTCTTCATCGAGATAGAAGGTACGAGACGGATATGTGTGGGCCATTCCATCGCGTAGCTCTGCCTTCACGACCCAGACCCGATGACGCTCAAAGCGCGTATATTCCGGATTCAGATGCGCCCTATACACAACATTGCGATAATCGGCATTGATCAAGTCATATGCGTTGTAGGGAAGGATATATTCCTGACGCCCTTCAAGCGTCCATTCATAGCGAGAGGTATCACCCTGAAACATATCCAACATGTCATAGGTTGCGAGACCATCGGCGAGTTCTAGTGGTGCATCATAAACAAGTTCAGGTGAGCGCCTTACCCGTCGCTGCCCAGCGCTATAAGTCCAATTCATTTGAGAATTAGCAACATGGTCAACCATGTCATAAACAAGTATTGATGTGCCTGCAATCCGAGCTGGCGTCCGAACACGTTCCTTGTATTTTCGAATGATATTCCCTTCGAGCAGAACAGGCGTATCTGCAATGAAGCTCGTATACGCCAAATCGGTTTCCATCATCGTGTAATCACCCGATGCCTGCGGCGCAACCTGCTGAATTGTTGCAGTCGCGGAGCCGCCTCGATAGCGCATACGGTGGTTACTGATGGCCTCAAGACCAGACGTCGGGTTTGGGAACGGAATGCCGATGACGCCCTCACCACCAGAGAACTGGATGACAGCGTTCTGATCCGTTCCTGACATCGACGCAGACGGTGTAGAAGACTCAGACGCATCCATATACCATTGCGGAAAGCTCGCTGACCGGCGTGTCGGGTAAACCGGAACGCTGAATGACGTCGGATATCGATTGAGCAATGCGGCAAGACCAGGCGTCAAATGGCTGCTATATTGAGACGCATTTGATGATGTGATCGTAAATATGGGCCTGTCGTCGCTGAACGGCGAGATGTACGCGTCGCCCCGTGCGTAACCAAGAGGGACCTCCCAAATTCCGCCGTTATAAGCCGGAATGACGCCGTCTGAAGACCCGGCATGAATTGCACCTACAGGTGTTTGCTCAGGGGACTGCGCAGTAGCTACACCGCCCGCCATCAACACCAGTGATGATATCGTCGCGACGCCCAGCGCGCGCAGCGTTAATTTTGTAAAAACTGACATGGGTACTCCTCGAAAATTTGTTCAGTACGATTTCGCTGGGAATAGACGCCGCGCGCTGGATTGCAGCAACTGTACAACCGTACAGGCGGCCGCCTCGGTAGCAGTCCAATCGACGTCTAAATTGTCGGCAATAGCTCATCGAGACGGATCAATGTCAGTCAAACGATCGCCATCAAACAGGTCGCACAAAAAGACCGCCAGCGACTTCATGCTTCGCTGACGGTCTTTTTGCTCATTTTGTCGGGGAGCACGGCTCACACCGTGTCTCAAAGCCTTTAATTGAGCGCGGCTTCCGGTTTTCGCGCACGCGTCACCCAAGGGTAGCTTCCCTGTGAGCCGATTGTGTAGGCCTCTGCGTTCTCGAAGCCGACTTCAGTGAGCATATCTTCGAGCACAGACTCGCCTGTCGCGCTGAAGAATGGTTCCTCGCGGTGATCGGTGTCCCAATCCAGAATGACGGCATGGAACAGATCGACCGCGCGGAATGGTGGCGGATCAGAGATGACGATGTCGCCTCCCGGTTTCAGAATGCGAAACATCTCAGCAAAAAGCGCTTTGTTCTCTTTCGGGGGCATTTCGTGATGAAGCGCATAGGTAATGACCCCATCAAAGCTGGAATCGGCCTCTCCTGTTTTGGTCGAATCGGTACGTTTCAGATGCACAGGAACGCCGAGTGCACCTGCCATTTTGTAACAACCTTTCAGGAGGCTAGGTGATAAATCCGAGCCATGCAGTTCGGCTTCAGGAAACACGCGATGCACGGCGCCGAGCGTCGAGAAACCACCACACCCTGGCTCATAGATCCGCTGATAGCTTTCCTTCGGGAATTGCAGAGCCACCTGATAACGCTGTTCCTGAATTTTATCGCCCACGCCGACAGCAGCATAACCGCCCAGAGAGAAGACTTTCGGCCCGATCGTGAAGGCGAAAACCGCAGGATAGAGATCATAACCTTCCCAGCCGCCCGGCTCGAGGTGCCATTCAGTCGATGACCAGTATTTGGGCTCGCTTAATTCCGGATTCAGCTCGAGAGTCGCACCTTCTGCTGGTGTCGCCTCCGAATTGACAAACGGCTCGAACATCTCACGGCGCTCTTCAATGGCCGGGATGCCGCGATTGTAATTTTCTTCCGCGACATAGCGCTGAACCAGACGTTCAAGTCGGTAGATACTGTCTGACTCGCAGATCGCCTTCGCTTCAGCGATGCGCTCTCGCAGAACGGACTTTTCCGGCTTCTTGTCTGCTATGTGTACCTTATTGAGCTCAGCAGCTTTCTCATTGGCAAAAAAGGTCTCAGCCGCGTGCTGGCGCAGAACGCCAGAAGCGAGCTTCTGCATTGAGCCCAGTATCTCCATACCCGAACGTCCTCGCTGGCTCACGCTCAGCGGCTTTGGAGGTACTGGTGGCAACGGATCGCGTGGAAATGCTTGTGCGGTCATAGCGGGTCTCCTTGATCAGGCAAACTGACCCGGTCAGTGCGCGTCACCTCAAGACCGTCAGCGGCTTTCGGTCGGCACAATCCGAATTCAGAAGCCAGAAACTGTTGTCTTCTGACGTCTGAACATTAGCCGAAAATCGCTCGAAAATCACGAAATCGACAGGCGTTATTCGCCTGTCGAATAAAAGCACGAGCGGTTAGTCCCGATCTGGACGGCTGCGCGCCATGCCACCAAGGACCATCCAGGCACCATCTTCATAGGCCCATGTGTGCGTCACTTCATAACGGTTGTCTACGACTTCACCGTCACCGTTTCGCGTCATGTGTGTCTGATAATAGATGATCGCGGTCGTGCCTTTGAGCGTGAAGCTGACGAACTCCATCTCGAGTTCTTCTTCCGTCTGCTCAGTCATTCGCTCCGCAGCTACATACATGTCCTCAGCAGAATTTGGCGTCGACATGTGTGGCGGCCAGGCAGAGTAGCCCTCAGCCAGATTGCTGATGTACGGCCCCAGATCGCCATCACCGCGTCCGGAATAAATTGAGAGCTCTTTCTCCCAGATAATATCTCTGGCCGTCTCAAATTCGAGATCAGGATTCGGCGCATCATCCGCGAATGACGTCGGCGCGATCGCGAGTGTTGAAGCGATCATCAGGCTTGCGAAAGTCGTTTTCATTAATTGTCTCCACGCTCTGGCATTGCACGCGCCATGCCGCCGAGCACCTGCCACTCACCATCGACGTTCGCCCATGTGTGGGTAACTTCGTAGCGATAATCGACTGGCGTGCCGTCGGCGGAACGCGTCATATGCGTTCGATAATAAATGATGGCGCTGTCGCCATTCTGAGTGAAGCTGACCAACTCCATGGTCAGTTCTTCCTGATCGCCGCCGTTCGTGCCGCCTCCGATCGCTTCCAGAACGTCACGGCCATAAGGCGTGTCGGTGAAAGGCGGCCATGCGGAAAAGCCATCAGCTGTGTTCTCAAGATAAACTGAAATGTCGCCTTCGCCGCGCGCTTCATAGATTGCGAGCTCCTTAGCCCAGATAATCTCTTCTGCCGTAATCGGAGCATCAGCAGACACCTCTTCAGCGACGGGATCAGACAGGACTTCCGGTTCAGCATCAGGTTGAGGTTCGGGTTGGCAGGCTGCGAGGCCAGCTGACAGGATGAGGGCAGACAACAAATGTTTCACGATAACCTCCGGTCGACTTTTCAGGGCAAATAAAAAAGCGCCCCGGTCGCGAGACCGGGGCGTTCTTTGAAAGGGTTAGTAGCTGTAAGACAGCGTGATGCCTGCCGTGCGGCGTTCGCCGAAGGATGGCGTGATCTGGAACAGTGATGGGATAGTGAATACACCATCGATGTACTCTTCGTCCGTCAGGTTCTTCACGAATACAAAGGCTTTCACGTCACCATAAGTGACACCCGCACGCATGTTGAACAGGGTACGACCCTCGATCTCGATCGTGTTGTCCGGCGTGACGTACTGATCGCTGTCATAGTTGGCGTCGAGAGCGAAGAAACCATCCAGTTCCTGCGTCAGCGGACGGTCATACTGGAAACCGAGAGACGCTGTGACAGGAGACGCACCAGGAATCGTGTTCCCGGAAACTTCGCCGTATGCCGGGTTGTTGGCACCTTCACCGTACTCAGTATCCGTGTAAGCGAAGTTCGCGAAGAAGCTCCAGTTCTCGTTTGGAACCCAGCTGGTTTCAAACTCAAGACCCCATGCAGTTGAGTCACCAACCGCACCGAAGATGCCAGGAACTGCGCGATCATCTGCACCAATTACAACAGTGTAGTTGCGTGGAACAACTGAGATCTGCTGGTTTGTCCAGTCCGTGTAGAACAGAGCAGCGTTTGTGAAGAGACGCCCATCGAGGAACTCGTTCTTCGCACCAATTTCATACGTCCAGTTAGATTCCGAACCGTAAGAACGCTCGTCTTCGTCGAGAGGAACTGTGCCTGTCACGTAGCCGTTAAAGCCACCAGATTTCACGCCGCGACCTACGGACGCGTAGATCATGTTTTCCGGAGTGACGAAGTAGTTCAGGGTTGCACGTGGAGTGAACTCTTTCCACTGGTCAGTCAGGTCTGGCGCTTGGACGTCCGGGTCGAGACCACCATTAACGGCAGCCTGACGTGCGAGGTTATCGCGCACAGCCACGTCTGTGATCGTGTAACGACCTTCAAGGCCCGCCACGAGTTGACCATCAAGGAACTCATACTCAGCGCGCGCAAACAGAGCTTCTGTTTCGAACGTTGTAGAGCGGTAGTTGAATGGCAGGAACATCGTGTCGAGAGACACCGGATTGTCTGTCAGAGAGTCGATTTCGCCGTCCGCAGGCTGCAGGTTCAGACCGAATGCAAACTCATCGTCTGCTTCAGATGTATAGTAACCGAATTCACCAGTAAGTGGGCCACCGCCATCAAATGCGAGACGCAGTTCATGGCTCTGGAAGTCCAGAGTACCGCCTTCGTGCTGGTTGGTGTAGACGCCCAGGCCGCCGATTGGGTTATAGGAGTTCTGGTTGAACCAGAATTGCTCGAGAGCAGACGCTTCAGCTTTACCGAAGAGGTAGCTAAACGACCAATCTTCGTTGATGTCCCAGTCAGCGCTGAAACGATAGAGATCGGTTTCAGTAACCAGATTTGGCTGCGGCACCGAGAACAGGCCAGACGGACGATCCGGGTTTGCACCGGATAGCAGGCTATCAGGAGATGTCGGAAGTGTGCCAGCGAACCATGTGCCGCCGTCTGCATTACACGACCATTCCGCATTTGCGCAGTTAATAGTGTAATAGGCGCGCTGTTCTTCATCACGCTCATAATGCTGATAGAAGCCTTCAAATGTCAGGTAATCGGTCGGCGTAAAGACGAGGATACCTGAGTAAGCTTCACGATCATAACCACCGAAATGGTCGAAATCGCCTGAAATGCCTGGGAAGGTATTCTCAATAGAACCGCCATACGCAGAGTTACCGTAGAATACACGGCCACCAAGAATGCCATCAATGATTGGACCACCAACAGCCAGTTTAACTTCCTGACGGTCGTAATCACCCAGCGTAACAGATGCATCGACTTCGAGCTCATCGCCCGGGCGCTGGGTTACAACGTTGATCGCACCAGAGAATGTGTTCTGACCGTAAAGAGCACTTTGTGGACCTTTAACGACCTCGATACGCTCCATATCAGCGAGCGCAAAGTTCACCATGTAACCACGTTGCAGGTAAAGACCATCAACAAACGTACCGACGTTGCCCGTAGAGTCCTGAACGTTTGCCTGAGCGAGACCACGCATGGTCGCAACGCCGTTAAAGCCGGTCACGAAGTCTTTAAAAGACAGACCTGGCGTGTACGCCGCAATGTCGTCAAAGTCTGCGATCCCCTGGTCAAGGATAGCTTCCTCGCCAATCGCAGTAATGGAAATCGGAACGTCCTGCAGATTCTCTTCCGAACGACGTGTTGTAACCGTGACGGTGTTCATTCGAGCTTCGTCAGATGCCTCAGTTTCCTGTGCATGAGCTGCGAAAGTGCCCGAAGTTGCTGTAGCAAGAACGAGCACACCCGCGCTCGCACCGTGAAGTAGCTTTTTCATATTCGATGATAAGTCCATCAGTTCATTTCCCCTTGCAGTTAAGGTGCAAGGCCGAGGGCGCCGCACCGGGTCAGGGACAAAATTTCCCCTCCACCCGAGTATGGATAAAGACCTAGTTGCCGACAGGGTTTTCAGGTGAATGTTCGGTATGCGAATAATATTTGAAATATAAACTCAGGACTGAAAGTATTACGTTTTCGCCGCTCAATAATCGCGCAAGTTTTACTCAGCACACGTACAAAAATGGGGCGCTTGAAGAAAATCAAACGCCCCGCACTGTTCATTGTTGAAGATTGTTTTTGGGTCAGAGCCGCAGGTTGGCGACTGCCTCCAACAAAGCCTCATCTCGTCCTGCTTCGAAACGCGCTGGTGCATCAAAAATCATGGTTGGCGCGCTGTGTGATTCTACTGATTCCCAATCCGGCAACGCGGCATTCGATGGATTTCCTGTTCTGGCAAAAGACGTCCAGGCAGACGCCACTTGCGCTTCGATAAGATCCGCCTCTGCCCCGCCTCCAGTTGCCTGAATCTCCTTCTGCGCATTTGCGAAGACGAAGGGCAGTTCAGCGCAGTGATATGCGCGAGGCAGACCATCCAATACCGGCGTTTCCCACGCAAACTGATAAAGATAAGCCGGTGCCCCGCCCAATGCTGCTTTAGCCTGACATTGATCGATCACATTGCGACGGTTGAAGCTGGCTGCACTGATAATGGAATAAAGCGACGATGGGGACTGCTGCGGATATGCCATTTCTGCCTGCACAACCACCGCTTCCGGATCAGCATAAAGTGCAGCCAGCGCATCCTTCAGACCATCGCGGGTCATCGCTTCTGCTGCAGGATTGAAAAGCGACAGATTGAATTCTTGCAGCGTGGAGCCCGCCATGAGTGCAATATCACGGGAAATATGAGCCGCTTCGGCAGAATATGGGTGCCACGGAATCGTGCCCGCTTCGATGCGCGGCGCCCAGCCAACAGTTCTCCAGATATTTCCGAAACCGCTTGTCGCGCGCCATGCGCCGACGGAGGCGTGACCAGCCGCCTGCAGTTCATCAATCGAAATGCTCTGAAGCGCTTCGATATCGGTCGCTGCCAGTGACATTTCCGATAGCGCGTTTTCAGCGAGTTCTGACGTCATGCTTTCGTCAAACACCTCGACCAGAGACCCGCTCTGTACAATTGCCTTATGAAACAGGCCGCGTGCGGAAGGCATGCCGCAAAGGTGAGTGATTTTCAGACCGCCACCAGACTGTCCAAACAGTGTGACGTTGGACGGATCGCCGCCAAAACGCGCAATATTGTCCCGCACCCATTCGAGTGACTGGACGAGATCAAGAAGCCCAACATTTACAGACGAGGCGAACTCGCAACCCGCGCCTACTGCTTCCAGATCCATATGCCCGAGAATGTTTAGACGGTGATTGACGGACACGACTACAATATCATCGCGGCCCGCAAGCGCTTCGCCATCCTGCGAGCCAATCGCATAGCTGGACCCGGTGGAATAATTACCGCCGTGGATCCAGACCATAACTGGACGGCCACCAGTACCCGTTTCCGGAGTCCATACATTCAGATTAAGGCAGTCTTCGCTCGCATGCCCGTATTGCGGACGCAGAAGAAAATCCATACGGCCCGGGACACCGGGTGCCATTTGTGGGCATGTTGCTCCATAAACGAATGCATCCCGCACACCTGCCCATGGCTCCGGTGCGACGGGTGGACGAAAACGGTTCGCGCCAGACGTATCCGCACCATAAGGAATGCCCTTGAACGTGCGTACACCACCCGAAACATAGCCGCGTACATTGCCGCTACCGGTCTCGACAATCAGATCGGAGGGCGTTCCAAAAACTTCGGTATCAAGAGAATGAATTGCGGGCGCCGGTTCAGAGCCCGCTTCTTGCGCAGAGGCACGCGCCGCGATCAGCGCTGGCGCTGCAATGCCGGCAGTTTTCAGAAACCATCGTCGGTCTACGCCCATGTCATTGTCTTTCGCATCAGCCATTACTGTTCACTCCGGATGTCAGAGTTACGGGAATAGTCCAGCTCCCCCATTGAGCGCATAATCAGGTCAAACTCGGTAAGCTCAATTGCCTGCACCGGGTCAGCAAAAGACATGACCTCTGGTGTTTGGGGATCATAAGCCGGCCAGGCAGGCAGGCCTTCGCCGTTTGGGTCGCCGGTCTTCGCAAAATTGGTCCAGAAATCGATCAGGGTTTCGCTCAGTTCATAGTCTGAAGAGCGCCACTCAACCGGCTCCGGGAAATAATTGAATGTATAGCCGACATCGACGCCGTGCACTGCGCCATAGGTCGCGCCATCTTCCGTTGGGGGCGCAGTGTCGAAGCGGAACACGTATACGTTTGGCGTTTTTTCAAGCTGAACCGCGGCTTCAACCAACGAGCCCTGACCAATACCACCAGACGCCGCAGCAACCTGCGCCATATTCAGATCGCCAGTATATTCGTACCAATCTTCGAAAAGCGCCTCACCAGCGTCTCCGAAGTCTTCCACGAACCAGGCGCGAACCTCTTCTTCCGTCGTTTCACCTGCAAAGAAGCGTCCGGCCTCTTCGCGCGTCCAACCGATAATAATGTCCTGATCAGACTGTTGGCCGGTCAGGAAGGCATCCCCAGTCGTTTCGGGCGTCAGCACGCCGTCAGCAATTGGCTGTAGCGAATATGCATATTCCCATGGCAGTTGCGACAGCACATCCAGATCAAGCGCGCGTGCTTCTTCCAGAGTCTCTGCACCGAGACCAGAAAGGAAATCCTCGCCCCAGTTTTCAGCTTCTTCGAGCGTTTTCATGTAAGGCGTGAGGCCCCAGATACCGCCACTCTGCATGATGGCTTTATCGAACAGGTCTTGTGCGGACGGCGTCACCATCAGCAGGTTATTGCTGATAGCGCCTGCCGACTCGCCGAACAAAGTGACGTTCTCCGGGTCGCCGCCGAACTGACCGATATTAGCTGCAACCCACTCAAGCGCAGCAATCTGGTCCATCGTTCCGTAATTGCCGGACACGCCGGATTCTGAATTGGCTGAAAAATCTGGATGCGCCAGATAGCCGAGCGCGCCCAGTCGATAATTCGGAATCACCAGAATGACATCACGCTCGGTGTAGGCTGAAGGGTCACGATAAACGCCCTGACTAGCGCTACCGGCAGAAAAGCCACCGCCATAAATCCAGAACATGACCGGCAAAGGCTCCGCGCCTTCTTCAAAGGCGTTGGCTGGAGCGTAAACATTCAGATAGAGGCAATCCTCGCTGAAGACGGCGTCTGGATCATAATTCAAAGCACCCGGTTGCGGCTCTGTCTGCGCGCAAGCAGCACCAAACGCGGCCGCTGCGCGAACACCTTCCCAGGCTTCTGGTGGCGCGGGCGGCGCCCACCGCAGGTCACCAACTGGCGGCGCTGCGAACGGTACTCCCTGAAAAGAGACGTAATCGCCATCTTCAGAAACGACGCCTTGCAAAGCACCAAATATGGTTTGAACGACACCCGGTTCCGCTGCTGCAGAAGTGGTTTCAGCTTCTTGCGCTGTCTCCGCTTCCGGTGAACACGCCGCCATGATCAGTGTGAGGGTCGCTACGGAGCTCCAACCGAGTAATTTCTTCATGTTCAGAGGCATCTGAAGGCTCCACTTCACTTTGCAAAAAACTGACCTGCAAAACACTAACCGTACTGCGGAGAGCCCGAAGCAGGGCTTGCTGACTAATCGCTATGCGAGAACTTCTTCTGTCTTCGCACTGATTTCGAAAGACGGATATTTACCGAGCGTGCCCAGAAGGATTGCACCGGCCAGAAACGTGCCAACTCCAGCCCAAAGTGCGAAAGCGTAATGACCCGCCGCATCGTAGGCCATACCGGTGAGAACCGGACCAAGCCCGCCCCCGAGAGCGAAAGCTGACAGCATGACCCCATAGATTTTGCCGTAGCTTTTCAGACCGAAATACCGGCCCACCAGATAAGCGAGCAGATCAACCTCAGCGCCAGCTGCAAGCCCCAGAAGAATGGCTGCCAGCAAGCCGAAGTCTCCTGTCGAGGTGAAGTTGAGTACGAGAAGCGCCAACACCGGCAACACAAGGCAAACGCGCGCCACATGCGGCGCGTGCAAGCGATCAAGCGCCAGCCCGACCAGAACCCGACCGACGATCACAGAAAGGCCCAGTGCGACCATCATCTGCGTAGCGTCTGCAGCTTCAACACCGCGTCCGCGCATAAGCGGAACGAAGTGAACTGTCGAGCTGGATTGCCCGAGAATAACGAAGAAAATACCGACAAAGATCAACCAGAAAGCTGGGCGCTTCAGCGCATCCCGAAACTCCAACCCGGTCGCTGGCGTCGCATCCGAAACCTGGTCCGACGCAGCACGCTTTGACTTCAGACCAAAAAAGGCGAGAGGCACAGCAACCAGCAGAACAAAAACTGACATCGCCCTGAAACCTGCTTCCCAGCCACCCGCACTGATCGCGGCCTGAACCAGTCTCGGTCCAAACATGCTTGCAAGCCCGGTACCCATGAGCGTCAGCCCCAGCGCCAGGCCGCGCATCTTGTTGAAAGATGCCGTGACAGCGCGCGTCCATGTCAGAGGCGTGGTTCCACTTCCCAGAACCGCAACGAGCATCCATGCCGCGTAGAAATGAAGAATGGACCCGCCGCTATACGACAGCGCGAGCATGCCGATAGCCAGACCAATCAGCGACGGAACGGCGATGGCCTTCACACCAACGCGGTCCATCAATATGCCGAGGAGCGGACTGAGGAAAAGCGTGCCAGCGTTCAAAACCATCATACCCGCGGTTATGGAAGACCGGCTCCACCCGAAGGCATCCTCAAGCGGGTTGATGAAAACACCAAATGTATAAAATGGCAGCCCGGTCAGGCCTACGCCCACCCCAATCGCACACGCCAGAATGACCAGCCATCCACGACGGAATTCTTCAAATCTGGTCATGGGAACGCCTCGACAGTCTATTGGAACACAGACGCTCTGAGGGATTTCATCTCCACACCAGTGGTTTGCCGGATTTCTTCACCACTCGAATAAAACTGCCTGTTTTACTCAGGTTTCAGGCTATGCGGCCCCGTGTTTACGGCCTCCATCTCATAGATTCTCACTATACGATTTTTCTATCTCTTTGTGTGGAAGCCGCGCGACCACGCTGCCTATCATCGGCAACTATAAAACAGGCGCGCACAAGCAAACGTCCGAACAATAAGAGGTGACAGCATGACTTTCATGACGAAACTGGAACGCAAAGGCGACGGTGGAGGATCGGTCCCTGACTTCTCACTCACGCAACGTGGCCGCTCTGGTCTTCAGATCCTCGGCTCTATTCAGCGCTATTCAGCGGGTAGTCTTCGTAAAGTAGCGGCGGACACCTTCGCTGAAAACGAGGAAGCTAAAGCGCTCTCAGCGGAGCACGAAGCAGACAAAAATCCGGATAAGAAAGCCCTGCGCCAGCGTATCGCCCGCGCACGTGAAATCTGCGAGTCTGATCCGAATTACCGTATGGAACGCTTCCTCCAGCGCTACGTCGCAGAAGAGAATTTCAACCGCGGCATCCCTGCGATTGAAGAGCGCCGCGAACAGTTCGAAAAGTTCGTGACCGAAAAAGTCGAGCCTGTAGAAGGTTCCGAGCTTACAATGGCTGCCGAGCCACCTGCTCCGAAGTACTGGACAGATGTCGACTGGCACCTGGAACCAGGCGGCTGGGATGGTTACGACCTTTACGGCCCACTGTTCGCTTTCGGCCTCGGCCCGCTCATCTTCAAATTCGGCGGCTATGCGGCTGTCGGGTATGGCGATGACATCATCGAACAACGCATGTCAGCGATCCGCCAGTTCCCGAAAAAGAGCTATGAGCGGATTTATGAGCCCGGATGCGGCGGCGTTTCCACGCTGGGCGCAATCAACAAAGTGTTCCCGGGGGCAGAGCTTTACGGTTCTGATCTGTCACCGCTTCTTCTCAAGAATGGCTATATGCTGGCAAACAAGATGAACTTCCCTGTGCACCTCAAGCATGAGGACTCCACGCAGACGAGTGAACCGGACAACAGCGTAGATGGCGTGATCACCTACGCTTTGCACCACGAGATGCCGCCAAAGGCCAACAAAGAGCTTTTCAAAGAAATGTTCCGGATCATGAAGCCGGGCGCAGACATTGTTCTGTCCGACCCGCCTCCATTCCGCGCGGTCAGCCTGTTCCACTCAGTCATTCTCGACTGGGACACAGATCACCGCGCCGAACCATTCTTCAGCACGATCCTGGAATCCAGCCTGGAAGAGATGATGGAAGAAGCTGGCTTTGAAGCCGTTGAAGCTTACTCCATCGGCCAGGATGGCTACCCATGGATCACCCGCGCCCGCAAGCCTGCGGAAACTACAGAACAAGGAGTGGCCGCGTAATGGCTTATCAATATCTCGACGAAAAAAGCGTCACAGATCTCGGGCGCATAGTGATGGCGCTTCTGTCTGAAGTCTGGATCCTGAAAGATCGCACAATGCTGCTCGAGCACATTCTGGAACAGCGCGGTGCGCTGGCACCGGACGAGCTGGAGAACATGGAAATTCCAGAAGAACTCGCTGCGAAAATCGAAGCAGAACGCGATAAGTTCGCCACTCTGGTTCTCAGTGCACCCATCGCTGGAGAGAAGCGGTCGGTTCAGGAAATCCTCGAACGCGCGGGCATCAAAGAAAGCCCGGTCTTCGCCGACTGATTAGACCTTTCGAAAGCCGGTGGCACGTCACCGGCTTTCTTGTATTCGCGCTTCAAAAAATGAGTAGCGCGCCTCCTCACAAAATTATTCTCGGAGAGACCGATGACCGACGCAGTAACCGGGAACACCCCGATGGCTGACGCCCCATCTACGCCCCCCACGGACCGTCTGCCCCTTTGGACAGCATTTGGTTGGGGCATGGGCACACTTGGCGTTGCCGCCATGTACAACGCCGTCAACATTCTTCTGCTTCAATATCTGGTGGATTTCGTAGGGATCGGCGCCGCCGTTGCTGGCGGATTGATGGCTTTGTCCAAACTGTATGACGCCTTTACCGATCCAGTTATTGGCGCGATCAGCGATCGCAGCAAAAGCAAGATGGGCCGTCGTCGCCCATTTGTCCTTTATGGCTGTTTCCTGCTCGCCTTATCCGCCATTCTGCTGTTCAACGTCCCATCAGGACTGACCGGCAATCTTGCCGTTATCTATGCGGGCGGTGCGCTGATCCTCTATGCGACCGCTTATGGTCTGTTCGGTGTGCCGTACATGGCCATGCCGGCCGAAATGACAACAAGTGCCAATGAGCGCTCCCGCCTGATATCATTCAGGGTTCTGGCGGTATCCATTGCCAGCCTCATCGCAACCTTTGTTGGCCCTGTCGTCCTCCAAATGTTCAATAACAGCTCGACCGGCTACTCTATCTACAGCAGCATGCTGGCATCGCTCGCGATCATTGGAGGGCTCACAGCTTTCTTCGCGACACGTAATGCGCCGTTCCACTATCAGGACAGCCCGTACGATCTGAACATTTTCAAGATGGTCCAGTCGGCATGGCTGAACAAACCCTTCATGCTGCTGGTCGCTGTGAAGCTGATCTCGCTAATGACAATGGCGGTGACGCAGGCGGTCATGCCATTCTTGTTTTTCCAGGTTCTGTCGCTCGATAGCGCGCAGCTCGGCTATTACTTCCTGCTCTTCTATCTCGGCATGATGTGTTCCCAGCCTGTATGGCTGATGATTGCGAGAAAGCTCGGCAAGCGCTGGCTCTTTATCACCACGACCATTTTGAGCGCACTGGTCGCACTGACATGGGCACTTGCCAGCCCTGGTGACCCGTACATCTACGTGCTGGCACGTGGTCTCGCAGCAGGCATTATTGGCGGCGGCGGCCTGATGGTCGGACAATCCCTTCTACCAGATGTTATGGCATATGACTTCAAGCTCACGGGCATGCGCCGGGAGGGCCTTTTATCTGCGATCTACACGTTGGTTGAGAAGTTCGCCTTCGCAATGGGCACCACCCTCACGGGCCTCGTGCTTGGGCTCACAGGTTACATCAAAGGTACGGGCGGTGCACCGGTTCAACAGCCTGAGTCGGTTGTGAACTCTCTCTACACGCTGATTGCCGTCTTTCCGATCTCAGTGGCCTGTATTTGTGCGGTGCTTATCTACTTCATCCGGATACCGGGTCAGAAATAAGCCCAAAGCGATAATGGTAAAACACCTCGAAGCGGCAGTGGGTCTCTCACTGCCGCTTTTTCATTGCCTCGAGCCCCCAGACAATCATCTCCACGCCAGCTTGCCTTCTCCCTTTAGGCCGCGAACTCGTCCAGCCGCCTACAGCCCCGCCTCAATGAGGCAGCCGAAAGCGTGAACGAAAGGGCGCACCCAGCAGTTCCGACCAACAGATAAAGAAAAAGCGTGCCACACAGAATGCGACACGCTCTTTGATGCGGCAGTGGATTAGCCGTTTAAGCTTCGGCTTCCGCTGCGTCTCTCAGCGCTTTCTCCGCCCGAGCCTCAGCCAGCGCCTTCTCATCCAGTTTGTAGAAACTAAGAATGCCTACCGAGACCAAAGCAAAGAAGGCAGGGATATAGGCAACGCCGAACAGCGTTGCCTGACGCACCGCCTCATAGTTGTCGATATTGACTTCCGCGCTGCTGTCGAAACCGGCAAAGCTGAGCGCTGCGCCGACAAGAGCCGGGCCCATCGCACCTGCAGACTTCTCAATGAAGCTGAATGCCGCCGTATACATACCCTCGCGGTTCATACCAGTGCGGATAGAATCCAGCTCGATGGCATCGGTAATCATGGACATGGCGAACATCACGTTACCCGCAAAGCCGACACCCAAAATCATACCACGGATCGCGAGCATATAGCCCGGCTCGTTCGGATCGGAGACAATCCACGAGAGGTAAGACGCGCAGGTAAACAGAGCAGAGAGGATATAACCCCAACGCTTGCCGAACTTTCGGGAGAAACGGACCAGCAGAGGCGCAGACAGGATGGATACCGCAACCATTGGAAGCGAGATCAGCGCCATCTGGTCACTGGTACGTTTCAGCACTTCAACAACCATAAAGAACTGAGCCGTCTGGCTGGCATAAACAGCGATCAGCTGAGATGCTTTGACGCCGATGATGGTCAGGAAGGATTTATTGCTGAAGAAGGACTTCATCTGCTCCTTGCCGGGAACAGGCTTGCTCGTGTTTGTCGTCATCTTCGCCTTGCGTGTACCGTTCCACGCAATCACCATGCTGACGAGGATCAGCACCCCGAAGACCAGAGACAGAATGGCATAGTCGCCAGACGTGTTGAGCTGAACACCGTTTGCATCCGTACGGCCATCTGCGAGCCAGTCCAGAAGAACACCCGAGCCCGCAAAAGCGATCGCCATACCCATACCCGCAAAAATAACGCGCCAGCTATGGATGGAAGATCGCTCATGATAGTTCGACGTCATTTCCGCCGGCATAGCGATAAAAGGCACGTTGAAAATCGTATAGCCAAGGCCGAAGAAGATCAGTGTGAACAGAACATAGATAATTGTTTCAACACCGCTTCCACGGAAAGGAACGTTGAAAATAAGCAGAATGGAAATCGCGGACAAAACTGCACCAATCAACAGGTATGGACGTCGCCGCCCGCCCCATTTATTGGGTGTTTTGTCACTGATATACCCCATGAACGGGTCAGTACCGGCATCAAGGATGCGGCCCAAGGACAGAAGCAAGCCAGCAATCCAGCTTTCCATGCCAACAACACGCGCGAGATAATAAACGATCAGCGCACTGACTGAGTTCATCAGAATTGCCGTGCCTAGTGCACCAATCCCCCAACTGACTTTGATCCCCGTACTGAGACGGTCCTCTTCGGCTTCTAAAGCCGGATTATCTGAACTCGACACTGGTCAGGCTCTCCTCGATTGAGTTTTGGTAAAATGTTCGGATTGTGTGGTCGGCTCCACACCTGCATAGCGCTTCAGCTTACGCAGGTCGCCGACCTGACAGGTCGCAAGACCAATCCCGCGCGCAGCATCATCTGCGCCAAGGGATTGGAACCCGTAATAATAGAAATAAAGTGTGTCGCCTGCCGCGACTAATCGGTTGGCAGCGACGCCGCCGGCATCCCAGGCGCCCGCCTCTCCCACCTGGAAAATCGGCTCGTCATAAAGATGGTTCCAGATCAGGCCGTCATCAGATTCGGCAGCAGCGACCGTTCGCCCGTGCTGTTTGTCAGTTGCCGTGTAGACCATAAGGAAACGGCGGCCACCCGGAATCGGGTTCAGCAAAATCTGGCGGGTGACAATGCCGCCCTCATCATATGGCCGTACGCCATCCGCCCAGCAAAGGTCATCAACTTTTGTCCAGTTCAGACCGTCCTCTGAAATGGCTGTGCGGGTGTAGAAAAAGCTGAGGTCGAGCTTCGGTGCCGTATACTGCATGATGTAACGGCGACCATCGAAAACGACATTTGGCCAGGCCGCATACATATCGGTTTCGGAATAATCGAAAAGCGCGCCATTCGGCATCAGTCCGGCAATACGTTCCCAGTGTACACCGTCTCTACTGCGCGCAACACCCGGCCGCATTCCGAGGCCGACCACCGCGTCTCCCAGAAACGCAGCTTCGGTTTTTCGAGGCTGACCGTCGCCACCGAAATACCACATCAGCCACTCACCAGCGCCACGTGTGATGTCGGTCAGACCGACATGAACGCTATCGAATGCTGACGTATCCGGATTGGGCGCGAGGACTGATCCCAGTGCGTCGCTGCCATCAACCCGTGTCCAACTCACGCCATCATCAGAAATGGCGTGAGCGATATATCCTGTCCCGAGCGTGGGCGGACCATCAAAGCCTTTGTCCCGGCAGTAATACCACATGCGCCATTTGCTCGTCATGGCGTCGTAATCAACGATTGCGCCGCCTACGCGATAGTTGTCGCACCGGTCACAGGTACTGGCTTTGAAAATCAGACCAAGCTCTGACATGGCTTAGTCAGGCACGTAAGCGATTAGGTCGAGCATGGTGTTCGCACCTTTGACCACCAGCGGACCACCGATCTTCATCGTAGTGGAGGCTGGCTTCACGCCCGGGAAGTATTTCGCCCATTCTTCAATGGAATCAGCGAAATGGTCGCCCTCATCGTGGAAACAAGCGCGGCGAACAATGTTCTCCACCTTGGTCCCACCAGCTTCACAGATCGCAGCGATGTTCTCCATCATGTACGCCATCTGGTTCTTGCCCGGCAGACCATACCAAGGGAAGTTCTCATGACGGATCATGCCGTCGGCGAGCACACCATTGGAGTCGCACGCCATTTGCTGGCTGAGGAAGAGGAAGTTTCCAACCTTCACAGCTTGTGGCTCATGGCTGAAAGGCTCAGGTGCTTCAGTCGTGTGAATTGTTTCGATCTCGAGCTCGGAATCATCTGCCAGAAGCGTCAGAGCGATCTCAATTTTACTGCCGCGTGTACCGAGACCCATATATGGGATCACGACACGTGCTGGTGGGTTGTCCGGGAACCATTTCTTCCAGACTTTATCCATGCCTGCGTAGTCGTTTGGATGTCCGATATAGACTTCAGCCTTCACGACGCGCTTCAAAGATCCGCCCGCAGACTCTGCGATTTTCTGCAGCTTCCAGAGTGTATATTCAGTCTGAGCTTCGATTTCAGAGCCGTACCAGACGTGCGGGTTCACACGCGCGTCTTTAGCCAGTGCGCTTTCAGGGCCCATATTGCGGGCTTCGCCATAGTCACCAACCCAGTCAGTCGGCACTTCACCAGCAAGGAAAATCCAGTCGCCGCGACGAAGAGCTGGAGAATATCCAGCCAGTGGCATTGGCACTTCCGGGCCGGGAGAGAAGCCCTCAGGCTCGGAGCCATCCGTGATCGCGATCATGTCGATTTCAATATGCGCGTCGCGTACTGGAAGCGCCCGAATGCTGACCGCTGTAGAGGCGGGCCGTGGCTCGAAAATGTACTCGTTCCGCGTATCAAGATACGGCGTGATAGACAGACCGTCAGGCCAGCTATTATCGTTCAGAAAGTCATCATAGGTTGGCGTTTCCCAGGGAAGCCACTGCCAGATGCGCGCAACGTCTTTTGAAATATCCGCGCCGCCTGCTGCCAGCGTGCGTTTCAGCGTTTCCATCACGAATTTAGACTGAAGAGCCTGCTCGCTTTCCAGATGCGGGTTCGCCGGAATAGCTTCCGGTGCAATGCCGGTCTTGAAGTCGCTCGCAAGTTGGCCGGATACAAAAATCCAGTCCGCCGCCTTTACCGCAGGGGAGTAAGGCATGAGCGGTTCTGGAATATCTGGCCAGATAGCTACAGGAGCTTTCGGGTCGGTCATTCTAATATGTCCTTATAAGTAATAATTTTTCGGGGAGGATCAGACGAGGCCGCCGTCGACGACCACAGAGCGGCCATTCACCCAGCGCGAAGCTGGCGACGCGAGGAAAACAATCACGTCGGCAATATCGTCCGGCATAGAAAGACGGGATAACGGTGTCGCATCCGAGATGCTTTTCACCATGTCGTCCGGCAACCAGGCCGTCATAGGCGTATGAGTTGCGCCCGGCGATACTGCGTTTACGGAGATGCCTTTCTCACCAAGCTCCTTAGCGAAACCGAGGGTGAGGCACGCCACGGCAGATTTGGCCGCGCAGTAAGCTGTCATGCCCGGGATTGGCGCGTGAATGAGGTTTGAGCTGACATTCACGACGCGCCCACCGTTTTCCAGATGCGGAGCAGCAGCCTGCGTCATCAGAATGACGCTCTTCACATTGACGGAGAATTCTTTGTCGATCGCCTCAGCGGTCATTTCGCCGAAAGGAATAAAGGACGAAATACCAGCATTGTTGACGAGAATATCGAGGCCACCGAACTCTGAAACGGTTGTCTCAACAATCGCTTTGCAGGCAGCTTCATCGGTGACATTACCGCCGACCGCGATGGCCGTTCCACCCGCTGCAGTAACCTCTTCGACAAGCTTCGTCGCGCTGTCCGCATTCGAATTGTAATGGACCGCAACCTTCGCGCCGGCTTTAGCCAGACGGCGGGCGGTTTCACCGCCAATACCGCCAGACGCGCCGGTAATGAGCGCTGTCTTGCCACTTACGTCTGGTGTTTCAGTAACAGACATACGGGTCTCCATGAGCTGATTTCGAGTTCAGTCTGGAGCCGCCACCAATCGCTCTCCACCAAGCGTTCAGGCTTGATCGTTCTGCGATTAGCTAAGGTCAGTCAGTAATTGTGAGATCATATCCTGAGAGAATATTCCGGGCTGGAACCATTGCGCGGCGCTCTACAATCCGTTCCGGCGTTAGCCAGTTGAATAGCTCGCCATGAGCCTCATTGTTCAACATGGTCTCTGCGACCCAATCAGCGATCGTGTCGACATGATCACCGATGATATTAAGCAATGCGGCGCGCGCGGCAGGGATAGTTCCGCCGGACCGCTCCTGTTCACGCATGAAGCCTTCAGTGATCACCACGCCTGGCGCAAATGAGTTCACAAGCACATTTGAGCCTGCTGCTTCAACGACGAATGATTTCGTCATGAAGGTCAGGCCTGCCTTTGAAGTTGCGTAACCGATCATGCGCGGCACAGGATTTCCATCCCAGCCCGCCCCCAGCATATTATAGATCGCGCCGCCGTTTGCCTTCATGCCGTTGAATGCGGTTTTGCAGCCATTCATGGCGCCAAGCAGATTGATATTCAGCATGGTCAGAAAGTCATCACTCGGCAGATCACTGAGTGTGGGACCGGTCAGGGCCATACCCGCATTATTCAGCCAGATATCTACACCGCCAAAGGCCTCGACAGCGGCATCCCACAGCGCGATCACTTTAGTTTCCGAGGTCACATCACACGCAATGGCCATCGCTTTCGCGCCGCTATCATGCTTTGCATTTATCTTCTCAACGGCCGCATCGCAGGACCCCTGTCCCGGACCTGAGAGCACCACATTGCAGCCTCGTGCCACGAGGCTGTCTGCGATACCGTATCCGATACCCCGCGTGCTGCCTGTGACCACAGCCGTTTTTGCCTTTGCGTCGCTCACGCGCATCTCTCCTGATTAAATATATGACCAACCACGGAATTCAGATCCCGCAGTCCGGTTTGGCAGATAGTCATAAAGACCGGTTTCCTCTGCGATTTCGCGCAGAACATCATTGGCTTCAGCCACAACAAGCTCTTCATCCCAGAGCGTAGACCGCCCGCCTTCAACAAGCTTCTGGCCCGCCACGAACACTGTATCCACCATGGAGGTCTGACCGCCCCAGACGAGTGCCCCCGGTCCGCGTCGTCCATCATAGCCCGGCTGGGCCTCCACCTTGCGCATGTCGACCATGACCAGATCAGCTGCCTTGCCCACTTCAAGTGAGCCGCATTTGTCTTCCATGAAGAGCGTACGCGCACCGCCCAGTGTTGCCATTTCGAGGCATTTTTCTGCCGTCAGCCAATGTTCTCGTGCCGGGCGCTCACCGCCAGCGGCTACGCGTGCTTTCACATTCACATTCTGCGCAAGGATCATCAGACGCATGACTTCGAACGGGTTCTGACTATCACTGACGAGCGGCGCATCCGTGCCAATGGCCGGGAGCATGTCGCGTTTCAGAAACTCATCAACCGGAATGCCCGTCGCATCAAAGAAGCGCAGCACAGGCACGGGCGAAACGCGGCAGTCATGCTCTTTGATGATATCAAATTCATGAGGTTGAACGTTTACTGCCTTACCGGCGTAAATGGGCTCTTCGAGCAAATCAAAGCTGCGGTAATATTCAACCTGTCCGCCTTCAAAGCCACGCGCTTTCAAAGCGGCCCCGCGACTATTGTCCGTCATGTCGATACCGAATGCCACGCCCAGCTGATCACAGCCCTGACGGATACGTCGCATGTCTTCCGGATCAGCGAGGAAGTTGAAATTCAGGAAACCGCCCGCCACCGAGATACGATCGGAATTGAACTTCGCGCCGAGCCGTTCAATCTCAAGCAAACCGGCGTCTGATGTTTCGTGGCCTTCTTCAGGCACCGACTTGCTGTTCGCGATACAGCGGCAGAGATAGCCTCGCATACCGGACTCTTCGATAGCCCGCCATGAGCCATCAACGCTGTCTTTGCGCACATTGGTGAAATGCTCGTCATGCGTCGCGGTGTAGCCAAGCTTCAGCATTTCCAGCGCGTGTAGACGGACAATTTTGTACGTCCGCTCTTCATCCATTGCGCCGGCCATGAGGAAAAGTTGCTGGATCAGCGCGCGGACAGCTGTGGGGATATCAAGCACAGGCCAGCGGTCATCATTGTATCCGCGAAAACAGCTCTGCACGAGATGGTTATGCGCATTGGCAAAGCCGGGCATGACCATCCGACCTTCCGCGGAGATCACTTCATCTGCTGTAAACTCGCATAAACGGTCTTCGCCCACTGCGAGAATGCTACCGTCCTTGATCGCAATAAAGCCGCCGGTAAATACCCGGCGTCCCTCATCCATCGTCAGGATAGTGCCATTGCGGATGAGTGTATCGACGTGCAGGAGAGCGGTCATCATTCACCTGCTTCCAGGCTATCGAGCGCTCGCATGACGCGGTTTGGCAATTGCGCATCATCCCAGACAACACTCGTGTTTCCGAGGCGCACAATAACTAGGTCTCGTTCTTCGCTGGTGATCACGCGCTGGCCGCCAAAGCCATCGAAATAGACAAGATCATCGGCCAGATAGGGCTCGCTCTGCGTTACAGCAAAGCCCGCCTTTTCGTCATTGTAAAAGCGCTGCTCCTGCCAGGTCGCACCGCGCCAGATCTGCCAGCCATAATTTTCTTCGGTCGCGGCAGGGCTTTTCAAAGCTTCCATAAGCTCGCTGGAGATCACCTGCTCGCCTGCGAACGCGCCATTGTCTTTCACCAGAAGGCCAAGGCGCAGCCAGTCCAGAGGGCGCGCCAGAAACGACGCATAGCCGCGCGGAAAACCGTCTGCTTCAAAGTTGTAGACGTAAGCATCATCAGCGCCGATAGGCTGCCAGATTTCTGCAGACAGATAGTCTGCGTAAGACCCGCCAATCGCGTTCTCAACGACCATCATCAATAGCTGGCTTACAGCATTCGCATAATGAAAGTGCGGGCCATCTACGCCCTCCTCCATCTGCATGTCTAAAACGGTCGCGCGTGCATCAAGATTACCAGCCATGAACCGGCGCGCCTGAGAGTCATCGCCGCCTACGTAAGACAGCGAAGCCAGTCCAGAAGACATATTCAGAAGCTGTAGGACAGTAATCTCGCCGCGCTCATCATCCTGCCATTCCGGGATATAGAGCGAGATCGGGTCATCAACACTGCCGATAAACCCATCCTCAATCGCTTTAGCCGTAATGAGGCCGAGCACAGATTTGTGCATGGAGGCCGGCTCTGAGCGAACGTCCGCGGAATAACCCGGATAGTAATGCTCAAGAACGAGGCTGCCCTGCCACCAGACAAGAAGCGCATAGCTTTCTGTCTCTGCGCCGTAAGCAAGAGCGTCGGCGAAGACTGCCTCAGGGTTATCGATGCCAACATCACCGGTCTCAGGCAATGGCATCGGATTACCCGCCACAAGCCCGAGGGTCTGATAGGTTTCCAACGCATCCGCATTGGTGAAGACCGGCGCTTCGCTTACCGCTTCAATGGCTGGCGTCGGCTCTGGCACAGGCTCAGACGCAGGACTACAGGCGACGGCCAGACCGGTCAGTAACAAAAGAGAGAGTGATTGCAGTTTCATGCAGCTGCGGTCCTTCTTAACGCTTTGCCGACAGATATTCAGTTGCCCAATAAATCGTAGTGAGAGCCACCAGACCGGCCGCAATGGAGACCACCATCACCCAGCCGCCATAGTCATATGCGGCTGGTGCAATCAGCGATCCTGTACCAGCACCAATGAAAAGACTGGTCATATACATGGAGTTTGCGCGTGCCCGCGCCTCAGGAAGCTCGGCGTAGATTGTCGCCTGGCCCAGCACCTGATTGGCCTGTACCGCAGCATCAATAATGACAGCCGTCAGGGCAAAAACGATCAGATACTTGAAATGGACCAGCGGCACGGTAAGGCCCAGCGATATCAGCAGAATGATCAGCACTGATCCGGTCGCGATGCGCGTCAGCCCGCGATCGGCAAATCGACCCGCATAAGGTGCCGCCAATGCCCCACCAGCCCCGGCGATCGCAAACAAAGCGATCTCCTGATAATTCAGATTGAACTGGTCGGTCAGCACAAGCGAAGACGTGGTCCAGAACATATTGAACACGCCGAACGCAATGCCCTGATAGACGCAGCGTCGACGCAACGAGTCTGATCGCAACGGCAGAACCAGCATGGACTTTATCAGGTTTAAATAGCTGTAGCGTGTCTTCGGCGTGTAGCGCGGCGTATAGATGGTGAGCAGAATACCAATGCCCGTCATAAGGAACGCGAATACCAGAAACGGCGCGCGCCACCCCCAGAGACTTGCCATAAAGCTGGATGCCGGACGCGCAAGCATAATGCCCGTCAGCAGGCCTGCCATAATGGTGCCGATCTGTGCTCCACGCTTCTCATCATCTGCCAGATTGGCCGCGAGCGGAACGATGATCTGCGTTCCGATGGCCGAAATACCGACAAAGAAGGATGCGGCGAGAAACATCCATGGCGTCGTTGAGAAGGAAATTCCCAACATGCCGATAACAACACAGGTCACCGATATGAGAATGAGCCGCTTGTTCTCGGTGATGTCTGCCAGCGGACCGGCGAAAAACATTCCCAGCGCGTAACCGACCTGCGTCAGCATCACGATAACGCCGAGTATCGCCGTACTCATCTGCAGATCTTGCCCGATCATTTCGATGAGAGGCTGGGCGAGATAGAGATTGCCAGCATAAGTACCGGTGGCGAGCGCGAAGACAAACGTCGTCACGGGGCGCAATCGGCCCTGAACCTTCTCAGCCGCGTCGGCGGAAGCTGGACTGGCAGCACTCATCGGGATCTCCATCGGGGCCGGAATTCGGTTGGAGAAACTTAAGATGAGTGGTTCGGGCTATCGCCGTCGCATTCCTGAATATTCGGTTGGCGATAATGGTGGGCTAACGCGGCGCAAGTGCGCGTTGCACCAGACGCGCCAGATCGCCGTCGTGTCGAAAACCCGCCGCGTCGGCTGCGGGTGTTGAAAGCAAAGGGTAATTACCGAATGCAGCTTCGAGCGTAACATCCGGTGCATAGGTCACAATCGAAGGGTCCGCGCCCGTCTGCCGCGCGATTTCAGCGACCAGGTCACCCATCCGGACACGCAAAGCCGGGAGGGTCACAATCCGGTCTTCGGGCAGAACCACGCTATCCAGACTGATCGCACTGACCAGACAATCAACCGCGTTTGCGACTGTCATCATCCACATTTGCGCATCCTGCGAGACAGGTAGTTCGATAGTTTCATGACGTTGAAGCGCATGAAAGATATCGCTCATGAATGCCGATTTAAGCCCTGATGCCCCCGTAGGCCGTGCCACAATACCCGGCAGCCGCAGGCCAATAGCATCCAGCTCGCCTCGCCGCGCCATGGACGATACCGCCATCTCAACCATAGCTTTGTGCATGCCATAAATCATGCGCGGATTTACCGGTGTGCTATCAGTCAGCCCATCTGTGGGAAGCGGTTCGCCAAAGACTGCAATGGTTGAGGCGTAAACGAAGCGAATGCCCGACTTGATCCTCGCGGCGCGCCGTAAAAGCTTCCAGGCACCTTCCACATTCACTGAGAAGGACAGCTCAGGATCTGTTTCAGCCGCGCCTCCGGGCAGAGCCGCCAGATGGACGATCGCGGACACATTGTGAGCGAACGCCTCGCTGATCGTCGCGTCCTGCGTAAGATCACCTTCAACGGGGATGACCTGATCGCCCTTCAGACACATGTCCAGTGAACGGTCCAAGGCCACAACCTCGTGCCCCTGCTCGACCAGATATGACACGAGGCTAGCCCCGATGAAGCCTCCCGCACCCGTCACAAGAACAGACATCACACTACCCCTTCTGAAAGCGTGCCTCAGAACGTGTCCATATCGCTTGCGATGACGGCATCACCAGAAAACCGTTCAGCAATGCTGGACACATAAGCCGCAAGCCCGACTTCATCGCCACGTCCGACGAAATGCGTAACGATCACGCGGTCGACACCTGCATTTGCGGCCATCTCGCCAACCTGCTCGGCGGTAATGTGGTGGGCACGCAAATGTTGCTCCATGCCTTCCATCACGGGCGCAGGCAAAGGCTGGGCACGGTGTCGGTTCACCTCGGCCATGGTTTCAACGGTCCAGTCGATATCCATCATCTCTGCGAGCAGAATATCTGCGCCTTCAGCCAGCACTTCTACCGCCTCACTTGGCCCGGTATCACCGGTATAAACGATAGACCGTTGCGGCAGATCAAAACGAAAAGCGTAGGACTTGAACATGTCCGCTTGCGGTGTTCCCGGCATAAAGCTGTAATGGGTGTTTTCAGCGGTCGTGACAGCAAAATCTGCGACCTCGAAACTCCCCGCATGTGCCAGTTCCACAACACGGACCTGCTCACTTGGATGCGTCGGCTGGCGGGCACCCGGTACAGCGTATCCGCTCTCTACGCCAGGCGCCATTGATGCAAGAATACCATTCACCAGAGCCTGCGTCCCCGGCGGCCCATAGACCACCATCTCGTTTTGCGCGTCAGTCTGGAAACGCAATCCCATCAGAGCGGCAAGACCACCTGTATGGTCATAATGCAGATGGCTGATGAAAATCGCTTCAACATGCTCTGTGCGAAGACCAATCTTTGCCAGCTGGCCTGACGTACCGTCTCCTATATCCAGAAGAAAAACCGACTGCCCTCTGACCAGCGCGCTTGCCGGCTGCGAACGTACAGGCGACGGCACAGGACCGCCACTTGTGCCCAGAGTCACAAGGTCATAGCGAGCCTCAGGGCGAACCTCAGACCCCTCTGAACAGGCCGACCCGGTACACAGCGCGAGGGTCAGCCCGCCAACTGCAGCAAAATTTCGAAAACCATTCATGACAGGCTCCTTTGGTCGCGATCTCGAAGTGAGGTCTTAGTTCGCACCGGCTTTGAGCGGCGGTGCATTTCTGGCGGCAATGGCCGCAGCAAGCATCAAAACAAGCGCGATCCCCGCATAGATATAGAGAACTTCTCCGAGACCGCCTGCTTTTGCCGCAATCGCTGAGGCCAAAATTGGCGCGATGAACTGACCAAGGAAGAACATGCCCGTCCACATCCCTGTGCCACGTCCACGTGCGGCAGGCGGGAGCAGTTTCAGGATCCAGGTCAGCAGAGTTGGCAGTAGCAGTCCTGCGCCCAGACAAATGAGCACCGCAAACAGCGTGACCGGCACAAC
>CENJ01037429.1_pt1 | contig 52947 bp, 46 predicted proteins | sample 356161 | NCBI WGS metagenome assembly CENJ01 (sample SAMEA2619531, study PRJEB7988) | marine metagenome | biome: marine biome (ENVO:00000447); feature: surface water layer (ENVO:00002042); material: "saline water (ENVO:00002010), including plankton (ENVO:xxxxxxxx)" | depth 5 m
AACTGGGTTCAAGGAGATAAAATTGAGCTACTTCGCAACGATCAATATTGGGGTACGCCCGCTCATTTGAAGAGCGCAACCTTCAAATTCATCTCAGATCCCAGTGCTGCCTTCTCCGCAATGATGGCACAGGATATTGACGCCTTTGCAGGATTTCCAGCTCCTGAAAATTTAGTACAGTTTGAAGCGGACAACCGGTTTCAGGTCTTGGTTGGAAATACAGAAGGGGAAACAATACTGTCTACGAATAACAAAATGCCCCCTTTGGATAACGTAAAAGTTAGAAAAGCTATTGCACACGCTATAGACCGGCAGGCAATTATAGATGGAGCGATGTTTGGTTACGGGACCCCGATTGGAACCCACTTTGCCCCACATAATCCAGACTATGTCGACTTAAAAGCGAACTCAAATTATGATCCTGAGCTATCTAGAAAGCTTTTATCGGAGGCCGGATTTAGCGAGGGCTTCACCACAACTTTGAAATTACCGCCCCCTTCTTATGCTAGACGCGGTGGAGAAATAATCGCATCTCAATTGAGAGCCGTTGGTATTGAGACCGAAATATCAAATTTAGAGTGGGCTCAATGGTTAGAAGAAGTTTTCAGAGGCAAAGACTATGGCTTAACAATTGTTAGCCATACGGAACCAATGGATATAGGGATATACGCACGGCCAGAGTACTATTTTCAGTATGATAGCTCCGAATTCCAAGCAGTGATAGAAGCTCTCAATGTTGAAAGTAATACCCAGAAACGAAGCAATCTTCTTAAAAAAGCCCAGCGAATTATTTCAGAGGATTATGTCAATGGCTATCTTTTTGAATTGGCTTTTCCAACAGTAGCAAATGCCAAAATTACTGGGCTTTGGGAAAATGCTCCAACCCAAGCAACGGATCTAACAGACGTTAAATGGACTGACTAGATTTTGAACTCTATGTCCCCCATTTGTGGGGGGCATAATTAAAATGGCATATTTATGATTAATTATTTTTTCAGACGCCTTTTTACATTTGTATTAAGTCTTGCCTTAGCGTCGATTGTTATTTTTTCCCTTGTCGAGATTGCTCCGGGGGACCCCGCAAGCTTCATGCTTGGTATCAACGCCCAAGCAGATACTATCGCAGCTCTTCGTGCCGAACTGGGACTAGACCAACCAAAACTAAGTAGATATTTAGCCTGGATAAGCGGAATGCTTACAGGCGATTTTGGTATATCCTATACATATAGAACAAACGTCACAGAAATGGTGGGGGACCGTTTATGGGTTTCACTTCCATTAGCAATATATGCACTTTTTTTATCTACCGTCATTGCCCTACCCACGGGCGTATATGCAGCTGCAAAAAGAGGAAAAGCTGGAGATTTTACTGTCATTAGTGCAACGCAAATTGGAATAGCAATTCCAAATTTCTGGTTTGCAATAATTTTAGTAGGAATATTCGCCATTAAACTACAGTGGTTTTCTGCAGGGGGGTTCTCAGGATGGCAGAATGGCATGCTCAACGGAATTACCTCACTAACGCTGCCAGCAATTGCTCTTGCACTGCCTCAAGCTGCCATATTGTCTCGTATTATGCGAAGTGCCTTAATTGAAACACTTGGGGAAGATTACATTCGCACAGCTCGCGCTAAAGGCTTAAGTTCATGGCAAACGATCTGGGCACACGCACTCCGTAATGCCTTAATTCCAGTCCTGACTATAATTGGGCTTCAATTCTCTTTTTTGCTGGCGGGTGCAATAATTATTGAGCAAGTGTTTTACCTCCCAGGATTAGGACGTCTCGTATTTCAAGCGATAACCCAGCGAGATTTAATCGTGGTGGAAAGTGTTGTTATGCTTCTTGTTTTTGCTGTAATATTGGTCAATTTTATCGTAGATATCGCTTATATGCTGGTCGACCCAAGATTGCGACAGGACAGTATATGATAAAACCAAGCACAAGCTTACAATTTGGTATTTTGTTCTGCTTGGCACCACTCGCTATGGCTACTATTTCTTTTTTTTGGCAGCCATTCGATATCACGGAACTAAATATATCAAACCGTTTAAAGTCTGTAAGCTTAACGCACCCATTCGGTACAGATCACTTTGGCCGGGATATGCTTACTATGATCATGGTAGGGGCTCGAACATCAATTGCTGTTGCATTTGTAGCAGTAGGGATCGGGGTTCTCATTGGTGTCCCATTAGGATTATTCGCTGCAACCTGCAGGGGCAGTATCATAGACGACGGCGTCATGCGATTTAACGATTTGGTGTTTGCATTTCCAAGCTTAGTAATTGCAATCCTCATCACTGCGATAGCTGGACCAAGTGCATTTAATGCCATAATTGCAATAGGAATTTTCAATATTCCAGTTTTTGCCCGTATTTCCAGGGGGGCCGCTCTATCTTTATGGCAACGTGAATTTATTTTATCCGCGCAGGTTGCGGGAAAAACTGGTTTTCGAATTTCGATAGAACACATCCTGCCCAACCTAATGCATATACTGATAGTACAAGCGACTATTCAATTTTCGCTTGGTATTCTTGCTGAGGCTGGGCTGAGTTACATAGGGTTGGGTGCGCAGCCTCCTACGCCGAGTTGGGGAAGAATGTTAGCAGATGCACAAACGATGGTTTCTTTAGCACCCAGGTTAGCAATTGTCCCAGGAATAGCGATTATTTTTACAGTTTTAGGATTGAATCTTTTGGGAGATGGCCTGCGTGACGCCCTCGATCCCAGACTAAGAGGAAGTATAAAAAAATGACGCTTCTTTCCGTAAAAGATCTTTCTGTCTCTATTCATGAGCAACCAATAATTAAAAATATTTCTTTCAATCTTGGGGCTGGTGAAATTCTTGCTCTGACTGGAGAAAGTGGCTCTGGAAAATCAATTTCCGCTTTAGCTCTAATGGGTCTCTTACCGAACGGGTCAAAAAAAGAGGGTATAATTAACTTTGAAGGAACGGACCTTAATAAAATATCAGAACCTAATTTTTGCAAGCTGAGGGGTAAAAAGATAAGTATGGTTTTTCAGGAACCAATGACAGCTCTAAATCCTGTTCAAAGCATAGGAAAACAAATTTCTGAGACATTGGTCCAACATAAAGCCTGTGCCCCGAACGAATTAAAAAATCGTGTTCGTAAAACGATGGACCGGGTTGGATTGAGAGGCATAGATCCTTCACGTTTCCCCCATCAATTATCGGGAGGCCAACGCCAGCGTGTTGTCATTGCTATGGCCATTTGCTTGGAACCGAGCATTTTAATAGCAGATGAACCAACAACTGCTTTAGATGTGACAACACAATCAAAAATCCTAAAACTGATACAGGAGTTTGCTGAAAAAGATGGTATAAGCATCATCCTCATTACCCACGATTTGGCCATTGTTGCAAATATTTCTAATTACTTACTCCTCATGAAAGAGGGTATTTTAGTTGATCAAGGGAAGCCTAAAAGGGTTTTCAGAGACCTTTCTCACCCATACACAAAAAAATTATTTTCAGCATCCAGCGAACAATTTAGTTTTAAAGCGAATAATATTAGTAAAGAAAAACTGCTAGAAGTACGTTCTGTATCGGTCAACTATAGGTCTCATGAAAGAGGAATTTTTTCAAAAGGTAAATCTGTAGAAGCGGTCAGTAATGTCTCTCTCGACATCAGAAAAGGAGAACGCTTAGGGTTGGTTGGGGAGTCTGGCTGCGGAAAATCAACTTTGACGCGAACCATTCTAGGATTGCAATCAGCCAGCTCCGGCTACATTAAATTTGACGGTAAGGAAGTCTCCAAATACGACAATAATTTTAAAAAAAATATACAAGTGGTTTTTCAAGACCCCTACGGATCATTTAACCCCCGGCAAAAAATTGGACGTTTGATAACAGAACCTTTTTTTACATTAGGGAGGGAAGCTCCATCCGAAACTGAGCAAAGAATTATTGCAAAAAAAATGCTTAAAGAAGTTGGTCTGTCGTCAGAAAGCATAGAAAAGTATATTCATGAATTCTCAGGCGGTCAGAGACAGCGCATAGCAATAGCCCGAGCACTAGTAATTCAACCCAAACTTATAATTTTTGACGAGGCCGTCTCTGCCCTAGATGTATCAATCAGAAGCCAAATTTTAAAAGTAATTTCAGATTTAACTGAACGCTATGGACTGTCATATTTGTTTATAAGTCATGATCTCACTGTAATCGAAAATATCACCGAGAACTGCCTAGTTATGAAGAATGGAAAAATTGTTGAAAGAGGAAAAACTAAGCATATTTTGCGTGATCCAAAAAATGAGTATACTCTATCGCTTATTAATGCTGCACCAAAATTTCCTAATTTTTTGCATGCTTAATAAAAGGGATAAATTATGACTATAGATTTTCCAAATAAACACTTCTTAATAAATGGGGAGTGGGTCTGCTCCGATGTGGAACTAGATCTTATTAATCCATCAACTGGAGATGTCATTGGACAAGTGTCTGCAGCAGGTGATGATCATATAAATGACGCAGTCAGAGTAGCCAGAGATACTCTCGAGAATACTTGGAACAATATAACTGCTCGGGAACGAAGTACTATTTTAACCAAACTTGGGCGTTTAATCGAGGAAAATATTGACGTGCTTGCACGCTTGGAAGCCACCGATGTTGGCAAGCCACTTAAGCAAGCTAGAGCAGACGTTAAGGCCTTAGCTCGTTATATGGAATTTTACGCTGGTGCGGCGGATAAACTTCATGGTGATACGATACCATACCTTCAAGATTATACAGTTTACACTTTACGAGAGCCCCATGGGGTATGCGCGCATATAATTCCATGGAACTACCCAATGCAAATCATTGGACGATCTGTGGGAGCAGCCCTTGCAACCGGGAATACATGCATTCTAAAACCCGCTGAAGAAGCCTGCCTTACTGCACTTGCCTTTGGGGCTTTAACAAAAGAAGCTGGTCTCCCAGATGGAGTTTTAAATATTGTAACGGGTTCAGGAGATACAGGCGCATACCTTAGCCAACACAGCGGTATAGATCATATAAGCTTCACTGGATCAGTATCTACCGGTATTAAGATTCAACAATCGGCTGCACAAAATGTTGTTCCAGTAACTTTAGAACTTGGAGGGAAATCTCCCCAAATTGTATTTAATGATGCAGACCTAGGTGCAGCATTGCCGTTCTTAGTTAATGCAGGGATCCAAAACGCGGGACAAACCTGTTCAGCTTCAAGCCGCATACTAGTACAGCGAGACAAGTATACAAAAGTCGTATCTATGATGACTGAAAAATATAAAATGCTTCTGGTTGGAGCAGCAATGGATGATTTAGATATAGGGCCTCTGATTTCAAAAAAACAGCATGAGATCGTTTCAGACTATATAGAACAAGGCAAAGACTTAGAATTGGCAGCCAAAGGCAAATTCAATGCGGAAATAAATAATGATGGCTTTTACTGTTTACCACATCTCTTTGTAGACGTCCCTCCCGATCACAGTTTGGCCCAAAATGAAATATTTGGGCCAGTCCAGATTATTATACCTTTCGAGGATGAAGATCATGCAATTGAGATTGCAAATGGCACTGGCTTTGGCTTAGTCGCTTCAGTTTGGACTCAAGATGGATCACGACAAATGAGAATGGCTCAACGATTAAGATCTGGTCAAGTTTTCATTAATAACTATGGCGCCGGAGGAGGTGTCGAACTTCCATTCGGCGGACGCGGCTTGTCGGGCCATGGGCGTGAAAAGGGGTTCGAGGCGATGTTTGGATTTACGACACTTAAAACCGTAGCGCATTACCATGGTTAGGAAATTTAGATGAGGTTAGAAAACAAAAAAGCAATAATCACTGGAGCTGCCTCTGGATTTGGTGCCGGCATTGCAAAAAAATTTATACAAGAAGGCGCTGAGGTAATTGTTGCAGACATCAATGATAAAATGGCGCATAAAACAGCTATAGATCTTGGTGAGAGCGCTCATTCATTTCCAGTCGACGTCTCAAAGAGTGAGTCCGTAACTAAGTTGAAAGATTTTTCTCTATCGCATTTTGGTATACCCGACATCATTATAAATAACGCAGGAATTACCCATACACCTGATACCTTAGAAAATATTGAAGAGGACGATTTCGACAGGGTATTTTTAGTGAATTGTAAATCTGTTTACCTAATGGCCCGCTCGTTTGTTCCAGATATGAAAAAGAAAAAGTCTGGTGTTTTTTTAAATGTTGCTTCCACCGCAGGCGTTTCACCTCGACCGAACTTAAATTGGTATAATGCGTCTAAAGGGTGGATGAATACAGCAACAAAAACCATGGCTATTGAGTTAGCTCCTCATGGCATTAGGGTAAATGCAATTAACCCTGTGGCAGGCGAGACCCCACTTTTAGCTACCTTCATGGGTGAAGATACTCCCATTATGCGATCTAAATTTCTGGCAACTATACCAATTGGAAGATTTTCAACCCCGGAGGATATGGGAAATGCCGCCTGTTTTCTTTGCTCTAATGAAGCATCAATGATAACTGGCGTTTGCTTAGAGGTTGATGGAGGACGCTGCATATGACCTTGAAATCAGGTCCCAGAAACTTAATCACCGATGTGCCAGGATTACTTGTTGGAAATTCAGAGGAGCATATTCTTAAATCAGGTGTAAGCATTTTGACGAGCTCAAGCCCAATGACAGCATCATATTGCGTGATGGGAGGTGCACCAGGCACTAGAGAGACAGATTTGCTCGAACCAGACAAAACAGTGCACGGGATTAATGCTGTTGTCCTTTCAGGAGGATCTGCCTTTGGCTTGGACGCGACTAACGGTGTAATGGAATATTTACGCGAAAGAGGCGAAGGCTTTGCTATGGGGCCCATCAATGTACCGATAGCTCCTACCGCAATTATCTTTGATTTACGCAACGGCGGAAATAAAAACTGGGTTGAAAACCCATATCCGAAATTAGGCAGAAAAGCGATTGAAAATGCAGCAGAAAATTTTCATTTAGGGAGCTCTGGAGCGGGCTTTGGAGCCACAACCGGCCAGTTGAAAGGTGGATTAGGGTCGGCGTCCACAATATTAAGTAACGGAACAATAGTTGGCGCTTTAGTCGTCGTTAATGCAATGGGAAATGTGGTTGACCCAATCTCAGGAAAATTTTGGGCCGCTCCTTTTGAACTTGAAAATGAGTTTGGTGGATATGGAACTCCTGTGAATGCCATCCCAGGTTCTATGCTACAATATAGTAAGGTAAACTCGATTAAAGAGGGGGCTAACTCAACAATAGGTATTGTTGCCACTAATGCTAGGATTACCAAGTCTGAAGCAAAGCGTATTGCAACCTCAGCACATGACGGTTTTTCTAGAGCAATACTGCCATCCCACTTACCGTATGACGGAGATCTGATCTTTGCTGTCAGCACGGACGAAATAGAAACAGCTCATTCCAATGAGGATTTTGCTGAGCTTTGTCATTTATCTAGTGTTACGATGTCTAGAGCGATAGCTCGTGCAATATACCATGCTTCTTCAAATGCGAACGATACCTTGAACTGTTTCCAAGATAAGTACAAAAAAAGTTAGCTTTCGTTAAAATAATTGTAAATACGTTCCGCCAAAGCAGATGAGATACCGTCGACTGACTTTAAATCAGATAAATGCGCGCGTTTGACACCTTTGGCTGATCCAAAATGCACTAGAAGTGATCTTTTACGAGATGACCCAACTCCTGGGATCTCATCCAACGGAGAAGCAGAAATAGCTTTAGAACGCTTAGCCCTATGTGTGCCAATCGCAAAGCGGTGTGCTTCATCACGCAAGCGTTGCACAAAATATAACACTGGGTCATTTTTTCTGAGTGCAAAAGGACGCCGCCCAACGATATGAAATTCTTCTTTTCCATGGTTCCTGTCTACACCTTTTGCAACGCCAACCATCGCAATATCTTCTATTCCAAAATCCTTCATAATCTCAGAAACAGCCGAGACATGACCAGCGCCACCGTCAATCAACAGCAGATCTGGCCATTGCTCTTCTGTCCTGTCAGGGTCTTCTTTCAACAAACGCTTGAAACGTCGAGAAAGAACTTCTTTCATCATTCCAAAGTCATCACCCCGCGTTAGGTTTTCGCCAATTATATTAAATTTTCGATAACTGTTTTTCATCAAACCCTCAGGTCCAGACGCAATCATTGCGCCTACAGCAAATTCACCCTGAATATGGGAATTATCATAAACCTCAATTCTTTTTGGTGGAATTGCCAAGCTGAAAGCTGCGGCTAATCCGTTTAACAGTTTCTGCTGAGAAACTGTATTTGCCAATTTTCGTGCTAAGCTTTCTTTAGCATTTCGCAAAGCACTGACCATCAAATCGAAGCGTTCACCCCGTTGCGGTACGGCTATCTCCACCTTACGGCCTAATTTTTTACTTAGCATGTCTTTCATAAGATTAAGATTTTCCATGTCATGGGATAAAATAATTAGTTTAGCAGGATCTTTAGTTGAATAAAATTGGCCCATGAATGCTTCGAGAACCTCATCATGAGACATATCCGAGCTTACGCGGGGATAAAAATCGACATTACCCCAATTTTGATTTGCGCGGATGAAGAAAACTTGAACACAAGCTTGACCTGCATCAAGATGGAGTGAAATTACATCCGCCTCTGAAACTGTCCTTGGATTTATACCTTGATTGCTCTGTACTTGCGCTAGCGCACGAATACGATCACGTAGCGAAGCCGCAAGTTCAAATTCCATTTCCTCAGAGGCCTGCTTCATCTGTAGTGAGAGCGTTTCCTGAACCTTGTTAGATTTACCCGTTAAAAAGTCATCTGCAGCGTTTACCAGTAGCTTGTAATCTTCTTTATTAATTTTTTTGCCACATGGACCTGAGCAACGCTTTAAGTGGTAGTTCAAGCATGGTCTATCACCAGCTTCAACTTCTTTGTCACTACAAGAACGTAGCAAAAAAACCTTTTGTAAAGTATTTAAGGTTCTGTTGACTGCTCCAGCGCTCGCAAATGGGCCATAGTAACGACCAGTTTTATTTTTTGCGCCACGGTGCTTTTCTAGTCTTGGAAATTCATGTTCGTTAGACATGAAAATATATGGAAACGATTTATCATCCCTAAGCAAAACATTGTATTTAGGTTTCAATTGTTTAATCAGATTTTGTTCAAGCAGAAGTGCTTCAGTTTCTGTAATGGTCGTTAAAAACATCATAGACCTAGTCTCGGAAATCATTCGCGTAATTCTAGATGAGTGACTAGGCGAATAACGCGAATAGTTCGAGACTCTATTCTTTAGATTTCTAGCCTTCCCAACATAAAGCACCCTTTTTTGATCATCAAGCATACGATAAACACCTGAAGAACTATCTAAAGTTTTTAAGTAAGAGTGTATTAACTCATAGCCAGAAAGTCGTTTCGAAAGATTCATTTTTGGTAGATTTTTAATTAGTAGGATTGATTCTCTAATGGCTGCAATGATAACACCAAATATTCAAGAGGAAACATTTCCACTACTCCTGTGGATAAACCTGAAGATAACTTTTCTAAAATAAGAATTTTTTGTTATATTTTGGGTGCTTCGCTGGTTTGCCTAAAATTTAGGCATAAAATTAACTTATTGTTTTTATTATATTTATTTTTTACTCCTTAACCAAATAACTGAAATTATTACATTTTTACAAGAGAGTACTCTATTTTCATCGCCACAGTGTAAAACTATCAGCCTTAAGTAAGTTATAAACTACTCAACACCTTGAATATCCGGCGTTTTCCAGCCTAGGTGCTGACCACCATCAACGCACAAAAGCTGCCCAGTAACGCTTCTAGCATCAATGAAATAACCGACAGCAGAAGTTATATCTTCTGGATTAGCTCCCCGCTCTAAAACAGTATTTTTTCTTTGTCCATCAAAGTGATACTCTTTTTGACGTGCACCGATCAAAGTAGGACCAGGACCAATTGCATTGACCCTAATATTAGGAGCAAGGGCCCTGGCAGCAGTTTGAGTCATTGCCCATAAGCCCATCTTTGCAATTGTATAGCTTGCAAAATCTGGTGTTAACTTCTTAACCCTCTGATCGATCATATTAAGCACTAACCCTTGTGAGATTGGCTCATTTTTTTTGTCCAAAATTGGACTAGGAGATTGCTTGGAGAATGCCTGTGTCAGTACAAACGGAGCTCTTAAGTTACTCTCCATGTGACGATCCCAACTAGCACGGGTAGCATCATCAAAACTGTCATGTTCAAATATTGAAGCATTATTGACCAGCATTGAGATTGGACCACCAAGAGCCTCAGATGCCAACGGCACTAGCGCCTTAACCTGATCCTCAATTAGTAAATCGCATTTCAAACACTCAGACAAACGACCTTGGCTATTTATTTCCTTAGCCACATCAAGCGCCTCATTTTTGGAACTATTATAGTGTACAGCCACATCATATCCGCGATTTGCAAGATAGACTGAGATCTCACGACCTAACCTTTTAGCTCCACCAGTAACCAGCGCCCGCATTTAAATATATCACTTTCATTGAATTGTTAAATAAAGGTAGCTCGCATATGAGAGGGTCAAGAAGGCTCCCCACAGCCGCGTAATGTTCACTCGCATATATACAAATGGAAACAACACGATGCCAGCTCCAAACATTATCCAAAAATCAAAATTATAAAATGAGGCTGCAATCGGAAGATTTCCAAACATCGTCGTTATTCCAACAATAGCAAGTATATTAAATATGTTTGAGCCAATAACATTACCAAGTGCAACGTCAGCTTGCCGTCGAAGTGCGGCCATCAGTGTTGTCGCTAACTCCGGTAGAGAAGTACCCAAAGCAATAAGTGTTAAACCAATTATCTCATCAGAGAGCCCATAGGATTTAGCTATCAATGAAGCATTTTCAATTAATATATCCGCACCAACCGGCAGGCCTATTAATCCCAAAGAAAGAAAAAGAATTATTTTCCAAAAAGCTAACTTTGGATCCGCATTTTCCACTTCAGAGGAGGGTATTTCCTTCTGCATCTTTAGGGCGTCTCTAGCAGTAAATAATAGAAATACGGCCAAAAGAAATAGGAGTACAAATCCATGAGATGGTGAAAAATTACCTGAAAATGCTAAAGATAGAAAAACAATCGTTGCGGCCATCATAAACAAGTAATTTTTTCCCGTATTATAATTACTAGTATTTATTCCAGCAATTAAAGCAGGAATTCCTAAGACAAGAAAAACATTTGCGATATTTGAACCAACTACGTTCCCAAGTGCGATTCCTGGAGCGTCATCAAGGGTAGCTCTAATTGCAACCAATAATTCGGGAGCTGACGTACCTAATGCAACTACAGTCAACGAAACAATAAAGGCCGGAATTTTGATCTTTAAACTAAAATTTACCGCACCCCGGACAAGGATATCTCCAGCAACTAAGAGAACGATAAGTCCGAGTAGTGCTTGAAGCCAGACCATAGCTGCAGCTATCCAGATTTTTTTGAGCATTGGCAATCTTTGCCAATTTTAAATTTTCCACACTTATTACATCTTTTAGAATTTAAGCGCTTTAATTTTGGTATTCGCAATTTGCCAAACATGGCCATCACACCCATAAAAATTAAAAAAAGAACTACAATTTTTAATATCATATTTTAAAGCCCATATTTTGCAAATTCTGCCTTTTCCTCAACTAGGCTGATGGCATCCTTTGCAATACTAACTCCAAATCTCTGTGATAAAGATTTTTTTTGACTATATTCCTTAAAGCGAGTTTTCTCACCAAACCGCTCTTTTAAGACTGGAACAACATGCCCTATACCGTCTATCAAACCAAGTTCTTTTGCTTGTGCTGCTAACCAAATCTCTCCTGTAAACAAATCGTGTTCAGTAGATAATTTTCCGGCACGAGCTCCATTTACGTGATCTATAAAGACTTCGTGTAGTTGCGATAGAATACCCTTTAACCTTTTAACATCTTCCGCTTTTTCTTTTTTGAAAGGATCAAGCATAGACTTAGATTTACCCGCTGTATAAACTCTGCGTTCAACTCCATATCGCGCAAGCAAGTCCTGTAACCCAAATCCCGAGGATATCACGCCAATTGAGCCTACAATGGAGGCGTGGTCTGCATAAATTTCATTCGCTGCTGATGCTATCCAGTAACCTCCAGATGCTGCCACATCCTCGACAAATGCGATAGTAGGGACTTCGGTCTCTTCAGATAAGCGTTTAATTCTATCACCAACAAGAGAAGACTGGACGGGAGATCCACCGGGTGAATTTATAATAAAGGCGACAGCGCTAGGATTTCCTTTCCGAAAGGCTTTCTCGAATATTGGGGCAAGCGCACTATCAGAAATACCACCACGCGCCCCTGATGCAATAAGACCATTAAGACGAACAACTGATACAGTCTTTCGGTTATTCAATTTATTTAAAAAGGGTATCCTCATCATGGGTATCATTTAGGCAGGCTACTCGGTTACTTCAACATGGAAGTGACCTTAATCTGATATAAGCGACATTTATCCAACACAAGTTTTAACAGTGCTATGGCCTTAGTCGCCATCCAGTTTTAAAAATTATGAAAATAATAAATATGCAAAAACCTGTGAACAATATTATTGCTAGCAAGCTTGTGACTATTGATACATCAGAATGATCGTAAAAAGCCCACCTAAATCCAGAAATCAAATAAACCACCGGATTAAATAGACTTACAACTTGCCAAAATTTTGGAAGCATAGATATGGAGTAGAAAGACCCACCTAAGAAAACCAGCGGGGTGATTATCAATAAAGGTACTAATTGCAATTGTTCAAAATTATTTGCCCAAACTCCTAAAATAAAACCAAGCAAGGAAAATGAAATGCAGGTAAATACCAAAAATAAAATCATAATGATGGGATGAATAATTTCTATATCGACAAAAAATAATGAAGTAGCCAAAATAACCAAACCAATGAATAGCGCTTTAGACGCAGCAGCACCTACATATCCTACAACAATTTCCAAAAAGTTTATTGGAGCAGATAGGACTTCATAAATAGTTCCAATAAACTTTGGAAAATAAATACCAAAAGATGCATTGGAAACCGCTTGCGTCATTACACTGAGCATAATCAATCCAGGCACTATGAATGCAATATAGTTAACACCCTCAACAGCATCTATACGGCCACCAATTGCAGCTCCAAAAACTACAAAATACAAACATGTTGAAATTACGGGAGAAACAAAACTCTGCAGTAATGTTCTGAAAAATCTTGTCATTTCGAAAACATATATTGCTTGGATAGATCGAAAATTCATTCGGAAGGCTCCTAAATTAGCGAAACAAATATCTCTTCGAGAGAGGACTGTGAAGTTTGCAAATCACTTATTTGCAAATCTGCGCTCGAAATTTCATTTAACAATTTGGTAATTTCATTTGTGGAACCTTGGGTATCATACATATAGTTGATACTCATACCATCGTCTGACAGGAATAATTTAAAATGTTGAAGTTGTGCGGGGATAGCGGCAATTGGCGATTGGAGCGATATCTCTAATTTCTTTTGGCCCATTCGCTTGATTAAAGCTTTTTTTTCTTCCAGCAAAATTAATTTACCCTTCGATATTACTCCAACCCGATCAGCGATAGCCTCCGCCTCTTCGATGTAATGAGTGGTCAAAATTATGGTAACACCTTGAGACTTTAACTCAGAAACAAGTTTCCACATTTCCCTTCTTAACTCTACATCTACGCCTGCAGAGGGTTCGTCTAGGAATAAGACTCGAGGCTCATGTGCCAAAGCCTTAGCAATAAGCACACGTCTTTTCATACCGCCTGATAGCTGCATAATTTTAGAATCTTTCTTATCCCATAAGGACAGCTGGCGAAGAACTATTTCCAAGTAATTATCGTTCGGGTCCTTTCCAAACAAACCTCTTGAAAAACGTACTGTATTGATCACTTTTTCAAACGGTTCTAGTGATATCTCTTGCGGCACTAAACCAATAAGAGAACGTGCTGACCTATAGTTTGATTTCGTGTCAAACCCTCCTACGTTTATGTGACCCTCTGATGGGACGACTAAACCACAAACCGCAGAAATAAGAGTTGTTTTTCCTGCTCCATTTGGCCCAAGCAGTGCAAGAATTTCACCTTCCTTTACATCAAGAGAGACATTTTCAAGCGCAACTTGGCCATCGTTATATCTTTTTGAAAGTCCAGTTATGGACAACATATATGTCATATTAAAATATTCTTTTTGAAAGCTTCAAAAACTAAGAACGCTTAAAGTTTCTTATTGTTTCAATCATTAATGCTACGTTTTCTGGATTAGCGTCAGGAGTAATGCCATGACCCAAGTTAAATATATGGGGACCTTGAGATAAATCTGAAACGATAGTGTTGATTTCATCAATCATATCTTGTCCGCCTGAAACCATGTGCGATGACTTCAAGTTTCCCTGAATGCAGCCATCCATATGTAAATATTTAGCAGCCCACGCCGAACTTATACTATCATCAATCGCTAGACAGTCAGCACCCGTAGATTTCAAGAAACCCTTGTAGGCATCTCCCGCCTGTCTGGGAAAAGTTATTATTGGCACCATAGGGTATTTGGCTTTTAGCTCCGCTACTATAGTTTTTGTTGGCTCAAGAGCGTATTTAATGAAATCATCTGCTTTCAAAGAGCCAGCCCAGCTATCAAATATTTTTACTACTTCCGCACCAGCATCGATTTGTGCCGACAGATATTCGATGGTCGCTTTGGTCAAAATCTCGATTAGGGTTTCAAAAGCAAATACATTATTATCCTTAAAATCGTGCGCCGGCTTTTGATCAGGCGTGCCCCGTCCAGCAATCATGTATGTGGCTACAGTCCAAGGGGCTCCCGCAAAACCAATAAGTGTTGTCTCTTTCGGCAATTCTTTTGAAAGTATTCGCACTGTCTCATAAATTGGATGCAAAACGTCGTGAATTTCACTTATTGGTTTAAGTGATTTTAGTTCTTCGGTCCCATTAATAGTGGACAACCTAGGACCCTCACCAGTTACAAACCACAAATCTGCCCCCAGTGCTTGGGGTAGGAGCAATATATCGGCAAATAAAATTGCTGCATCAAATCCATATCGTCTTATGGGTTGCAAGGTCACTTCTGCTGCCAGTTCACTGTTGTAGCACAATGATAGAAAGTCACCTGCTTGAGCTCTAGTCTCTCTGTACTCTGGCAAATAACGACCAGCTTGACGCATCATCCAAATTGGTGGTGTATCTTGTACCTCGCCAGCAAGAGCCTTTAAAATTTTTTTATCAGTGGTCATTATAACCCCTTTCTCATTGTACTTGGTTCACCTTCTTTAAATAAATGTCAAGCTTGGTATCTTGCTTTGATACAAAACACCGCTTAAACCGTACACATGAAGATGACTTTACCAGATCCGAAATCACCGTTGCGCATTGGAACCAGAGGTTCGCCCCTAGCATTGGCGCAAGCATACGAAACACGAGAAAGACTTAGCGGAGCATTTAACTTGCCACTGGGTTCATTTGAAATCGTTGTGATTAAAACAACTGGTGATAAAGTCGTTGATCGCCCTCTAAAAGAAATTGGTGGCAAAGGGCTTTTTACAAAAGAAATAGAGGAAGCATTACTGGAAGAAAGCATAGATATTGCTGTTCACTCAATGAAAGATATGCCGGTATATCAACCAAAAGGCTTAGTTTTGGACACATTCTTACCAAGAGAAGATGTTCGCGATGCATTTATTTCACGAGTTCACAATAGTTTGGCAGATATTTCTCAAGGTGCAACAGTGGGCACTTCGTCGCTAAGAAGAAAAGCTCAGCTTATGTCAAAGCGCCCTGATCTAAAAATTGTAGAATTTCGTGGAAACGTACAAACAAGGTTGAAAAAGTTGGACGATGGCGTAGCCGAGTGTACCTTCCTAGCAGTCGCTGGTTTAAATCGTCTTAAGATGGAAGATATAATAACCACAGCCATTTCAACTGAAGAGATGCTACCAGCTGTTGCACAGGGTGCCATTGGCATTGAGCGCCGCGAAAATGATATTAGGATTGCGACCATGTTAGAAGCTATTCACAATTCTAAAACGGGGTTGCTTTTATCTGCTGAGAGGGCTTTCCTGGAGGCTTTGGATGGATCATGTGAAACGCCAATTGCTGGTTTAGCAGAATTAAGCAACGGCAACCTGAGATTTAGGGGCGAAATTCTAAAACCGGATGGTTCTGAGGTTTTTAGTGACGAGCAAGTGGCTCCGAAAGAAGATTCAACACTTATGGGTGTCGAAATGGCACAGAAGCTTTTAAGTAAAGCAGGTAGTGACTTCTTCTTATAATCAGGCACTATTCAAAAGTACTACCTATTAGGATTGGAAAGCCGCGTAAAAAGTCCTCTGCAGTCTGTACGGATTTTCCAGGTCTTTGGAGTGATACAATTTCAAGCGCCCCGCCCTCACAAGCAATTACTAAAGGTTCTCCAATAACAGTACCCGGTGCTACTTTGTCATTTCCTTTTGAACTATTTGTTCTTACATTCAAAAATTTTATTCGCTCACCATTATAAAATGCCCAGGCACCTGGAAACTGTGAAAGGCCTCTGATTTGCAGCTCTATTTCCCAAAAAAACAGTGACCAATCAATCTTCGCCTCTTTTTTATCTATTTTTTTGGCATACGAAATTTCCTGGGTTGACTGAGGTTCGGGAACTAATCGATCAAGTCTTCTTATTGAGTCAATTAGTAAATTTGCCCCTAAATCAGCTAAGCGATCGCTCAAGGAACTAGTTGTGTCATCAGGCTCAATTGGCATGATTTTAGTTGAAACAACCGGCCCTGTATCCAAGCCTGCATCCATTTTCATGATACAAACCCCAGTTTCACTATCACCGGACATTATGGATCGATGAATGGGGGCTGCCCCTCGCCATTTTGGTAAAATAGACGCATGAATATTCAAACTACCATTCTTTGGAGCCTCAATAATCTCTGATGGCAAAATCAAGCCATAGGCTACTACAACCGCCAAATCAGCATTGAGGTCAAAAAATAAAGATTTATCTGCTTCTAGTTTAAAATTTTCAGGAGTTCTAACTGGTATTCCAAACTTCAAAGCCATTTCATGCACAGGAGTTAGATTAACTCTTTTACCTCTTCCAGAACGCCTCGGCGGTTGACTGTATATACAGGCAATTTCATGACCAGCTTCGATTAATTTTAATAACGTTGGAACAGAGAAATCTGCTGAACCCAAAAATACGATTTTCATTTTATTTTTTTAGCCCTTCGAAGTAATATATCACGCTTCAAAGCCGAAAGCCTATCAAAATACATTACCCCATTTAAATGATCAATTTGATGCTGAACAGAGGTAGCCCATAGACCTTCAAAGTCACTTCTCACTATCATACCTTCTTTGTCTAAATATCTAACCGTTATTTTTCTTGGTCTTTTTATTTTTGCTGAAACACCTGGAAGGTTCGGACTAGCTTCACTATGCTCGTTCATTTCTTTGGATACTTGTAAAATTTCTGGGTTTGCCATCAGTACGGCTTGTCCTCGGCTCGTCGACGCATCAACCACAGCTAGACTGAATTTTATACCAACCTGATTACAAGCGAGACCAATACATGACTTGGCTTCCATAGTGTCAGTTAAATCTGCCCAGATTTTTTCTATCTTTTCGTTAATTTTCTCTACAGGCTGCACTTTTTGCAAAAGTCTTATATCTGGCCACATCAGCAGTTTCCTTACAGCCATCTATTTTTCTTCTCGTGCCATTTCACGTTTAAATTTTTGCATTTTCCTCGTAATTAGCTGTCTCTTTATTGTGCTAAGGTAGTCTATAAATAGTTTCCCATCTAAATGGTCAATCTCATGCTGAACACATGTAGACCATAAACCATGGAACTCTTGCTCTTGCTCGGTTCCATTGGTATCCACCCATCTGACTTGAACAGAAGTTGGGCGCTTAATCTCTGCGAACTGCTCTGGAATGGACAAGCACCCCTCTTCATAGGTACTTTCGTCATCTGAACTAAAAACTATCTCAGGATTTATCATGACAATTGGCTTACGGTTGGCAGCTTCGTCCTTTTCACAATCCATAACTATAATTCGATTTAAAACACCAATTTGAGGTGCAGCTAAACCAATGCCTGGTGCATGATACATAGTTTCTAACATATCAGCTGACAATTCAATAAGTGCATCATCAATCTCTAAGACTGGTTCACAGACTTTTTTTAACTTGGGATTTGGATGTATTAAAATAGGTCTCAGCATAGGCATCATTTAGGTTAAAAAATAATTACATGCAACTTACAAGGGTTTTAGTCCTCAATATGGCGCTTGTCTTACACCTACCGTTAGCTTAGTTGTAGGACTTCATAATAATTTGGCCAAATCATGGATTTTGACGAAGTAATAGACCGCCGAGGAACAAACTCTAGCAAGTGGGATACTATGGAAGAACTTTATGGTGTATCTCCTGATAATGGTCTTTCTATGTGGGTTGCTGATATGGATTTTCGCGCTCCAGAAGTTATCCAACGAAAACTACGGTCAATTAGTGCTCACGGCATCTACGGATATTATGGAGATCAGGAAGAATATAAGAATTCGATTAAGTGGTGGATGAAAAATAGACACGATTGGAAAATTGATACATCGTGGATTTTTACAACGCATGGCTTAGTAAATGGAACAGCTTTGTGCATAGATGCATTCACAAAGCGTGGAGACGGTGTAATTCTTTTTACCCCAGTTTATTATCAATTTTCTAACATAATCGAAGCCTCCGAAAGAAAAATTGTAGAGTGCCCACTTAAATTAATTGATAACCACTACCAATTTGACTTCAACGCATATGAAAGAAAACTTTCAGGTGATGAAAAGATGATTATTTTAAGCTCTCCACACAACCCTGGTGGACGTGTATGGACAAGAAAAGAATTACAAGAAGTCGCTAAATTTGCAATGAAACACGATCTAATATTAGTATCTGACGAAATCCATCACGATCTGGTCTATCCAAACAAAAACCACACTGTAATGCCGCTTGCCGAGCCAGCAGTTTGCGATCGTTTAGTAATGATGACTGCCACAACAAAAACTTTCAATATTGCCGGCGCTCATACAGGAAATGTGATTATTTCCAATCCAAGCTTAAAACAAAAATTTTCAAAAAGAATTACAGCCCTTGGGATCAGCCCAAATAGCTTTGGTTTATTTATGGCAACGACGGCATATTCATCAGAGGGGGCCAAGTGGCTCGATGAGCTTATTAAATACATCGACGGCAATCGCAATCTTTTTGATAGAACAATTGATACGATCCCCGGCCTAAAGTCTATGCCGCTGGAGGGAACATACTTAGCTTGGGTTGATTTTTCTGGTACTGGAATGGAGGAAAAGGAATTTATTTACAGGGTTCAAGATAAAGCTAATATTGCAGTAAATCATGGAAGCACCTTTGGAACCGGCGGCGAAAACTTTTTACGCTTTAATTTAGCCACTCCGCGAAGGTTGATTGTTGAAGCAACTAAACGGTTAGAGGAAGCATTTTCAGATCTTCACTGAGTTAATTTAACAACGCCACGGGCTTATTTTTAGGTAGAACGAAATCTAAAGCTGGAGTATCTGTAACATCAGTACTTCGTTTAAATTCAAAATGAATTTCGCCATTTTCTTCTGTTGATGCTATAATGAGACACTGGGATAAGTGACGAGATCCATCGAAAATATCCACCAAACCCCTCAACTGGGGAGCATGCTCAATATCCATAGAAAAACCATTATCCCAAAGCTTCAATACTGGAACATGGGCTCCATTAAACCCAACCCTAAGCCTACTTTTTTTCAACTTTTTATTTTTTTGGGCTCTGGTTAAGTCGGCATGCAGTTCTTTTGACAGAAACGTAGTCATAGACCCTCCTGAGAATGAAGTTTGTACTGGCAACAAGGAAAATCAAGTATTTTATTTTCTCAAGAAATTTCTGCCCTAAGACATAAATCTTCAAAACAGTGGAATTCCGTACAAATCATAAATATTTTTGTAAACAGCAGTATATTTGCGCGTACTCATACCCCCACTTACTAGATATTGAGACCTGTGCCTACTTTGAAAACCCGAGCGGTATGACACAAATGCAACAGAATAACCATTTATATCCAAAGCAAGAAAGATATACTATAAAAAAAGCAAGATAAATTGGGTGTTGTGCGTGGACAGTGTAGAGGACAGAATCAAAAAAGCTAAACCGTTCCCAAGTCAGATAACACTGAAATCCACTTGAATGCATAAAGTGAAACGAAGTGCTCATGATTAATTAAGCTACAAGCTGTTCAGCCTTTTTAAGATCAACCGAAACAAGCTGACTTACACCCTTTTCCTGCATTGTTACACCAAATAGCCGATCCATTCTCGCCATTGTAACAGCATGATGCGTAATTATCATGAAGCGTGTGTCAGTCCGACGGCACATTTCATCCAACATATCACAAAACCGTGAAACATTTGAATCATCTAATGGGGCATCTACTTCATCCAAAACACAAATTGGCGCTGGATTTGCCAAAAAAACAGCAAAAATAAGGGCTAATGCTGTTAAAGTTTGCTCTCCACCGGATAAAAGTGACAAAGTGGACAACTTTTTCCCAGGTGGCTGGCACATAATTTCAAGCCCTGCTTCTAAAGGATCCTCACTTTCGACCATAACCAAGTTGGCCTCTCCCCCACCAAATAAATGCTTAAATAGTGTTGAGAAATTACTGTTGACTTGCTCGAATGCAGTTAACAGTCTTTCACGACCTTCTCGGTTTAACGAGGCTATACCATTTCGGAGTGATCTGATAGCTTCTAGAAGGTCTGTTTTCTCACTTTCTAAATCATCATGCTCAGATTGAACTTCCTGCATATCTTCTTCAGCCCGCAAGTTAACAGCGCCAAGTGAGTCGCGTTGCCTTTTCAACCTGTTAACCTCAATCTCAAGTTTTTCTGAATTTGGTAATTTTTCCGGGTCTTTGCCTAACTTTTTCAATAGCTGACCAGGACTTACTTGCATTTCTTCACCGATACGCTCAGCAGCTTTATTTACGCTCTCTTGTGCCGCTTCACTCATCGCTTGGGCGCGCGCTCTGGATTCTCTCAGACTTGATGCTAAACGCTCAGCATCTCGTTCTTCTTCAACAAAATTACGCAAAACTTTCTCCGCTTTCAGAAGATCATTTTGAGCTTCAATTTTGTTTCTGGTTGCATCCGTTATGGATACTAAAATTTCATCGCGTCTTCTGGATAACTTTTCCGGTTCAGCAAGAGCGTCTTGCAACTGTTCTTGATTTTCTTCTTGCCTTTGTAATAGTTCTGAATTGCGTTTTTCTGCTGTTTCTAAGCGATACTTCCAGCCACTAAGCTCCTTCGAAACTTCTTGCATTCTTTTTGTACGCTCGTCACCTTCTCGGCGCACCTCATCATGTAAAGCTCTTTTCGACAACATTGATGCTCGGTGCAATTCAACACTATTTTTCGCTTCCTCAACCTCCGCTTTTACATCCTCTAGGTTAGCAAGCTCATCTAATACCTTTTTGGCCTCCACCATTTGCGTTTCAGTAACTTCAAGATCTTTTTTGTGTCGAGAAAGAGCCATAGATGACGTCTCAAGAAGATTTACCGCTAGGTTTAGCTCCGCCTCAGCTCGATTTTGGGACCTTTGAGCTTCAGATAAGTTTCTATCTGCGTCTTTTATTCGATCTCTAGCAGTCCTATCGCTTTGAATGTCATCAGCAAGTCTTTTCGTCAAAGTCTCATGTGCTGCTTTTGCAGCCTCTAATTGCACGTTCGCTCTTTCGTTAAGCTGCTTTAATTCCTCTAATCTATTCAATTGCTCCAAACGCAATGAAGTTGCGGTGGGTGCATCTTCCGACCACGCCCTAAAACCGTCCCAACGCCAAAGATCACCTTCTGTCGAAACAAGCCTTTGGCCAGGTTTGAGCAAGCGTTGCAATTTGGGTCCATCATCTGACTCAACCAGACCGATTTGGGATATGCGCCGATTTAAAACCTCTGGAACAGACACGTGATGGGTTAATGGGGTAACGCCAGCAGGTAAATCCTGTTCAACTGGAAGTTCATCTAGAGAGATCCAACCTGATGGGCCATCTTCCTGTACTTGCGGCGATCTTAAATCATCAGCTAATGCTGCACCAAGAGCTTTTTCAAAACCGTGTTCTACTTGAAGTCTATCAATTACCTGCCCCCCCTCCATAGTATCCCGCTCTAGGATTTTCGCTAGCGCAGAGACTTCAGCACTTATGGCATTGGCTTCACCTTCGGCAGAAGACAATGCAGCTCTAGAATCTACTTCAAGTGCCTGTGTTTGATTTCTCGTCTCTTCTGCTTTAATTAAACTTTCGTCAGCATCCTTACTTTGCAACACAGCCGCCTGATAGAATTTTTCCGCCAGACTTAGATCATTTTTCGTTTTTTCTCGCGCTTTTAGAGCCTCTGATCTCGATGCTTCAGAAGCTTGCACCTCTGATTTATACCTGCTAATTAACAATTCAATTTCTTGCGAGTACCTTTCTGCAGATTGATAGCGCGCGGCTAGACGAGCCACATCTTCGGTTATTTGAGAAAGTTTGGCTTCTTCATCTCGCAAATTATTTGCTGATTCATGCGCCTCTTCTTCAGCTTTCTTTAGTTTCGTATCATGACCGTTAGAAGCTTTCTCCAGTTGACCTGCTTCCCACTCAAGACTTTTGATTTTTCCCACAGCATCACTATTTAATTCTGCTTCGCGATCCAAATCCAAAATTAATTGGCTTAGACGGGTATTTATCGTTTCTATTCTACCTTTTGCATCGACCTCTTTTGCGCTCAAAGTATCTCGTTCGACTTCCAACCTTTGAAGTAATGAAGAAGCAATAGCTTGTTTTTCTCTCAAAGGAGGAATTTTTTCCTCAGCAGCGGTGCGCAGGGAAGAAAGCTCTCTAACAATGTGCTCGCTTTTGGAAGCCTTGATTGTATAGTCCTGTAACTCTTTTTGAGATTTTAACCTTGTTTCGTCAGCCTCTTTCCAACGACGATAAAGCAAGACACCCTCTGCCTCGATTAATTCCTGCATAATCTCGCGGTATCGCGTGGCTTGCTTTGCTTGACGTGAAAGTTGATGCAGTTGGGTTGCGAGTTGCTCCAAAACGTCATCAACTCTTACAAGATTGGTCTCGGCGCCTTTAAGCTTTAACTCAGCCTCATGCCGGCGCTGGTAAAGCCCAGATATCCCCGCAGCTTCCTCAAGAATCCGCCTCCTATTTTGAGGTCTAGCATTAATCAGCTCAGCAATTTGTCCTTGGCGGACTAATGCAGGCGAATGGGCACCCGTCGAAGAATCAGCAAAAAGCATTTGAACATCGCGAGCACGGATATCCTTGCCAGAAGCTTTAAATGCACTGCCGATATCACGGGTAATCCGTCGAGCAATCTCAATAATATCATTATCATTGAACGCTTTGGGAGCTAGTCGTTCGCTATTGTCTAGTATCAAGGATACCTCAGCAAAATTTTTAGCAGAACGCGTTGCTGCTCCTGCAAAAATAACATCTTCCATGCCCCCGCCACGCATTGCTGTCGGCCTATTTTCCCCCATTACCCAGCGAATAGCCTCCAAGAGATTAGACTTGCCACAACCATTTGGACCTACAATTCCTGTCAATCCATCTTGAATAATTAATTCAGTCTGATCTACAAAGCTTTTAAAACCTGTCAAACGCAGTTTGGAAAAATGCAATTATATACCCATAATTTTTGATTCCGTTTCTTAATGGATGAAGGTCAATTAAGTTTAAGTCAACCAATCCTATACCGCATATGGAAGAAAATAAACAATTATCCACAATATATCGTACATATCATGTAAGCTATCAGTAAAACCAGAAAATACCGTTTGGAAAACCAATAATGTATCAAATAGACTATGCAGATCCAAGGCATCCGCAAATAATTGAACTTTTGAGGAAAAGTCACAGGTTTATGGATGAATTATTTCCAAGTGAGGCTAATAGCTATCTAGAATTAGAAAGTCTTCTGGATGACAAGGTGCATTTTTTTGCCGCAAAGGATAAAAATAGTCACTACGTCGGCTGTGGGGCATTTGTACTTTTTAATGATTATGCTGAAATTAAATCAATGTTCGTAGATCCAAACTATCGCGGTCAGAGTATTGGAGATGCTATTTTAACACATATGATAGGCTCTCTGGCCAAAAAATCAGTGTCTCTAGTAAAGTTGGAAACAGGAACACTACTTGAAAGCGCTCTGGCTTTGTATAAAAAGCATGGTTTTAAATATTGCGATGCCTTTGCTAACTATACTGAGAATAATTATTCTCTTTTTATGGAAAAGAAATTGATAATTTAACAAGAGCTAACTTATCTATTGTTGAAATAAATATTTACACATTTTTGATCTTGGATCTAAAAGCTCGTCTATTATATTAAAGTGATGGGCACTGGGCTGAATTATCAATCCGCATTGCCATTTTTTTGATAGCAACTCAGCTTGTTGTAAGAAAGCTGGCCGTTCATCTTCTCCTACCCAAACCTGTGTATTTACGTCGATTGGTTTATAAAAAAGTGGACTTTCCAAAATTGCAGTTTCTACCGATAGGTTTAAATCTAAGTTTAAATCTGTAAACATTAGTGGTTGTAAGTCAGCAAGTGGCGAAATTGGTGCAACGCACGCCAGACGATCAGAAACGTTTTTAGGTAATACATTTTCACATAACATTCTGGATACAAGATGCCCACCAGCTGAGTGGCCTGCAAGGACTACAGGACCCACATTCAATCTTTGAGCTAGCTCAATGATACATTGAGCAATATCTAATGTTATTTGAGCAATGCTTACCTCTGGACATAATTGATAGCTAGGTATTACCGCAGCAAACCCATTCTCCAATGCGCCTAACGATAAATGTGACCAGCTCGACTTATCAAAAGCCCTCCAATAGCCTCCATGTATAAAAACAAAAACGCCAATGAATTTTTTTTCGGGATAAAAAATATCCATTTTTTCTCGATCAGAGGGCCCGTACGGAATATCTAACTCGACATCGGAAAACAAAGCTTTTTCATTTCTGAAGTTATTAGCTTGCTGCTGCCATTTTTCTGGAAAAGATTCTGCATTACTTATGTATTTTGAATTTGCGTAATCATCACTTAAGTCAACTTCAGACAAATTTTTTCTTTCTATAACTTAAAAAACACAATACCTCTTGTATTGCTGTTTATAACATCTACTTGGAGGAAGCGAATGTCTACCAAAACTACAAACCTTAAAAATTTGTTAAGTGATCCATCTCTACTGGAGACAAGAGGTTACTTGGCTGGCAATTGGGTGAGTGGAGATAAAAACCAATCTTTTGATGTAATAAATCCAGCAAGAGGAGATACTGTTGCTCAGGTAGCAAATCTTAGTCGTGAGCAAATCTCAGCAGCGATTGACAGTGCTTACGAAGCACAAAAAGAATGGGCCAAAAATACTGGTAAGGAAAGAGCAACTATCTTAAGGCGTTGGTTTGACCTAATGATGGAAAATTCGGAAGATCTTGCTAAAATTTTAACTGCCGAGCAAGGAAAGCCACTAAGCGAGTCTAAAGGCGAGATTGCTTATGGTGCTTCATTTATAGAATTTTTTGCAGAAGAAGCCAAAAGGGTGTACGGAGAAATAATCCCCGGACATCAAAAAGATAAACGTATTATGGTTTTTAAACAGCCAATTGGCGTGGCAGCATCAATTACTCCTTGGAATTTCCCCAATGCAATGATTACAAGGAAAGCTGGTCCGGCACTAGCTGCTGGATGCGCGTTCGTGGCCAGGCCAGCAACAGAAACTCCTCTGTCTGCGTTAGCACTTGGGGTCTTGGCTGAAAGAGCAAAACTGCCAAAAGGTATTTTTTCAATTTTACCATCAACCGACGCATCTGGCACGGGAAAGGAATTCTGTGAAAATAAGAAGGTTCGAAAACTTACTTTCACAGGCTCAACGGAAGTGGGCCGCATTTTATTAGGGCAAGCGGCAGATAATGTTTTAAAATGTTCCATGGAGCTGGGTGGCAATGCCCCATTTATTGTATTTGACGATGCCGACTTGGACGCAGCCGTTGAGGGAGCAATTATGTGTAAATTCAGAAATAATGGTCAAACATGCGTTTGTGCAAATAGGATTTACGTACAAACCGGTGTGTACAAAGAATTTGCAACAAAGCTGCAGATGGCGGTTGGTAAACTAAAAATGGGGGACGGTTTTGATTCTAATACTACATTAGGTCCACTAATTGGTTTGGATGCGGTTAAAAAAGTAAATTCACATATAGAAGACGCAATATCAAAAGGCGCTGAAAGTATCTACTGTGGGACTGGCGAAAAGATAGATGGAAACTTCATTAATCCAACTATTTTAACCGGTGTGAAAAAAAATATGAGGGTAGCCACTGAAGAGACATTTGGACCACTTGCTCCACTTTTCGAGTTTTCAACGGTTGAAGAGGTTATTGAGTTAGCCAATGACACCATATTTGGACTTGCTTCGTATTTTTATGCAAAAGACTTGAGCCGCGTTTATGAGGTCGCTGAAGCGCTCGAATATGGCATGGTCGGCGTGAATACAGGTATAATCTCCACAGAATTGGCACCTTTCGGAGGCGTAAAACAGTCTGGTCTGGGCCGTGAAGGCAGTCACCATGGGATAGATGATTTCATGGAAATGAAATATGTTTGTTTGAGTGTTTGATCTCGAGAGGAAACTAATATCATAACTTACTATTATTAAACATAGAGATAGATGAAACTGGACAAAATTACGACATCTTGGTGCAAAAGTGGGTAATTCAAAAGCGGGAAACAATATCAATGGCTGGATCATAGTAGACAAGCCAACTGGAATGACTTCTACCGCTGTAGTAAATAAAATAAAGAGGGCATTCGGTGCTAGGAAAGCTGGGCATGCTGGGACATTAGACCCAAGCGCAACAGGAGTTTTGGCAATAGCTCTGGGTGAAGCAACAAAAACAATCCCATATGTGACAAACCGAGAAAAATCGTATATTTTTGAGGTCAAATTCGGTGAAGCAACCGATACTGATGATTCAGAAGGCAAAATTATACGCAGATCTAAAATGCGACCATCTGAACAAGATATACTAGCAGCAATACCACTTTTTCAGGGCGAAATAAAACAAACGCCTCCCCTATTTTCAGCAGTAAAAATAAATGGAGAAAGGGCTTATTCACTTGCACGGAGAGGCGAAGATTTTGATATCGCACCCAGATCCTTACTTGTGAGTAGCCTTAAATTAGAAAAATATATCAGCAAGAGCAATGCTATTCTGGCATTGGAGTGTGGGAAAGGTGGGTATGTTCGAGCTATTGCCAGAGATCTTGGACTAAAACTAGGATGTTATGGCCATGTTAAGTGGTTGAGAAGAATTTCGTCAGGTTCTTTCAATTTATCCATGGCGAATTCATTAGATGAAATACTTAAAGTGAGTAAATTGCCAGAAATCTCTAAATTTATTTACCCCCTGCAATTAGGCCTCGACACATTGAAACATGGAACTTGCAGTATGACGGCGGCTGATAAAATTAAGAATGGTAATTGTACACCCATCCTTTGCAAAGGAGCAAAATCTGGAGACGAGATCTGGGTGAGCTATTGCGAAATTCCAATCGCAATAGGGAAGTATCAATCTGGATCATTTTTCCCAAAAAAAGTTTTTAACTTAGCAAAAAGTAAAGCTCATGATAACCAAACAATTTCTGAAAGATGATGCCTTTTCAGAAGCAATTTATTCAGAGTGCAAAAAATATAGATATTGCCTGTCCAGGGAGTGGGATGTAACAAAAAAAAGAGCACATTTTATAATGCTCAATCCCTCAACCGCAACAGAGTATCAGAATGATCCCACTGTTGAACGCTGTGAAAGGCGTGCGCGCTCACTTGGGTATGGTGCATTTTCTGTTACTAACATTTTCGCTTGGCGGGAGACAAATCCGAGGAAGATGGAAAAAGTTAGTGACCCAATAGGCCCCCAGAATGATATTATCATTCTGGAAACATGCAAAAATTCAAACATTAATATCGCTGCATGGGGTACTCATGGGAGCCATCGTGAAAGAGGCACAGCAGTAAGAGAGATTTTTATTAAGGCAAAATTAAGAATATTCAGTTTAGGAATCACAAAGATGGGGCACCCAAAGCATCCACTCTACATAAGCTACCAGGTAAAACCGCAAATATGGCTAAATGGTGATAATGGTGTTTAAAATTTTCAGTTATATCTACACCGATTCTAAAATTTGTCTAAAATTAAAGCACTTCACTTTCTGGAGAGATTAACATAAAAGCCTTTTCGTGAGCGATTCACATGATTATAAAAGTCTTGCTGGACGACATCCCGGCTTGTACCCAAAATATAAAGGATAGTACGTTGTCGATTACTGCAGAAGAAAAAGCAAAAGTTTTAAAAGAGTTTGCAACAAAAGATGGAGATACTGGATCTCCAGAAGTTCAGGTTGCAATACTCACATCCAGAATAAATACATTAACTGAGCATTTTAAAACACATAAGAAAGATAACCACTCCCGAAGAGGCTTATTGAAGATGGTGGCTCAGCGACGTAAACTTCTTGATTTTTTAAAAAATAAGGAAGAACAGCGTTATAAGGATCTTATAGGTCGTCTCAGTATAAGAAGATAGTTTGAATTAAAACATTTAAGCAATTCCCAAGGCACGGTCTGTAGGGAAACCTGAAGGCTTTAGATACTTAGTTTTCATCGCTTTAAATTCTTTTCTTCATGTTATATACGCCTTTTGTCTAGGTACCGGACTAGTGACCGTGGTTCGGAAAAACTGATTTGGTCAGGGGGAATACGCCCCCTATTGGAATGGCTTCTTAGCCTTATTAGGAAATATAGATGTTTGATGTAACAAAAAAATCAATAGAATGGGGTGAGGAAACTCTCACATTAGAAACTGGAAAAGTAGCACGGCAAGCCGATGGTACTGTTATTGCCACACTTGGTGAAACCTCTGTAATGGCGAATGTAACATTCGCAAGAGCAATGAAAGAAGGACAAGATTTCTTTCCACTAACTGTCCACTACCAAGAGAAATATTACGCTGCTGGGAAAATCCCAGGAGGTTTCTTTAAGCGAGAAGCGCGCCCCTCCGAAGCAGAAACATTAACCGCTCGTTTAATCGACCGACCAATAAGACCACTCTTTGTCGAAGGTTTTAGGCACGAAGTTTTGGTGATGTGCACCGTTCTCTCCCATGATTTAGTCAACTCGCCAGATGTGGTTGCTATGATAGCTGCATCCGCAGCTCTTACGCTTTCGGGCGTCCCTTTTATGGGCCCAATTGCAGCTGCTCGAGTCGGTTTTGAAAATGGCGGTTATATCCTTAACCCAACAGTTGATGACATGCAGGGCCTCAAAAACAACCCAGATCAACGCTTGGATTTGGTGGTCGCAGGAACCAAAGATGCCGTTATGATGGTAGAGTCAGAAGCATACGAACTATCCGAAGAAGAGATGCTCGGAGCAGTAACTTTTGCCCACAAGCAAATTCAACCGGTAATTGACCTAATAATTGATCTCGCAGAAGACTGCGCAAAAGAACCATTTAGCTTTGAAGCTCCAGATTTTTCCAAACTACTCAAAAATGTTAAAAAGATCGGTGAGAAAAAAATGCGATCGTCATTTGCAATTACCGACAAACAAGAACGGCAACTGGCGGTAGCTGAAACGCGTGAATATATAAAATCAAAACTTTCAGATGAAGAATTAGAAGATCCTAATCTCGGTTCGGCAATGAAAAAACTCGAAGCCGGTATATTACGAGGAGATGTCGTCAAAGGAGGTAAACGTATAGACGGGCGAGCAACTACAGATATTCGCCAAATAGTTTCTGAAACCGGTTTGTTGCCAAGAACGCATGGTTCTGCCTTGTTCACACGTGGTGAAACTCAAGCTCTTGTAGTTACAACGCTTGGCACAGGCGATGATGAACAAATTATAGATGCTCTGCACGGTAATTTTAGATCTAATTTCCTGCTACATTATAATTTCCCTCCATATTCTGTTGGAGAAGTTGGAAGGGTTGGCGCAACGGGCAGAAGAGAAATTGGCCACGGCAAGTTGGCATGGCGAGCACTCCAAGCAGTGCTGCCGGCAGCAACCGATTTTCCTTATACAATTCGTATTGTCTCAGAAATTACTGAGTCTAACGGATCATCTTCAATGGCCTCTGTTTGTGGAGGCTCACTGGCAATGATGGACGCTGGGGTTCCACTTAAAAGTCCAGTTGCCGGAGTAGCTATGGGTTTAATTCTTGAAGAGGATGGTTCCTATGCCGTTTTAACAGACATACTTGGCGATGAAGATCACCTTGGAGATATGGATTTTAAAGTTGCAGGCACAGAAAATGGGATCACGTCCCTTCAGATGGATATTAAAGTTGCAGGAATAACTCCAGAAATAATGAAGCAAGCACTATCTCAGGCTAAAGATGGACGCATGCACATACTTAAAGAAATGTCCAAAGCAATTTCTGAAGCTGGAGAGTTCAGTGTGCACGCACCAAGGATTGAAACTATGAAGGTAGCCACTGATAAAATTCGGGAGGTAATTGGATCAGGCGGTAAAGTTATTCGCGAAATAGTCGAAACATCTGGAGCAAAAGTAGATATAAGCGATGATGGGACAATTAAAATTGCTTCTCCAGATGGAGCATCGATCCAAAAAGCATATGATATGATCCACTCTATTGTTGCTGAACCCGAAGTTGGTAGCATATACACTGGCACCGTTGTAAAGTTAGTTGATTTTGGGGCTTTCGTGAACTTTTTTGGGAAGCGAGACGGCCTGGTGCACGTAAGCCAAATTGAAAACCGTCGACTAAACCACCCATCAGATGTGTTGAAAGAAGGGCAGGAGGTTAAGGTTAAACTCATGGGCTTTGACGACAGGGGTAAAGTTCGATTGTCAATGAAGGTGGTTGATCAGGCCACCGGAGAAGAAATCAATGAGGATAAAAAAGAAGGCTAATAATTAGTTTGGAGAACACCAACCGATAAAGGTGTTCTCTATTCTAAGAATTTTCAAACGGAAACTTATGTTCAGAAGCTAGTACCATGCCTCCGGTATTTCTCTTTTTCTTCGCGCTACATATTCAAGTAGCTCTTCTTTAATGGAAACATCTATCTCAGGAGCGTTGTAATTATCTAACATATTATTCCAGCGCTCATATGCGCGTTTGCGCATATCTTGACTTCCAGTCTCTTCCCAACGTTCAACATTTTCGCTGTCAGATAATTTAGGCTCGTAAAATGCTTCTTTATAATTTTGCATTGTATGATCTGAACCTAAAAAATGGCCGCCTGGCTTTACCTCTTTATACGCATCGTGAGCGAGAGAATTCTTATCTGTCACAAGGCCGCAATGCAGTAATTTTTGATAACTGCCAAGCCTGTCAGCATCCATAATTAGCTTTTCAAAACCAGTTACCAAACCACCTTCAAGCCATCCTGCGGCATGTAGCGTAAAATTAGACCCCGCTATCATAGTTGAATGCATTGAGTCGGCAGATTCATATGCTGCCTGCGCATCCTCAATTTTAGAAGCAGTTAGTGAGCCTCCACACCTCAAAGGCAAACCGACCCGTCGAGCAAGCTGGCCAATTACATAGTTAGATAAAACCGGTTCCGGCATTCCAAAAGTGGGGGCACCCGACTTCAATGACATTGATGATAAAAAGCTGCCCATTACAAAAGGCGAGCCCTTGCGTACTAGCTGAGCAAATGCACAACAAACCATTACTTCAGCCATTGCTTGAGCAATTGCTGCTGTAGTACTTACTGGACCCATTGCACCAGATAGAATAAAAGGAGTTACAACCATAGCTTGACCACGGCCAGAATACACTTGGATAGCCTCTGAGGCTACTTTATCGATAAGTAAGGGTGAGTTTGTATTTACGTTGGCCATAATACAGACATCGCTCTTCATCTTATCAGACCCAAAGATAATTTCCACCATATCAATAGTATCTTGAGCGCGGCTTTTTTCTGTTATTGCTCCTAAATGCGGTTTGTCAGAAAGAGTCATGTGGGCCAATAACATATCTAAATGGCGTTGGCTTACAGGGACATCTGTTGGCTCTGCAATTACAAATGATCCGTGATGGAGATTTGGATGCATAAATGTTAATTTCACCAAACTCTTAAAGTCATTTAATTTAGCATATCTACGACCATCTTTCATATCGCGTACAAAAGGTGCACCGTAGATTGGCGCAAAGACTTGATTTACCCCCCCAATGGTTACTGAACGTTTCGGATTTCTGGCATGTTGAGTAAACTCGCTAGGTGCATTACAACACAGTTGCCGGATCCAATTTGCATCAGCGCGAATAAGATCTTGATACTCACCGCAAGGTTTGACCCCCGCCCTTTGCCAGATACTTAAAGCAGCGGGATCATCGCGGAACGCTATGCCTATATTTTCAATAAGCCAGTCCACCTGGCCTTCGATTATTTCTAACTTATCCTCATCAAGTATATCAAAAAAGGGGATGCTACGTTTAATATGAGGAGATGCACCTCCAAAAATTTCTTTGTCTTTCCTTCGCTCAGACCGCCTGCGCCTATTCATAAATATGCTCCATCTGATCTGATTAGTCCAACCGTTTAAATAGAATTTTTTATTTTTAATTTAAGTTAATCATCAACTTCTAAGTTTTTCATTTTTGGGATCATAGGGGCTATCAGAAGTTACAACAGCGTTCCATAAAGTATTCTGAATTTTAACCTTCAACTTTTGACCCTCAACTGCAAAAATTGGATTAACATAGCCCATAGCTACTGATTTCTCAAATACAACAGAATAACCGCCCGAGGTTAATCTTCCAATCCGTCTGGTTCCATCTTCAGCATAAAGTGCCTCACGACCCCATGGATCTGAGTCCTCTGGCCCATCGATAAGTAGAGTAACACATTTTGACCTTATACCTATCTTTTCCATTTGCGCCTTACCATTGAAATCCTTTGACATATCCACAAATCGTGGAAGATCCGCCTCTAAGGGCGTCGCATCCCTGCCTAATTCTGTTCCAAATGCTCTATATGACTTTTCTTGACGCAACCAATTTTGAGCTCTAGCCCCAACCCATTTCAAATCATATTTCTCTCCAGCACTATGTAAGAGATCAAACAGATAATTTTGCATTTCTATTGGATGATGTAATTCCCACCCTAATTCTCCAGTGTATGAAACTCTTATTGCATTAACCGAACACATACCTAACTCAACTCTTTTACAACTAAGCCAAGGGAACCGTTCATTGGATAATGCTGTCTCTTGGTCTTCGTCCCTGACAAGTTGGGATAAAAAATCACGGGATTTTGGCCCAGCTACAGCAAAAACACCCCATTGCGATGTTACATCATGTATTTCAATATAACCAAATTCAGGAGATTTATCTTCAGCAGATTTACGTAAGTAGTCCCCATCGTAGTCCGTCCAAGCTCCCGCCGAGACAAGATAAAACTCGTCTTGCTTCAACCTAACTATCGTATATTCAGTCCGCGTTGTACCTGCATTTGTTAAAGCATAAGTTAAATTTATACGGCCAACTTTTGGTAGTTTGTTACAAGTAAACCAATCCAAAAAGCGCACTGCCCCCGGACCTTTAACAAGGTGTTTAGTAAACGCAGTAGCATCAATAATCCCAACGTTATTTCTGATTGCGCTTGCTTCTGCAAGAGCATATTCCCACCACGCACCTCGACGAAAACTCCTTGCTTCATGGTCAAAATTTTCATCTGCATTATGTGGGCCAAAATAATTTGGACGCTCCCAACCATTTACTTGACCAAATTGCGCACCCAGTTTTTTCTGGCGTTCATAAGAGGGAGAGGTTCGTAGAGGCCTGCATGCTTGTCGCTCCTCATCAGGATGGTGCAAAATATAAACATGCTCATAACATTCTTCATTTTTTCTAGCTGCATATTCAGTAGTCATCCATTTGCCATACCGCTTGGGATCTAGCGATGCCATGTCAATTTCAGCCTCACCCTCGATCATCATCTGAGCTAGATAATGGCCTGTTCCACCAGCCGCTGTGATACCAAAACTAAATCCTTCAGCGAGCCAAAGGTTTCGCAGGCCAGGTGCTGGGCCAACAAGAGGATTTCCATCAGGCGTGTAACATATTGGTCCATTAAAATCGTCCTTTAGACCAACGTTTTCAGTAGATGGTATTCTATGGATCATTGACAAATATTCTTGCTCAATGCGGTCCAAGTCCAACGGAAATAGATCTGCTCTAAAACTATCCGGTACCCCATACTCAAAACGAGCAGGTGCATTTTTTTCGTAGGGTCCCAGTATCCAGCCACCTCGCTCCTCACGCACATACCATTTTGCGTCAGCATCCCGCAGCACTGGGTGTTCTGAATTACCTAGTTCCCTAAATTTAACTAGTTCTTTGTCAGGCTCTGTAACAATGAACTGATGCTCAACTGGTATTGCTGGAATTTTAATTCCTAGTAAAGCTGCAGTCCTTTGGGCATGATTTCCCGTGGCAGTAACCACATGCTCTGAAGTGAGAGTAATTTTTTCATTACTCGCTAATAGGTTACCGCCCTTTTCAACCATTTTACTGCATATAATTTCCCACTCGGACCCTTTCCAACGATAAGAGTCTACCTGAAGTTTACGCTCAATTGATACCCCTCTTTGCCTAGCGCCCTTTGCCATGGCCATTGTAACATCGGCAGGATTTATGTAACCATCGGTTGGGTGGTATATAGCTCCAACTAAATCTTCTGTTCTTACTAACGGCCAACGATTTTTGATTTGGTTTGGGGTCATCCATTCAAATGGGACACCACAAGTTTCAGCTGTCGAAGCGTATAACATATACTCGTCCATTCGCTCCTGACCTTGAGCCATGCGAAGATTCCCAACCACAGAGAACCCTGCGTTTAATCCAGTTTCAGCTTCAAGCGTCTTGTAGAACTCTACAGAATATTGATGAATGTGAGTTGTTGCATAAGACATATTAAATAGAGGTAGGAGACCTGCGGCATGCCATGTTGACCCAGATGTTAATTCATCGCGTTCCAACAACACGACATCCTTCCAGCCCCCTTTGGCCAAATGATAGGCAATTGATGTTCCAACTGCACCACCACCTACTATAACTGCTTTAAAATGGGTCTTCATTATTTTCTCCTACCGATAATATTTTTTCATCATTATCTTAGGCTAACACCGAGCCCAGCCGACATTAAAAATCAAAAACACGACGTTTTACCTTTTATTTTTAAATGTCCAATTATTATTAGCTACTTATTTATATCCAATAATATTAATTACTTACAGAGATACAAAATAATCTGCCCGGTAGTAGAATAACCTTTATCTAAATGCAGTTGAGGCGTATAAGCTTACTGCTAAGAACTACAATAGAATCATACAATATTTAATTTTATTAACAAAGGCGCAGACTTATGGTTGGGTTATCAAACATCACCGGTATTTTATCCCAGGATATGGCAATAGATTTGGGAACGGCAAATACCTTGGTGTATGTTAAAGGCAGAGGCGTGATCTTGTCTGAGCCATCAGTGGTCGCCTATCATGTAAAAGACGGCGGGAAGAAGGTTTTAGCGGTAGGAGAAGATGCTAAATTAATGCTGGGTCGAACGCCAGGTAGCATTGAAGCAATACGCCCAATGAGAGAGGGTGTAATAGCAGATTTTGACGTGGCAGAAGAAATGATAAAGCATTTTATAAGGAAAGTGCATAAAAGGTCTACATTCTCAAAGCCAAAAATTATAGTATGCGTTCCCCATGGAGCAACTCCTGTGGAAAAAAGAGCTATACGTCAATCCGTTCTATCAGCAGGTGCAAGAAAAGCAGGATTAATCGCGGAACCAATTGCAGCGGCGATCGGCGCAGGCATGCCAATAACAGATCCAACAGGCAATATGGTTGTAGATGTAGGTGGAGGAACAACCGAAGTAGCGGTACTATCTTTGGGCGATATAGTTTATGCCAGATCTATTCGAGTTGGTGGCGACAGAATGGATGAAAGCATTATAAATTATCTTCGGAGACACCATAACTTACTTGTTGGGGAAAGCACTGCAGAACGTATAAAAACATCAATTGGGACAGCACGCGTTCCGGACGATGCACGAGGATCATCCATGATGATTAGAGGACGTGACATTTTAAATGGTATTCCAAAAGAAATTGAAATTACGCAATTACATATAGCAGAAGCATTAAGTGAACCTGTTCAGCAAATTTGTGAAGCTGTAATGACGGCTTTGGAAACAACGCCACCCGACCTAGCAGCGGATATTGTGGATCGTGGTGTCATGCTGACTGGTGGAGGGGCTTTGCTTGGAGACTTGGATCTTGCACTTCGAGAGAGGACAGGGCTGGCTATTTCAATTGCTGACCAGAGCCTTAATTGTGTAGCCCTGGGGACTGGAAAAGCATTAGAATTTGAAAAACAATTAAGACACGCAATAGATTACGATAGTTAAATAGAGTAAATTCATCTTTTGAATAATGATCGACAGACGCAGGCTGACTACTTTGCTCCTCTTCGCAGGTTAATAACCGTTGTCTTACTTTTAATTCTCTTTGGGCTTTTTGTAGTATGGAGGATTGATAATCCCAGAGTTGAAAAATTTAGAGCTCTAGTAATTGATACGTTCGTACCTAATTTTGAATGGATATTGCGCCCGATGACGTCTGTCGTAAAACTTGCACAGGATTACCGAAGTTATGAAAAACTTTTAGAACAAAATAAAGAATTAAGACGAGAACTTCAGCAAATGAAAAGCTGGAAAGAAGCAGCTTTGCAATTAGAACAAGAAAATGCTCGTTTATTGGATCTTAACCAGCTGAGACTTGATAGCAAATTAACTCATGTTAGTGGCATAGTTATAGCAGACAGCGGGTCTCCTTTTCGTCAGTCAGTTTTATTAAACATTGGCTCTCGAGATGGTATACAAGATGGATGGGCTGCGATGGATGGTTTAGGGTTAGTCGGCCGAATTTCGGGAGTAGGTTCTTCAACAAGTCGCGTTATCTTACTGACCGACAACGCAAGTCAAATACCTGTTATCGTTCAGCCTTCTGGACAGCGCGCAATACTTATGGGCGACAATTCATTTGCTCCTCCAGTAGAATTTATCGAAAATGTTGACCTAGTTCGGCCTGGCGATAGAGTTGTTACATCTGGCGGAGGTGGTGTGCTACCAGCAGGACTGCTAGTTGGAACACTCGCCATGGACCCGAATGGCAGACTGAGAGCCAGATTAGTAGCTGACTACGAACGATTAGAGTTCCTGAAAGTGTTGCGCGATTATGGAACAGAAAAAATTGAAAGCTTTGGAAGTTTAATAAAATCGAAAGAAACGTCACCTGATGTATCTATCACTAAAGAGCCCTCTGAAACAGTAAATGAGGGGTCCAGTGAGTAACATTCCAAGCGAACGTATATGGATTTACCGCATTATATTTAGCGCAGTCGCTATTTTTTTAATTTTGGCTAATCTGATGCCACTGCAAACGACACCTCAACGCTGGCCTTGGCCAAATATTCTGTTGCTCGTAATATTCTGCTGGTCACTGAGAGAGCCCAATTTTGTGCCAGTTCCACTAATTATAGCTTTCCTCCTTTTGCAAGATTTTTTGCTGCATCGCCCACCAGGGTTATTTTCAGGAATAAGTGTTATGATATTAATTTGGATAAAGGCGATAACAGCTAGCTCCGACGACAAATCATTTCTGGCTGAGTGGGTTCGGGTATCATTAGCTTTTGCAGCTATTTCATTAATCTACCATTTGGTACTTACATTATCACTTGTAAATACATCACAACTCAGAATTAGCTTAATCCAAACAATATTTAATATATCTATATATCCGTTTATTGTTGTGGTTTCTCATTATATATTTCGTGTTAAAAGACCGTACTTTACCCGGAGTGGACGTGTAATCTAGAGATCTAAACATGTGGCAGAAGTCAAATATCGTTTCATATCGACATTTTCGTACAGCAAGGCGTGGTTTTTTAGTTGGTGGTATTCAGCTTGGCTTTTGTGGATTATTAGCTTGGCGTATGCACCATCTTCAAGTTGAGAAAGCAGAAAGCTTTAGACTAGTTGCAGATGAAAATAGGATAAACCTAAGACTAATCCCAAACCAAAGAGGCGAGATATATGATAGGAATGGAGTTAAATTAGCAGGAAACGAGGCAAGTTATAGTGTTACGATGGTTGCAGAAGATGCAGGCGATATAGATTTAATTTTAGAACGTCTGTCAAAGCTAATAAATTTATCACCTGAAGATATAGAGCGCTCTAAGGCAGAGCTCGAACAAAGCGCAAAATTTTTACCTGTAACAATCTTGGATAGACTAGAAAGAGACGATATTGAAAAAATTGCATTCAACGCCCCAATGCTGCCAGGCATCAACCCAGAAATAGCCTTTTCAAGAACTTATCCTTTGGGTGAAATTTTTGCGCATGTTGTCGGATACGTTGGCCCGGTTAGTACCCGTGATTTAGAATTAAGAAAAGACCCTGATCCACTCTTGAGAATACCTAGATTTCAAATTGGTAAAGTAGGAATAGAGAGAGAATTAGAGACCACTCTTCGCGGTAAAGCAGGAACTAAAAAAGTAGAGGTAAATGCACTTGGTCGGGTGATGCGAGAAATAGCGCGAAAAGAAGGTTCCAAAGGGGCCAATTTAAAACTCACTTTGGATACGAATTTACAAGCATATGTGCGGGCAAGATTGGGGAATGAGAGTGCATCAGTGGTTGTTATGGATTGTAACAGTGGGGAAATTTTGGCGATTTGCTCTTCACCTGCTTATGATCCAAATAAATTTGTACGCGGCATATCTTTTAATGATTACGGTATATTACGAGATGACAACCATAGACCTCTAGCGTCAAAGACTGTGCAAGATGCATATCCACCTGGATCTACATTCAAAATGGTAACAATCCTTGCAGCACTTGAGGCAGGAATTATAAATCATCGAGAAAAAATTAGATGTAATGGACATGTAGAAGTATCAAACAGAAAATTTCATTGTTGGAAACGTGACGGCCACGGCAACGTAGACTTAATAAAATCTCTTAGAGAAAGTTGTGACGTTTACTATTACGAGTTAGCTCAGCAAGTAGGCATCGAAAAAATTGCCGAAGTTGCCCGTATCTTAGGTCTAGGCCAATCGTTTGACATTGAAATGTCTGCCGTAACATCAGGTATTGTACCGGACAAACTTTGGAAGCTGAGTGCACGATCAAGAGAGTGGGTTGTTGGTGATACTGTCAACTCATCAATAGGCCAGGGATATGTGCTAGCATCGCCTTTACAGCTTGCAGTCATGATTGCGCGCATCGCAACAGGCAACGAAATTTTACCAAGACTGATTGAGTCCATAAATGGGGTTAAGGCTGATGAAGAAACAAGCAAGTTAAATTTAAACAAAAATAACTTAAATCTTGTACGAAAAGCCCTTTTTGAGGTTACGAATGATAAGAGAGGCACGGCATATGACTCACGAGTTTTAAACAAGAAAAGTCAAATTATAGGAAAATCTGGTACATCACAGGTTAGAAACATTTCTGCAGTTGAAAGGACACTAGGTGTTTTGGAAAACAAAGATCTGCCCTGGGAACAACGTGACCATGCTTTGTTTGTAAATTATGCACCATACGATGATCCAAAAATTGCAGTTTCAGTTGTCGTAGAACATGGTGGAAGTGGATCAACTGTCGCAGCACCCATTGCGAGGGATATTACACTTCAAGCCATCTATCAGGGTACTCCCCCAATAACTGCATACCCTGTAGAAGATCGAGCCAAAATTTATAATCAGCAACGTGAATTGAAGAAATTGATGCCAAGAACGACAAAGTCATCGAAAGTCCAAGCATGAGCTACCTTGAATATCGAGTTAAAACGATACCAGTAGGCTGGAGAAAAATTTTATTCATGAATTGGGGCTTGACTGCTTTAATAATTGGTGCCGCTTTTTCCGGGTTTGCAATGCTTATCTCAGTTGCAGGCGGGAATATTGAACCATGGGCGTTATCTCAAATGCAAAGATTTTCGATTGGCTTGTTAACAATGTTTATTATTGCAATGACGCCTATTTGGATTTGGCGGAATGTTTCAGTTCCAATTTATATGCTTTCTATTGTGTTACTTTTACTAGTCGAATTTTTAGGAAGTACTGGAATGGGTGCGAAAAGATGGATAAACTTAGGGTTTTTCAATTTACAACCATCTGAAGTAGCGAAAATAGCTTTAATAATGCTACTGGCAGCTTACTATGACTGGCTTCCTGCTGATAAAGTGTCAAAACCACTTTGGGTCATAGTTCCAATAGCTTTCATATCTTTACCTGTTTTGCTCGTTCTTCAACAACCTGATCTCGGCACTTCATTACTGTTACTCCTCTCAGGTGTAACAGTAATGTTTCTTGCAGGTGTCCACTGGGTTTATTTTGGAACGGTAATCGCATTTACAGGTGGCTTTGTGATAGCTCTTTTCAAAAGCAGAGGAACAGAATGGCAGTTGTTTCAAGACTACCAGTTTTCAAGGATTGATACATTTTTAAATCCCGACAGTGATCCTTTGGGCGCAGGATATCATATTAGTCAATCGAAAATTGCTTTAGGCTCAGGGGGCTGGACGGGTAGGGGATACATGGAAGGAACACAATCTCGCTTAAATTTTCTACCTGAGAAACACACAGATTTTATATTCACGACTATTGCCGAAGAGCTTGGCTTCATTGGGACCATCTCGATTCTGGCAATTTATGTAGGGATTATGATTTTTTGTCTGCACTCTGCATTGAGACACAGAGAGAGATTTTCATCGCTTTTAACCCTTGGCCTAACAATGACCTTTTTCTTATTTTTTGCAGTAAATATGTCGATGGTAATGGGCCTGGCGCCAGTTGTGGGTGTACCATTACCTCTAATTAGTTATGGGGGATCTGCTATGCTTGTTCTTATGGGTGCTTTTGGCTTAATTCAATCAGCTCACGTCCACCGACCTAGGGGTAGCACATGACACTGAAAATTTTATTTTCAGCAAGCAAAAAAAATTGGAGCGAATATAAAGCACCATTAGAGGAGGCGTTTGCTTCGGTATCCCTCGATTATGATTTGAGAACAAGTTTTGCACCAAGCGAAGTGGATTACATCATCTATGCCCCAAGCAGCTCACTTCAGGATTTTTCACCATACACATCCCTCAAAGCAGTTTTGAACTTATGGGCTGGAGTGGAAGGGGTAGCATTCAATAAAACACTTAAAGTACCACTAGCTCGAATGGTCGACTCAGGTTTAACCAGTGGAATGGTGGAATGGGTTACCGGTCACACCTTACGTCACCACCTTGGGATCGATAAACATATTCATGGGCAAGATGGTGTATGGCGTTCATATGTGCCGCCATTAGCAAAAGACCGTGTTGTAACGATATTAGGACTTGGTACCCTAGGAACTGCATGCGGGACAGCTCTAAGAAGTCTTGGCTTCAATGTTCGCGGGTGGTCAAGAAGAAAAAAATCCATAGATGGTATTTCATGCTTTTATGGTAATGATCAGATCGACTTTTCTCTAATGGATGCTGACATAGTAATTCTTTTACTCCCAGACACACCACCGACCCAAAATATTTTAAATCATCATACACTTAATCTCACGAAAAAAGGTGCTTTTGTACTAAACCCTGGTAGAGGTCCTCTTATTGATGATGACGCCTTGATAACCGCATTAGACAGTGGTCAACTTGAACACGCCACCTTAGATGTGTTCAGGATTGAACCACTACCTGAAAATCACAGATATTGGTCTCACAAAAAAGTAACAGTCGTCCCTCATAAAGCATCCGAAACGAGACCAAAAACATCTTCCCAAGTCATTGCGATGAACATAAAAAGAGCCGAAAATGGTAATGAATTACTACATTTAGTAGATAAAGAGACCGGTTATTAAATGTGGGAAAATATCACGATATGGTTGCTAAAGTAGTCTTAATGTTGTTGTGTATTCGCTTTAAAGCTTAATACAAACTTAACAAATATCATTCTATAAAAATTTAGAAGAGCATTTTAAATGGTTCGAATTTTCTTAATACGCCATGGACAGGCAAACTCAGAAGCTAAAGATGAAGTATCGTATGACAGGCTAAGCGCCTTAGGTAAAATACAAGCTGGCTGGCTTGGACAGTATTTTAAGAATAATGAATTCAACTTCGATGCTTGCTTTAGTGGCACACTTTTTCGTCAAAGAGATACTGCGAATTTGTTAGAGATACACAATGACAAAGAAATAATAAGAGATCCGAGGTTAAATGAGATACAATACTACACCCTATCCACACTTGTAGAGCAACAATTTGACAAAAAGCCACCGAAATCTGGCCTAGATTTTGAAGAGCACTTTGAGTTCATTATGTCAAAATGGAAGGCCAACGAAATACAAAATACCCCTGAATCTTACGTTAATTTTGTAGAAAGGGTATCCGAGGTTTTTGACATCCTTAAAAATAGTGGAGAGTCTATATTGGTTGTCACTTCTGGGGGAATTATAGCAAAAGTACTTCAAAATTTCTTAGGTTTAAGTGATAAAGTGATGATAAAATTCCTATTAGCTTCAATGAATACGGGCGTAACAATTCTTAATTACTCAAATGGTCAATTTAACGTAGAACAAGTAAACGCTCTACCGCATTTGGATCACTCAAGCAGAATTAAATCCCGAACATATTTCTGATACTCCAAGAAACGAGCTTCTAAATGACACATATTTTGGTAAGAGCAGAATGCAGAGACAATGAAAAACGAGTTGGTATTACACCATTAGAAGCTAAAAAACTTTTAAAAATGGGAATTAAAGTTTCAATCGAGGAGAGTAATTCACGAATTATTCCTATTTCAGAATATCGTGATGTAGGGTGCGAAATTGTCAAAGAAAATAGTTGGCCAAATACACCTTTGGAAACAATAATATTTGGTTTAAAGGAATTACCTGAGTATCCTTTTCCACTAAAACATCGACATATTATGTTTGGTCACGCCTATAAGGGTCAACCAACAGCTAAAAATTTGCTAAACAGATTCAAAGTTGGTGGTGGTGCTCTTTATGACATTGAATATTTAATCAGCCATACTGGCAAAAGGGTAGCTGCATTTGGCTACTGGGCTGGATATGCTGGCGCAGCCGTAACCATATCATGCTGGGTTTCTCAAAAAACAAATAAACGTCCAAGAATTTTTACAACTTATCAAGATAAAGATAGCTTGGACAAACAAATAAAAGGTGAATTGGACAATAACAAACTCTTACCAAGAAATGCGATCGTTATAGGCTCCCTTGGCCGAGTGGGTAGCGGTGTTATAGACTTATGTGAAAAGATGAATATCGAGACAACAAAGTGGGATATTAAAGAGACTACTACGAAGGAGAATTTCTCAGAAATATTAAACCATGATATGTTCTTCAATTGCGTAGTTTCAAATAAAGAAACTCCAACCTTCATTTCAGAAGAAACAATTCAAAACGGCCAAAACCTTAGTATAATTGGAGATATAGCGTGTGATCCAGGTAGTATGAACAATCCAGTCGCCGTATATAAAGATGTTACGACCTGGTCAGAGCCAGTAACTCGCGTGAGTGGAAATCCTATTTTAGACGTGATGGCAATCGATAACCTACCTTCACTTCTACCCCTAGAAAGCTCGATAGATTTTGCATCTCAACTGTTGCCAAGTTTAATGGAAATAGACAAAATAAACGAAAGCGTGTGGCTTAGAGCACATCAAACTTATTTGAATAATATGGAGCTAATATAAAATGACAGTTCATTGGTGTGGGGCAGGTCTATCAGCAATTCCGGGGCTACGAAGACTTATAAAAGATGGATACGATGTAGTTGTTTGGAATAGAACTCCCGAAAAGGCTATTGAAGCCGTTGGTGACATTACAAATAGCATTAGAGTATTTGACAAAGGCTCACTTCAAGACTGTCTCAAAGAAAATGACATTATAGTATCGATGCTCCCCGCAGATTGGCATGTGCCTTTAGCCTTGGTGGCGTTATCAAAAAAGGCACATTTTGTGAGCTCTTCCTACATAGCGCCTGAGATGCGGATACTTGATAGTAAATTTAAAAGAGCAAATCTAGTTTGTATTAATGAGGTAGGATTAGATCCTGGAATTGATCATTTAATGGCTCATAAACTGGTTACCGATTATCGCCAGTCTAAACATTATCACATTGAGAATGAACTGAGCTTTCTATCATATTGTGGTGGTATTCCAAAATTTGAAAATGATTTTAAATACAAATTTAGCTGGTCTCCATTAGGAGTACTTAAAGCCCTTAAATCACCCTCTAAATCATTACGTAATTTTAAAGAGTTTAATGTAGACCGCCCATGGGACGCAATTTCATCTTATCAAGCACCACTAGAAAAAGCTGAAACATTTGAAGTATATCCAAATCGAGACAGCCTACCTTTCATGGAGGACTATAAATTTGATCCCGCTTGGATAGTAAAAAATTTCGTGCGCGGAACGCTCCGCCTGAATGGGTGGAGCTTGGCGTGGCAAGATATTTTCAAGGAAATAGAGAGATTAACCGGAAAAGCTGGTGATAATCGCTTAAAGGAAATGTCAGATCAATTCTGGAGTGAGAATGCTTACGAAAAGGATGAACCAGATAGAGTGGTTTTATGTGTGTCACTTAAAGCAGAAATGAAAAACTCAATTGAATGGCATAAGACATTTGTTATGGATGCATGGGGAAACGATGAGGGCAGTGCCATGTCGAGGCTGGTATCACAGCCGGTATCTCTTGCAGTTGAAGCCGTATTGCATAAAAAACTAGAAGCAGGAGTTCAAGCTGCTCCAAGCAAAATGGCAATAGTCGATGATTGGTTATCAAAAATTGACAACTTGGCACAATACCTCAAAGTCATTCAGCATAACTGATACAAATCTAAAATAGCTTTCGCTTAACTGAAAATTTTAAAATATAACCAGTCTGGAAAATTTTTTATAATTTTACTTATTACAGAAAATACGCGCGGAAATGATGACTGGAAACGATTGGATTTCATATGCATCACAGAAAATTGTGCAGCTCTTTCTGGTGTCATAACATAGATTTTTTTATAGGGGTTTTTATCCGTTAGCCTAGTTTTAATATATCCAGGGTTCAAAAGCTGAACATCTATATTGGCTTTGGCTAGATCTATTTTTAGTGTTTCTGCAAGAGACATCAGCCCTGCTTTTGAAGCACAATAGCCCACTGAACCAGGCAAGCCACGATAACCAGCAATACTTCCAGTTAATACGATATGTCCAAATCCTTGACTTGTAAATTTAGGAACCAAATGGCCTAAACACCTCATTGCTCCAACAAGATTTACATCGACCATTTCCTCTGCTTTTTCTATATCCCATGAAGAAGCGTTAATATGCCAGTAGACACCTGATAAAAATACAAACCCATCTAAAGTTTTGGGTAGTTTACTAAACGCTTTCCGAACGCTAGATTCGTCTGATACATCCATAGGTAAAACCGATGAATTCAATCCAATTTCCTCAGCTAATTCGAGTAGCCGTTCTTCATTTCTTGCGGAAATAATTACTTGTGCACCTATATTAGCTAGTTGTAATGCAAGAGCTCTACCCAAGCCTTCGCTTGCACCAACTATCCAATAAGTCTTATTCTGGAAGTCACGCATGAGAAATTTGCACCTCATCGCGCATAATTTTAAAGAGTAAAAAAATTGATATGCATTTCAATATGCAGGGTAAAACTGCATAACCGAAAGTAAGCGCCAGTAAAGCATTTTCAGAATTTGGCCCACTCGAATTAAAACCAACGAGCTCTAGCAATGGGAGAGAAATAACTGCTGCAAAGGCTAGTGTTGCCTTTGACACAAAGTTCCAAAGACTAAATCCAAGATCTGGTACTATACTACTGTTTTCTATCTGGCGAGCAAATAATACCGGCAATAGCGCAAGATCGGCGCCAACAGTTGCACCACTTAATAAACAGATGGCAGAAAAAATTAATCCGTCACCCTCTGCTAAGAACGTGGCTCCAAAAAATGAAATGATTGATAAGAGCATAGATATTTTTAAAATTTTAAAGACACCATGAACATCCGCCAATTTTGTCCAGAAGGGGGTAGCTAGTGCAGCTGCTAAGAAAAATAATATTAGAAAAATTCCTGCCCAGTCAGGGGCGTTTAAACGGCTTTCAACAAAAAACAAAAAAAGAGTGGAGCTGAAAGCAACGGGGCTTGAATTTACCAATGCAAGAAATAGCAAATTTCTGATCCGTAAGTTTCTGGTTGCACTTAGCAAGCTTGAAAAGGAGTTCTGACTAGCCTGAAAGGAATTAGAAGCAGGAAATTGAGACCAAACATGTACAAGTGCTAGGATAGCTATTATACAGAAAATTATTGCGAACAATGAATACCCATAAGCTGAAACTAATAGTAGAGTAGTGGGTAAAATTGCTGCAACACAAATCCCTAAAGTTGTTCCAACTTCCCGCCACCGCGCTAACCGAATTTGATCTTTTGCTCCCAAATTTATTAAGCCCTGAGCATAAGAGCGAATATAGGCAAAGCTAAAACCTGAAAATACAAGAAAAAGCGAAATAGAAAACCACAGTGATGGCGATACAGGGCTTTGTATTGCGAATAACATTATCATTCCAACACACATTGCAACTACTGATAATGCGATTGGTAGCGCACCAAAGCGGGTAGTTTTTGAAGCAATAATCCCTAGGATTGGATCCTGGAAAACATCAACAAGACGCAAAAAAAATATTATAACCCCCATCGTTACTAAACTTATTCCGTAAACATCTACGAAATACTTAGGTGCATGTATGTATACAGGTAGCCCCGCCATACCAATAACGAAAGCAAGGCTTGAAAAGCGATGTTGGGCCTGTTTCATTGACTAACATCTATTTTAGGAGGTTCTGGCCGAGTTCGGTAACGTGCTCCTTTAAACCATAGCTTGAGTGCTTGCCAATGTATCAAGCCAAGGACTCGCCTAGAACCAAGAGGCCGAGAAATTATCGACTTTACTATCTCCAGATTGGTTAATTTACTTCTACTCCCGATGAGATTAGTTTTGATCCCTCCATTTCGGTAGTTAAGATCTATCCAAATACCAATTTTATCTTTTTTTATGTCGAACCTAAATTCATACTGACCGTCAATTGGCTGAAATGGAGAAACATGAAAAATCTTCTTTGCTTTCAAACGATTTTTAGGCAAAATTTCAGACTGATCATTGTTATATGAGATATACCAATGTCTATCACCAAAGGTATTTGTAACTTCAGAAATTACCGCTAACAAACTGTCGTTTTTTTTATAACAAAGCCAGAAGCTTACCGGATTAAATATGTGACCAAACACTCTAGGTTGCGCAAGTAGTAATATTTTATCGACACCTTTGAGGCCGTGATCGGCTACCACTTCTCTTACCCACTGACTACTTCTGCCAGCGCCTGGGTGGCCACCATAGTCACTGTCCAAAACACCAAAAAACTTTCCTGACGTTCTAGAAAACAAAGCTGGGCTTTCCATATTATTGTCGAGATCCAGCAATACAAAACCAACTTTATACTTGAAGGCGTTTTCTAGATTGCCCTCTCGGCCATGCCAGGTGTATGCATCAACATACTCTATGTTACTCATTGTGCCGCAATCTTTACTAATATTTTATCTGAAAATTTAGCCACGACATCTATCGCTGAAGCCAATCCATCTTCATGAAATCCATTTTTCATCCATGCGCCACAAAACCATGTGTTTTTCTTACCATTATTTTCTGCAAGATCTTTCTGAGCATTTAATGCAGGTAAGTCATAAACCGGATGCATAAAAGTTGCTTCATCATAAATCTTGTAAGGATCAATTTTGTTTTTGGAATTCAAAGTAACGAACATTGGATCCGACTCAGGAATTGGCTGAAGAGAATTCATCCAGTAAGTTAACCCTATTGGGTTAAGTGATGTTTTCTTATCCTCCGTGTACACCCAACTTGCCCAACAATTTCTATTTTTTGGCATCACATTTTGATCATGGTGCAACACCGCCTGATTAGGTTGGTATTTTATGGCACCCAAGGCTGTAGCCTCAACTTTATTAGGGTCTGCAAGCATCTTAAGGGTGTCATCAGAATGGGTCGCGAATACTACATGATCAAAGAACTCTATTTCACTCTTTTGACTTAAAATCTGAACACCAAATGGACCTCGACGAACCTTTTTAATTGGATCACCTAAACGTAACTCAACATTTCTATTAACTAATTCTTTATTTAACCGGTCAACGTATTGTACCGAACCACCATTTACCGTAAACCATTCATGCTGGCCGGTGCGACTTAAGAGCGCATGATTTTCAAAAAAACTAATCATCGAATGAGCTGGGAAATCAAGTATTTTGTCTTTGGGTGTCGACCATATGGCCCCTGAGAAAGGAAGTAGATAGTAGTCCCTAAACCAGTCGCCCGTACCTAAAAGATTTAGTAACTCTCTTATGGTGATCGAAGTATCAGCCGCTAACGAAACTGCATTTTTGTTAAACTTTAGGATATCAAGTAACATTCTAAGATAATTAATATTTGCAAGATTCTTTGGCTGAGCAAACAACGATTGAAAATTCCTTAAACCATATTCAACTTCACCCCCTCGAACCGATGCGCCAAAACTCATGTTACTATGACAAATTGGAACATTGAGCTCTTCAAAAAGCGCAACTAAATTGGGATAATTTATTTTGTTGAATACAATAAACCCAGTGTCGACTGGTTGGTCGCCACGCTTACCAGCTAACACTGTTCTGGCATGGCCTCCTAATCTACGCTCGGATTCAAATAACGTCACTTTCCCAAAACTAGCCAGCTGATACGCTGCACCCATCCCAGAGATGCCACCCCCTATCACTGCAATTTTAATTGGGCTAGGTGTCGCGACAAAATTCATATTATTCTCCGGTATCTTTGATTGTTCTTACGATCCAAGCCACCGATTGGATGAAACAAAATATTTTTGATCCAAATAATAAGTTTTCGCGAATAACCAATATGTTGAAATTATTTGATGATATTGAAAATCCCTACTCGCAATCGGGAATTAGTAGTGCTAGCGTCCCCGAGTATGCTGCTGGCATGGGACTAAGTGTATTGGAAAATAATAAGAGCCATGATTGGGAAGCGCTTTTGTTGATGGTAAGCGAAGCAAAAGATCGCGCTGCTTTCAGACATTTGTTTAACCATTTTGCGCCCAGAATAAAATCATTTTTGATGAAGGCGGGAGCGGATCCAACAATGGCAGAAGAGTGCAGTCAGGAAGCAATGGCAACGGTTTGGAATAAGGCAAAGCTCTTCGATCCAACCCGAGCAAGTGCGTCTACTTGGATTTTTACAATTGCTAGAAATAAACGGATTGATGCAATAAGGAAAATTCGTAGACCAGAACCTGATGAGTTAACTTGGCCGGATGAAATAGAGCCTGCACAAGAGGAAGCTCTGGAACTGAAACAACAATCTGAAATTTTGGCAGATGCAATTCAAAATCTTCCAGAGAAACAGCGTCAATTGGTTGAAAAAGCCTTTTTCAAAGAATTATCGCATAGCGAAATAGCACTTGAAACAGGATTGCCTCTTGGCACAATTAAATCTAGAATTAGATTAGCCTTAGAAAGATTGCGTCATGCAATGGGATAAATATGAAAAACGATAGAAAAATTGAGCATCATTTAAGTGAAGATCTATTAATGAGATATTCTAATGGGACACTGTGTGAAGCATTCTCTCTTGCAGTTGCCACTCATATTTCGATGTGTGACGACTGTAGAGCCGCGCTAGAAAGTTATGAAGCAGTGGGCGGTGCATTATTAGACGTATCTGATCCAGAGGAAATGGGTGACGACAGTTTTGAAAGTGTTATGGCATTAATAGAAAGCCAACCGACTCAAACTACACAGATTTCTGAGAGTGTACCATCAGATATCCCATCAGCTCTGAGTGATTATATAGGTGGATCGCTAAATGATATAAAATGGCGGCCTATCGGATTGGGCGTAAAACAATCGCTTCTAAAAACATCCGGCAATTCGACAGCAAGGTTACTCTATATACCTGCTGGCACCGCGGTTCCTCATCACAGTCATAACGGGAATGAACTTACTTTAGTATTGAAAGGTGCCTTTGAAGACGAAGTTGCTCGCTTTGGACCAGGTGATGTTGAAATGGCAGATGAAGATCTTGACCACCAACCAATAGCAGTAGAAGGCGAAGATTGTATTTGTTTAGCAGTTACAGATGCTCCTTTGAAATTCCAAACATTTGTACACAAACTGGTGCAGCCATTTTTAAAGATTTAGAGAAGATCCAATTAAATTAACCACCTCTGCAGTACCGGCTATTATACCATTGGTCTTTTGCCGTTTTGTATTAAAGACAGGCTGCGTTAAATAGCGATCTAACACAATACCGCCTGACTCTGTTATCAGAAGTGCCCCTGCGCATACATCCCATTCCCAAGAGTCTCTCAATGTCATCATTGCATGGTATTTTCCCCGAGACACGCTGGCCATTCTAAATGCAATAGAAGGCTTATGTTCTCGATTGAATTTCGGCTTTGAATTTAACTTCCATATTTTATCATCCTCAACCAATTTAGCGGCGATTAAATCAAACTCACCAGTCTTGTTTATTCGTTTTATGCGAATTCTCTCACCATTTAACCAAGAACCGCCACCAAGATATGCTGAGAACATTAAGTCTTGTCGCGGTACATAGACAACTGCGGCACTTACTTTACCATTTCTAACAATGGCAAAAGAATGTGACCAGTTGTTACCACCTTTGATAAAATCTCTAGTTCCATCTATGGGATCAATTACAAAAGAACAAGCTCTCTCATAATGTGGAAAATCATATGTGCTTTCCTCACATAACCAACCATAATCTGGTCTTGCTGCAGTTAAGTATTGAAACAGCATTCTGTCTATTTCAATGTCTGCCTCAGTGACTGGGCCTGCAGCACCATCTTTCTCCCAAACTTTGAGCCTTTTTGAGTTATAATTTTTTGCTAATTCGCCAGCTTTTTGAGCTGCTGTTATCAGGAGGTTAAGATCAGGATCCTGCAAGCGTCATATCCTCAACTAAAATCGAAGGTACAACATATGAAAGATGCCGTTGAGCGTCATTCCCTAGTATAATTTTTTTGAGCATATCTCTAAGATTACCAGCTATTGTAATTTCACTTACTGGATAACATATCTGACCATCCTCTACCCAAAATCCAGAGACACCTCGCGAGTAATCGCCTGTATTAGGGTTTATTGTGGAGCCAATTAAAGACGTAACGAGGAGACCATTTCTCATCTCACTTAATAAATCATTACAGTAATCTTCAGGAGAACTGAGTTCTATATTCCAATTTGTTGGTGAAGGGTTTGAACTCACACTCCTTGAGGCGTTTCCAGTTGGTCTCATACCCAATTTTCTTGCACTAGCCAGATCTAATGTCCAACCGTTCAAAACGCCTTTACTCAAAATCTCACGCGTCTTTGTGGTTAAACCCTCTGAGTCAAATAGCCTCGATGCCCCAGTTCTTACGCGATGAGGGTTTTCAACCAATTTACACGTTCTCGGCAAAACTTGCTTGCCTAATGAATCTTTCAGCCAACTCGAACCTCGGGTGATTGCAGCTCCATTTATGGCGCTGAGAAAATGACCAACTAGACCTGATGATATTCTTTCATCATATATTACCGGGTAATTACCAGTAGCTGGCCGTCTGGGGTTTAAACGCTCTACAGCTCGCAACCCAGCCGTTCGGCCAATTTCATCAGATGGCCTTAGATCAGACTGATATACGCGTGTATCCGCATCATAATCACGTTCCATACTTGAGCCTTCGCCAGCAATTGCAACACAAGAAACTGAATTACTTGATCTGTCATAATTAGCTGTAAAACCATTACTGGCAGCCATAAAAACAGAGTATTTACCATAAGATGCTGAAGCACCAGATACCTGAGAAACACCAACCACTTCCATTGCAGAGGACTCCGCTATTTCTGCCTGTTCTTGTAATTTATTTGGGGATGGTTCAGTGGCAGGGTCACAAATTTCCAACTCAGACAAATCTCGTTGTTTAGCCAATTGATTGACACTAGCTAGACCTGCATGTTTGTCTTGAGGGGCGTCCTTTGCCATAGCAATTGCGCGCTCTACCATGAGTTCAAGTGTAGCATCAGATATATCAGATGATGAGACGATTGCTTGCCTTTGCGACACTAGTACGCGTAACCCTACCTCTGCACCTTCAGAGCGGTCTGCATTTTCTAAAGCCCCGTTTCGGACATCAACATTTATTGACTGCCCTTTAGTGGCTATCACGTCTGCTTCGTCTGCACCCATCGATTTAGCGCGGTCAAGCAATTTCTGAGTAACTAGCTCAAGAGTATCAGGAATCATTTTAAATCATTCTTCTCAGTTGGATTCATTTCATTCAAGGTAATAGCTAGAGTTACCTCAGCCTTTGTCCATTAGCTAAAATGTGGCCAAGGCTGTTGAACTCTATCTTTGAACTTAGCTCATCTTCACCAGTTGGTATGGCAAACATACTCAACATCATTCTTGCACCCATTCCTGTATCGGAATCGATAAAACCGCTATTTATTAGTTTATCAACAAGTGCATTTACACCAGTTAGGACAAATTCAAATGAACCAACTGGCTTGGGGAACCCATCAAAAGTTATCAGATCTTCATTGTCGAGAGTAACACTTCC
>CENJ01128567.1_pt1 | contig 52929 bp, 43 predicted proteins | sample 356161 | NCBI WGS metagenome assembly CENJ01 (sample SAMEA2619531, study PRJEB7988) | marine metagenome | biome: marine biome (ENVO:00000447); feature: surface water layer (ENVO:00002042); material: "saline water (ENVO:00002010), including plankton (ENVO:xxxxxxxx)" | depth 5 m
GCATCCTGTCTGGCGATTGAATGCCAGCCAAGCCGCATCGAAATGCGCTTGCGCACAGGGTATCTCGACGAAGCCGCCGAGACTCTCGAAGAGGCAATGGCCATCATCGAAAAGAGCAATGCGGAAAAGAAACCGGTATCGGTGGGGCTGCTGGGCAATGCGGCCGACATTCTGCCTGAAATGTTTGAGAAGGGTATTCGCCCGGACCTGCTGACAGACCAGACATCTGCTCATGACCCGGTGAACGGTTATCTGCCATCTGGCTGGAGCCTTGAGGACTGGTTCTCTAAACGGGAGTCAGCGCCAGAGGATGTCGCTGAGGCCTCAAAGAAATCCATGGCGGCACATGTTCGCGCAATGCTGGACTTCCAGGCCGACGGTGTGCCGACGGTCGATTACGGAAACAATATTCGTCAGGTTGCACTGGATGAAGGTGTCACCAACGCATTTGATTTTCCGGGCTTCGTTCCGGCGTATATCCGCCCGCTATTCTGCCGAGGCATCGGGCCTTTCCGCTGGGCCGCGCTGTCTGGCGACCCGGAAGATATTTATCGCACGGACGAGAAAGTAAAAGAGCTGATGCCGGATGACGCGCATCTGCACCGCTGGCTGGATATGGCGCGCGAGAAGATCAAGTTTCAGGGGTTGCCCGCGCGGATTTGCTGGGTGGGTCTGGGCGATCGCCATCGATTGGGCCTCGCTTTCAACGAAATGGTCGCCAAGGGCGAACTAAAAGCGCCTGTCGTGATCGGACGTGACCACCTGGACAGCGGTTCAGTGGCAAGCCCGAACCGTGAGACGGAAGCCATGCAAGATGGCAGTGACGCTGTATCTGACTGGCCGCTTCTGAACGCATTGCTCAATACGGCTTCTGGCGCGACATGGGTTTCACTGCATCACGGTGGCGGTGTCGGCATGGGATATTCGCAGCACTCCGGCATGGTGATCATGGCCGATGGTACAGACGAGGCCGCAGAGCGTCTTAAGCGCGTGCTTTGGAATGACCCGGCGACGGGTGTTATGCGACACGCTGATGCCGGCTATGACATTGCGATGAACTGCGCACGTGAGAAGGGGCTTGATCTGCCCGGCATTCTGTAACGGGTGTTCAGCTTAAAAGAAAAAGGGGGGTGATGTGCGCATCACCCCCCTTTTTTATGGCCTGAAATGGGGGACACAGGCCATAAAAACCAAGACGGAAATCAGAGTGTTTTGCCAAAACCGCGCTTCGTTGCCTCGACATAGGCAATGTTGGCAATCGCTGTATCCTGAACGCCGATACCGGTTAGGTCGCATACGGTGATTTGGTCAGCGGTTTTGCGGCCCGGGCGTTTGCCGATGCAGACTTCGCCGAGCTCTGACACCAGTGATAAGTCCTTGAGATCGCCTGACGCGATTCCGTGCTGAAGTTCACCGATTTCAGCGCATTGCTCGCGACTGTCGCACACGACAATGTCGGCGCGGCCCAGAATTGCCGGGTCGAGTTCCTGCATACCGACGAGGTCAGATCCCATGGCAGTGATGTGCTGACCTGGCTGTACCCAGGCATTATCGATCAACGCCTCTGTGCTCGGCGTAGCTGTGATGACGGTCTGGCTCTCTTTCATCACTTCTTCAATGCTGCCAGCCTTGATGACGGGAAGGCCGGTGGCCTCTGTCATCTCTTTTGCATAGGCCTCCATCTTCTCAGGGGAGCGCCCCCAGACGACGATGCGATCAATATGGCGCACGAGGCGCAATGCATGTAGCTGAAGTCGTGCCTGAGTGCCCGTACCAATAATACCGGCAGTCTGTGTACCTTCCGGCGCGAGATATTTCGCAGCGACTGCGCCGGCAAGACCGGTGCGAATGTCTGTCAGATAGCTATTGTCCATCATTATGCCGGTACAGGCGCCAGTCTGCGCGCTGCACATCACCATCATCGCATTCCAGACAGGCATGCCGAGGTCTACATTGGTTGGAAATCCCATAAGAATTTTCAGCGCGACATGGGGCAGATCGGCGACAAAGCCGGATTTGACTTCCAGTCGGCCACCATTTGCGCCAACCGGCAGGTTCAGAATTGGGGGGTGCGTAAAATCCTCCGCTGCTGTGGACGCAAATGCGTGTTCAATTGCCTCTAATTCTTTGATTCCAACGCCGACGCTTTCGCGCAATTCGGATTCGTTGAAAGAAATCGTGCCTTGCATCGACTTTCTCCGACTAAGTTTTCAGGAAATGGTTTCCAGCGTCTCAAGGCTGACATTGGCGCCGCAGATAACGACTCCGACCTTCTTGCCCTTGAAGCGTTCTTTGTTTTTCAGCAATGCGGCGACGGGAACGCCAGACGCGCCCTCCAGCAGCATGTGCGTGCGGGTGATAAAGGTCCGCATGGCCTCTGCGATATCGTCTTCGCTGACCAGCAGAAAGTCATCCACATGGTCGCGGCAATATTCAAAGGTGATGGTATCTTGCTCGATATTACCAACTGTGCCGTCAGACAGAGTGCTGGAATACGGAAGTTCGCTGACAAAGCCCTGTTCGACACATTTGGCCATGATAGGGGAGTTTTCTGGCAGACAGCCAATCACCTCAATATTGGGGTTGGTCGCTTTCGCATGCAGGGCAATGCCGGACATCAGACCGCCACCGCCGACAGATGCCAGAATGACATCCAGATCGGGCTGCTGGTCCAGCATCTCAACGGCAATTGTACCCTGACCGCAGACGACTTGCCGGTCGTTATAAGGTGAGATGAATGTCATGCCGTCGCGCATCGCCTGTGAGCGCGCGCGTTCGTCGATCTCAAGTTCATCAGCACCTTCGGCAACGACTTCCGCGCCGAGTAGTTCGATGTTTTCAATCCGATCAGGATCAATATCTTCCGGCAGATATACGATACCGCGCCCGCCGACTTTATTCAGTGCGTAAGCCAGCCCCGCACCGTGATTACCCCATGATGTCGTTACGCATCCCTTGGCGCGCTCTTCCTCCGAGAGGCAGAGCGCAGCATTCGCTGCGCCGCGGACTTTGAAGCTTCCGCTGACCTGAAGGTTTTCCAGCTTGAAGAATACGTCGCATCCGCAGGTTTTGCTGAAGTATGGCTCACGGTCGAACGGCGTTCTGCGAACATAGGGCGCGATACGATCTGCCGCTTTCAGAATTTCCAGGTCAATGGTTTCGAGATCAGTCATCTGCTTGGACCGCTTTGTGTTTAGTGGATTTGCCTTCGGCTCTCAGGCTGAACAGAAGTGCGATAATGCCGAGGAAGCCGAACATGGTGATTGGCAGTGCGGCAAAGGTTGGTGCCGCCCGGATTACATCAATTGTGTTGGTGAGGATCACCATAATGGCGACCATGGACAGCACGACAGCCCAGAAGACCTGATAAGGAATGCCCGGTTTTTCCTTGCCCGTGGACATGACGCCGAGAATGAGGATTCCCGCTGCGCAGGTCGTGATCAGGAAGACGCCGGCCAGAATGATGGCGATGATCTGGGTGATCTGACTGAAGGGGAGTTGTTCCAGCGAGAGGAAAATGCCGTTGGACACGTCGTCCAGAACTGCCGGCGCGATTGCGCCGTCGGACAGTCGGTCGGCTTCCATGGACCAGCCACTTAGAATGCCGAACCAGATCAGCGCGAGAATTGTGCCGAATACGAATGTTCCGAGCAAGGTTTCCCGAATGGTGCGCCCCTTGCTGACCTCAGCGATAAACGCGCCAACAAACGGGCTCCAGGACATGGACCAGAGGAAATAGGTCAGGGGCCAGTCGCGTGACCATTGGCGATATTCTTCATCACCGGTAAAAGTGCGAATGGTCACGTCAAAGGTGGCCGGAATATAGTTCACGAACAGATTTCCAAGCCGGGTGATCAGGACACCGAAATCGCCCGCGAACAGGATGAAAAGCATTAGCAGCACGGCGACTGCGATGTTCAGATTGCTGATCAGCGACAGCCCTTTGCTGGCGCCTGAAACGGAAGCGCCCCAGCTGGTGATGATGATCACTGCCAGAACGATGACGGCGACAAATGTGGAAGGCTCGCTCTGACTGGAAACAACTTCGTTGAACCCGGATGCCATTTGCAGAACACCTGCCGCAATGGAGCCGCCAATGCCAAAAATCATACCGACGACGGCCAGACAGTCGCTTATCCCTCCACCAAACAGAGCAATCCGACGTGGAAGGATTTTTACAAGTCCGCCATCAACGGCCGAGGAAAATGTTGGTGGCTGCTTCTTCCGGAACCCGAAATATCCAATCGCGACGCCGACAACGGAATAACAAGCCCATGAATGGAAGCCATAGCTGAATAGCTCGCCCGCCATGACTCGGTCTTCCATCGTGCTGCCAGCACCCTGTGTTTCAAACACGCCGCTATCAATGTGAAAGAAGGCTTCGGCGGCGGCCCAGTACACCATGCCTGCGCCGACGCTCGCCGAAAACATGACGAGCAACCATGAGGTGGTGCTCATAGTCGGGCGCGAGTCATCAGAACCTAGTCGAATACTGCCCCACGGGCTGAAAATCAGAAAAATAGCGACCAGAACGACGAAGGTATTCAGGATCATTAATGGCTGATCGAGGCGTGACATGATCAGGTTTTTGGTCGCGCTGGCGGCTGTGGCCATCGACCCCGCATCAATCATAACCCAGGTGGTCAGCCCCAGTCCGAACAGAACGGAGATGATCATCACCATGCGTTGGCGAAGGGCTGCTTTAGGGCTCACCGTTTGGGTGGAAGTGTCCGATATGGTCTCGTTTGCCGACATAATGATGCGCCTCAGAGAATGTCATCTGAGGTGATGACGGGGGCTGTCGAAACAACGAGATCTCCGGCGGCGCAGCGCGCGTGGGTCCGGCGCATGGTCACAACGCCAGATGCCGGATAGGTCAGGGCGGTCGGTTCGCGCCCGATCTCATCGAAGGAATACAGCATTCCGGCGACATCGCCTGCTTTGACTTCATCCAGCATTTCGTGCGCAGGCCAGAAAAAGCCCTCATTTGGCGCGCGAACGCTTGTCAGAACCCTATGATCGAGCAGGACAGTTTCCGCTGGCGGAGGAAGGTTCCCCGGGTCTTTGAGTACGCCCGTGTGCACCAGGAACCGAAGGACCGCATCCATACCCTGTTTAAGAGGGGCAGGATCGGCACTGCTCATGCCTTTGAATTCTGCGCCAATGAATGGAATCTTCAGCGCGTGCGCAGAGTCATCCATTCCATCACCACCATCTTCGCAGATCATGGCGTGGGGAAAACCGAAGGCTTTGAGCAGTTCGTAAGAGCGTTTTGTCAGCTCTTTGTCCGGGTTCAGGCCAAGATAAGTGAGCGCAGGCATGCCAGCTTCGCGACCGGCTGAATGAAGATCCATGCCTGCGTCGCAGATTGGAAACAAAACATTCGTCAGGAAATGCGCGATGGTCGAGGTTGGGCCAGATCGGGCATCACCGGGAAAGCTGCGGTTCAGATTGGCGTCGTCTAACGGAGACACGCGGGCGCTCACCCGTGCGGCGGGCAGGTTCAGCGATGGGATAAGGATTAGCCGTCCTTGGATATCTGAGAGGTTGAGGTCCGCAATGAGCCGCCGGACAACCAATTGCCCCTGTTCTTCATTGCCGTGTGTTCCAGCCGAAACGTAGACTGTTGGGCCCTCACCATTGTTAAAGACAGCAATCGGGATGGGAATGACGCTGTAATAATGGGTGTTGTCCGACGTCATCAGGTCGAGTGACCCGATATGGCGTCCCGGTTCGTCCATAGGAACATTGCAGACAATCGGTGACTGTGAAAACATTCGGCTACCTTTAATACACACGCATACTGAATACCTGCGTGTCGCTGATACTCATGGATACTGGGTGGTCTGGCGATTAGGAAGCCGGGCGCCTTATAGAACTGCTTAAACGGCGTTGAAGTGATTTAGCCGGGCTTAATCTGCTGCTTAAGCAATTATGATTTTCGAAAATTTTGTTCATTCGTAGACTGACTATCGAAGCAACGCGAAGTGGGTATCCGCTCAGATTTGCGCAGTATTGCGCATCGGGGGTGCGGAACAAGCAAGCTCGATTTCTACGTCTGGCCGTTCGGGCAGGGGCGTATTTGCGATGTTTCCCGGAATGAAGAAGGGGAAGTTCACATGATTGATAAGGCAGACAAAATCGCCGCGAGTTCGGCGAGGGGCAGAGGGTCCGCCCAGCTTAAATCTATTTTTCTGTCCGGGACGAGCCTCGCGCTCCTCACGACGGGACTGACAGGCGTCGCGGCGGCTCAGGAGGAAGCGACCTATCAGCTTTCTACCGTAACCGTTACGGCACAGAAACGAACCGAAGACATGCAGGATGTGCCGGTTTCCGTAACCGCGCTGGATGCGCAGAGCCTGAATGATCTTAACGTAAACAGTTTTGAAGACTATGTCCGCTTGCTGCCGGGCGTCAGTTCCGCGGGCAACGGGCCGGGGCAATCGGCTTTCTTTATTCGTGGCATGGCGACCAATCTGGGCGATATCGGCACAGCTGAGATTGCGGGCACATCTCCAAACGTTGCGCTCTATCTCGATGAGCAGCCGATTTCGACGATCAGCCGCAATCTCGACATCTATGTTACGGATATGGAACGGGTCGAAGTCTTGCCGGGGCCACAGGGCACACTCTTCGGGGCAAGTTCGCAGGCGGGCACCATCCGTCTGATCACAAACAAGCCAGAGCTCGACACGTTCGATGCCGGAATGGATCTTGGCTATGCAATGACCCATGGCGGGCAGTCGAGCAACTCCGTCGAAGGTTTTGTGAATATCCCGCTGATCGAAGGTCGCCTCGCTGTTCGGATCACCGCCTATAACGCGTTTGAAGGCGGGTATATCGACAATAATCAGGCGAGCCTGACCTTCCCGGAAACCAATGCGGGGCTTAGCGCAGGTGGTTTCCTGTCTGCGCTGAATAGCCGAATTCAGGCAGGGGATGTGAGCTTCGTGTCCCGTTCAAATACGGACCTTGCAGGCGAAGACATCAATGACGCGACCTATTCGGGTGGCCGAATTGGCCTGAAATATCAGATCAATGATGATTGGTCCGCGCTGGTTCAGTACCAGACGCAGCGTCTGGAAACCGAAGGCGTATTTGCTGATGATGTGTCCAGCAGCGGCGATGGTATCATCACCGACGAGGTGAATGGTGCGGGCGAATATGCTGTATCGCGCTACGTCCCGGAATTCCTGGATGATGAGTTTGAACGTACGAGCCTGACGGTTGAAGGCCGCGTGGGCATGCTGGACGTGATTTACTCTGGTGCTTATCTCGATCGCGATGTTGAGCAGACTTATGACTATGCTGGTTACATTCAGGATGGTGCGTTCGTCGCTTACTATATTTGTGATTATTATGGCGCGTATTACGCGGATGTTTCGCCGGTGTGTCATGACCCGACCTATGGCGCGAACATGGCGGTCAACTTCACCCGTCAGACACACGAGCTGCGTGTTTCAACGCCGGAAGAGTACAATCTCCGTTTCATCGGTGGCGTGTATTATGATGATGCGGTCAGCAAATCCGACATTCAGTTCTTCCAGCCGGGTCTGTTTGAATACGTAGCCGATTATTCGGCCGCTGATGGTGTTCCACCTTATTGGGCAAGCTTCTTCGCCGCCGGTACGGTTCCACAATTGGTGCCGCCAACCGATGCGACTTTGTATAACTCCAATCCGCGACCTGAGGGCGTCACCTTCTATAACGATGTGACCCGTAGCGAAGAGCAGATCGCTGTGTTTGGTGAGCTTAGCTATGACCTCATTCCGGACACGCTGACAGTCACTGGTGGCCTTCGTCACTATTCCATGGATGTGAGCCTTGGCGGTGTGACCCAGTATATTTTCGGGACAGTGAATATCGACAGCGCTCTGGCGGGTGAGAGCCCGGCAAACCAGACCGATACCATTCTGAAAGGGAATATCACCTGGCGTCCAACAGACGATATGATGTTCTATCTGACCTATTCTGAAGGCTTCCGCCCGGGCGGCTTCAACCGGAATGGCGGATCTGGCGGCGTGCCGTTCTCCTATGAATCGGATGAAGTTCAGAACTATGAGCTGGGCTGGAAAATCACCGCACTGAACAATCGTCTGCGCTTCAATGGCTCGATTTATCAGATCGACTGGAGCAATCTCCAGCTGTCCATTCAGGATATTTCTGTGTCGCAGCTCACCTTTGTCGACAATGTCGGCGAAGCCAGCATTCTTGGGTCTGAGGGCAGCGTCGCTTTTGCGGCTACGCCGGAACTTACCCTGTCAGCGGCCTATTCTTACAACGATACAGAGCTGAGCAGTCTGCCGGGATCGATTGTAAACCTTGCCCCTGTCGGAAGCTCACTGGCCTATACACCGGAGTTTCAGGGTAACATCATGGCGCGGTATGAGCGTAGCCTGACCAGCGAATATGATGGCTATGTTCAAGGCGCGATCCAGTATTCTGACGAGAGCTATAACTCGATTGTTTTAGCGGACCGTGTGCTGATCGACAGCTGGACCAATGTAGATGTGAGCGCGGGTATCTCGACGGATAAATGGGCTGCTTCTTTATACGTCGAAAACCTGACTGATGAGCGCATTGTCAGGTCAGTACAGACCTCAGATCCTAGAAATCTGGAATATGTCTCCCGTCCACGAACGATTGGTGCTCGACTGTCTGTTCGATACTAATCTCTGACACGCTGCAGAGCCCGGTTGCGGGTTCTGCAGGGCGTTGGATGTCAGCCATTGAGGCGACGGGATGAGACCGGCAAAGGCATGACTGAAGATCAAATTTCTCAACCAGATCTGGCCGGGGCGCGATCTCTGATCGGCAATGGCCAGGCTGAAGCTGCAATCAACATGCTGAAAGCTCTGCCTTCTGAGCAGGCTGAAACGGCAGATGCGCTTTACACCCTTGCCGTTGCTTACAGGTTTACTGGCCAGACAGATCAGGCGCTTTCTGAGCTCGGGAAAATGACAAAGTCGTTTCCCGATATTGGCCGGGCTTATCAGGAAATCGGTTACAATCATCGCGATGCCGGCCGTGAGGCTGACTTCATCGCCAGTCTGGAAACGGCCGTAAAGCTCGACCCCGCACTGCTTCAGTCATGGCGTATTCTGGAAGCTCACCACAGAGCGCATCAAAATTCAGAGGCTCTCAGGCTGGCCGCCGGGCAGGTGGCGCGGCTTTCGGCTCTGGCGCCTGCTCTGGTCAATGTTTCAAGCCTTATCAATGAGGGCAAAATCTTCCGGGCTGAAGATATCTGTCGCGCGCATTTGCGGCGCTATCCGAAAGATGTCGAAGGCATGCGTTTGCTGGCGGATATTGGAAGTAAGCTAAGGGTTCTGGATGATGCTGAAATGCTGCTGGAAAGCGCTCTTGCTTTTGAGCCGCATCACCTGCCAGCACGCTTTGAGTATGCCTCCGTTCTGAAGAAGCGTCAGAAATTCTCCAAAGCATTGGAGCAAACGCGGCAAATTCTGGAAAAAGAGCCTGAAAACCCTGTGTTTCTTGGGCTTCATGCAAGTGTTTTGTCGGCGCTGGGCGAACATGATGAAGCTCTGGCAATTTATGAGGCTATGTCAGAGACGGCCCCGGCCGCGCATCTCGTTTTTAATTCGTCGGGCCATGCTCTGAAAACGCTGGGGCGATATGATGACGCTGTCAGCGCGTATCGTCAGGCCTATGCGGTTAAACCCGATTTTGGTGATGCCTTCTGGAGCCTGGCCAACCTCAAAACCTATCGTTTCACGGAGGGGGAGCGCGCACAGGCCATAAAGGCCGAGCAGGCCGAGGGCACCTCAGTCGAAGACCGGATTCATCTGTGCTTTGCCATGGGTAAATGTCATGAAGACGCTGAAGACTATGAGCAGGCCTTTGCGTTTTATGAGCGTGGAAACCGGCTGAAGCACGAGCAGTCACGATACACGATCGAGCGGAATAACCTTGAAACCGATCTGCATATCGAGTTCTTCGACAATGCCCGACTGGACAGCTTGAAAGGTCTTGGATTTGATGCGCCAGACCCGATTTTCATTGTGGGACTGCCACGATCCGGGTCCACGCTTCTTGAGCAGATTCTGGCCTCTCATTCTCTCGTTGATGGTACGCTGGAGCTCCCGCAAATCGTCACGCTTGCGCACAAGCTAAACGGCCCGCGCAGGCAGAAGGAGCAGCCTGAATATCCAGGCGTGCTGGCCAATCTGAAGCCGCCCCATTTTGATAAAATGGGGCGACAATATATCGAAGAGACCCGTATTTATCGCGGTGAAGCGCCGTTCTTTACAGACAAAATGCCAAACAATTTCCGGCATATCGGGCTCATATTGTCCATTCTGCCAAATGCGCGCATTATTGATGCGAGACGCCATCCCATGGGCGCGTGTTTCAGTGGCTTTAAGCAGCTGTTTGCTGAGGGGCAGGAGTTCAGCTACGGCCTTGCGGAGATTGGGAATTACTATCGGCGCTATCTGGATGTCATGGATCATTGGCATCGCGTGCTACCGGGGCGAATCCTGACTGTGCAATACGAAGATGTCGTGTCTGACCTTGAAGGACAGGTGCAGAGGATTTTGTCGTATTGCGGCCTGCCGTTCGAAGAAAGCTGTCTGAGTTTTTACGAGACGGAGCGCGCTGTTCGTACGCCAAGCGCCGAACAGGTGCGCCAGCCTATTTACACGAGTGGAGTGGAACAATGGCGCAAGTTTGAGCCATGGCTGGACCCGCTTAAAAGCGCGCTTGGTCCGGTTCTGGATCGTTATCCGATCTGATCCTTCCGCCTGAATTTGTCAGGCGGGCGTCAACTCAACATCGCTGGCCAGCCGTTCGGCCATGAATTGATAAATATCCCAGATCGTACCTTCAAGATCATCACCGGCCAGCAGTCCCGGCGTGAAGTGAGCAGACTTCAATCCGATCTGCAGGGTTTCAAGCTTTAGCTTGTCTTCGGCGTTGAACTCGTGACACAGCGCGACATAATCCTGCGCAGGCTTGCTATCCGCCTCTGCAGTGGACAGAACGCCCCATTTAATGCGCACGCCATCCGGGCCGTCAGGCAGGAGGCTCATATATACGCAGTTGTTTGTCGCGAGGCCGACAACATGGTTTGGGGCGACCCAGAACATAGGCGACTGGCGGCGTTCTTCTTCCGTCAGGCCTTCAGGGAAGGGTTTTCGGTCCGGATAGTCCGGCGTGTATTTGGCGTAATACCCGGTATGATAAGCGCCGTTCTCCATTTTCTTACAGAGAGACGTCGGTGTGATCGGGTGCAGCGTCTTCAGATGTGTGGGCGTCAGATGATAGCCCTCCATGAAGTTCTCTGCGAGGCATTTCCAGTTCGTAGCCCAGCGTGTTTCTTCGACATAGGCCATGTTCCGATCTGCCAGATCGTAATTCTTGATGATTTCATCCAGTTCGCCGAGCTGCTCGCTGAGCGGCGCTGCCGTTTCATCGAAATTGACATAGATAAACCCATTCCAGATTTCAGAACGAAACTCTGGAAGGCTGCAATTCGCGCGATCAAAGCCTTCAATCTGATCCATATGAGGCGCAGCTATCAGGCTGCCATCAGCTGAGTATGACCAGGCATGATAGGCGCAGGTGAAGCGCTTTTGTTTGCCGCTGCCCTGAACTATCAGATTGCCGCGGTGACGGCATACGTTTGAAAGTACCCGCACGCCGGTTTCGGTTCTGGTTATCAGTAAGGGTTCTTTGGCAACTTGCGATGTGAAGAATGAATTGGTCTCTGGAAGCTCTCCCAAATGTCCAATGCACACCCATTCCCGCCCGAAAATAATCTCTTCTTCGAGTTGGAGATAATCCGGGTCGGTATAGTACGGCCCGATCATGGAGCGGGCGCCAGTGACAGACTTTCCACGGATTTGTTTCAGGGTTTTGCGAATGCGTTGAACGTCCTGAGGCATGGACGACTCCAGAATTGAAATTACAGAACAGGTTTCAGCGGAAACAGGTCATAACCTACAGCTCTTGCGGGGTATTCCAATCAATTGCCGCTTAAGTCGGGCTAAAGTGCCACTTTCTGTTCCGCGCCTATTGTGCTGACGCCTCACGAAGCGATTCCAGGAACTGCAGCGCGAGCGGTTTCTTCAGTGAGCGTTCCGGATAAGACACATAATATGCCTGCGGAAGGTCCAGTGTTGTGTCGAATAGTTTTACCAGGCGGCCTTCAGCGATGGCACTGCGCACCATAGCTTCCTGACCCAGCACAACGCCGCGTCCATCGAGTGCGGATTGAATAGCCATGCTGGAGAGGTTGAACTCCGGGCCGGAGGCTTCCATCGGCGGTTCAAGGTCGCAGGCTTCAAACCAGTCTGACCAGCTTGGCATGCCGGTATGCTGGGATCCCCAGTTGATTTCCAGTAGAGGCGCGTTCCGCAAATCTTCCGGCGTGTTGATGTCGCCATGGCGCTCAAGGAAAGACGGCGCGCAGACGGGTGTGACGAAATCTGTAAACAGTGGTTCGAACTCAACATCCTTCTGATACGGCTTGCCATAGCAGATTCTGAAGTCGATTTCGGCCAGTTTCATGTCCGGCTCGGCATGTGTGGCGGTCAGGCTCAGCCGGGCCTGAGGGTGGCTGTCGCTCCAGTCCAGCACATAGCGCCCCAGCCATTGTGAGGCGACGGAAGGCAGCATGCTGACACGGACTTCATTGCTGGGCTTCAGGTTCGTCACGGCCTCGGTTGCCTGCCGGATGGAGCTGAAGCCTTCCTTGATCAGGGGGAAAAAAGTGCGGCCGGAATCGGTCAGTAGAAGGCCTTTGCTGGTGCGCTCAAACAAAGGTGAGCCGACAATATCCTCAAGTAGACGCACCTGCTGACTGATCGCCGCAATACTCACGCACAGCTCATCGGCAGCTTTGGTGAAACTGTTGTGCCGTCCTGCAGCTTCAAAAGCGCGGAGAGCTTTCAGTGGGAAGTGTCGCATTGCCGTCATGAGTGTGGAACCATCAGCAGTGAGTGTGTGTTCAGTTAAACTGTAGCTTAAAGGGGGTGGAAGCAATTGTGGCTTTGAGACGGGCCGTGCCAGCCGGTAGAAATGCCTCAGGATTAGGCGGCAGAAAGATCAAATCTGACTGTTCCGCTAGGATTTAAGGCAGACTAGGTAGGTTGGTTGTTCCTTCCGGTTGAGTGCCTTCAGACACAGCAACTCAGGGCCGAAAGGGGATTTCGAATTGTTTCTGAAAAACACATGGTATGTCGCTGCGTGGGATCACGAAGTCCCTTATGGAAAGCTCGTTCACCGCAAAATTCTCGGCGAGAATGTGGTCCTGTATCGCAAACGGGATGGAAGCGTTTGTGCACTTGAAGACTCTTGTCCGCACCGCAAGCTGCCTCTGTCTATGGGCACGCTGGTCGGCGATGACGTCCAGTGTGGCTATCATGGTCTGAAATTCGACTGTTCAGGCGCCTGTGTTGAAGTGCCTGCCTATAAAGACATTCCCAAACAGGCCCGGGTGCGGGCCTTCCCTATCGTGGAACGCTGGAACTGGATCTGGATCTGGATGGGCGATCCGGCGCTTGCTGATGAAGCGCTCATTATTGATATCCCGGAATATGATAATCCGGAGTGGGGCATTAATCGCGGCCCGGCCATGGATATTGCCTGCAATTATCAGCACATGACCGACAATCTGGTTGATCCATCTCACGTGTCTTTTGTTCACAAAACCTCGCTCGGCGATGCCGAAACGGTGGATACACCGGTGAAAACCGAAGTTGAGGGTGACAGTGTTATCGTTTCGCGCTGGCTGATGGATTGCAATCTTGCGCCCTTCTTCCAGCCGCGGGTGAAATTTGAAGGGCGTGCGGACCGTCTGCAGCGATATGAACTGCGTCTGCCTAGCATGGCCGTTATTGGTGACATTATTGCGCCCGCCGGGTCCGGTGCGCCGGAAGGCAATCTCCATCCGGATGTCTTCCTTCTGGACAGCTATAACTTCATCACGCCGGTCGATGAGACCCATTGCCGGTATTACTGGTTCCAGGTTCGCAATTTCGATGCTGACAGCAAGGAGGCCAGTGACGCGCTGACCGCTGACTTCATCGAAGCGTTCAATGAGGATATTGTCGTACTGGAAGCGGTGCAGAAGGGCATGGACAATGCAACGACGGCTCCGATCAACCTGCCGATTGATGCGGGCGGCTTCCAATGCAAGAAAATCATCAAACGAATGATCGCTCAGGAGCAGGCTATGCAGGCCGCTGAGTAACGGCTTTCGCACGACCGGGGCGCCGACGTTTGTCAGAAATGGTGACCCCGACAGGATTCGAACCTGTGACCTACGGATTAGGAATCCGTTGCTCTATCCTGCTGAGCTACGGGGCCATTTGGGACACTCTGCCTACTCCGTTATTTCAGGGGAAACAACTTACTTGCGCCCTGTGCATGAATCTCCTCCACCACCCCTTGCCATGGTGGCCTCTTTCCAGTAGAAGCCGCCCCTTAAGTTTCTCAAAACCAGTTTCAAGACGACGGATTTCGACCGATGAAAAGCGAAGGCCACCCAGATTACCACTTCATCACGGTCGTGATGACGGACGGAACCGAGTACCAGACCCGTTCTACCTACGGCAAAGAAGGCGACACCCTTCAGCTGGATATCGATCCGAAAACCCACCCAGCGTGGACCGGCAACACGTCCAACCTTATGGACCGTGGCGGCCGCGTATCCCGCTTCAAAGACAAGTTCAAAGGCTTCGTTAAATAAGCCGGACTTTCAGTCTGAGATGTTTAAAACCCGTCGGTCATCCGGCGGGTTTTTTTTATTCGCATCAGGACTTCGCAGAAGAGATATTCTAGCTCCGCATCGAACAGAAAAGAGTTGTATTTCGCCTGGATTGCCCGTCTAATTTAGTCAGGTATTTCATCGGAGCATGGAGCCAGGCGGGAAAGCCATGTCATACTCAACCTTGTCAGAATCAGAAGATCAGGCGCTTTCGGTTTTACGGGCGATACTGGACAATACCGTCGACGGTTTGATTACCATTGATGATACCGGGCGCATTCTGTCGGTGAACAAGGCCTGCGAAGCCATTTTCGGGTACACCGAAGCCGAGCTGGCCCAGCAGAATGTCAAAATCCTTATGCCGGACCCATACCGCAGCGGTCATGATGGCTATATGGCCAATTATCACGCCGGCGGCGAGGCACGCGTTATCGGCATTGGCCGTGAAGTCGAGGGCCTGAGGAAGGATGGCAGCGTTTTTCCGCTCGATCTTTCTGTTGCGCGCGTCGAAGTGCGTGGTCAGGTTTTCTATAGCGGTATTGTGCGCGATATCACCGTTCGTAAACGCGCTGAAGAAGAGATCCTCGCCAAAAGCGCAGCGCTTGAACGGTTTGCTTATGTGGCCTCACATGACCTGAAAGAGCCCTTGCGTGCGATTGAGGCCATCTCGGAAATTCTGGCGTTGGATTACGCAGACAAGCTGGATGAGGAAGGGCTGACCTATCTGCACCATCTGACAGAGTCTGCGCAGCGTATGCGTCTGGTTGTGACGGATGTCCTTGAATATTCACGTCTGGATATTGAGCAGGAGGCGCCAGAAGACTTCTCTGCGGGTGATGTGGTTCAGGATGTTCTGAAAGAAGTGACGCTGGAACTGGAGCAGGCCGGTGCGGTAACAGATGTCGCCAGTCTGCCTGATATCAGTGGAAGTCGAATTCGATTTTACAGGCTCATGCAGAATTTGATCGCGAACTCGATCAAGTATCGACGCAAATCTGTCCCTCTCAAGCTATCAATTTATACTTCTCAGGGTGATGATGAATACACTATCAGTGTCGCCGATAACGGTATCGGCATGGAAGTGGAATACCATGTTGCAATATTCGACATGTTTAAACGCTTGCATGCGCGTCATGAATATGCGGGGACTGGGATTGGATTGGCGATCTGTAAGAAGATTGTTGAGGGCTGGGAAGGACGGATCTGGGTGGAAAGTGCCCGGGATTCGGGCTCAACCTTCCATTTTTCTCTGCCAAAGCGTATGATTGTGGAAGCTTGACGGCTTTCGGGGGACGAGAGGGGTTTAGGCTGAATGAAAAAGATTTTGCTCGTTGAAGACAATCCTGCTGACGTGCTTCTCACGAAGCGTGTTGTAAAACAGGCTGAGCTTGATGCAGAACTTCTGATTGCCGGGGACGGCGTTGAGGCTCTGGAAATTCTGCAGGACATTAATGCCAGCTCAGAGGGGATAGACCCCGCACTTGTGCTTATGGACATCAACATGCCGCGTAAGAATGGCAAGGATGTGCTGAAAGAAATCAAGGCGGATCGTGGGCTGCGTCACATTCCTGTGGTTATGCTCACAACTTCGGACTCGTGCCTGGATATCTCTGAATCCTACGACAATTTCGCCAGCGGTTGTATCGTAAAGCCGTCCAGGCTGAACGATTTTGTAACGGCGATCTCGGCGCTGAAAAGCTTTTGGTTTGATACGGTTCAGCCTGCCCGAAGATAAGCGGGGAGGCTGCAGGCCAGTTTATTTCCGCCAGACGGAAAGCGGGTCAAAAGCTCCGGAATTTGCGGCATCCTGAAGGGCCTGAAGCTGGCTTGTCACCGGGTTCGGCATTGGCTCGTCCGGCTCATCAAACAGAATTTCATCAAGACGATGCAAACGGTCGAACAGGTCTTTGGCGCGCTCGACCAATTCCATCAATTCTTCAGGCAGATCAGGATTTTGGCGTGCGGTGAACGCATTGACCGAGCTATCCTCGAGGCGGAAGCGGGCTTCGGTCGCCTCTTCGACAGTCATATCGCCTTCCTGAACGGCGCGCTGCACGACAAGCCAGCTCGCAGCCTGCATCAGGCGCGTCGTCATTTCCATGCTGACCGTCGCATAGGAGAGTGAGGCTTCACGTGTGAGGCGGCGTGAGGCTTCACGGCCATCACCATCCAGATAGCTTGCAGTTTCTTCAACCAGGCCCATACCGTCTGCAAACAACTTCCGGAACATTTCGGAAGAAGCAAATTGCAGCATACGGTCGCGTACGGCCGGGCTGACGGGTTGCGGTTTTGAAGAGCTGTCTTTCGTCATGTTCGCGTCCTGTCGAATCGCTGCCTGCAAGCCTTACGGGAATATTGCCTCTCACACTCTTTAAAAGAGTTAACAGACAATGTGCCCCTCTCATGGTCACGGGCAGAGGTGTTTCACTTTCTGAAAGGTATTCATATTTCGTGCCGTTCCGCGCGCCTGCCCCGGAAGTTTCAGCTTAGACTTACCTTTTCCATCTGGATACCAGATATAGAGCTCTTTTTTGCCCGACATAATCACTTCGTTTGTCAGGTGCTTACACTCTGAGATGTCTGCCTCTTCTGGTGGCGCATCCAGCAGTAAAACAACGACTTTATTGCCCGGTGCGTCAGGAAAAGGGTTGTCGGTCAGAATTGTATCAATGTCTTCCGGGCCTCTCATTATGACGCCTGGCGCGTGTCCCATATGGGCTAATAGCCTTTGTTCCAGTTCGATACGGACCGCGTCTGCCGGTTTCTCACTTTCGAACACCAGATTTCCGCTGGCGATATAGGTGCGCGGATTTTCAAAACCGGCTTCTGAGGCAATGGCTTTCAGATCGTCCATTTTCAGCTTGCCGGTGCCGCCAACATTCACGGCGCGCAGAAATGCGATATGCGTTGCCATTGCGTATCCGCTCAGTCTTTCGAGCCAAAGCTGAACATGGCGTCTGCGGCAGATTTTGCATCGCCTTTTTTCAGAATGGCCGCTTCGCAGAGCGCAATTTCAGCCTTCAGATCGGAGATCCTGTCTTTCAGGTCCTCGACCGACATCTGATCGATCTGCTGAATAAGTTTTGGGTCCGGTGCTTGTTCCTCATCACTCATTGCGCCACTCTCCCTACAGAATTTTCATATGAAAACGAGTTATAATTATGACCCTAACCATGCGCGCTATTGAAGTCCAAGATGATCAGTCCCTGAAAATTGTGGAGCTTGCGCGGCCTGAACCAAAGGGCGCTGAAGTGCTGATCAAGGTTGAGGCCTTCGGCATCAATCGGGGGGATTTGTTGCAGCGCGTCGGCATGTATCCGTCTCCTAAAGGGGCGTCGCCTCTTATGGGGCTGGAGGCTTGCGGCGTGGTGGAGGCTGTAGGCCCGGCGGCTGATCGCTGGAAAGTGGGTGACAAGGTCTGCGCGCTTTTGCCGGGTGGTGGCTATGCAAGCTATGCCGTGGCGGATGCGGGCTCTTGTCTGCCGCTGCCGGATGGGCTGAGCTTTGAGCAGGGTGCGAGCCTGACCGAGACCATGATGACGGTCTGGACGAATGTCTTTGATGTCTGTGATCTCCAGCCGGGGGAAACCTTCCTTGTGCATGGCGGGACGAGCGGGATTGGCGTTTCAGCCATTCAGATGGCGCGCCAGCATGGATGCAAGGTTCTGACGACTGCCGGAACACCAGAAAAATGCGTGGCGGCAGAAACCTTCGGCGCGCACCGTGCGATCAATTACAAAAGCGAAGATTTTGTGGCCATCGCCAAGGAAGTAGGCGGGGTGGATGTCATTCTGGATATGGTTGGCGGCGACTATGTCGCCAAGAATATCGACTGCCTCAATCGCAAGGGCCGTATGGTCAATATTGCTTATATGAGCGGGTCCAAAGTGGAAGTGAACCTGATGCCGGTCATGCTGAAGCGCCTGACGATCACTGGTTCAACCCTGAGAGCGCGTACGCCGGAAGAGAAAAGACAGGTGCGTGATGGGCTGGAAGGTGAGTTCTGGCACATGGTAAGCGCGGATAAGATCAATCCTGTCGTCTATAAGGTTTTCGAAATGGAAGAGATCGAACAGGCGCACGCATTGATGAAGTCTTCTGAACACATCGGGAAAATTGTGGTGAAGACCTGAAGACTACAGATTTGTGAGACGGTTATCTTTGCAATTCAGCAAAACTCGCCTTATAATAAACGCAACGACCGTTTCCCTATAGGAAAATCCCGTCGCCCGGCCAGTGTGCCGGGCGTACGTGTTTTAAGGAGTATACACATGGCCAAGATTCTTATGCCGAAAGCGACGGCTGTCTGGCTGATCGACAACACAACGCTGACCTTTCAGCAAATCGGTGACTTCTGCGAACTCCACCATCTGGAAGTGCGCGGCATTGCTGATGGCGACGTTGCTCAATCCATGCGCGGTGTGGACCCTGTTGCACGTGGCGAGTTGACCCGCGATGAGATCGCGAAAGGTGAGGCAGACCCGAACTACACGCTGAAGCCGATTGCGCACAAAGTCGACAAGATCGTCACTGAGCAAAAGCGCAAAGGCGCTCGCTACACGCCGATTTCCCGTCGTGGTGACCGTCCGAATGCGATTGCCTGGTTCCTCTTCCACCATAAAGAGGTGTCTGACGCACAAATTTCTAAAATCATCGGCACGACCAAAGCGACGATCAATACAGTCCGTGACCGGTCTCACTGGAACTCTGCCAACATCAAACCGGTCGACCCGGTAACGCTTGGCCTGTGCTCTCAGATCGAGCTTGATGCGCTGATCGCGAAAGCCTCTGAAAAGCGTCGCAAGATGGACGAAGAAGCAGGTCTTCTCAGCGATCAGGGGCTTGCGCCAATCACGCCGGAAGAAACTGTCGAAGAAGAGACGCAAGAGCCATCTAAAGAAATCACGGCTGAGAACCTCTTCAAGTTCAATAATTAAACAATCGCCTTCGGGCGGTCGTTTTGCATTCCAATGAGCCCGCTGTTTAACCGCAGCGGGCTTTCTTTATCCCATCGATTGATGGTGTATTGCGACGCTCAACCCGGCATCCATATGTTGGTATGGATACAAGGCAGAGGATTGGGTCATGGCGGACGCAGAGTTCAGACTGGAAGAAACGGAAACCGGTGGCCGTTATGTGCTGGCGGTCGATGGCTATGAAGCCGAGATGACCTTCTCCAACGCTGGAACCGGGAAGATCATTATTGATCATACGGGTGTGCCAAAAGAGCTGGGTGGTCGTGGTATTGGCACGCAACTGCTGGCTCATGTAGTGGATAATGTCCGCGCCAAAGGTCTCAAGGTGATCCCGCTCTGTCCCTTCGTAAAGGCGCAGCTTGAAAAGCATACAGAATGGCAGGACATTCGAAACTGAGAGTGCGGAGTTTCAGCGTAGAGACGCGTCAGTCATTTCGCCCCTGTTTCCACTCATCTGCCGTAATTTCCCAGACAAGCGACTGCCGTGTGGACCCGTCTGGTGATGTGCTGGTGACTTCTCCGGCGCGGCGCATGCCCGACGCATCTATCATGTGGATGGAGCGATGTTTATCGAGCGCCGCTGTAAAACACAGAAGATTGACGCCAAGCCGGCCAAACACCCAATCCATGCTTTCAGCCATGCCTGAACGGCCTTGTCCGCGCGATTGGCGATCGGAGCGCATAGCGCCGCCAAACTCTGCGGCAGACCAGTTCGGCCAGATGGTGAAATCCATATAGGAGATGATTTCACCGGCCTCATCAAACAGGGCGCACATCAGGCCTTCACCTCGCGTTTGCGCGCTTAGTTTACGCTCGATATGCGCCGCGCAGCTCTCCAGCGTGACCGGCTTTTCAATTGTGTAGATTGGCCCCGATATCTCGGGTGCGGAAAAGAAGCGGAAGAGAGCAGACGCGTCTTCTCCCTTCAATACCGGCATAAAACCATCTGACCGCTAAATGCCCTCAACACTTCGGACATTTGCCCTGATATGCGCCTCCGCTTCAGGGCTGACCACTTCCTTTGTGATTGGAATGGACATGTGTTTCCTCGCCTTTTCCTCCCATGGTCCTGTAGTCTGCAGCCGGGAACAAGAGGCGAGGGGTTTGCGGGGTTAGTTGGATTGTCCTGAAACGATTACGCTGCGGATTTCGACCGGAGCGGAGCCCGGTGTCAGATCTGGCAATAACCCAAGAACATCTACACTACCGCGGTCTGGTGCGGGTACGTAATAGTCGAAGCTATAGCTATCCCACTCATTGGTCAGGTCCAGTGTTTTCCATCCGGAATTGCCGTTGTCATTCGTGGAATACACCATGTGCATTTGTCCGACATCGGCAAAGCTTCGGGCTTCGACGGAGATACGGATCAAGCGATCTTTCAGTCGGCTGAGTTCGGGTTCGCGAATGCGTTGCCAGACACCCGGTCGGCCGACTGGGAAAATGTCATCCGGCGCGAGTGTTTCGCTGCCTGGATAGCTGAGCGCCAAAACGCCGTCGTTCGCAGAAAGGGTGAAAGGCTCAGAGGCTTCAAAATCTGAGAGCGACATTTCCAGCACCGGAGAGAAGACCATCGAGTCTGATGGCAAAGCGGAGCCGTCATCACTGTTTGCTGCTTCGATAAATTGGGCCACTGTTGGATAGGCTGTGCTCAAAAGACCGCCGACATACTCACCGCCTTCGATTGAGTAATGCCCGTGATCATGGAAGAGCAACATGTTCGGTGCAGCGAATGCCGGGAGTCCGCCCTCGGAGCGGACGATTGGATACATGTCGAGGAATCCCGCGCCATGTGATTGTGCGATCTCATGTACTTTGCCGCGCAGGAACGGAATTTCCGGGCGTTCAAATTCCTCTGCAATCATACCGTCTTCGGGGATGCCGTAGCGGCGCAGAATGTCGATCATGGCTTCCGTCAGAATGCCACGAGGTCCCAGTAAAACTTTATCGGTGCTGATCTGGTCGAGAAGGGATTCCAGCCCCGGCCAGTCGGTTCCGATGTGCCAATTGTGCGAGAAAACCACGACATCAAATTGATTGAGTGCGTCGATATTGTCTGAGAGGTAGTCCGCAGTCAGTTCGCAGTGTGGACGGAAGCGTTCAAAGCTTGGGCAGCTTTGAGCAGTAATGCGTTGAACATTTGCATCCGGATAGGCTGCTTCAAGCATCAGCCAGTCATCCGCGGCAAAAGAACTGCCGAGTACAAGAATGTTAGGCGCGCCTCTTTCTGTCGTCAGGCATTGCGAGAAATCTGATAAATCCCCGCCAACAAACTGGTGGCAGTCATTCACTCTTGTGGCTTCAGACCGGGCGAACTGTGTGGCGACGCGGTTGGCATCAATCAGCTCAATCTGATTGCTGCGGCTGAACCGAACCCAGCTGCTGCCGCTCCAGGCATGGGTCGTATAGAGGATCATGCCGATCAGAGAGAGAGACGTGAAGAAGGCGAGGCCAGCATTTGAGATGAACGGCTTCTGGCCGTGTTTGGCGCGGAAGGGCGATTCCACCAGCCAGTAAAACAGGCTACCTGCCGCCAGCGTGAATACGGCAAGACCGATTTCCTCAGCAAGGGTCAGCGGTGCCAGCTTCCAGGCTTTGTAGAACACGATCGCTGGCCAGTGGACGAGATACGCCGAATAGGAAATCAGGCCTATCCATCTGAAGACGGGGTTGTTCAACAGGTATGAAACCGGCCCCCGGATTGGGAACATCAGCAACAGGGCTGTGGCAATGCTTGGCGGAATGGCGCTAAAGCCCGGGAATAGCGTAGTCGCATCATAAACGAAGAACAGTGCGATCAGCAGGGCCAGAGAGGCCAGATGGATGACCGTCGCAATGAGGTTCGGCACCTTCGTATGGAAGGTGAACTCTTTCATCATGATGGCAACGAGGCCGCCAATTGCCAGTTCGGCGATACGGGCCGGCAGAAGGTAGAACGCTGCTGACTGGTCCACGCGGACCTGCCATTCGCCGAATGCGGCACTGGCCAGAATGACCAGCACCAATGCTGCCACTCGCAATTTAGCGGGCAGTTTAATGATGACGAACAACAATAGCGGCCAGAAAATGTAGAATTGTTCTTCTACTGCCAGGCTCCATGTATGCAGGAGTGGACGAGAGGATGCCTCGACATCAAAATAGTCTGCGTTGAAATAGAAGAAGAAGTTCGAGAGGCCAAAGAGTGCATGCAGCGCTGAACCGCCAAAGTCAGCCATCTTCTGTGCGTCATAGATAAAGGCTGCCGCGATGCAGCTAAGCACCAGCATGGCAATAAGCGCCGGATAGAGACGCCGTATGCGTCGCTCATAAAAGCCAGAATATGAGAAGCTTTTCTGCTTCAGACCTTCGTAAATAATACCGGTGATCAGGAAGCCGGAAATGACGAAGAAAATATCCACGCCAAGAAAGCCGCCAGTGAGCCAGCCTTCGTTGATGTGGAATAGCACAACGCTGGAAACGGCAATTGCGCGTAAACCATCAATGTCCAGGCGATACTTCATACTTTGTCCCCCGGCCTGCTTTATGGCTGAACGCTGATTGTGATTGAACGAATGTCCGTCGACGGAGCGCCCACGCTGACCGATGGCAGCAGCGCGAATACATCCGGGTTGTCGCGGGTTGGTTCCGGCACAGAATAGTAGAATTCAAACGTCTGCCAGTCAGGGCCCGTTTCAAATGACTGCCAGCGGCTATTGCCATTGTCATTCGTTGTATAGGCCGCATGAAGTTCACCCGATTCGGCACTTCGGGCCTCTATCTGAACCAGAATATACCGGCCTTTAAGGTCGTCGAGTTCGCTTCCGGTGATGGTCTGCCAGATGCCGGGACGGCCGTTCGAGGCGAGCTCATCAATATTGAGCCCGTCAGCTCCGTCATATGAAATTGAAATCACCCCATCCGCCGTCGAAAAGCTATACGGAGCATCTGTTCGGAAACTGTCCATCGGTAATTCGACAATGGCCTCGTTAGCCGGACCGGTTTCGATAAGGGCTGGCGGTGACGCATTGTTCGCTGCGGCTAGAAGGCTTTGCGGGTCAGGGTATTCTTCCCGCATTAAGCCTGCGATGAACTCGCCTCCCTCAAGAGAGTAATGCCCATAATCCAGATAAAGCAGCGCCTCCGGGGAGGCGAAGAATGGCAGTTCTCCCTCAGGGCGTAGCAGATCATACATGTCGATATATCCCGCATTGTGGCGGGTTGAGATGTCATGAATCATGGCGCGAACGGTTTGGGTTTCAGGTCGCTCATATCGCGTATCGACTGTCGTCGCGTTGTCTGCTCCGACCTGGCGGAGAACATCCAGCATGTCTTGATTGAGAATACCGCGCGCACCAAAAACGATTGCGTCGGTGGAGAGGAGATCGAGTAGTCGCTCCATCTCGCTCAAATCTTCATTCATCTTCCAGTTATGAGCGAAGATGACGGCATCGAACTGATTGATCTGGTCGATATGGTCGAAAATATAATCGTGCGTCAGCTCACAGTGCGGTTCGGATGGCACAAAGCTCGGGCAGCTTTGAGTGGTAAGGCGTTGTATATGGGCGTCAGGATAAGCGTGCTGTAGCATCAGCCAGTCATCGCCTGCGAATGAGCTGCCCAGAACCAGCAGATTGGTCTGTTCGCTTTCCAGCGTCATGCACCGGTCGAAATTGCTTTCTGAGTTGCGCATGCCCTGATGGCATTCGTCTCGGCTCAAAGCGGCGCCGCGTGCGCCTTGTGTTGCAGCCAGATGCGCTTCGATCCGTTCCATCTGGTCGCTGCGCGGTACGCGAACCCATGTGCTACCTGTCCACGCATTCGCAGTGTAGAGCACAACGCCGATGAGCGAGAGCGATGTGAAAAAAGCGAGGCCCGAATTTGAGATGAAGGGCTTTTGGCCATGCTTGGCGCGGAAGGGTGTTTCCACCAGCCAGTAGAACAGGCTGCCGGCAGCGACCGTGAATACCGCAAGGCCAATTTCTTCAGTCAGCGTGAGCGGTGCAACCTTCCATGCCTTGTAAAATACAATTGCGGGCCAGTGGACCAGATAAGCTGAATATGAAATCAGGCCGATCCAGCGAAAGACCGGGTTGTTCAGAAAATAGGATAATGGCCCCCGGATAGGGAACATGAGCAGGAGCGCGGTCGCAATGCTTGGCGGGAGTGCGGACAGTCCCGGGAACAGCATGGATTCATCATATGCGATGAAAAATACGATCAGCAGTGCGATACAGGAGACGTGAATGACGGCGGCAACCGGATTCGGCACCTTTGTATGGAAGGTGAACTCCTTCATCATGATGGCAACGAGGCCGCCTATCGCCAGCTCTGCGATACGCGCCGGAAGAAGGTAGAAGGCAGCGGACTGGTCTGCGCGGACCTGCCATTCGCCGAAAGCGGCGCTCGCCAGAATAAGTAGAATAAGTGCGAGAATCCGCAGTTTGGCCGGAAGCTTGATAATAACCAGAAGGAGAAGCGGCCAGAAAATGTAGAATTGTTCTTCTACAGCGAGGCTCCATGTGTGCAGGAGCGGGCGAGAAGAGGCCTCGACGTCGAAATAGTCTGCGTTGAAATAGAAGAAGAAGTTCGACAGGCCGAAGAGTGCATGGATGGCGGAGCCGCCAAAGTCTGCCATTTTCTGTGCGTCATAGATGAAGGCAGCTGCAATACAGCTGAGTACCAGCATGGCGATAAGTGCCGGGTAGAGGCGGCGAATGCGTCGCTCGTAAAAGCCTGCATAGGAGAAGCTTTTCTGCTTCAGGCCTTCATAGATGATGCCAGTGATCAGAAAACCGGAAATGACGAAGAAAATATCGACGCCGAGAAAACCACCGGTGAGCCATGCTTCATTGATGTGGAACAGCACAACGCTGGAAACGGCAATTGCGCGTAAACCATCAATATCGAGGCGATACTTCATACTCGGCCTTTGGTCTCAACCGGGCGATTTCAGACGAGCAGTCTTCCGGAAAGGTCACCAAACGCGCTTAACGCCGTTCTGCACGGCAAGTGCAGATGATCCCCCAGTCAACGTGCCTGTCGTTGTCCCCGTTACTCTACATACGACGTTGATCGGGTCTAACACACAAAATCGGCGCAAAAAAAGTACAAAAGTACACAGTTTCCGGCGCATATTGAATCTGCTGAATTGTCGGGCGGGTAGGGGCACGGGCAGGTGGGCGTGTTAAGCTTAAAGTAGAAAAAGCATATCCCCAAAAAGGCCAATATAACGGAGTATAAATAGTCAACAGTGTCTGAATACGTGTGGTATTCAATAAGTTATATCGGCAGTTTATTAACTAAAATAGCGTAACACTACACACCTTACGGGATAAACGACGGTGTTGGGTGATGGGAGTGTCAGCAAAGCGACGATTTTTGAACTTGGTTCTGTGCGCGGCCTTTTTGGCTGCACCCATGATGGCATCTGCGGAGGCTTCGATACCTGCGGGCGTCGCCAGCCAGCATATGTTGGACAATATCTGGATTCTGATCGCCGCCGCGCTGGTTATGTTGATGCAGGTTGGCTTCCTCCTGCTCGAAGCGGGGATGGTCCGCTCCAAAAACTCCATCAATGTTGCCATGAAGAATATGCTGGACTTTGCCGTTTCGACTCTGGCGTTCGCGCTGGTCGGCTTCATGGTCGCGTTCGGTGCATCTGGTCTGCTGCCCATGGGGCTGGACTGGGACTTTTTCGCATTGCGCGGTCTCGATGAAAACGGTCTCGTCTTTTTCCTGTTTCAGGTCATGTTTTGCGGGACGGCGGCCACGATCGTCGCGGGCGGTGTGGCTGAGCGTATGCGTCTCTCAGCCTATACAATCAGCTCGATCGTTATTGGCGCACTGATCTATCCGGTTTTTGCCCATTGGGCCTGGGGCAATGCCTTCCTCTTGGAAAATACCGGCGCTTTTCTTTGCGATAATGGATTTATGGATTTTGCGGGATCAACCGTAGTTCATGGAACGGGCGGCTGGCTGACTCTCGCGGCATGTCTGGTGCTCGGTGCGCGCAAAGGTCGATTCAATGAGCATGGAGAGCCAGTTCGGTTTTCCGGGCACAGCACTGTGCTGGCCTCTGGCGGTGCCTTTCTTCTGTTTATCGGCTGGATCGGATTTAATGGCGGCTCGACGCTGGCAGCAGATACCAGCATCAGTTCGATCATTGTGAACACCATTCTGGCTGGTGCCGCGGGAACGGCTGCGGGCTATGTCTGGACGATGTCGCGTGACCTGACCGTTCTGCCGGAAAAAGTTCTGACGGGTATGATTGGCGGCCTTGTAGGTGTCACGGCAGGCTGTGCGATCATGAATACGGATGGTGCGCTGGCGATTGGCGTGATCGGCGCGATTGGTGCAAATGCGGCAAACGAATTCGTCGAACGTCAGTTGCGCATTGATGATGCGGTCGGTGCGATCGGCGCGCATGGCGTGGCAGGTGTTCTGGGTACGGTACTGATGGCGTTTCTGGCGCCCGTTGAAAATCTGCCGCTTCAGGACCGTATGGCTCAATTTCAGATCCAGTCGATCGGCGCGTGTCTGAACTTTGTCTGGGCGTTCGGTATGGGATACGCCCTGTTTGCGGGTATGAAATTCTTCTTTCGCATCCGGGTTTCTGCTGAAGCAGAGGAGATGGGCCTGAACGCGAGTGAGCATGATACCCGTATCGGGGTAGGCCATGTCGAAGATGCGATGGGGCACCTGGTTCGGGGCACCGCAGACCTCAATACACGTCTTCCAGTGGAGCCGGGCGATGAGGCGGAACGCCTCGTGCTGACCTTCAATGCTCTATTGGACAATTTGCAGCGCGAAGAGAATGCGCGCTCCAACGCGGTTGAAAACAAGCGTGCAAAATCCGAGGCTGAGCGACTTTCGGCGCTGGCAGACGCGACGTTTGAAGCCTTGTGTCTGTGTGTGCGGGGGCGAGTGATCGAAGGCAATGCGTCGCTTGAGCGATTGCTGGGCGTTGAGCTTCGCGACCTTCGGGGCCGTTCGCTTACGGAATATATTTCAGATGAAGACTTTGATGCGCTGATCGCGACCTGTGGAGACGATGCCCACAGTGCGAAGGAAATCACCATTCACAATGCGGCGGGGCAGTCAATTCCAGTTGAAGTTCGCGGCCGGGACGTGACCTTCCGCAATGAAACGACCCGGGTTCTGGCAATTGTGGACCTGCGCGAGCGCAAAAAGGCCGAAGATCGTATCCGTTATCTGGCGCAGCATGACAGCCTGACGGGGCTGCCAAACCGCGCTGTATTCAACGAACGCCTGACCAGTATGATCGAGCGCACTGTATCCACCGGTGATATTTCTGCGGTTATTCTGATCGATCTGGATCGTTTCAAGGATGTGAACGATCTGCATGGTCACGGGGCGGGCGATGAAGTTCTGAAAGCCACGAGCGAGCGCCTTCAAAGCCTGATCAGTACACGTGATACGGCGGCGCGACTTGGCGGCGATGAATTCGCCATTCTTCAGATTGATATCAATTTCACCAATCAGGCTGCCGATCTGGCCATGCGCATTATTGAAGCGGTCAATCAGCCAATTGTGTTGTCGGACGGGAACGCGGTCAATGTTGGCGCGTCTGTTGGTATTGCCATGTGTCCACGTGACGGCACAGACAATGTCAGCCTCATCACACGCGCTGATATTGCTCTGTACAAATCCAAGTCTGCAGGACGAAATCGATATGCGATTTTTGAGGCGGGCATGGATGAGCATGTACGCCGTCGCCAGCTGCTTGAACTCGACCTGGCCGAAGCCTTTGAAAAAGATGAGTTCCAGTTGCACTACCAACCGCGATTAAATGCGCGGACGGGTAAAATTACCAGCTACGAAGCCTTGATGCGTTGGTCGCACCCAGAACGCGGCGATGTCAGCCCGGCGGACTTTATTCCAGTGGCGGAAGGCTGCGGCCTGATTGTCCGGCTTGGGGCGTGGGTTATTCGTGAGGCCTGCAAAATGGCTCAGAGCAATCTGCGCCATGAAAGCGTAAGTGTGAATGTGTCGCCCCTTCAGTTCCGCGAAAATGGGTTTGTGGATTCAGTTCGTGATGCACTGGAAGAGACAGGGTTACAGCCTGAACGTCTTGAGATTGAGGTCACGGAGAACGTTCTCATTGACGATGACCATCGTGCGCTGCGCGTGTTCAATGCCCTGCACCAGCTGGGCGTTCGAATAGCTCTGGATGACTTCGGCACGGGGTATTCATCGCTCGGTTATCTGAGCCGTTTCCCGTATGACGCCATCAAGATTGATCGATCTTTCGTCGCCAATATGGACGAAAACCGAAACGGTATCGAAATCATCGACACGATTATTCGCCTTGGTCGCGCGCTGAATATGCAGATCGTCGTGGAAGGTGTGGAAACCTTGTCGGGTATGGCGCTTCTGGTGCAGAGCGGCTGTGATGAAATTCAGGGCTATGTCGTGGGGTCAGCGAAACCTCAGGATCAACTCCTCAAAGAGGCTCCGCGCGAAGTCATGACGGTTCTCAATGCTGAACGTGCAAGGCGTGAGTTCACCGAATTTGCCGAACACACGAAGGATTCGGGTGTGTCGCAGAAAGTTTCGAACGCGGGCTAGCGCCTTTCAGGTTGCATTTATTCAGATGTTCTTCTTCTGCGTTCTGCATGAGGTTTCAGGCGTATTGCTTATCATTTCGTCCTTCGGATTTTAGAAATAAATAGCTGACTAATACATTCGGAACGGGAGTTGCGCCTTGGTGTGAGCAATTTATACCGATCTGGGATGATACAGGCAGGGGAAGTCTGATTCTTAAGTCCGTTGAGAGTTTTGCCGGCAAGGTGCGCGGGTTCTTCCGTATGAGCGAGAGCGATTACCGGTCGGCTGCGGCGCTTTGTGAAACACTGGTCAAGGATCTGTATTTTCGTCTGCTGTGCGAAGTCACGCTGGCGGTTCTGTTCGCGTTGACCGGGCATCCGGGCCTGGCTGTGGTCTGGCTGGCTGTGGTCCTGCCATGTGAGATTTCTGAAGTTCTTCTTGCTCGCACGATGAAGCGCGCCGAACGCATCACCACACGGCATTTATATTTGCAGTTCCTGATCTCCATCGGGGGCGGTGGCGCCTGGTCAGCGTCAGGCGCTTATCTCTGGTCAACCGGAAGCGTTATTCATATGGCGTCTGGTCTGTTGATGATTATTGGCGTGACAATGCACGTCACTTTCAAATATGCGGACTGGCTGAAAGGCGCGCTGGTTGCTGCCTGTGCACCTATGCTGGCGCTTTTCAGCCTGACTATTATTCCGACCGATATTTCGGTCACGCTTCCAGAACGCTTGCTGCTTCTGTTCGGGATTTTGGGATTGCTCTATTATATGTTCATCGTTGCGGGCGCGAATTTCGCAAAGCAGGAACAGCTCAAAGAAGCAGTCGCCGCATCATCAGCAGCCAGCCGGTCCAAATCCAGCTTTCTTGCCACGATGAGCCACGAAATCCGTACGCCTATGAACGGTGTTCTGGGAATGGCGGAACTTCTTGAACGTAGTGATCTGGATATCAATCAGCGCGAAATGGTCCGCGTTATCCGGTCGTCCGGCGACACGCTTATTGGCGTGATTGATGACATTCTTGACCTGTCAAAAATTGAGGCAGGACATTTGGAACTCGCTCCGTATGCGTTCAGCGTTCAGGAGCTTGTCCATGCGGTGCACGCTACCTCAGAAATGAGCGCCAAGGCAAAAGGCCTGACCTTCGGGTGTCAGCTCGATGCGGCGCAGGATTTGTATCTCTATGGCGATGCGCTGCGCTTGCGCCAGGTGATTGGGAATCTGGTTTCCAATGCGGTCAAGTTTACCGACCGGGGCTCTGTAAATATAGAATTCAGCGCCGTGCCGTTGGACAATTCTGACCAATACAAGCTGACCTTTACTGTAACGGATACAGGGCCGGGCCTCACGCGAGAGGATTTGACCCGGGTTTTTGATCCCTTCGTTCAGGGCGATGATTCCATGCGTCGCGCGCACGGTGGTACGGGGCTGGGACTTGCCATTACACAAGACCTTGCCCGCATGATGAATGGCAACATCACGGTGGAAAGCGCGCCCGGCACGGGCACAATGTTCACCTTTGTTTGCCAGCTTTCCCGTGCTGAGCGGCCAGAAGTGCAAAACTCTGAGCCGGTTGAGACCCGTGATGATCAAATTGTTCAGCCAAATGGTTATCGCCCATCCATCCTGATCGCTGAGGACCATCCGTTTAACCGCCGTGTCGTTGAAATGATGTTGCGACCAATGGATGTCGATCTTCTTTTCGTCGAAGACGGCCTGCAGGCTGTAAGTGCCTGTACAGCTACCCCGTTTGATCTTGTGCTCATGGATATTCAAATGCCCGGGCTGACGGGTATTGAGGCCTTGCACCAGATCCGGGAAATGGAACGGCTGCATGGTCGGAATCATATGCCCATTATCGCGCTCACGGCGAATGCCATGAAGCATCAGGTCGAGGAATATATGGAGGTGGGCTTCGATGCGCATCTGGCCAAGCCTATCGTGATCGAAGAACTATTCGCGGTTATGAACACTGCATTGACTGAACAGGTCTGACGGGCAGGTCAGTGTAAAATCCGCAAAGACACAGGCTGGTATCTGATGCGGGGCATGGATAAGCTGAGGTCTGATCCTTCAGGAGCCATAGTTTGCGCCGTTTAGCCCAGTTTGACCTCAATCTGCTTGAGACCTTTGAAGCCATTTACTCCGAAGGCGGAGTATCTCGTGCGGCGCGTCATTTGAACCTGTCACAGCCCGCGGTCAGCCACGGTCTTGCTCGTCTGCGCGAGGCCTTTAATGACGAGCTGTTCGTCCGTGAAGGCAATCGCCTCGTACCAACTGCTATGGCGCGCGAAATTGTGGGGCCGATCCGCGAAGCATTGCGCAATTTCGGGTTTGCGATCACCAGCGCAATGACTTTTGACCCGGCAACAGCAAACCGGCTCTTCCGAATTGGTATGCGGCTATCCGGTGAGGCCCCAAACTTTGCATCCCTCGTTACCGGCATTCGCGAAATCGCCCCTTCTGTCAGACTGTCCAGTGCGCATTTTCCAAGACAGGAAATGCCGCAGCTTCTGGCCGATGGCCGCCTCGATCTTGCCATTGATGTCGCCCACACAGAACGCGCGGGGCTGAACCGTGAGCTCCTCCGTCAGGACCAGTTCGTTGTCGCCGCCCGTAAGGGCCATCCGGATATTGATGGCGCGATCAGTCTTGAGACCTATCTGGCGCAGGAACATGTCTTTGCTTCACCGCGTTCGACCGGGCTCGGTCATGAGGATGCAGCGCTCGCCAAGCTCGGCAAAGAACGGGCGATTGCCGTGCGCTGCCAGAATGCCATGTCGGCCTGGCAGATTGTTTCCCGTACCGACATGATCCTCACTCTGTCACGGCGCTATGCAGACACCTTTCAAGGCTTTGAAGACTTGCAGGTCCTGCCGCTGCCTCTGGAGATTCCGCTGGCTGAGGCCTTTATGTACTGGCATGAAGCCTCTGAATCTGATCCCGGTCTCATCTGGCTGCGTGAGCAAATTCGAAATGGCATGATGGCCCAAAGCTAAAGGTCATTCATTTCGCTTATATATAAAATTCAAAAACTGCATTACTGTTTATATCCTTCATCGGGTTAAAACCCTCCCTGAAAGAGGGAGCGCCCATAAATGAGCAGTTTTGTAGACCCAAGCCTGAAAATGAATGACCTTGAAATGTCGGAAGCGTCTGTTCCGCTGTTTGAGGCCGTTAAAAAGCACATCGCTGATAATGTTGTGCCTATTCAGGAAGAGTATGACGCTCTGGGCGCGACGCTTGAAGACCGCTGGACCTTCCATCCGCGCCAGCTGGAGCTTCTGGAAGGCGCAAAGCAAAAGGCCAAGGAAGCCGGTCTCTGGAACTTCTTCCTGCCGGACTCTCCGATCGGTCGCGGCATGACCAATCTGGACTATGCCTATATCGCCGCTGAGCTTGGCAAAGTACCTCTGGCGTCTGAAAGCCTGAACTGCAACGCACCAGACACCGGAAATATGGAAGTTCTGGAACGCGTTGGTACGCCGGAACAGCAGGAAAAGTGGCTGAAGCCACTTCTGAATGGTGAAATTCGTTCCGCCTTCGCAATGACCGAACCTGATGTTGCCTCTTCTGACGCGAAGAACATCTCCACCACAGCCGTTCTGGACGGTGATGAGTGGGTCATAAATGGCGAGAAATACTACATCTCCGGCGCTGGCGACCCGCGTTGCCGCATCATGATCGTCATGGTGAAAACCAGCCCGGACGCTGAGCCGCACAAACAGCAATCCCAGATTCTGGTTCCCCTGCCACATCCGGGTGTTGAGATTGTCGGCCCTATGCATGTCTTTGGTGAAGACCATGCGCCACGTGGCCATATGCATCTGCGCTTTAAAGACGTTCGCGTGCCTAAAGAAAACATGCTGCTGGGTGAGGGACGCGGCTTTGAGATTTCTCAGCTGCGCCTTGGGCCAGGACGTATTCACCACTGCATGCGCACCATTGGTAAGGCGGAACGTGCGCTTGATATGATGGTTGAGCGTGGCCTGTCTCGCGAAGCCTTCGGCCAGCCGCTGATCAAGCTCGGTAAAAACCTTGAAACGGTGTCCCGCAACCGGATCGAGATTGAAGCCATGCGCCTGATGGTTCTCAAAGCCGCCAAGGCAATGGATGTGATGGGCAATAAAGAAGCCCGCATCTGGGTGTCCATGGTCAAAGCCATGGTGCCGGAAAAAGCCTGCAAGATTATCGATGATGCCATCCAGATCCACGGCGCAACGGGTATTTCCCAATGGACGCCACTGGCTGAACTCTACACCGATATTCGCCACCTTCGTTTCGCAGATGGTCCGGACGAGGTCCACCATATGGTGGTTGGCCGCGCTGAGCTGAAACGCCACTAATCACGATAACTGTGCTCTAAACCTCACTCCGCCCGTGTCCTGCACGGGCGGTTTTTTTTAAGGGGTGCGAATTATCGGGGGTGAGGGCGGCTCAAACCGGGAAAGATCGGGCAGGTGCGCGGTGGGCGCTTCACCGGGTGCGAAACCCGCACGCGTCAGCGCGCTGACTGCCATAAGGTGGAGCCAGTTCAGGTCTGCGCGTTCGTCTTCATCTTCCGATGAAGCCCATAATTCTTCCGGCGGCAGCCAGTGTTGAAGCGGCTGAAACCATAACGGGTTTGGCGGCCCGGCCCGGGCCTGCGCAACGGATAAAGTTAAAAGCCCTTCTCCCCAGTCGCGCTCGCCAGAGAGAGGATGCCGATTGTTCACCGCGCCTTCGCGATAGAGCGCGTTCACGGCTGAATTCTTATTGTTCTCCGCTTCAGCTCTGCTTTCGCGATAGAATGCGCTCAGGACTGCGCGCCTCGCCAGCCTTTCAGCCATCTGGTCTGCCCGCGCCAGTATTCGCGGCAGGCGGGCCATGCGGGCTACCAGGTAAGAGGCATCAACAAGTGAGAGCGGGTCGGGGCGAAAGGCTTTGATGCGCGCAGCGCCAGAATGGCCCCTGGCTGTTTTGAATACGGGCGTGGTTACATTGAACCCGCCAATGTGCGGTGTTGCTACCGTCAGGCTGCGAAGTTCCAGCTCCTGCTTCCATGCAAAGCTGTTTGGCTCATTTTGGGTTTGGTCTGGCAATCCGTTCGGATTGCATAGACCGCCCTCAAGGCTGTTCACTTGTGATGTGCCGATGAGCGCGTTCATAAATTCAGGATTGGCCTGCGCCTTCTCGATCAGAATAGCTGCCAGCCAGAGGATGAAGCATCTCAGCTGATATTCAGCGCGGCGGATATGGGTGAGCAGCGTCTCGTAATAGCGGCGCTGCATGTGGCGCGGCTTGTCAGTCGGGCGCGGCGCTTCATCTTCAAATTCCAGAGAGCCGTTCGCATAAGCCTCAACGCCGCCAAGATGACGGCGAAGGCGCCCAGCCATCACGCTGGGTGAGTTCATATCCGGAAGAGAGGCGGGCGCTTCATGCATGCTACCATTTTAGGGTAGCGTGTGAGGCGTTGGATTTGTTTTCTGCTCTGGTTCCCTGATATTGGCTACGCCAATTCCCGGATGACAATTCTAGGAGATGCTCTCTCAATGTCATCCCGGAACGAATACAATGAGTATCCGGGACCCAGAGCTTAAATCACGAACTGCTCATCATAGAGGTCCATCCAGTCCGGATTTTCTGCTTCGATCAGCTTTAGTTTCCACTCGCGTTTCCAGCGTTTAATACGCTTTTCTCGAAGAATGGCCTGCAGAATGTCGCCATGTTCTTCGAACCAGACGAGGCGATGTACATTATACTTTTTTGTGAAGCTTATGCCTTCATCATTGCGATGTTCCCATACACGTCGGAACAAATTATTCGTCACACCTGTGTAGAGCGTTCCATTGCGTTGTGACGCCAGAATATAGACGAAATAGGAATTCATATCTCCAAGAACGTATCATGAACAAAGTTGGATTTCAATTTCTGATTTTCTGGGTCCCGGGTCTTCGCCCGGAATGACAGTTTGTAGAGGTGCTTCTGCAGTGTCATCGCGAAATGGTCGAAGGACATATCCGGGACTTAGCGATTATTCGGCTCTGGGTCCTGTATGTTGGCTGGGCCAAAGCAAAGATGACAGTCATGCGCGATGTGAAATCTGACCGCTTAAGTCACCATTCGCTCATCTGCTGGAATGGTGGCGGAGATAAAGCCGCCGCCAAGAACGCGGGTCTCGTCTTCAGCTGAATAGAGTACAGAGGCCTGACCGCGTGCGACACCTTCTTCCGGGTCATCGAAAAAGACGGCCGGTTTGCCATTGTGATAGCCAAGATGAGCGGGCTTCGGCTCGCGGGTTGACCGTACGCGTACCAGAGCGCGTTCACCTGCATCACATGCCGTGAGCAGGTCGCCATCTCCGATCCAGTTCAGCTCTTCCATTGCAAGGCCAGCAGTCAGCAGGGCTTCGCGCGGGCCGACAATGACTTTGCGGTTTGGCGCGTCGATTTTCACAACATAAAGCGGGTCACCTGTGGCCACACCTAGGCCGCGGCGCTGGCCAATGGTGTAGTGAATGACGCCTTCATGTTCGCCGAGAACGCGCCCGTCCAGATGGACAATCTCACCGCCCCGGCCAGAACCTGGGCGAAGGCGCTCAACCACTTGCGCGTAAGAGCCATCCGGCACGAAGCAAATGTCCTGACTGTCCGGCTTCTGAGCGACTGGAAGACCAAAATGTTCAGCCAGCTCGCGCACGGCTGTCTTTGGCAGGCCGCCCAGAGGGAAGCGCAGAAAGTCCAGCTGTTCCTGCGTGGTCGCGAACAGGAAATAGGATTGGTCGCGTGAGGCATCTGCTGCGCGGTGAAGCTCGCCCCGACCATTATGGCTCTGTTCGCGGCGGATATAATGGCCCGTCGCCATGGCATCGGCGCCGAGGTCATGCGCCGTCGCCAGAAGGTCTTTGAATTTGACGGTCTGATTGCAGCGAATGCACGGAATAGGTGTGGAGCCGGACAAGTAAGTGTCGGCGAAATCCTCCATCACCTGTTCTTTGAAGCGGCTTTCATAATCCAGCACGTAATGCGGAATGCCGATCTGGTCGGCCACATTGCGCGCATCGTGAATGTCCTGGCCGGCGCAGCAGGCGCCTTTCTTCTGGATGGCGACGCCATGGTCATAAAGCTGGAGCGTGATGCCCACCACGTCATAGCCCTGCGCTTTCAGAAGCGCGGCGACAACGGAGCTGTCCACGCCGCCAGACATGGCCGCGACAACGCGTGTTTCAGATGGGGGTTTTGGAATGCCCAAAGAATTGAGGCCGTTCACCATCGGCGATGGCGCGGCAAGATCTGCGATATTCATTGTCTCTCTCCAGCGGGTTCAAGGGCCCGTGCAAAGTGGTTGTTGGCTGGGCATATAGCGCAGAATGGCTGTTTGTGCACTAGTGCGTGTGAGTGCGGAGAGGAGGAGGCCAAGATGTATGGACTGATCGGAAAATTTGTCGCCGCTGAGGGTAAGCGCGACGAGCTGATTTCATATCTGCTGGAGGGGCTGACAGACATGCCCGGGTGTTTGTCCTATGTGGTCGCACGCGAGCCGTCAGATGAGGTCACCATCTGGGTGACGGAAGTCTGGGAAACATCTGGACACCATTTGGCGTCGCTTCAGTTGCCACAGGTTCAGGCGGCGATTGGCAAGGCGCGCCCGATTATAGCGGGCATGGAACGCATGGCTGAGACCGATGTTGCTGGCGGTGTCGGCCTGTAAAGAGATAGGTTTCTGAAGTATCCGAAAGGCCATTATCGTCTGTCGAATACGAATACCTGATAAATTTTCTATACGTTCCTTTTTTGTTTGGCTTTTGTTCGTAAAAGTTCGACTTAAGCCGCACTCGATTTGTGGTTTTGAGGCCTGTTAAACTCCCCCAAAATGAAAAAGCTCGCGGGGAGACGTGATATGGTTCGCTACAGGGATGTATATGACAGCTGGAAATCCGATCCGGATGAATTCTGGCTGAAAGCCGCGCGCGGTATTGACTGGATTGAGGCGCCGGAAAAGGCGTTTAATCCGGATGCCGGCGTATATGGGCGCTGGTTTGATGGGGGCGTGTGCAACACGTCTTACAATTGCCTGGACCGTCATGTTGAAGGCGGCCTGGGCGAGGAAACAGCCCTTATCTATGACAGCCCGATCACCGGCAAAAAGCGCATTTTCTCTTACAATGCGCTGCTGGATGAAGTTGCGACCTTTGCCGCTGTTCTGAAGAGTCAGGGTGTTGAAAAAGGCGATCGGGTTATCGTCTATATGCCAATGGTACCGGAAGCGGCGATCGCCATGCTGGCCTGTTCGCGTATTGGCGCGATCCACTCCGTCGTGTTTGGCGGTTTTGCTCCGCATGAACTGGCAACGCGCATTAATGACGCTCAGCCGAAACTGATTGTCTCCGCGAGCTGCGGTATCGAGCCGAACCGGATCATTCCGTATAAGCCTATGCTGGATTCAGCAATTGCTCAGGCCAGCCATAAGCCTGACGGCTGCATTATTCTGCAGCGCGAAGAGCATCTGGCAGATGAGTTCGGCGCGCGCGATCATGACTGGTCGAGCCTCTTGTCAGAGGCGCGTGCTTCGGGGCAGAAAGCTGAACCGGAGCCAATGGCGGCGACAGACCCGCTTTATATTCTTTACACCTCCGGAACGACAGGCCAGCCAAAGGGCGTTGTGCGCGACACGGGCGGCCATATGGTGGCGCTCAAATGGTCCATGGACAATGTCTATGACGTGAAAGCCGGACAGACCTTCTGGGCGGCTTCAGATGTGGGCTGGGTGGTTGGCCACTCCTATATCGTCTATGCGCCGCTGCTTCAGGGCTGCGCGACCATTATGTTCGAAGGCAAGCCTGTCGGTACGCCGGATGCAGGCGTGTTCTGGCGCGTGATTGAAGAACATAAAGTTACGGCGCTGTTCACCGCGCCAACGGCTTTCCGCGCGATCAAGAAAGAAGATCCGAATGCGGAGCTTCTGGGCAATTACGATACCTCGTCACTTAAAACGCTGTTCCTGGCGGGCGAACGCGCTGACCCGGACACGATCAAATGGGCCGAAACCATGCTGAAAGTGCCAGTGATCGACAATTGGTGGCAGACAGAAACAGGCTGGCCGATCACCGCTAACCCACGTGGCATTGAGCTTCTTTCCGTCAAATATGGCTCATCCACCGTGCCGATGCCGGGCTATGAAATCCATATTCTGGATGAAGGCGGCCATGAGGTCGGTTCACCATCCACACTGGGCGCGGTTTGTATCAAACTGCCTCTGCCGCCCGGGTGCCTACCAACGCTCTGGGGTAATGATAATCGCTTTAAGTCCAGCTATCTGACCCATTTCCCGGGCTATTATGAAACCTCGGATGCCGGCATGATTGATGAGGATGGATATCTCCACATCATGGCGCGCACAGATGACATCATCAATGTGGCCGGTCACCGCCTGTCTACGGGCGGGATGGAAGAGGTATTGTCGTCTCACCCCGCTGTGGCCGAGTGCGCTGTGCTTGGGGCCTTCTGCGAGCTGAAAGGCCAGAAGCCTTTGGGTCTGATCGTTCTCAAATCAGGTGTCACACAGACCCCGGAAGAGATCGAAAAAGAGTGCGTCGCATTGGTCCGTAGCGAAATTGGCGCGGTGGCGGCCCTTCGCAATGTGATGGTGGTTCAACGTCTGCCGAAGACACGTTCGGGCAAAATCCTGCGCGCAACCATTCGCAAGATTGCAGACGGTGAAGACTTCAAAATGCCAGCGACCATTGATGACCCGGTCATTCTGGATGAAATCACTGACGTTCTGAAAGCCCACGACCTGATTTCAAATGCAGCCGTGGCGAGTGCCTGATTTGATTTCGAGTCAGGGTTGACCAAAATATGGGATGCGCCTCATTATCCCTCACAAAAAATAGGGGGAAAGAGGTGCGTTCACTTCTTATCTTTTTAGGCGCTTCAGCGCTAACGGCCTGCTCTGTTCAGGAGCAGATGCCCGACCCATCCCGGCAGGATGTCGAACATGCGCGTCTTGCAGCGGCAGAACTTCAGCATGAGCTGCAGGCGCGTCTCATGGAAGCCATGCAGTCTGAAGGCGTTGAGGCGGCAATCGGCGTCTGTGCGGATGAGGCGCAGCTCATCTCAGCACGTGTGTCTGAGGCGACCAATATGGATGTTGGGCGAACGAGCTTCAGTCTTCGAAATCCGGACAATGCCCCGGATATCTGGGAACGCCAGCAAATGGCGGCGTTCCGTGCTGCCATGTCTCAAGGTGAAACGCCTCAGAGTATGGAGTATTCTGAGGTCGTGGAAACTGAAAACGGGATGATGTTTCGCTGGATGAAACCCATTCCGATGGGTGACCTCTGCCAGACATGCCACGGGACCAACGTGGCTCCTGAAGTGCTGGACCTTATCCATGAGCTCTACCCTGAAGACCATGCCACCGGGTATGAGCCGGGGCAGCTGCGTGGTGCCTTTACTGTGTCCCGACCGGTTATAAATCCGGGATGACAAAAGGTAGAATCTCAGCGTAAATCTGCGCCCATGATCTTCCGTTTTGCAAATAAAAATGATGCCGAAGCCTGCGCCCGGATTTATGCGCCTTTCGTGGATGGCAGTGCCGTTTCCTTTGAGACGACGCCGCCCTCGCCAGAGGATATGGCAAAGCGTATTGAAAAGCTTTGGCCGACCCATCCTTGGATCATTGCTGAAGAAGATGGCCGCGTGCTCGGCTATGCCTATGGCTCGCCTTATCGGGAACGCAAAGCCTATCAATGGGCTGTTGAAGTCACGGTCTATCTGGATGAAACCGCGCGCCGCAAAGGCCTTGGCAGACGCTTATACCGGATGCTTATGGATATTCTGACAGAGCAGGGCTTCACCAAGGGCTATGGCGTTGTGACATTGCCTAATCCAGCGAGCGCAGCCCTGCATGAGGCTGTCGGGTTCAAGCCGTTCGCGGTTTATCGTGATATTGGTTTCAAGAATGGCGCCTGGCATGATGTTGGCTGGTGGGAGGGTGACCTTGCACCACTGTCTTTGCCGCAGCCAGAGCCTGTAAGCCTGACTGATATTGGGTATTGTCCGGATGCGGAGTTAAAAGAAAAACCCGCCAGCTAGAAAGCTGACGGGCTTTTATTCTCAGATGTGAAATCTGAAATTATGCGACCTTATCGAGGTCTTCGAGCATCTCGATATCTTCCATCACATCGCTGCGGATGCTGGCCAGAAGTTCAGCCGTGTCGTCGGTTGGACCCGTGGTCATGATCTCACCAATCTGGGTCACGATATAACGCTCGCCGCGCAGAACTTCTTCAATGGCAACTTCAGAGTCGTCAGAGAAAGCTGAGCGGATCTGCGTGAAGACACGATGTGTCGTACCTACCGCTTCACCATATTGGTCGGCAGTGCCACCCAGGGCTTCAATACGGGCCTGAAGATATTCGCGCTGGTCCTCACGGTCTTCAGCGATAGAGGCCAGTGCCATTGAGACACCTTCTTCATTGTCTGGCAGATCGGACGCCTGCTCATAGAGCGTCTCGGCGTCAATCATCACAGATACGAAGTCATTCAGACGTTCGATTTCAGCGCCACTCGCGGCCTGAACAGTCGGTTGAGTTGCGGCATCCGCCACAGTCGGTTCAGTCGTTGCAGCACATGCGCCCAGAAGGGCAGCGGCACTCGCGCCGGCAATAAGCTTGTACATGTCAGTCTCCTTTGCGGTTACAGGGCTGACAACGGGCCGGCGTCGAGACTGGTTCCTGAAAAAGTCAGGTTTCGGATGTATCTTTTTTGTCAGATTGTGAGTCTGCTTCGTCGACGTTATTGCGAATTTCTTCAACAATTTCATCGAGTTCGGACGTTTCATTTTCGTCGTCGAAATCGTCAAACTCATCATCGTCCGGAATGGGTTCCACAGAGATGGTGCGCCATGAATTCTCAATCAGACTGGCAACTTTTTCCGTCCGATCTCGAATATCAGACGGGGTCCAGCGCTTATACGTGCAGACCTCGCCCACGCTTTTGAAATAGGTGCTGGCACCCGATTCCAGATAAACTGCGCGCTTGGCTTTGAAGTCACGGTTCCCAATGCGCTTGTCCAGATCGCGGGTCAGCGGCACACCATTACCCAGAAGGTCCAGGCATTCGCGGTGTTCGGCGCGTGTGAAGTCGATTTGCCATTGGCTGCCGGCGCCGGGGGCTTTTGGCATGACATGCACAGTGGTGGCGAGTTCCAGATAAGGAGGGGCTGGTTCGCCTGCAGCCTCACAAAGCCCAAGCTCCACCCGGCGTATTAGTGCGCCGCGCTGATAAAGTTTCGGGAAAGGCTGGCGCAGCGCGGCAATGGCGCGCTCCAGATCGCGTTCGGAGATGTCGAACGCCTTGCCAGGCATGAAAGTGTTTTCACCGGCCTGAAGCTGCGCGATCAGCTCAGAACAGATTTTTCGGCGTGTCGGCTCGGATGTTTCATTGATGAACCATACGAAGAAGAGCCGGTCGAGCGCGCGGATATGGCGATAGATTTCCGGGTAATTGCCGTCAAACTGGACGAGAATTTCCAGCGCGACCGGAATGAACTCTTTCCATTCGTTGTCCGTACGACCCAGGAAGTTCAAAGCCTTGATCAGATGGTTCGGGTTTTCTTCCGGTTCGTCGAACGGGATATCGCCCCAGTGAAGGTCAGCGAACGCATCTGCATATTGCGGCAGGTCTTCGAAATGGAAGGTATCCGGGCCGCGGCCCATCATGGCGGCTTTCAGACTTGGTGCGAAATTGCGTCCCGGTGGCACCCATTCACCCGTCGCGACGAATACATAAGCGCGTAACATGGTGTCCAGATGGTCCGCACCCAGACGGTCTTCCAGACCATCCCAGATAATCGCCGCTTCAGCCTGTTGTTCAATTGGCAGAGCCTTGAGAAGGTCTGGCTTGATAAGGTCCGCTTCAGAAAGCTGAAGCCCGCGATTGTTCAACACCTGAAACAGGCGAAGGCCTGACGTCGCAGACGAGGCGGTCAGAACGATTACTTCGCAATGGTTCAGCAGATAATCCGTGAAATCCAGAAGCGGCGGCAGGCCTGTATCGGTTGTCGGCAGACTTAAAAGCTCTCGCATACTGTCTGCGACCTGAAACATGGTCAGATAGCGATCTGGAATGATGCGGCCTTCCTGAGACGGATCGGACAAATTCTGAAAGGCAGAAATTCGGTTTTCGATGAGCGCCTGTTCGGCCGGCGCAAAGCGCAGGCGCCAGTTCGGTTCAGTGCGGCCCTCGCCATCTGGTTCATCGCGCACGAGACGATGCAGGCCGCGGCGTCGATTGCCGTCCTGTTCCAGATCGCGAAGCACGCAGAGCAGCATGAAAAGCGTGGTCAGGCGCTGGCGACCATCAATCACCATACAGTCGCGGCCATCGGCTTCGGTCATTACCAGATTGCCGAGAAAATAGCCAGCATCCTGACGGTGCGCGGCAGAGGCGACATCGTCAATCAGGGTCAGGGCTTCGTCCATGGTCCAGCGATAAGGGCGCTGAAAAGCCGGAAATGAGAATACCCGTCTGCCGTCAAACAATTCGGCGAGCGTCATCTGTTCTGTGTTGAATGGGGATGACGATGGCATTGAGTGTTTCACTCCAGACTGGTCTTTGAGCAGATGTTCACATAATCGGCTGGCGCTGGCCAGATTTGCCGGTACCCAATTGCAGCTCTGCCCGTTACACTGCACAGCAGTATTATTCATGCAGTTTCAAGGGACAGGTTTCTGCAAATGGTCCGGCCGACACCATCCGATGGTTCTCACAATAAAGCGTTACAAATCGTCGAAAATGAGACGTTTAAAGCGGTAATCACAACGCTCATCGTACTCAATGCGATCACGCTCGGGCTCGAAACTTATGACGGCCTGCCGGATATGGCGCGCCGCGCCATTCATGCCTTTGATATATTCGTTGTCGGCGTATTCGTGATTGAGCTGACACTGAAAATCTTCGCCTGGCGTCTCAGCTTTTTCCGGTCGGGCTGGAATATTTTTGATCTGGTGATTGTCATTATTTCGCTCTTGCCGGGCGCTAGGCCGCTTCAGGTTCTGCGTTCGCTGCGCGTATTACGTGTTCTGCGTCTTTTGCATGTCGTCCCTATGATGCGCCGTATTGTGGAGGCTCTGTTTTCCGCGCTTCCGGGCATGGGCGCCATTCTCGCCGTTCTGGGCGTACTGGTGTATGCGAGCGCCGTTATGGCCACCAGCATGTATGGCAATACCGAAAACGAAGAGGTTCAGGCTCTGTTTGGTGATTTGCCGGCCTCAGCCTTTACGCTCTTTCAGGTGATGACCATGGATGGCTGGCGTAATGAGGTTGTTCAGAAGGTCATGGATGATGGGCATCCCTTCGCCTGGGTGTTCTTTCTCTGCTTTATCTTTCTGGCGAGCTTTGCCGTTCTCAACCTCTTCATCGCGCTCATCGTGGAGGCGCTTCAGGCGGATCAGGAAGAGGCTATTGAGCAAATTGAAGATGCGCAGGAAGAAAGCCATCGCGACCTTCAGACCATGCTTGCCATGATGAAAGAGCTGAAAGACGAGGTTCGCCAGCTTCGCGCAGAACGGGATGGCTCGAATAACGAAGGCGGTACGTAAAAAGCCCCGGCAGAACCGGGGCTTTTGCAAGGAAAGCTCAGTTGAGGTCTGTCGCCCTTATGGCAGCAGGACTTTGTCGATCACGTGGATGACGCCGTTAGAAGCTTCAACGTCTGCCTGAATGACGGTCGCATCATTCACCATGACACCATCCGTGCCGTCGATTTCGACTGTGCCGTTCAGGGTTTCAGCTTCGGTGGTCACACCAGCAAGGACTGCTGCTTCCACTTCGCCGGGAATGACGTGATAGCTGAGGATCGCGACCAGCTGATTTTTGTTTTCTGGCATGAGAAGCATTTCGATCGTGTCGGAACCGAGCGCTGCAAAGGCTTCGTCCGTTGGAGCAAATACGGTGAGTGGGCCTTCACCGCGAAGGGCTTCGACGAGGCCAGCTGCTTCAGCGGCAGCAAGAAGTGTTGTGAAGCTGCCAGCGTCCTGTGCGGTCGCTACGATATCAACCAGATGCTCACCGCCATGGTGTGCGAAAATCGTGTCGATTTCTGCAATCTCATGGTTTTCGGCAATAGCTGGCATAGCCGTCGCGGAAAAAAGCGCAGTCAGGGCAATAAGGGTTTTCATTTTTTCTCTCTCCAGTTGGTTCAGTTGTCTGAGCGGAGAGGATCGATCCGGTGCTCAACCATCATTTGTGCGATGGATACACTTGTTACGCGACGGCGTTGGAAGCGGATTAGTGGAAATGGAATTTTTTTGAAATTAATTTTCGTGAAACGGCCTATACGGGGTAAAGTTACCTATTCAACGGGTTGCCCGAAAATTGTGATCGCAAGGCCAAGAAGGGCGAGCGCGGCAAAAAATGCGGCTTTCGGGATGTTCCGGTTCTGAACCCAGCTTCGGCGCGCCGCTTCGGCGGCTTGTAGTGCGTAATAGAAAGCGAAGGCGCGGGAAGCATAGCTGATTATGGTGAAAATGTCCGACATCCATGTGAGCGCAATGCCTGCCAGTGTCACAATGAGATAAGTCTGTTGGGCGGAGAGTTTCTTGTCGGAGTGTTCTTCAACCAGCCCGCCACACCCGCCTGTATCGGCGATTGCAGCGCTGAACTGCGCTGCTAAGGCTGCAGCGATAAGAAGAACGGGCAGGATGGGCGCGACCATGGCCATCATGTCGATAATGGCGCTCTCTTCCAACGGAATGTCCTCCGGTCGGAAAATATAGCACATGAGCAGAATATAGCTGAGATAAATGCCCGCTGAGAGGAATTGGGCAAACTGCATGGAGCGAATGCGTGTCTTTGCCGAATACTCGGCACCCAGAAATCTGGAAATCTCAAATCCCTGCACGGTGACCAGAAGGCCAAAGATGAGAGTCATGGCGCCAATCGGCCCTGTCGTCGCCGGATTGAGTATGAGCTCGCCAGCGCTGGCTTGTGAGGAAAACTGAAAAGCGAGCCCCAGAATGAGCCCTGCAATAATGGCGAGTTTCACGCTGACAGAGATTTGTTCCATCCGCTCCAGCGCGCGAAAGCCGCGTGTCCAGCCGACAAACAAGACTAGCAAGAGCATGATCGTCGTGACGAGCCGCGCATTTTCCTGCGTGTTTGCCGCTGTCATTTTGACTGCAAAAGCACCAAACAGATTGAGATAATAGGTGACGGAAATCACATAGGCGAGCGCGAGCGTCCAGGAGGAGCTGGCTTCGATCAAGCTGTTTTTGCTGGAGAAATCCGACTGTGTGCGGATGTTCTGACGCACGGCCATACCGAAAAGATAGGCCAGGGCGCAAAGGGCCAGCATGCCAAGCGGTGCATAGGCGCCAAAGGCGTGATCAAGGATGGGGCCAACCACCAGAAAGCCGCTGCCGATAATAGAGGCGAGGGGGGTTACAGTGGCGCGCCAGAAATTCGACTTTGCGACTTTGGGCTGTTCCAATACCAGAAATACAATTGCGCACAGGGCAAGTATGAAAAAGGTCTGAAGCACTGAACTCTCGCCGCTAAAAATCGGATATTGGCACGGCGGACGTTACAGACCTTTAAGCAAAGCTCAACATAGAGTGATCTGACAAAAACCGATTTTCGCGGTATAAGAGAACAAATGACCATCTGGAATCGCCTTCTGGAGCGCGCGCAGCGCTTATTTGATCCTCAGGATGAGAGCGATCTGCCCGAACGCGTGGGGTTTGAAGCTTGTGGCCCGGACCCTCAGGATGTGGCATTTACGGCAGCAGTGGTCGGCCTTGGTGCCAAACTCGCCAAGGCTGATGGACATGTCTCGGATGACGAAGTTCAGGTCTTCTCCAAAGTCTTTCAGGCCGCCCCTGAAGATGCTGCGTCGGTGCGCCGTGTGTTCAATATCGCGCGTCAGACTGTGCGTGGGTATGAAGGCTATGCCTCAAAAATCGCAAACAAGTATGGTGATCGCCCATGCCTTCTCGAAGGCGTGCTGGATGGTCTGTTCTATATTGCGGGCGCCGATGGCGTGGTGACGCTGGATGAGATGATCTATCTGCAGAAGGTCTCTAATATTTTTGGTTTCACTGACACTGATTTCCGCCGCATCAAGGCGAGCCATCTGGGCGCAGATCCATCTGACCCGTATGAGATTCTGGGTGTGAGCCACTCCGCAGATTTCAATTCTATTCGCGTCGCCTACCGTCAGCTTATGGCTGATAACCACCCTGATCGGGTCGTGACCAATGGTGCGCCGCGTGAATTTGAGCAGAGAGCGCATGAAAAAGCAGCGGCTATCACGGGTGCTTACGCAAAAATCCGTGCAGAACGCGGCATGCTGATCCGCGCCGATTGACGAAAGCCCTTTTCGTCCCCACACTCCTATCAGGAGAAAAATATGATCAATGCGAATTTGACGTCAGGCGGCTTTGGAGCCGGAGGTTCATTCTGGGGATCTATTAAACGGGTTATCGCGCTGTTCGCCACTTTCGTGGTTGGCGCACTCGTTCTGATGGCCGCAGGTGTCGTTGCCATCGCTACGGCGATTGTTGGTCTGATTATCGCTTTCGTGGCGATGTTCATGCGGTTTGGCGCCTATCGTCGCTCGTCTGCACGAACTGAATACGAAGCTGAGCAGGGCGAAGGCGTTGTCCTTGAAGCGCGCCGTACAGCGCGCGGCTGGAAAGTCGACGGCTAGTCTGTCTCGCATTCAGATACTTACCGATTAAAAAACGGGACAGGTGGGTAGCCTGTCCCGTTTTCTTTTGAACGCTCGCGGGTCACGAACGGTCTGGGGTTTATGCGGCGCTGACCTGTAACAGCTCTGCCAAAGTGTCATCTGCGGCCTGAACGGTCAGGTCGATATCGGCGTCAGTCATCGCCGCGCTGATGAACATGTTGTGCCATGGGTGGAAATACACGCCCCGGCCCAGAAGGCCGGTGCAGAACTTGTATCCGATATCCATATCGTATCCGCCCTTGCCATCCGGGAACATGATGAGCGGCATTTGTGACGGACCAGACTGGCTGATTTCGATGCTTCGACGCTTCGCGATTTCATCCAGCCCATCGCGTAGCCGGTCCCCCATGCTGATCATACGTTCCAGATAATCGGTTTCCTCGACCAGTTTCAGTGTCACCAGAGAGGCGGCCATTGCCGCGCCTGCAAACCAGAACGAGCCAGTGACATAGATTTTACCAGCGGCTTCTTTAGCTTTCTCGCTGCCCAGGAGCGCCGATATCGGGTGACCATTTGCAAGGGACTTGCCCCAGCTTGTCAGGTCAGGCTTTACCCCGATGAGAGACCAGCTCGCATCACGGGCAATGCGCAGGCCTGCACGGATTTCATCGACAATCAGAAGCGCATCTTTTTCATCACAGAGTTCACGTGCGCGTTTGGCATAAGCCGGGTCGGGCAGTTCCTGCGGTGTGAATACATCGTGTTTGAACGGAGAGGCGAAAATGCCTGCCAGGTCATCACCTGCTTCGGCGACGGCGGCTTCAAGGCTTTCTACATCGTTGTAAGTGTAGGAAATAAAGTGCGCCCTGTCTTCGTCGGTCACACCGTGCGGGAAGGGCGTGCACCAGTTGGATGCGCCATGATAGGCGCCGTTCGCGATCAGGATTTTCTTTTTATCGCGATAGGCGCGGGCCGCCATGAGCGCCATGGTCGTCGCATCCGTGCCGTTCTTACAGAACATGGCCCAGTCTGCATGATCGACCATTGAGACCCATTTTTCGGCGAGTTCGACAATGTGGGCTGTTGGGCCAGTGCCGACATCCATCTTCTGCAATTGATCAATATACGCGGCGTCGACTTCAGGGTGTCCGTAGCCCAGCAATTGCGGACCATATGCGCACATAAAGTCGACATAGCGATTGTCATCTACATCCCAGAGATAGGCACCTTTTGCCCTGGAAAAAAATTGCGGTGTTCCCGGCATGAGCAGGCCAACCCATTCATGACCATACATTCCGTTCGGAATAACTTTTTCAGCTCTCGCCTTCAGTTCCGCGTCTTTTTCCAGCGTCATTGCCGTTCCCCTGTTTAAATGATAGTAATTACTATAATATGGAAATTTGCGTTACAGCAAGGGAAAAGAGGGAAGAAATGGCCGAATTAGTGTGCATGGGGCTGACGACGCTCGATATTCTGGGCAGGCCGGTCAGGGCTTTACCAAAGGGCGGTTCGACGGCGCTGGTGGAGAGCATTTCTCTCGCGCCTGCGGGCACGGCTGGCGGTTGTGCAGTGGTGGCATCCAGGCTGGGCCTGAACACCGGACTGGTTTCGCTGAGCGGAGCCGACAGGAACGGTAAAATTCTGCGGCTCTTGCTTGAGGAAGAACAAATTGACCTGACGCATTTCGGTGAAAGCCAGGACTTGCCGACCTCAACAACCATTCTTCTGATCAGCGAAACGGGCGAACGGCCCAACCTGCACATGCTTGGAGCGAGTGTGCTGACCCGCTTTACACCCGAGGCCATTCAGGCGGCCAAAGATGCTGATTATCTGCATTTTGCGGGCATTGGGTTTCCGGGACTAATGGAGCATGACACGCTTGAGGCGCTGCGGGCTATTCGCGCGGCTGGCACGGTGATTACGGCAGACCTGATTTCGCCGAATAAAGACCTGATCCCCTTTCTGAAGTCTCTCTTGCCGCTGGTGCATGTATTCATGCCAAGCCTTGCTGAGGCAGAAATTCTTCTGGGCGATGTGAACGCAGAACAGGCAGCCCAGGCGTTTGAGGCGTTCGGGGCCGTTAGCACAATTATCAAGGATGGTGGCCGCGGGAGTGTTGGCTATCATCAGGGCCAGTTGATGAGCGTCCCGGCCATTCCGATTGAGGTTGTTGATACGACGAGCTGCGGCGATTCCTATTGTGCGGGCTTTATTGCGGGCCTTCATGAGGGCGCAGATTTTGAAGGGGCTATGAGGCTGGCCACCGGTACGGCGGCGCTGGTCGCGCAGGGGGCGGGTACGCTCGGCAAGCTGGAAAGCAAAGCACAGGTAAAAGAGGTTCTCTCATCATGATTTCAGAACAGGAACTTCGCGAAGGCGTCGTCGAAAACATGAAGGCCATGGATTCTGCCGGGCTGAACCATGGCACGGCGGGCAATGTATCGGTTCGCTTTGAGGACGGCATGCTCATTTCGCCGAGCGGTATTCCCGCCAGCATGCTGACGCCTGAACAGGTTGTTCCCACGCAGTTTGATGGCAGTTTTACAGGTGACTTTAAGCCGTCCAGCGAGTGGCGCATGCATTCCGGACTTCTGGAAAAGCGCACAGATGTGAATGCCGTGGTGCATTGCCATTCGCGGTTTGCGACAACGCTTGCCTGTGCGCGCAAGCCTATACCCTTCCTGCATTATATGACGGCGGTGACGGGCGGCGCGGAAATTCCGGTTGCGCCCTATGCGACCTTTGGAACTCAGGATCTGGCGGACAGCATTCTTGAAACGCTGGATGGGCGTTTTGGGTGTCTGATGGCCAATCACGGGCAGATTGCCGTCTCGACATCACTGAAGCGTGCATTGTCTGTGGCAGAGGAAATCGAAACGCAGGCGGGCTATTATTACGGCACGCTTGCGATCGGCGGACCGGTTGTCCTGACGGATGAAGATCTGAAAAACGTCGCGATTGAGTTCAAAAAATATGGGCAGAGCTAAAAGCTCTGCCCACATGTTTGGGGTTGAGGAAACCCGCTATGAAAACCGCCAACTCCCTCAAGCTGGCGGTATTCTTTTGCCTAGTTGTTGAACCGCAGGAATATGCCCGCCATTTGCGGCTCGCCATAGCTGAGCAGGTCAACACCAAGGCTTTCGATTGGAGAAATACCAACCAGATAAGACTGGTCAAATATATTCTTTGCAAACACACCCATTTCCAGCGTGTCGTCCGCATTGCGCCAGCCAATCTGACCATTCACCAGGGTCAGGTCACCTTCTGAAGTGCGCTCGTTCATCGTGTTGTCGAAGTAAACGCGCGTGCGGTAGTTCGCATCCCAATCGGTGAAGATCTGGCTGCCGTCATTGAGGTCGATCGCATAGTTGATCGCCGCATTCAGAGAGAATTCCGGAGAGTGCTGGAGCATATTACCGGAATAGTCTTCGCCTTCAGATTCATAATCTTCGATTTCTGAGTGAAGATATGCACCATTCAGGCTGAAGCCCAGATTGTCGGTGAGGTTCGCAGAGAATTCAGCTTCGAGACCGTAGATCGAAGAGTTCGCAGCATTGTCCAGCACCTGAGTTGTGATGCCATTGCGTGTTGTCAGCGCGAAAACCTGTTGATCTTCATACTGATAATAGAAGGCTGCGAGGTTCAGACGTGCCATCCCCCACAGGTCGCTTTTGCTACCAACTTCGAAAGCATTGAGCGTTTCGTTGTCGTATGGCTCAAGCTGGTCTGCAGAAGATGCGTTACCGCCGAAATAGCCACCAGATTTATAGCCACGGTTATACATGGCGTAGAGATTGGTGTTTGCATCATACTGATAGCTAAGGCCTAGGCGGCCAGACCAGTCGCTGAATGTGGTCTCGTCTTCATACTCAAGCAGAGTGATGAGGCCATTTTCTACCTGGCTGGTATAGTCCATGGACTTCGTATCAGAAGACCAGCGCAGACCGAGTGTCGCCGTAAGTTTGTCCGTGACGTCATAGTCAGCCTGACCGAAGATCGCGAAGGAATCCGTGACCTGATTGTATGGCCAGCCAAACAGACCAACAGAGTCAGCGGGGCTGATGCCAAGCGGGTTATCGTCGGTCATGTAAAGTGGGCGCAGAATACGAAGAACGTCGTAATTGCTGTTATCCTTCAGATCGTCATGAAGGTAGAAACCACCGACAACCCATTGCAGAGCTTCGTCGCCTGAGGATTGAAGGCGAACTTCCTGGCTGAACTGAGCCTGTTGAGCCGCATAGCGCGCTTCAATCATCTGAAGCGGGTTCGCGTCTGTGTTCTCAACGTCGTCACGATCAGAGGACTGGAAGGCCGTGATTGAGATCAGATCCATTGTGTCGAAATGGTAGGCCACTTCGAGGCTGGAGGTCATGACGTCAACTTCATCCACACCTTCGAGATTTGTTTCGATGGAATACGGGTCAGAAGACGTATCCATATAGCCGATCGCATCTGTACAGAGGCCGCTATAGTATGAACCAGCTGCGCACAAACCGGTCGTCGCATCTGCCACGCTTGCGTCAGCCGGGAAGAGCGCGCGGCTCTTGATCTGACGCGCGCCGCCACGGTTCTGGAAGTAGCTGACCATAGCGTTGACTTCCAGATCGTCATTTGGCGTGTAGCGCAATTGGCCACGAAGTGCCCAACGGTCTGAATCGTTTACATAATTTCCGGTCGTGCGGTTCAGCGTATAACCGCTATCCTGCAATACCATACCCGCAATGCGGTAAGACAGAACGTCTTCAATGATTGGGCCGCCAAAACCGAACTGTGCGTTCAGTCGGTCATAGCTGCCATAGTCGATAGAGGCGTCATAAGAGAATTCGTCGGTTGGGCCGCGAGACACGACGTTGATTGCGCCACCCGTGGTGTTACGGCCGTAGAGCGTGCCCTGTGGGCCGCGCAGGACCTCAATTCGTTCAAGGTCATAAAAGCCTGACATCTGCGACAGAGGGGAACCGTAAAGCACACCGTCGACATACATGCTGACAGCCGCAGAGGAGCTTGGGTTAAAGTCAGCAAGGCCAACGCCACGAATGAAGATTTTCGGGTTCGCTGCTGCGTCACCGCTACCGATGCGCAAGCTCGGGGCGAGATTGTTCAGGTCAAGCGCGTTCGTGATGCGCTGATTTTGAAGTTGCTCTTCCCCGAATGCGGTTACGGCGATCGGAATGTCCTGAATGCTCTCGGTACGGAATTGCGCTGTGACGACAACCTCGCCCATGGTTGCAGTAGAGTCTTCCTGTGCTGCTGGAGCGTCTGCGGATTCCTGTGCGTAAGAGACACCCGCGAGGAGGAGTGGAATGAGTGCCACGCCGTATTTCAATTTCATCATGAATTGATCCCCTATGTTGTTCCTATTGGATCAGGCTTCAACAAAGTTGGCACCTGAGATTGCTTGTCCGACCAATAAGATAATTATAGCTATTTTTTAGGCTCGCACACTCGAGCTTATTTTGATAGTAAAAACTATCTTGTTTGCTTAAGAATTATGCAATGGAGTTAGATATGATCGCTTGTTACACAGACCGCATAAGCGCCCGTCCGGGTGAAACAGTGAAAATTCACGCCACAGATGAGGCGGCGGGATCATGCAGCTTCGTGCTTGAGCGCATCGGCCTGAACATCGAAAAAGTTGCTGAATTCAGCTTTCCAGTTGGTGATCACCCGACACCAGACAATGCAGATATGTATGGATGTGGATGGCCGGTCGCTGGTGAGTTTACAATCGGCGAAGACTGGGAAACCGGCTATTATCGCATTCTGATGACGAACAGTGCGGGTGCGACATCGACCCACTTTGTCTGTGTCATGGCAGCCAAAAATGGGCAGCGCGACATTGCGATTGTCCTCACGACAAATACCTACATGGCATATAATTACTGGGGTGGTGCAAACGCTTACGCCCATGTCGGTAATCTGATGACCGGCAAGTCGTCGTTCGAGGTGGCAATGGATCAGGCGATTGGCGTTCAGTCTGCTGAACGCCCGTTCCCGCCAA
>CENJ01067159.1_pt1 | contig 52841 bp, 56 predicted proteins | sample 356161 | NCBI WGS metagenome assembly CENJ01 (sample SAMEA2619531, study PRJEB7988) | marine metagenome | biome: marine biome (ENVO:00000447); feature: surface water layer (ENVO:00002042); material: "saline water (ENVO:00002010), including plankton (ENVO:xxxxxxxx)" | depth 5 m
TCACTGTTTTCCGGCGCGGGAGTGCGTTCCTGAACGCTCGTTTCGCCATCGTTTTGCGGTGCAGCCTTCTGCCTTGGCTGCGAGAACAGCATGGACGAGGTGCTCTTATCCGGTTCGCCAAGCGTCTCGAAGGATGGCTTTGGCTCATCCGTATCAGGCTGGCGCCGGCGCAGATTTTCCGGTGGTGCCGGTGCTGGTGTTGGAGCAGGCGGTTGAGGCTGCGGCGCTACGGGCTGGGCCGGTGGCTCCGGCATGGCAGGCGCTGCGGACAGAATGTCTCCATCGCTCAGACCGTTCAGCAACGCAGAGGCGCGCTCAATGCGTTGACGGGCGCGTTCAAGACCGGCTTCAGCTGTGGATGTCGCACGCGTTGCGGCGTCATACAGCATCTGCGAGAGCGCCATGATGCGGTGTTCTGTTTCATCGGCCTGAGAGCGCGCAGCATCGCCTGCGGCACGCGTAGCCGCTTCAGCCTGCTGACCAGCCGTCTTGAGCTCGGCAAGACCTTTGAGGGCTTCCTGAACGGCTTCGCGGGACTGGGCTCGGATGAACTCAGAAGCCTCGCGTGTACCATCAAGCGCGTTTGCGACAGCCGAATTGAGAGCGTCGCCCGTCTCGGTCGCGGCGGTTGCCGCAAGCTCGCTCGCACGGATCGCGGTCTCAACAGTTTTGGAGGACTCGGTCAGGCGTTGCTCGATCTCTTCCACGGACGCGTTAATCCGGGCAGAGCGGGCCTCGGCATCTGCAGACATTGCGTCGAGCGCAGCCAGCTTGTCGGTCAGCGTCATCGTGGAATCGTTGAGAGACGTCAGACGGTCATCCAGCGCTTTGTCGGCTTGCGCGACCTCGTGTTGGGCAAGGCGTGCTGCCTCAGCCATGGCGCGCGCCTGACGTGGAATAGCTTCGGAAATAGCCGCAGTTTGTGTCTCAACGGCGCTGGAAAGCTCGCCGAGGGCTTGGCGCTCTTCTGCGAGCTTGTTCATCATGCTCGCAATGGTTTTCGTATTCTTCGTGACGAGTTCGGAGAACTCTTCACGCTCTGTGCCCAGTGTTGCGCGCAGCTCAACCAGTGAGGCGTGAGCGGTTTCCACCAGTTCGTCGACCTTCTGTGTTTCTTCGCGCACTTTATCAGTCAGCGTCTCAATGCGTGAGCTCGCAGCATCGGCTGGCATGAGGAGCATTTGTGAGGCGCGAAGAACCAGCGTGTTAGCGCGTGCATGGCGCATGGATTGGCGGCCCATAAAGCCAGCGAGAATAATCGCGATCGCAGGCCCTGCCAGAATAGTGGCGCCAGCAGCGAACCAGAGCGGGTTCATGAGAAGGAAAGCTTGCGTGCCCAGTGCTGCCCAGGCCGTAAGAACAGCGCCTACATACAGAAATGCGGCTGCAGCAAAGCCTGCGGTAACCATCCAGGTACCGGCTGTTCGGATCTGTTGAAGCTCTTCCTGAGTTTCCTGAAGGGCTTTCAGATAGTTTTCATCACGCGACTGGGACATGGGGACAGATACTGCAATATTTTGCGGGATCATGCGACCGGCAAACGCAGTATTTTTTTAATTTTGTGTTAACAAAACTGTCCGGATTCTGCGACTTGCGGACCGGAGTTCACTTAAGACCGGAAAAGTTCGTGCTGTGTCAGCGGTGTGTCTTTACGATAAACCGGCGCGGAGATCAGCTGAACAGGGGCTTCTGTCTGCATGTAGATTTTTGCAGCCTGACGCTGCTCTGCAGAACGATCGGGCTGCGATGTGTAATCAACACCGATCCAGCTCAGAACGGTGACGAGGATTACGTCTCTCAGTATGACAAGAATTTCTAACATCACTGACTCCAGACCCCTTGAAGCATGCTCAATATCGCTGAAAATGGCATCTACAACAAGACTGCGGCGCCGATTATTTGATGAAACCCTGTTAATGTATTCCTGCTACTGCGAGTACTCTGAAAGCGTTCGCACAGGATATCATTATGGACCGCTGGATCGACCGGCAGCAGCTCGCAAACAATACCGCTCTGGATGCGGAGCTTGCTCTTGAAGTTCTTGAGATTTTCAAAGGCCAGGTTGAAACCTGGGGGCAGATGCTGGACGCAAATGATGCGCCCGAACGCTGGGCTGATGCGGCTCATACCATTAAGGGCGCAGCGTTAGGTATCGGCGCCGGACCACTGGCAGAGGCCTGTAAAGCGGCAGAAGCGGCGGGTCGGTCAGAGCCACCGCCATCAAAAACGCGGGCGGCCGTACTCATCAACGATATCCGCGATGTTCTATACCCCACGCTGGAAAGCGTCGCGCGCGTCGATCACGAATTGCGCGTGTCTGGCTTTTTGAGATTGTCGTAGGAATTGAATTCGTAAGCGATCGACTGCTCGATCAGGAGACGCCAGACAGGCTCTGCAATTTCAGGGGCGAGGCCGCATTCCTTGCAGGCTTCCAGAACATTTGAAACGACCTGCTCGATGCGTGGTTCGTCGCGAACGGCCTCACGTTTTGGCTTGATACGTGCAGCGGCGTCCATGAAGGTCTGGCGTTCAGCGAGAATCTCCACGAGTACCCGATCCAGCCGGTCCACTTCATAGCGGACGTCCGACATCGTTTGAGCTGTCTCTGCAGTGTGCTTGCGCGGCACGGACGTATAGCTGGTCATGTGAAACTGGGCTCCTGACATCTCTCTGTTAAGACCGGAGCCCGTTTGCAATGTAATCGCTACCACGTCCACGATACGCCATAGTAATGGCGGCGTTTAGCCCGTTGAGACGATGCGAACCGTGCCGAGATTTGGCTGTTCTCCATCGGGAGAAAACAGCGTTTCTATGGTATGTTGTGAGCTTCGGATCTCAATCAGGTCGGAAAGCTTTTCCGGACGCCCGAGCAGGAAGCCCTGAATCTCGTCACAGCCTTCTTCTTTCAGAATGCTGAGCTGAGCCGCGCTCTCGACGCCTTCAGCCAGAACCGGAATGGAAAGACTTTTGCCAAGCGACAGAACCGAACGCACGAGTGCGCGGGATTCACGGCTGACCTCGATTTCCGACATGAAGAAGCGGTCCAGTTTGATCTTGTCGAACGGGAAGGAGCGGAGGATTTCCAGCGAGGAATAGCCCGTGCCGAAATCATCCAGCGCCACCTTAACGCCGAGCGCTTTGATCTGGCGCAACACGTGGAGAGATCGGTCACGGTCTTCCAGAATTGCGGTTTCCGTTAGCTCGATTTCGAGACGGTGTGGCGGCAGGCCGGTCTCCAGGAGTGTCTGGTGGACGATGCGCGGCAGTTCTACCTGCGTAAGCTGCAGAGCCGACATGTTTACTGCGACTTTGTCTTCCGATTCCCAGCCTGCAGCATCTTCACATGCACGGCGCAGAACCCATTCGCCCAAGCGAATGATAAGCCCGCTTTCTTCCGCAATAGGGATGAAGACGCTCGGTGAAATTGGCCCCAGCTTTGGATGCGTCCAGCGCAGAAGGGCTTCAAGGCCGCTGATTTTGCTTGATTTAACGGACGCCTGAAGCTGGTAGTAAAGCTCCAGCTCATTGTTTTCGAGCGCCTGAGCCAGAGATGCGGCAAGCTCCCGCTTCTGCCGTGCTTCTTCGTCCATAGAAGCGGTGTAGAAGCAGATTGAGTTGGAGGCATGTATCTTCGCGCGATACATTGCGAGGTCGGCATTATTGCGCAGCGTGTCGCTGTCTTTGCCGTCGTCAGGGTAGCAGGCGATACCAATGCTGCCGCTCAGATGGAGCGTGGTTTCATTGACCTGAAGGCGTGTATTCAGCGCCGATTGAAGGCGCGAGAGAAAGTCTTCCAGCTCTTCTTCGGTGGAATATTCCTTCGTCGCGGCGAATTCATCTCCACCGAGCCGCGCGACAATCTCGCCGCTATGACATTGCGCTTTGAAGCCGTTGGCGAGCGCGATCAGAGCTGCATCACCAGCTTTGTGGCCATGGGAGTCGTTAATGTCTTTGAATCGATCCATATCAATGCCGATCACGGCCAGACGCGAGCCTGTACGCTCCGACTTCTCGATGCGGCTGTTCAGGTCATCCATGTAGGCATTGCGATTGGCCAGACCGGTTAGCGTGTCCGTCATGGCCATTTTCAGGAGTTTTTCGTATCCCGCTTTTTTCTGGTCCTGATCGAGGAAGAAGGTGGCCGCGCCAAGAGCAATCACCATCATACCCGCGAATGCAGTCGCGATAGACAGCGCCGTAAAGGTTTCAGCATCCATAGGCATATCGGAAATGGACAGAGATGTGATCTCCATCGCGGACATGCCGGTGAAGTGGAGGCTGATAACGCCCAGCGCGTACAGTGCGACGGAGGGCAGGTTGAAACGCAGGTTCGAGAAACGATTAAACGCCCAGCCGGATGCTGCAGTGAACAGGCAGCTGAGAATAACGGACGCGGCAACGTAGGACATGTCCCACTCAACAATGCCATCCACGCGGTATGCGAGCATGCCCACATAATGAAGTGCAGCCATGCTGCCACCCAGTGTGAGATTGCCTGTAATGACTGTAAGCGGCGTGCGCCCATAGATCACAAGTCCTGTCGCCATGAAGAAGCCGAACATCGGCGCAATCAGCGAAACCAGCGTAAGGACGGGGTCCAGAACGACGGGTACATGAGCCTGGAAGGACAGCATTGAAATAAAGTGGGTACACCAGACGGTCGTACACAGCGCCGCGGCGCTGATGCCCATCCAGCTAACTCTCACCAGGCCTGTCGAGTGCAGACACTGTCTTAAAAGCTGCACATAGGTCAGAGACCCGGCAATACAGATGAAAGCTGCGAGCAATACGAGACGAATGTCATGCTCGAAAGCAAGGCAGTAAATAACGTTTATCATCGAGTCCCGGCGAGTGATTTGTGTTGCAAACCTGAGTAAACTCGTCGGATTAAGATGGCGTTCGAGAGATCGGATAATTTGTCCGAATGCGTTTACGTTTGAGTATGAAAAAAAAGCCACCGGCAGGGCCGATGGCTTTTATGTTTTTCAGTGTGTTAGCAGTAGTTAGCCTGCGAAGGCTTTCTCAATAACAAAGTCGGCTGGCGCGGCATTGGAGCCTTCAACCAGGCCTGCCTTTTCGCAGAGCGCTTTGGTGTCCTGAATCATCTGCATGGAGCCGCAAATCATGACGCGGTCTGTCTCCGCGTTGAGTGGTGGAACACCCAGATCTTCGAACAGTTTGCCGCTCTCGATCAGATCAGTGATGCGCCCCATGCGTGGGAAGTCTTCACGCGTGACCGAGTTATAAAGGCGGAATTTGTGCGCGTACTCGTCGCAAAGCGGATCCTCCGGCAGAGCTGCTGTCAGCTCTTCGCCATAGGCCAGCTCTGAGATTTCACGACAGGTGTGTGTGAGGATGACTTCGTCGAACTTCTGGTATGTCTCCGGATCGCGCATCAGGCTCGCAAATGGCGCGATGCCTGTACCTGTAGAGAACATGTAGAGGCGTTTCGCCGGTGTGAGTGCGTCATGCACCAACGTACCTGTTGGCTTCTTGCCGAGCAGAACCTTGTCGCCCGGTTTAATGTCGCAGAGACGGGAAGTCAGAGGGCCGTCCGGCACTTTGATTGAGAAAAACTCAAGCTCTTCATCCCAGGACGGACTGGCGATAGAGTAAGCGCGCAGAAGCGGTTTGCCGTCTTCTTTTGGAAGACCAATCATCACGAATTCACCCGAACGGAAGCGGAAGCTACCTGGACGCGTGATCCGGAACTTGAACAAACGGTCTGTATAGTGTTGGACGGAAAGTACCGTCTCCTCTGTCGGCGCGTTCGGATTTACCTTTTTCACCGGGCTGGCTGCTTGCGTCTCGCTCAACGGCCTGTCCTCTTTTCTTTAGGTTATAACGTTTCTGAACTTGCGGGTCAGCATTTACGCTTGGATAGACATAGGAGCAACCGGTCAACAAGTCGCGCCTGTCTAACAGAGCCTTGAGAAATGCTAAACTCCCACAATTTCATCGCGGATGGCTTCGGTTTTGAGCCATTTAATGAAGGTTCTGGATTCAATCGTCTGGGTCCGGCCCCTTGGCCAGACGACGAAGTAAGCAAAGTCGATCAGCGTCGAGCCATCAGGGAAGGGCGCGACCAGTCGGCCACTCGCAAGGTCAGCTGCGGCAATCGCTTTCTTGGCAAGCGCCACACCACGCCCCGTCGCTGCGGCTTCGATAGCGAGCATGGACTGGTTGAAGTGCGGCCCTTTATGGCCATCGATGTTTTCAACGCCGCGTGCCCGCAGCCAGCTCGACCAGTCCGGACAGGACGGATCTCGCTCTGTGCCGGCATCATGCAGCAGTGTGTGCCGCGCGAGGTCTTCCGGGCGCTTAATCGCGTCCGGCCCCTCCATCAGATGCGGAGAGCAGACCGGCAGAACCGTCTCTTCCATGAGTTTTTCTGATTTGAGGCCTTCATACACGCCGCGGCCATACCGGATGGCGAGGTCGGTATCGGCGGTCGTGAAATCGGTGAGCCCCATATCGGCGGAGACCCAGGCTTCGATTTCTGGGTGGGCTGTGTGGAACCGGTCCAGTTTTGGCGCGAGCCATTTGGCGGCAAAGCTCGGCGCGCAGGAAATCATCACCTTACCCTTACGGGCAGGCGCGCGCATGATCCGGCCAGCTTCAACCAGCTTGTCGAACGCATCACGCACCAGCGGCAGCGCAGCCTGCGCTGCATCGGTCAGAAGGACCTGACGGCCCGTGCGGCGGAACAGAGGCACATTGGTGTATTCTTCCATCAGCCGGATTTGCTGGCTGATCGCTCCCGGCGTCACGTCCAGCTCTTCGGCTGCCTTAGTGAAGGAAAGATGGCGGGCAGCGGCTTCAAATGCCTTCAGCGCATTTAGAGGAGGTAATCTGTCTTTTGAGTCCGACATAAGGCAGGGGTCCCGAAAATGGTGTATAGAAAGGCTTTTGCCGCCTGTATTCCGCACAATACATAAAGGCCTATCGCAAAATTGTAAGATAAGTATTTCTAAACGGTCGCATTAATGGTGAAGACTTGTGATAAGCGCCTCAGACGGCATTTTGCAGACTGAGGCTAACTGACTAGCCATTGGAGCGTCGCGTGGAACTGTTTCCCGTCTTTTTCGGTACCAAATCTCTGAACGTCGTTGTGTTCGGCGGCGGAGAGAATGCGCGACGTAAAGTGCGGCTGCTGGCGAAAACTCACGCGCGCGTCGATGTGATTGCGCCTGTCTTCTCGCCGGAGTTCGTCAACGAGTTTGCGGGTCGCGTCGGGTTTGCGCCGGAAGCACTGACCGAAGTGCTGGTCTCTGAAGCCAAGTTTGTGATCATCGCGATTGAAGATGACGAGCCAGCGCTCGAAGCGGCGCTGAACCTTGTGCGTCAGTACAATCTGCCTGTGAACGTGGTAGACCGCCCGGAGCTCTGTGACTTCACCGTTCCGAGCATTCTGGATCGCGGCAGCGTAGTTGGCGCTATCGCAACAGGTGGTGCTGCTCCTGTCATGGCGCGCAATATCCGCTCTCGCCTTGAGGCGTTGCTTCCGAAGCGTACGGGCGAGCTTGCAAACTTTGCACGCGGATTTCGCGGCAAGGTGAAGGCGCGTTTTGCTGAAGAGTCTGATCGTCGTGCTTTCTGGGAAAACATGCTGCGCGGGCCAATCGCTGAAAAGGTTCTCGCTGGCGATGAAGACGCAGCGCGTGTGGAAATGGACGCTGCCATTGAGGCAGGCGAAACCGAAAAGACCGGTATTGTTCACATTGTCGGGGCAGGGCCGGGTGATCCGGAGCTTCTCACGCTGAAAGCGCTGCGCGTCCTGCAGGATGCCGACATCGTTTTCTATGACAATCTCGTTGGCGCCGACATTCTGGACCTGATCCGCCGCGATGCGGATCGTGTGTCTGTCGGCAAGTCCAAAGGTTATCACTCAGTACCGCAGGAAGACATTCACGAGCTTCTGATCATGGCGGCGAAGGCTGGTAAGCGTGTTGTACGCCTCAAAGGCGGCGATCCGTTTATCTTTGGTCGCGGCGGTGAGGAGCTTGGCGCGCTTCTGGCTGAAGGCATTGAGGCGCAGGTTGTGCCGGGCATTTCGTCGGCGCTTGGCTGCGCGGCGAGTGCAGGTCTGCCGCTTACCCATCGTGATCACGCTCAGTCTGTAACCTTCGTAACCGGCCATGCCCGTAACGGGCAGGTGCCTGATCTCGACTGGCCATCCCTTGCACGCCAGAACCAGACCGTCGTCGTCTATATGGGCGTCGGAACATCCGCGCAGATTTCAGAGAATCTGATAGCGGCAGGCCGAGGCGCCTCCACACCGGTGGCGGTTATCGAAAACGGCACACGCGAAAATGAAATCCGCGCTTATGGCGAATTGAGCGAGTTGGCGAACCTGATCGAAGGCAATGGCATTAAAGGGCCTGCGCTTCTGATTATTGGTGAAGTCGCGGCTCTACCTGAACAATTTCTATCATCCATGCAGAAGAGTCTGGAGATCGTTGAATGACATCTGTACGTCCGAAACTTAAGGCTGACATTCCTAAAGTCATCACAGCCTGGGACGTTGCGACCGGCGCGACTGTGTACCAGACGGCTGACCGTAACTGGTCTGAGGATGTCGCTGACGCAGAGGTGGTCGTCGGTGAGGCTGCTGATGCGGCGCTTGAAGCAGCGCAAGGCGACGAGCTTCGCATTCTGGACCCGTATGTCATGGAAGTGACAGAGGACGGGGAAGTGACGGGCCGCGAAACGCTGCGTGAAACCATTCGCGCAACGGGCCCGACAACGCACACAGAATTCCACAAAACTGCGCGGGGCGTAGTCGATGCCTGATCGCGATATCACGCGTCTGACGCTCTACGGGGATTCAATCTCCGGCAACTGCATGAAGACCAAATGGGTCGCAGAGCTGCTCGAGCTGGATTATGACTGGGTCGAGATGGACCTGATGGCGGGTGCCACGCAGACAGAAGACTTTCTGGCGCTGAACCCTGTCGGTCAGGTGCCGCTGGCGCGCTGGCCGGATGGCAGCGTTCTGCCGCAGTCGAACGCCATTATGCTGTATCTGGCCGAACAGGCTGAAAGCGATCTGGTGCCGAGCGATCCGTTCACGAAAGCTCAGATGATGAGCTGGCTCTTCTGGGAGCAGTACAGCCACGAACCTGCGATCGCTGTGCGCCGCTTCCAGAAGCTCTATCTGAAGAAATCCGATGACGAGATCGAGCCGTCTCTGATGGCGAAAGGCCGGCGCGCGCTCGGCGTTATGGAGCTTCAGCTGACACGTACGGACTGGATCGTCAGTGACACCTTCACCCTCGCGGATATCGCGCTGGTCGCGTATACTCGTCTGGCACACGAAGGCGGATTTGATCTGAGCGAGTTTCCGTCGGTTGAACGTTGGGTCAGCCGTACCGAGGCAGAGCTCGGCATTCCGCATGCCATGCCGAAGGAGGGGCACGCGCTATGACGAACGTCGAGAATTCCATCAATTATATCGAGTTTCCAATGACTGACCCAGAAGCGGTCATCATGTTTTATGAGACCGTATTCGGCTGGACGTTCCAGCGATGGGGCGACGACTATATCAGTTTTAATGGCGCGGAAGTCGAAGGCGGTTTCAACCGTCAGGCTGACGTGAACACCGGTCGCTCAGGCGCTCTGGTGATCCTCTATACAAACAATCTTGAGAAGAAACTGGACCAGATCAAAGTGGCTGGCGGCACAATTGTGGAAGACATTTATGCCTTCCCGGGTGGGCGCCGTTTCCACTTCGCAGATCCGTCGGGCAATGAGCTCGCGGTCTGGTCCGAAAAAGGGTAATCCATGTATCGGTATGACGAATTTGACGCTCAGATCGTTCGTGAGCGTGCGGCGCAGTTTCGCGGGCAGGTCGAACGTCGTCTGAGCGGCGATATCACTGAAGACCAGTTCAAGCCGCTGCGCCTGATGAACGGCGTTTATCTGCAGCTTCACGCGTATATGCTGCGCATCGCTATTCCATACGGCACGCTGCGCGGCGAGCAGATGCGCAAGTTTGCGCATATCGCGCGCAAGTATGACAAAGGCTATGGCCACTGGACGACGCGTCAGAACATCCAGTTCAACTGGGTCGCGCTGAAAGACATTCCGGACGTTCTGGACGAGCTGGCTGAAGTCGAGATGCACGCCATCCAGACGTCCGGTAACTGCATCCGAAACACGACCTCAGACCAGTTTGCCGGTGCGACAGCCGAAGAGATTGAAGATCCGCGCCCATGGTGTGAGATCATCCGTCAGTGGTCCACCTTCCATCCGGAATTCTCCTTCCTGCCGCGTAAATTCAAGATTGCTGTTACAGCTGCTGAAAACGACCGCGCTGCCATCCGTGTTCACGACATTGGCCTTCACATGCGCCGCAATGATGCGGGTGAAACTGGCTTTGAAGTGATTGTCGGTGGCGGGCAGGGGCGTACGCCTCATGTTGGCGTGACGATCAAGCCGTTCGTCGCGAAAGATCAGCTGCTTGATTATCTGGAAGCCATTATGCGCGTGTATAACCGCTTTGGCCGCCGCGATAACAAGTACAAGGCGCGCATCAAAATCCTCGTCAGCGAAACAGGCGCAGAAGAGTTCACGCGTCTGGTGGACGAAGAATTTGAAGCGCAGCGCGACGCTGAGAAGATCGTTCTGCCGCAGGCCGAAGTCGATCGCATCACGCAGTATTTTGCGCCGCCAGCGTTCGAAGACCTGCCGGACACATCGGATGTTCTGGAAGCGGCGAAAGCTAAAGACGAAGCCTTCGCCCGCTGGGTACGCGTGAATGTGCGCCCTCACAAACAGGCTGGCTATGGCATAGTGACGATCAGCTGCAAGCCAATCGGTGCGCCTCCAGGCGATGTGACGGACACGCAAATGGAGGTCACGGCCGATCTTGCTGAGCGTTACAGCCTGGATGAAATCCGCATCACGCACGAACAGAATATGGTTCTGCCTCACGTGAAGCTGGATGACCTGTTCGACCTTTATCAGGAGCTCGATAGCGCAGGCCTAGCGACAGCTAACTATGAGCTGATTTCAGACATTATCTGCTGCCCGGGCCTCGACTATTGTAACCTTGCTAACGCGCGTTCCATCCCGGTTGCTCAGGACCTGCAGAACACATTCGCAGACCTTGAGCGTCAGGATGATATCGGCGAGCTGAAGATCAAGATTTCAGGCTGCATCAATGCCTGTGGTCACCACCATGTCGGCCATATCGGCATTCTGGGCGTCGACCGTAAGGGCGAAGAATTCTACCAGATCACCTTTGGTGGCCGCGCGGACGAAAAAGCGGCTATCGGCCAGATCGCCGGTCCGGGCCTTCGCGCCGAAGACGTACCGTCTGCGCTGGAGCGTGTGATCGAGGCATATCGCGAGGTTCGCAGCTCTAAAGACGAACGCTTCATCGACGCGCTGGAGCGTGTCGGCCATGACCCATTTAAGGAGGCTCTCTATGCCGCTGGTTAAAAATGGCGAAGTGACCGCCAATCCGCACGGTGAAGTTCTGACACTTGAGCCGTTTCTCGAAATGGCTGCGGCTGATCCGAATGATGCTGTGATCGTTCGCCTGATGCCGGATGATTGCCCGCTAAAGCTTGAGCCGTTTCTCGACCAGCTTGAAGTGGTTGAGATCAGCTTCCCGCGCTATGCCGATGGCCGTGGCTATAGCCAGGCGCAGCTTCTGCGCCGTCGTCTCGGCTATAAAGGTGAAATCCGCGCGGTTGGTGACGTGCTGCGTGACCAGCTTCTTTTCATGCTGCGGTCGGGCTTTGATGCGTTTGAACTTGGCCGTGAAGATGCCGCTCAGGCGTTCGCGGCGGCATCCAGAGAGTACAGCCATTTCTATCAACCCGCTGCGGATGGTGAGTCGGGCGTATTTGCACGTCGACACAGCTGATAATTCGCACACATTCAAACACGAAAAAAGGAGCTCCGCGTGGGCTCCCTTTTTTGTGACTGGCACCTCCGCAAGACGTGATTTTAGCTCACGTAAGCGGGAGTAAATGTCAATTAAATCAAACGCCTATTTGGTTTGTCTGTGACTGGTTCTTTCCCTTTATCTGAAGGGCGCAAACGCGTTTCTTCTTGGAAAGGACACATTATGGACAACCGCAAAATTCTGCTCTCGCTCGCTCTTCTTGGCGGCGTCGCTTCAACCTCTATCGCTCGCGCTGAAACCGGCTGGTACGTGCTTGGTGGTGTGAACTCGACAACAGTCGATCAGTTCAACTCCCGCAACACAGGCACGTCTGACCCGAACCAGGGACCAGTTGGTGGCCCGAGCATCTCAGTCACCGATTCAGACACAGGTGTCAGCGCCTTCATCGCCGGTGGCTATCAGTATGACTTCTCACCTGATTTCTACGGCGCGGTAGAAGTTTTCTACTCAGATGAGCAAGCTGAGACACAGACGTTCAACAGCGTGAAAATCACCGACATCGAACTCGACGCCTCTTACGGTATCGACTTCAAATTTGGTCACAACGTAACAGACCGTCTGGCAATCTATGGTCTTCTGGGTGTCACTCAGTTCGATTTCGACGGTCAGGCGTCTTACACGTTTGCGCCGCCCATTGATGACCTGTCAGACGAAGAAGCTGCCTTCGTTTATGGTGGTGGTCTGGAAATCAGCTTTGATGATCACTGGTCTACAATTGCCGAATTCCGCCTCTCGAACGATGTCGAGTTCGATACACCGGTCGACCGCGGCGGCGTTCAGTCCGAAGACGAGTTTGACTTCGCTGTCATCCGTACCGGTCTGAAATACCGCTTCTAATTTCGCGTGATCCGCCCTCGCGCGGGCCCCTGTCCCCGGTCGAAACAGCTGTTATAGTGGCAGACTGTAGCGACTGGGGAAGGTTGCCAGATGATATGGTGGATTGTTCCGGCGGCAGTCGGATTTTTCGGACTTGTGGTCACGCTGGCCGGTTTCGCCCGGATGGGTAAGCGCAAGGCCATGTCCGGTGGAATGCGCTTTATTGGCGGCATTCTTGTGCTGTCTGCGGCAGCACTGCTCACTATGGTCGGCATTAATCTGCAAACCTATTCCCGTCTCAATCAGGAACGCCACGTCGCTGATATCGAGCTGGAGCGTGTCGACGATCAGCATTTTCGCGCCGAGGTGACGCTGGACGGTGAAACGACACCGACGGACTATGTGATCCGCGGCGATGAGGTGTTGTTTGAGGCGCGCATCATCAAATGGACGCCGTGGGCAAATGTGATCGGCTATGATGCGATCTATAAGCTGGACCGTATTTCCGGCCGCTATACCTCCATTCAAGACGAGCGGACAGGCGAGCGCACGCTCTATGCGCTGCAAAACGATCCGGGTGTCAGTGCGTTCAACCTCATCAACGAACATGGCAAATGGCAGAACACAGTCGACGCCTATTACGGGTCCGGCACGTATGTACCGATGATCGACGGCGCGCGGTATGAAATCCGCATCACGCAAAGCGGTCTCATCGTCCGTGCTTTGAATGAAAGCGCGGAAGACGGTCTGCGACGTTGGGCGTCGCCCACGCGCGGAGAATAGGGAGAGCGACTATGGGATTTTACAGCCGTTATATTCTGCCGCCGCTGATTGATTGTGCCTGCTCGACAAAACCGATCATGAAACAGCGTGAAAAAGTGGTGCCTTATGCTGAAGGTCGCGTGCTGGAAGTCGGCTGCGGAAGTGGCACCAATTTCGGCCTGTATGACGCCTCGAAAGTCTCTCAGGTTTTCGCGCTCGAACCAGACGCACAAATGATCAAAAAGGCCCAGAAGCGCGCAAATGCTGCCGAAGGGCTGAACATCGAATTCATGGAAGCGGGCGGCGAGGCTGTGCCGCTGGAGGACAACTCCGTCGATACAGTCGTCTTCACCTTCACCATGTGCACCATTCCGCCAATCGATGCGGCGCTCGCCGAAGCGCGACGTGTTTTGAAGCCCGGCGGCAAGCTGCTCTATTCAGAACATGGCGGTGCGCCGGATGACGGAATTCTGAAATGGCAGAGACGCCTTGAGCCTATCCAGAAAACGCTCGCCGGTGGCTGTCATCTGACGCGTGTGCCGCCGCGCATGCTCGAGCATAACGGTTTCACGGTCACGGATGGTGAGACGATGTATCTTCCGAGTACGCCGAAAGTGCTGGGTTTTGCGTATTGGGGGCAGGCGGTCGTCAGCTGATGGAGATGCTTCGAACGCCGCCTCATCTGCCGTTTCTCGACGGGCCCACTGTGATGGCGCCGAACCTCAGACCGATTGACGAAGTCGCGTGGCTCTTTCCGGATACCGAGGCGGAGCCATGGCTTGAGGATAAGCGTCGATTGATGGTCTCACAGCGCGATCAGGTGTACGCGCAAGCTGGAGACTGGGCGACCGACGCAGCTGAAGAGGCGGCAGGTCTGGTGCTTGGCGTACAATCATCTGCTCCTCTTGAGATTGCGTCTTTCACGCCAATCGAACGGGCGGCCTCAACTGTCAGCGATGATCTGTGCGTGATGGTGCCGCGCGACGGCCAGTTCATGCTGGGCGCCGCCAGTCTCTGCGCGCCGACGTTCTGGTCACTTACCGAGAATATCGGAAAACCTCTGTCGGGGCTGCATTCGTTGTTGCCTCAGGGTGGGACAGAGCTCTCCTCACGTATCAACCGGATATTTGCGGGTCTGCAGTGCGGGCCGGTTCTGGAGCGGTTCAACTGGACCGTTCAGCTCGGGAGAGAGCGGTTTACGCCGTCTTCTGCGCCGATGAAGCGCGCGCTCGGTGAGCTGGAGGTGAGTGATGCCGCGAGTGATTTATATTTACGGGTCGAGCGCCAGACCATCCGGAAATTGCCTGAGACAGGCGCGGTGCTGTTCACCATTCGCATCTGCGTGGATCCTCTTGCGCCAATTCTGGAGGATGGTGAGATGAAAGAACAGTTCCGGCAGGCCTGGCAATCCACTGCTGAGGACGTCGCCGCCTATAAAGGCTGGCCTCACTATCAGCATGCTATTGATTGGCTGCTAGCCTCGTCATAGCTTCATCGCACGATGGGAGATGTGCCATGGCATACTGGCTTTTTAAATCCGAACCGTCCGCCTGGAGCTGGGACCAGCAGGTCGCCAAAGGTGATGAAGGTGAAGAATGGGGCGGTGTTCGTAACTATCAGGCGCGCAATTTCATGCGTGAGATGAAGGTCGGCGATAAGGGCTTTTTCTATCACTCGCGTGAAGGGTTGGAAGTTGTTGGAATAGTCGAGGTCTGTGCAGAGGCGCACCCTGATTCTACCACTGACGATGATCGCTGGGAGTGCGTCGATATCAAAGCTATAGAGCCTGTTCCGAACCCTGTCTCCATGAAGGATATCAAAGCCAATCCGAAGCTGGAGGATATGGTTCTGGTGAAGAACTCACGTCTGTCGGTTCAGCCTGTCACCGAAGACGAATGGAAAGAGGTTCGCCGGATGGCGGGCCTTAAATCATGAGCGAGCCAGCTGAGCGCAAACCCGTTCGCAGCGCCGCGCAGGCGGCTGCGCTCATCCTGTTCGTGGTCGCTTTGGCTAATCTGATCTACGGGGCATATTTCGGCGGCGGGCCGCCTTTGATCGTGATGAGCATTATGGGCTTTGGCATGTCCTTCATCCTGTGGCGGATGAAGCCGAAGGCGTCGTCAGACGATGAGAGGCAGGCATCTTAGGCTGAGCTCAGATATGTAACCTAATCGTTTCGTATTGACACCTATAGGTATCAAAACGTATATCTTCGGTATCAAACGGAGATAAGCCATGTCATTTCTGAAGCCGAGAAACGCAAGCGAAGCCGCTGACCTTATCGCGAATGCAACCGGGTGCGCGCTTGGTGGTGCTGCGATCATTTACGTCACGAAAGTTGCAGAAGACATGGTGCAGACGGATCTGGCGGCTGTGCTGGATTATGTTCAGATTGCATGCGCAGCGACGCTGGTGCTTATTTATCTGCCGTTTATGATCTCAATGAAATCGCGGTTCGGCGGCATTCGGGTTAATCCGTGGAAGTCTGAAAGCTTTCTGGCTGCGAGCATGCGCAAAGCGGCGTGGACGACAGTTGGCGTGTTGCTGATTAGCCTCACGCTTATGTCGACCATGGATAATCTGATCTTATCGCGGATTACGTCAGAGCAGGCGGTGGATGTAACTCTGGCTGTATTGTTCCTCAGCCTGTGTGCTTCATTCTTTATCTACTCGAACGATCGGGTCGTATAATGGGCGAAGCAATCGGGCCGCTGGAAAACCGTATTCGTGTTTTGAGAGCCGAAAAGAATATCAGTCAGAGTGAGTTGGCTGAAGCGATAGAGGTGTCGCGAAAAACGATCAGCACGATTGAAGTCGCACGATTCATCCCGTCGACTGTGATCGCACTTAAGTTGGCGCGCTATTTTGGAGTGCCTGTTGAAGAGATTTTTTCACTGACCGACACAGCGTGATCAGCGCGCACCATCTTCAAAGTCGGCCAGCGCCCATTCGGCGAACTGGTGCACATTTCCGCCAGTGAAGAAGAAGCCGCCAACACCAGCGGCGTGTGCCGCCTCTATGTCTGTCTGTTTGTCACCGATCAGAAAGCTCTTCTCACGCGCAACAGGGAAATCTGCCATCGCCGACATCAGCATGCCGGGCTTGGGCTTGCGGTCGAAACTGTCTTTGCGATAGCGCGCAATCTCGCCTGCTTCATGGAAGGGGCAATGGTAGAACCGGTCTATATGAGCGTCGGTTTTCGCGAGCTCTGCAGACATATGATCATGCAGGGCTCGCATATCGTCTTCGGTGTAATAGCCGCGTGCAATGCCTGATTGGTTCGTGACGACGAACACCCACCAGCCGCGATCGTTGAAGGCTTTGACGCATTCTTTTGCGCCTTCAACCCATTCGAAGTCTTCCACGCGGGAGACATAGCCCTTGTCGACGTTCAGCACGCCGTCACGGTCTAGAAAGAGGGCAGGGCGAATGCGGTCCATGAATTGATCTACGAGCTTTGCAGGTTGAAAGACAAATCAATTTGTCTGGCTGCCGGTGCTTTCCGTGTCGCTGCCTTCAGCTTCGGCAGCAGTGTTGGCTTCAGCGAGTTCGGCAACCTCTTCGGCTGATTTGGGTGTGTCGCCATGCTTCACCTCTTCATCGATGGAGCGGACGACACCCTTGTTTGCGCGCACACCTTTCATGAACGGGATGAAGGCGAGGGCCGCCAGAATGCCCGCCAGGACAAAGTTGGCACCTTTAAACTGAACAATCGCTTCGGGCTTGGCGAAATAGCTCAGCGTCTGAGACATGATAAGCGGACCGATAATGGTCGTGCTCAGCGCCTGTACGCTCGCCAGTGCGCCCTGTAGTTCGCCTTGCGCGTTTTTCGGCGTGACACCCGTCATCAATTGTTGGGTTGCAGGACCAGCTACGCCGCCAAAGGCTGAAACGGCGAGGAAGGCATAGGCCATCCATCCGTAAAAGGCGCTTGCGAACAGGAACATGCTGAATGTTGTAACGGCGAGGCCAAACAGCGCGGTCCGGACTGGACCTATGCTTTTAGTCAGGCGCCCTGTCAGAAAGCCCTGAACGAATGCTGAGCCTATACCGACAAGCGCAAGTGAGAGGCCAATCTCGTTTGGCGTCCACTCATACCGGATTTCACCGTGATAGCTCCAGGTCGAGGAAAAGACAGAATGGGAGAGGCCGAAAATGCCTACGCCTACAATGAACCAGCTGACTTGTGGAAGCTTGGAGAAGTGCTTGAAAGCGCCGAACGGGTTGGCGCGTCGAAGCTCGAACGGGCGACGGTTTTCTTTCAAAAGCGATTCCGGAAGCACCAGTAGACCGTAGAGGAAATTGCATGCGGCTATGCCAGCGGCCACGAAGAAGGGCAGTCGGGTATCAATGTCGCCCAGAACACCGCCAATGATTGGTCCAAGGACAAAGCCGATACCGAACGCTGCGCCAATCATGCCGAAGGCTTTGCCGCGCTCCTCAGGTTCGGTGACATCTGCGATATAAGAGCTCGCCGTGGAATAGGTTGCGCTTGTTAGGCCGGCGAGGGCGCGCCCGATGAATAGAACCAGCAAGGAGTGCGCAAGCCCCATAATGATAAAGTCGATGCAGAGACCGGCTATCGAAATAATCAGAACGGGGCGTCTGCCGAACTTGTCTGACAGATTGCCGATAATGGGCATGGACAGAAAATTTACCACGCCGAAGGTAGCCATGAGAAGGCCGCCGACCAGAACCGTATCTTCACCAGGTTTGCCTGTGATTTCTTCCAGATAGGCGGGCATGACCGGAATGAACAAGCCGAACGCCAGCATATCCAGCGCGACGCAGACGATTACGAAGAGGAAGGCGTTTTTGCCGTGCTTGCCGCTCAATTGCATTGTCCCTCAACGCGTTCATATCCCGTAATGTTGGCAATAGGACGTTTCAAAATGGAAGTCGATAGACCTGTTTAAGCGGGTCACGACTGTAAGGCGCAGTGAAAAACAAATTTACCGTGATTGCAGAAAAGGTCAGTGCAAACACATTTGAGTCGATATAGTCTCTTTTTCGAACATGGGTGGGAAGATGAGGCGGACTGACCAGAGCGAAATGCGATCGCTGAAGGTTTTGATCCGGGATGGTGCGTTCATCTCGGCTATCGAGTTGTGCCAGAGGCTGCTCAAACACGATCCTAACAATCCGTATCTTTGGCTTGCCTGCTCAGAAATTCTTCAAAAACTCGAACGGTTCGATGATGCCCGAGATAGCTTAAGGGCCGCCAAGCGTCTGAATGGTGACGCAGTGACGATAACAGATCGGGAAATCCAGCTAGCCCGCGCGATGAAGGATGATGCTGCTGAATTTACAGCACTCATTCGCAAGGGTTTTCTTTGTGATCAGGCTGACCTGAAGCATTGGTACTGGATGCGGGTATCCACACTGGCATGGCAGGCAGGAGAAAAACCGGTCGCGCTAAAAGCGCTATCTGAAGCGTTTGCGCGGTATCAAGTATGTGAGGCGAGCCGTCATGAAGGCGCGCAGACCATCATTAACGTGCCAGCTTCGCTGCTGGTCGAGTTGTTGCCTTTTGTCGCGCGCCAGTTACCTGAAAACGTCTTTCTGTACGAAGCACTATTTTTTGCAAGGATGTTGGAAGGGCAGTCTAGCCTGGCCATTGATGCTTTTTTAGAAGCGCGCAGACTTGCACCAAAGAACCGGCTCTCAAAACAGCTCCTCGAATGCTTCAAGCGTGAAGAGATAGATTGGGATGTGTTCGAGGCACTTGCCCTCGATTACGTCGCCGACGGCACTGCATGTGCAGAGTTGATTTGGCTGCTCGTCTGGTATCGCCAGTATTCGGGACGTGTGCCGGATGCGGTTGTATTGCTAAAGAGCAATGTGGACCTTCTGCGAGCTGAGCCGTTGCCATTGTTCATGGGCGCGCTGGATTTCGCGTCTTCTGCCGGTATCAGTCTCAAGCAGATCGACAACGAAAAAATCTCGCCCATGGCGGCGTTCCAGAAAGCCGTGAACGAGGACCGGTGGCATGATGCTATCGACTACACGGACAACGAAGATCTGAAGTCCTTCGTGCGACAAGCGCTGCCGTTGCTGGATTCAGGTAGGCCGAGGCTAAGTCATCCGGCTCTGGAGGAGGAAGTGATCGTCTCCGGGCCGGAGCGACCTAACGGCATTGTCTTTATTTTCACCGGCCTGGCGGATGCGTTGATCGTACCTATCAACCTGATTGATGTCTTCCTCGCGGAATTAGGCCTGACAGCTGTTTACTGCCGCGATTTCCAGCGCATGATCGGGTGCAACGGCATCAAATCGCTCGGAAACGACTTTGACGAGACAGTTGAAGGACTCAAGTCACTCATCGCGGAATATGGTGAGAACAAGCCAGTCTTCACCATGGGGAATTCCGCAGGTGGCTATCTGGCCGGGATTTACGGAGCGAAGATCGGCGCTCAAGCGTCTTTGCTCTTCTCGCCCGTCTATTCAGTGGATGCCGCAGAACTTCTCGGCCGTTTTCAGGATAAGCGCGCGCGTGTCGTAATTCGCCGCATCAATAAATCATGCGATCTGAGCCGGCTTCGGATGTCGGATGCCATGGAACAAATGGGTGATCGTCCTGTCACTGCATATGTACCCACAGGCAATAACGAGGATGCCCGCCACGCGCAGGGGTTTGCCAGCCATCCGAACGTTACGATCCACGAGCTTGACCATTTTACAGGTCACGCGACGATTACCCGTGCGGCAGGGCAGCGGGGCTTTCTGAACGTCGTGAAAGACGCTTACGGCTTGTAAGCGTCCAGCACCTTATTATCGGGACAGCTCTTTCATAGCGTCTTCGAGACCAGCAAGTGTCATCTGGAACATGCGGTGCTGTCCGATGAGTTCGCCGATCAGCTTTACAGACGCAGTGTATTGCCAGGAGCCTTCCGGCGACGGGTTCAGCCAGACAAGGTCCGGGAATTGCTGAACCAGACGCTGTAGCCAGACGCCGCCAGCTTCTTCGTTCCAATGCTCGACCGAGCCACCCGGATAAGTGATCTCATACGGGCTCATGGTTGCGTCGCCGACAATCATCACTTTGTAGTCGGATGAGAATTTGTGGAGCACATCCCATGTCGGAATTTTGTTGTTGTGACGGCGACGATTGTCCTTCCACAGACCCTCATAAATGCAGTTGTGGAAGTAATAATATTCTAGGTTTTTGAACTCTGACCGCGCCGCGGAGAACAGCTCTTCACAAACGCGGATGTGCGGATCCATCGAACCGCCAACATCGAGGAATAGAAGCAGGTTCACTGAGTTGCGGCGTTCCGGACGCATGACGAGGTCCAGATAACCTTGCTTGGCCGTTGCGCGGATCGTGTTGTCGAGGTCGAGTTCGTCCGGTGCACCTGTGCGGGCCCACTTACGCAGCCGACGCATCGCGATCTTGATGTTGCGCGTACCGATCTCGACCGAATCGTCGAGGTTTTTGTATTCGCGCTTATCCCAGACTTTTACAGCCTTGCGGTGGCGGGATTTGTTCTGCCCGATGCGCACACCTTCAGGGTTATAGCCATTCGCGCCAAATGGAGAGGTGCCACCTGTACCGATCCATTTATTTCCGCCTTCATGGCGTTTCTTCTGCTCTTCCAGACGCTCTTTCAGCGTATCCATGAGCTTTTCCCAACCGCCGAGAGATTCGATTTTCTCCATCTCTTCCGGCGTCAGGAACTTCTCAGACAGTTTGCGCAGCCATTCTTCCGGCAGGTCCTGGACATCCACGGCATCGCCCATGGATTCTATGCCTTTGAAGGTTTCTCCGAAGACTTTGTCGAACTTGTCGATATTGCGTTCATCCTTCACCAGCGCCGTGCGCGACAGGTAGTAGAACTGCTCGACTTCCATATCGATAACGCCCTTATCCATGGCATCCATAAGGGCCAGATATTCTTTGAGCGTGACCGGAACTTTGGCGTCCCGCAATTCGGTGAAGAACTTCAGAAACATTGTGCGCTTTCTCCCATTACTCTGAACCTAGCGCGATGCGGTGCGTCTGTCCAAGAGAGAAGCGCGAATTCGGCGGGTATTACCGCTTGTTGGGGGCCAGACTTTCCTAACCAATCAGTGCTATAACCGAGTCATGACCTCAAACACTTCTGCCACCGAACCCGTTCAGGGCTCCAAGGAAATTGGAGCGATCGCTCACCTTTACCGTGCGGAAGCTTACCGATCGACGATCTGGCGCCAGCGTCTGGATATGACGACCAACTGGGCCGTGGTTACGACAGGTATTGCCTTGTCGCTGACGTTTTCCAGTGCGGACGCTTCCGCTTTGCCGCTTGTGCTCGTCGGTTTGCTGGTTGCGATGTTCCTGCATCTGGAAGCGCGCCGATACCGGTATTTCGATGTGTTCCGCTTTCGGGCCCGCATTCTGGAAATCGGCTTTTACGTGCCTATCCTTCGCGGACAGGAAGCGACTATCCCGCAGGACAAAGGCAATCCGCTATCTGAGGATTATATTCGTCCGCGTTTCAGAACCTCTTATCTGAGAGCTGTCGGTAAGCGCTTGCGCCGGAACTATTCTTTCATCTTCATCATCCAGCTGATGGCGTATTTCGGAAAACTGGAAATCCATCCAACGGATCTGGAATCCTATGAGCAGCTCATTGAACGCGCTGCGATCGGTCCTATCGACGGTCATATCGCGCTCGCTTGTGGCGCTGTGTTTCACATCGGTTGGGTGCTGATTGCGATCTACACGCTGTTCCAGGAACGCGCGGACAAGTCTGAAACCAAAGACGTTCTGGATTGGGATGAGGTGCCGGACGACCAGCCGCCAATCTGACAGGAAAGACGGCCTATTTTTTCAGGGCGTCCAGCAGTTTGTCGATGATGTCGACAGCCTTGTCGCGGTCAATCACATCAACCCATAGTTCATCGCCTTCGACCTGTAGCGCGATGGCGCCGGATTTCTCGATCTCACGCAGGATTGAGGCGGTTCGCCCGTCCAGACCGCTGGCCATCATCGGCTCGAGTGCTTTGTCTGTTTCTTCCAGAATGCGCAGCAGCGCATCCATGTGAGGCGCCGGCGCGACGGTCTGTATTGCAGGTTTAGCTGCGTCTTCAGATTTCTTCGGCGTCGGGAAGGTCATTCTACTTACTCAGAGTTGGTACGTGTCACATTCCGAGTTTTGGCAGGGAATGTGGAGAGTTCATGGCATAGAGTGACAGAAACTGCATCCTGCCTAGCTAAGCATGTATCTGCCGTAAACGCATCAGCTGTATATGCTGATTGACGATTCACGGGGTTTCACATCTGTTGGAGACAGGTTGCGGGAGAAATATCATGAGAAAAGCCGTCATTTTAAGCCTGTTCGTTCTGACAGCGCCAGCTGCGTCTGCGCAGTCCTTCGGGGACTTTTTGCGCGGGGTGTTGGGCAATGAGACCGAAGAAGAAACGACTAGTCAGACAAGCAATTTCAATATCAGTGCGTCGGACGCAGATGCCGGATTGCGTCAGGCGCTGACGATTGGCGCGCAGGCCGTAGGCCAGCAGCTTTCGCATTATAACGGCTATTTCGGTGATGGAGACATCCGTATTCCGCTGCCGGGGCGGCTGGGCGAGCTTCAATCCCAGCTTTCAAGGCTCGGACTGTCTGGCCCGCTGGATGATTTACAGGAGCGCATGAACCACGCAGCAGAGGACGCAGCCCCATATGCTGCCGATCTTGTAGTCGATGCGGTCAGCTCTATCACAATGGGCGATGCTCTCGAGATTTTGAACGGCGGCGATACCGCCGCAACAAACTATCTGCGCGGACGCACCGAGGCAGACCTGATGGTGCTGGTTGAGCCGTATATGCGTTCGGCGCTCGAAGATTCAGGCGCGCTGACTATGGTAGACTCAGTTGCGGGTCGTTATGGCTTACAGAGTCTCAGTGGCGATCTCCGCGACCAGTTAATTGACCATGCCGTAGAGCGAGGACTTGACGGATTGTTCTTTTATCTTGCCAAGGAAGAGCAAGAGATACGGAGCAATCCGGTCAAACGGTCTACCGACCTGCTAAGGCGGGTCTTCGGGGGTTAGGTAAATATGCGTCGGTTTCATGTGGAGCTGGAGGATGGTCGCCTTGCGGGCATCGCCTTCGGAGACCCAATTCGCTCCGTAGATTGCCTGCTTCTGCATGCCAATGGCTTCAATGCCATGACCTACCAGTCCATTCTGGCGCCGCTTGGTCTGCGGGCACATGTGGCCGCGCTGGACATGCGCGGTCATGGTCGCTCAACCGTGGAAGCCAATCCCCGTAAGCAAATCGGCTGGGATGTTTATCGCGACGATGCCATCGCTGCGCTCGAAAAGCTCGCTCCGGAGGGGACAGTTCTCGTCGGGCATTCAATGGGCGCGACCACCGCTATTCTGGTTGCAGGAAAACGCCCTGACCTTGTGACCGGCCTTGTACTGGTCGATCCGGTTCTGATGGCGCCCTCATTCTACCGGTATATGCATTTGCCGCTGGTCCCATCCATGTCCAAGCGCGGATACCCGATGGCAAAACAGGCAGCCCGTCGCCGGAACAATTTTGAAAGTCCGGACGCGGCTATTGAAAGCCTGACAGGACGCGGCGCTTTCAAATCCTGGCGCGAACCGTTTCTAGAAGACTATATCACTGACGGCTTGAAGCCTTCCGAAGAGGGCGAGCATTGGGAGCTATCCTGCTCGCCGGAATGGGAAGCAGCCAATTTTGGCGCGCACCGGTATCGCCCCTGGGCAGCTGTAGGGGCGATTAAAGCGCCTATCGTGCTGATTCGTGCCGAGCGTGCCTCGACAATGCCAAAACCGTCTCTGCAACGCTTTATGCGCGCACAGCCATATACTGTCGTGCTGGAGCCGTCTGGCACGACTCACTTCGTTCCAATGGAGCGGCCATATGTGGTCCGCGATGCGATTTCTGAATATCTGGCGCGCTTTGTCGAAGGATTCGAAGTCGGCGAAGAAGGACGCGTACAAAGAAACCTTGGATCTCATATTGGTGAGAAGGACTAGCCCAACCACGCACTTGAAGTGTGACATTTTGGGCTCATGCTGCACATGCGAGATATTTACGGCATTGCGAAAAAATTATTAAAAAACAAAGAAAAACAAACTTCGAGTAGGGGCGCTATAGCCAAGTCTGTTCGGCAGTAAATACTGCCTTTAGAAAAATTTTCTTGCGTCGCACAACCGATCTGTTGTCTTTTCAGGCAAAAATAATCTCGAAGTGGGTATTATGAAAATTGTTGTTCTAAAAGAACGCAGCTCTGAAGAGAGTCGCGTTGCAGCCGTTCCCGAAACGGTCAAGAAGCTAACGGGAGCCGGTCACACACTCATCGTTGAGCCGGGTGCAGGCCTCGTTGCGGGTTTTCCTGATGCGGCCTACGAAGAAGCTGGTGCGCAGATTTTCGACAAGGAACTGGGCAATGCTGATCTGGTCATGGGCGTGCGCCGTCCACCTGCAGAGGTTCTCTCTCAGGTGAAAGAAGGCGCGGGCGTTATTGGCCTTCTGGAGCCGCACTCCATCAAAGACAGCCTCGGCGACTTCAATGCGCGTAAACTCATGGCTCTGTCCATGGAATACACGCCGCGTATCACACGCGCGCAGTCTATGGATGCGCTGTCATCCCAGTCCAACCTTGCGGGCTATCGTGCCGTGATTGAGGGCGCTGCTCTCTATGGCCGCGCCATGCCAATGATGATGACTGCGGCGGGCACAGTTGCACCAGCTAAAGTCTTTGTGATGGGCGCTGGTGTGGCAGGCCTTCAGGCTATCGCGACAGCGCGTCGTCTCGGTGCGATTGTTACTGCGACTGACGTACGTCCTGCTGCAAAAGAGCAGGTCGCGTCTCTCGGCGGTAAATTCATCGCGGTTGAAGACGAAGAGTTCAAAGCAGCGGAAACTGCAGGCGGTTACGCCAAGCAGATGTCTGAAGAGTATCAGAAGAAGCAAGCTGAACTCACGGCAAGTCACATCGCCAAGCAGGACATTGTCATCACGACAGCTCTGATTCCTGGCCGTCCGGCACCAACGCTCATCTCTGAAGAGATGGTCGCGAACATGAAACCGGGCGCTGTCATCGTCGATATGGCTGTGGCGATGGGCGGTAACTGCCCACTCTCCAAGCCTGACGAAGTCGTCAATGTGAACGGCGTTAAGGTTGCAGGTTTCTCTAACCTACCAGCCCGTCTTGCAGCGGACTCGTCTTCGCTTCTGGCGAAAAACCTCGTTTCATTCCTGCCGCTCATCACTGGTGAGAACGGCGAATTTGCTCCTAAATTCGACGATGAAATCGTTGCGGCCATGACACTGACCCGCGACGGCGAAACCGTCCATGCAACACTCAAGGAGGGTTGATCACATGACCTTCGTTCGTGCGCTGACTGCGCTTTTCCTTTCGGGCCTTGTGGCCCTTCCGGCTTTCGCAGCCGGCGGAGCAGGTGAGGGCGTTGACCCGATCATCTTCCGTTTCGCTATTTTCGTGCTTGCGATCTTCGTGGGCTATTACGTTGTCTGGTCCGTTACACCGGCGCTTCACACGCCTCTGATGGCTGTGACCAACGCGATTTCTTCTGTGATCATCGTTGGTGCACTCATCGCTGCGGCGGCTGGTGCAGGCATGGAACTCACAGGCGATCTCTGGATCTCAAAAGGCATGGGCGCAGTCGCGGCCGGCCTCGCAGCCGTCAACATTTTCGGCGGCTTCCTCGTAACCCAGCGCATGCTGGCTATGTACAAGAAGAAGGAGCGCTAGAGTCTCATGAACGCGAATATTGCTGCGCTTCTGTATCTCGTATCCGGGATACTCTTCATCATGTCCCTTCGCGGACTTTCCAGCCCTGCTACGTCTCGTCAGGGTAACTATTACGGCATGATCGGTATGGCGATCGCTGTTGGTACAACGCTGGCTGTGCTGGCGACCGGCGGTGCGCTTGATGTGGTCACGCTTGGCCTGATCCTCGGCGGTATCGCTGTCGGTGGTATTGTCGGTGCGATCATCGCCAAGAAAATCCCGATGACGGCTATGCCTCAGCTCGTTGCGGCCTTCCACTCTCTGGTTGGTCTGGCGGCTGTACTCGTGGCGGCGGCTGCGCTTTATGCGCCGATTAATTTCGGCATTGCAGAGCTCAACGCTGACGGCTCTATCGGCAACCTCCACACAGCCTCTCTGATCGAGCTGTCGCTGGGTTCGGCGATTGGTGCGATCACCTTCACTGGTTCCGTCATCGCGTTTGCCAAGCTGAACGGCAACATGTCAGGTGCGCCAATCCTTCTGCCGATGCGCCATGTTCTGAACATCCTGATCGGTGTCGCAATCGTCGCGCTGGTCGTGATGATGGTTCAGACAGGTGGTTCCCAGCCATGGATGTTCTGGGCGATTACGGGCCTCGCGCTTCTGCTCGGCATCACGCTGATCATTCCTATCGGTGGCGCGGACATGCCTGTTGTTGTGTCCATGCTGAACTCTTACTCCGGTTGGGCGGCTGCTGCGCTCGGCTTCACACTGGCAAACACAGCGCTGATCATCACGGGTGCTCTGGTTGGTTCGTCCGGTGCGATCCTCTCTTACATCATGTGTAAGGGCATGAACCGTAGCTTCATCTCGGTCATCCTTGGTGGCTTTGGTGCAGACGATTCCGGCGCTGGTGCTGGCGGCCCACAGGTCGACCGTCCGGTGAAAATTGGTTCGGCTGACGACGCGGCCTTCATCATGAAGAACGCGGGTAAAGTCATCATCGTACCAGGTTACGGTATGGCGGTTGCTCAGGCTCAGCACGCTCTGAAAGAAATGGCTGAGAAGCTGAAAGAAGAAGGCGTCGATGTCGCTTACGCGATCCACCCGGTCGCGGGTCGTATGCCGGGTCACATGAACGTGCTGCTCGCTGAAGCGAACGTGCCATATGACGAAGTGTTCGAGCTTGAAGATATCAACTCTGAATTCTCCCAGGCAGACGTAGCCTTCGTCATTGGCGCGAACGACGTCACCAACCCTGCAGCGAAAACAGACCCGACATCTCCGATTTTCGGCATGCCGATTCTGGACGTTGAAAATGCAGGCACGGTCCTCTTCATCAAGCGTTCGCTTGGCTCCGGCTATGCGGGCATCGAAAACGAGCTGTTCTTCAAGGACAACACAATGATGCTGCTCGCAGACGCTAAAAAGATGGTCGAAGACATCGTGAAGGGCTTGTAATCACAAGCAAATCACTTGAACACTGCACTCACTAAATGCACCCTTATGCCCCGGTGGTCTTCACGATCTCCGGGGCTTTTTTTATTTTTTAATTGCGGCTATGGAGCAAATGTGAGCGCGTTATGTGCGATCAGGATGACAATTATTCCTGATGAGGATAACCTTTGGCATGGCCCGGATTGAGAACGATAAAACATTACCGCATGCCGAACGTATTCTGACGACGATTGAGTCGGGAGCAGCGGCAGCCAAGTCCATGGTGGTGGCATCATGGGCGCGCTCGGTGAATGTTCACGGGCTCGCGCCTGATTTGTCTCCCAGCGTGCAGCGCTGGAGCGAGAGCGATCTGTCTGAACGCCGCGATCGCATGTCCCGCATGCTTCATGTCTCCCAGCCGACGGTTGAACGCCTTCTTGGCATGGTCTCGCTGGCAGGCTGCGCGGTCTTCCTATGCGACAAAGACGGCGTGATTCTCGAAAGCCACAGCACATCGAATGATCGCGATCATTTTGAAAAAGTTGGGCTCGGCCGCGGGGCGGACTGGTCTGAGGGCGCACAGGGCACGAACGGTATTGGAACCTGCATTGCCGAGGGCAGGGCGGTTTCTATCCATCAGGACCAACACTTTATCGCCAGCAATACGCCGCTCCACTGTATGGGCGCGCCGATTTTCGACGTTGAGGGCAACCTAGCAGCGGTGATCGATATTTCTGCCTGCAGGTCCGACCTTAACGGAGCGATGTCCACACTGATCTCACAAGCGGTGAATGATGCAGCGGGCCAGATCGAGGCAGATAATTTCTGTGACGTCTATTCCGGCATGCGCATTCTGAAGGGCAATAGCGATAACCGTCGCACGCCGGTGCTGCTTGCAGTGAACAGCGATGACCTTGTGATTGGTGCAACCCGTGCTGCGCGCAAGCTATATGGCCTGCCGAGCAGATCAGCCTTCACGCCGAAGCCGACGGCTGACCTGCTCGGTGAGCATGAAGTGCGGGGTATCGGACTCGACAATGCCGAGCGCCGTGAAATCAATCGCGCCATCGCGCGCGCCAAGGGCAATATGAGCGAGGCAGCCCGTCTTCTCGGCGTTAGCCGCGCCACGTTCTATCGCCGCGCCAAGAAGCTCGGCCTGCTGAACGGCTAAAGCAATTCCCAATGAAACTGTGTCTCAGAAGTGAGACAGAACTGTCTCAGCCGCTGTTTCACCCCCGCTGACAGGTCGCCCACGTTCCGTCAGACATATCTCCAGACGCCCCGATCTCATGATGGGCGCAATTCTGGAGGAAAAAATGGCAGACACGCTTCATTCAAGCGACGCTAAGTACACGTCACCGTTCAAATCCCGCTATGACAACTTCATCAACGGCCAGTTTGTTGCGCCGAATGCGGGCCGCTATTTCGACAACACATCTCCGGTCACCGGCGGCGTGATATGTCAGATCGCCCGTTCGGACGCGTCCGATATCGAAGCTGCACTCGACGCGGCACACGCTGCGAAAGATGCATGGGCACGCACATCAACAACAGAGCGTGCAAACATTCTGAACCGTATCGCAGACCGCATGGAAGAGAACCTCGAGCTTCTCGCCACATGTGAGACCTGGGATAACGGCAAGCCGATCCGCGAAACCATGGCTGCGGACATGCCGCTCGCGGTTGACCATTTCCGCTATTTTGCCGGCTGTATCCGTGCGCAGGAAGGCGGTATTTCCGAGATCGATCACGATACGGTCGCGTATCACTTCCACGAGCCTCTTGGCGTTGTTGGTCAGATCATTCCGTGGAACTTCCCGATGCTCATGGCTGCATGGAAGCTGGCGCCAGCGCTTGCGGCAGGTAACTGCGTGGTTCTGAAGCCTGCAGAGCAGACACCAGCAACAATCCTCGTATTCGCCGAATTGATCGCTGATCTTCTGCCACCTGGCGTGCTGAACATTGTGAACGGTTTTGGCCTCGAAGCCGGTAAGCCTCTGGCGTCTAGCTCCCGCATTGCGAAGATTGCCTTCACGGGTGAAACGACAACGGGTCGTCTCATCATGCAGTACGCATCTGAAAACCTTATTCCGGTCACGCTGGAACTCGGCGGTAAGTCTCCGAACATCTTCTTCGAAGACGTGATGCGCGCTGACGATGACTATCTCGACAAGGCGATTGAAGGCTTTGTGATGTTTGCGCTCAACCAGGGCGAGGTATGCACCTGTCCGTCACGCGCACTCATTCATGAGAACATTTATGACCGCTTCATGGAGCGTGCTCTGAAACGCGTTGAGCAGATCGTTCAGGGTGACCCGCGCGACATCAACACCATGATTGGTGCACAGGCATCTTCCGAGCAGAAAGAGAAAATCCTGTCTTACTTCGACATTGGTCGTCAGGAAGGCGCGGAAGTTCTCATCGGTGGTGAAGCTGCGAATCTCGGCGGAGAACTGGCGAATGGCTATTACGTGAAGCCGACCGTCCTGAAGGGCCACAACAAGATGCGCGTCTTCCAGGAAGAGATTTTCGGTCCTGTTGTGTCGGTCACGACCTTCAAGGACGATGAAGAAGCGCTCTCCATCGCGAACGACACGCTCTATGGTCTGGGCGCTGGTGTGTGGAGCCGTGAGGCAAACACTTGCTACCGCTTCGGCCGCGCCATTCAGGCGGGTCGTGTCTGGACAAACTGCTACCACGCATACCCTGCACACGCAGCGTTCGGCGGCTACAAACAGTCCGGCATCGGTCGTGAGAACCACTCCAAAATGCTCGACCATTACCAACAGACGAAGAACATGCTCGTGAGCTACGCGCCACAGAAGCTGGGCTTCTTCTAAGAACTACCACTGAACTGGCAGGCTCTCAGACGTTAGGCTGACTTACGTTTCCTTCCCTCCCTTGAAGCAGTCGGCGTCTGCTTAGTTAAGGGCCTGCCACTCTTTTTTTCAGACAATTTCTGACTTCACGCGCTGACGCTCAATGATCAGTCGGGAGTCCCCGTGTGCCTTCGGATAGGGGCGAAGCACCGGACAATTCTTAGGCGAGAGACTGAAGAGGAAAAAATACCTCGGGAGGAAAAGGAGTCTCATCCCATGTTGTACAGAGTAACAAAAACACTGGTCGGGGCGTGCGCAGCTTGCGTACTTGGTTTCAGCGGCGCAGCTAATGCTCAGGACGCAGAACAAAATGAAATTTCATGGTCAGCCTCGCTGACCGGCGCAACAGAATATATCTGGCGCGGCGTAGAACAGTCAGCCGGTGACCCGGCAGTGTTCGCAGCGGTCAGCGCATCTTACGGCAACTTCTATGCTGGTGCAGGCATTGAGAATGTCGACTTTGCAGGCATCGACACTGAATATGATTTCTGGGTCGGCTACGCGGCGCCAATCGCCGACGGCACGACCTTTGATATCGGTCTTGTCCGCTATGGATATCTTGATGCGCCATCTGGTCTTGATCTTGATACGGTCGAATTGAAGCTGGCTCTCAGTCATGACTTTGGCGGTTTTTCCGCAGGCATCATCGCGATGATTACCGACGACTTCTTCGCAACCGAAGCGAGCGCCCAACACATCGAAGTGAATGCCAGCACGCCGGTGTCAGAAAACTGGACCATTTCGGGTTCGGTTGGCCATCAGATGCTGGATAACAGTGCGGGCAATTACACCCATTGGAATATTGGTGCCTCACGAAGTGTTGCTGACAATGTGACCCTTGATATCCGCTATATTGATACGGACGCCGACTATCTCGGCGGCGCGGCTGACGAGCGCATTGTCGCGTCGTTCAGCGTCGCGTTCTAACTGTCTCTCGCCTGCTCCCGATGTGGAGGCCGGTGCTGTTACATCTGCAGGCGCATCGGGAGACTTTTTGTAAAAGATAAAGCAGGAGGAAGAGAATGACTGATCAGCCAAACCGCGTGAGCGCAACCGATGCGGCAAAGGCCTTTATCGCCGAGATCAGAGCAGATCATCCGGAGATTCTCTTCCATCAGTCAGGCGGGTGCTGTGATGGCTCCAGCCCGATGTGCTATCCCGCTGATGATTTCAAAGTCGGCGAGAGCGACGTGAAGCTTGGCGAGATTGATGGTGTGCCGGTCTATATCTCAGCTTCGCAGTTTGAGGCGTGGAAGCACACGCAGCTGATTCTGGATGTGGTGCCGGGACGCGGCGGCATGTTCAGCCTGGACAATGGCCGCGAGAAGCGCTTCCTCACCCGATCCCGCGTGTTCACGGATGAGGAAATGGCGTCTCTGGGTTAGACCTTACGGCCAGCTTCTTCCCAATATGGCGCGCGCAGCTTAGCCTTGAAAATCTTGCCGCTATCCTGACGTGGCAGTTCATCATGGACATCCAGCTTGCGTGGGATTTTGAACTTCGCAAGACGCGGTTCCAGCCAGGCTTTTACATCCTGAAGCGTGACCGACTTATCGGGCTGGCAGGTGACTGCAGCGACGATTAATTCGCCAAATTCCGGGTCAGGCGCCCCAAACACCGCGCAGTCGGCAATCTCTGGCATAAGAATCAGCTCTGCTTCGATCTCCGCAGGGAAGATGTTCGCGCCGCCGGAAATGATCATGTCCTTCTTCCGGTCGGAGATGAAAATGTACCCGTCCTCGTCGACATATCCCATATCGCCAACGGTTGAGAGATTGCCCTGTCGCTGGCCGTCCAGATTGCCATCCTGATTCGTGTATTCGAAATCGCCATAGGTTGGCAGATGGATGTAGAGCGTGCCGACTTCGCCCGTCGGGACTTCGTTGAAGTCATCATCCAGCACTTTCACCGTGCCGCCTGGCAGGATTTTGCCTACAGAGCCCGGCTTGGCTTTGGCTTCATCTGAGCTGATCAGGGTCATGAAACCGATCTCGCTCGCGCCATAGGATTCGTTGAGGATCGGCCCGAACCAGTCGATCATCTCGTTCTTCACCTCAATCGGCCAGGGCGAGCCGGTAGAAATGGTGAAGCGGAGCGAGCTGACATTGTATTTCTCGCGCACTTCCTTCGGCAGTTTCAGAAGCCGGATGCACATGGTCGGCACGATATAGGCGTGGGTGATACCGAACTTCTCAACCGTTTGCAGGAAGCCTTCCGGATCGAATTTCGGGTCAACGAAGATATCAACGTCACCCGCTGCGAGGCAGAAACTGGAAAGCGTGTTCGGTGCACTGTGGTAGAGCGGGGCAGAGACATAGAACCGGTCGCCATCCTGCGCGCCCATCAGGTTTCGACAGAGGCCAAGAAAGGCATCCCACCTGTCCGGCCCGTCCTCATTGAAGGCGCGCTTAATGCCTTTCGGGCGGCCGGTGGACCCTGAGGTATAGGCAAACATGCCGCGCAGCTTCTGGGCTTCGCCTTCATACTGACCTGTCGATGCCAGTAGCTTTGTGAGGCTGATCGTACCAGCCGGGCTGCGGTTATCTACGCCATAAGACAGCTGGATGCATTCCGGCACGGGAAACGCGATGACGGGCAGGTCTGTGCTCAATTCAGACATGACGGGCTGCAAAAGATCGGAATGCCCGTAGAGGATTTTCGACTGCGAATCCTCGACGATGTATTTCACTTCCTTTGGTGCCGCATGCCAGTTGATCAGCGCAAAGCGAACGCCAACAATGCGGCACGCTTCCATCAACGCGAACATCATCGTGTCATTGCGAAGGAGGACCGCGACAGAATCATTCGGTTCTACGCCGCGTGAAACCATATCGGCCGCAATGCGACGGGCGTTTGCAAGATGCTCGGACTGGCTCGTCCGTACACCTGCCAGATAAAGATCTCCGGCCAATTATTCCTCCCAGAATGATGTTTTCAGAGAGCATGCTTTGAAGGCGGGGGAGGCGTCAATGATGACTCTGCGGTAGGTCGGAACATCAATAAGGGCATCATGATTTGAAGCCGTATTTCATCACTAAGGTGTGATCAGGTTTCGGAGCGTGGCTGCTATGCTCAAATGCATGAAACCCCACATGTTTTCAGACGTTTGCAAGACGAACAATGTTACATGAAAGGCATTAGAAAATGAGTGAGACTTTTGAGATTGCGGTCCTTGTAGGTAGCCTGAGAAAGGAATCGCTGAACCGGAAGCTCGCTGAGGCGATGACAGCGCTCGCACCGGACGGTTTATCGTTCGAGTTCGTTACAATCGGTGATCTGCCGCTCTACAATGAAGACTTGGAAGCGGATGTTCCCGACGCGTGGACGCGGTTTCGCGACACGATGAAGACCAAACAAGGCGTTCTGTTCTTCACACCGGAGTATAACCGGTCGGTTCCGGGCGCGCTGAAGAACGCGCTGGACGTCGGATCAAGGCCTTATGGCCAGAGCGTCTGGGACAAGAAGCCGGCAGCGATTGTCACGGCATCACCGGGTGCATTGGCTGCGTTTGGCGCTAACCACCATCTGCGTCAGTCTCTGGTCTTCCTGAATATGCCAACTCTACAGCAGCCTGAGGCCTATATCGGTCAGGTCAATAAGTTGCTCTCTGAGGACGGTGAGATCGTCAGTGATGATACCAAATCCTTCCTGACGACTTTCATGAATGCCTTCGCTTCATGGGTGGAACGTCACAAGGATTACTAATCGGCGCGCAGACTGCGGGGCTAGATTGTCAGGCCCCGCACGGCTCGCTCTTCCAGCAGAGCCATATGCTCCGGATTAGCCTGAATCACTTTGCGGGTGTCCAGATCGAAGGTCACAGCCACGGCTTCTGAGGTGCACCATGCCTTGCCAGTGCGCGGGTCCATGATCCAGTGCACAAGGCTGTGGACCTTTGGCATGACTTTACCGAGGCCCGTGCGGACTTCGACAACATCGCCAGCTTTCGGCCATGCTCGGTATTTCAGGCGGTATTCCAGCACGGCAGCGCCAGAGCGTACCTTTTCGCCTTTGGCTTCGGCGGCTTTAGCAACTTCATCGCGCCATGCCGCCATGAGGTTTGGAACAGAATCAGAAACGCGCCCGATGAAGTGTTCCGGCATCATACGGCCATGTGAGTCGCAATGCTGGATCTGAACTGCGCCGCGTCCAATCACCGGCACGCCCAGCTTCTCCGGAAGCGAGGCGACGGCTTCATTGTCCGGCAGGCATGGGCCATTAGGATCAAGCGAGCGCGGCGCCGTATGGTCTGGCGGCGTTACGCGCAGCTTTTCAAAGGCTGAGAGTGTTTCATCCTTCCAGGCAAAGCCGCGAAGCGTCTTTGATTCGACATGGCGAACACGCGTGCGGAAGGCTGCTGCCGTGTCACCTGAAACAGCGTGAATAAGCTCCTGATATAGAACGACTTCTGTCTCGGTCACGTCAAGAACGCCGCCCACCATATAGATTGGTCGACCCGGATGAACTTCCTTCATGAAGCGAATGTGCTGGTCTACAGGCACCAGTGTGGAGGAATTCTCCGGCGTAAACGCATTCGGCAGCCCAATCGCATGGGCGAGAATTTGCAGGCCTTCGGTCTGCTTGTTCACATAGAAACGCACATTCATGTGCCCCATCTCATCGCATTCCCATGTGTTGGTGATGCCTCGATAGAGCTCGATCATGCTGGTTCCCTCGCGTTGTTTTCAGCTTTGGTGCTGATTGTTCGGACAACTGTAGAGGGGGTGATGTGATTTGCCTACAGCTCGCGTCGCGGCAGGTAGCTAATTTATTCGAGGCCTTAGCGGGTGGCAGCGCTTTCCCGCGCCAGGTCGATCAGCTGGGCTGTGATAACCGCCTGATCCGGCAGAACGGGCAGGGGAGAACCGGAGCGCAAAGCTTCTGCAAGCATTTGATAGAAGGTCAGCCAGTTTCCGGTTTCGATAGTGAGGTCTTCACTGGCGCCATCAGGCATGTGCAGCTTGCCGGAGAGGTGCCCATCAGGGTGGCCAAATGCTGGGTCATCGGCTGGCATACCATCCCGAAGTTTCGGCTCCTGCGGATCTAGGCCTTCCATCGTCAGGCTGGCTTTGGTGCCATCAAGGCGGATTTCCCGCGACGGGCCAGCTGCGAGCGAAGACGAAGAAAGCTGTACGCGCAGGCCATCCGGATATCCGAAATTGATCAGGAAGCTGTCATCTACCGCGTCTGGCGCATTGCTCCGCGCAGACCAGATATCGGCCTCAATCCATTCTGGCGGGCCGAATAGCGTCACAGCCTGATCAATGAGATGGGCGCCGAGATCAATGAATACGCCGGAGCCGAGCCCGGGCTTTTCCCGCCAGCGATCGCGAACTTCATTGCGATGGCGGTGCCATGCGGAAACGAGGCGCACCGGCCTGCCAATCTCGTTATTATCAATGGCGCGTTTCAGGGTGAGGAAATCCGCATCCCACCGACGGTTCTGGAAAACAGTAAGCGGCGTGCCCGTCGTTTCAGATATTTCGGCAAGTGCTTCGACTTCTTCCGCCGTAACGCCAAGAGGTTTGTCGACGAGTACAGGAATACCAGCCTCGAGCGCTTGGCGGGTCTGGTCTGCATGCAAATGGGACGGCGTTGCAATGACGAGCAGTTCAGGATTCGCCTTGATCAGCTCGTCAAACGTGGCAACCGCAACTGCGTCAGGCCAGACGTCAGCGACTTCACGCGTGCGGCTTGTCTGGATGTGGCGGACATCAAAGCCGGCAGCTTTAAGAAGAGGAGAATGAAGAGTTCGACCGGCAAGGCCAAACCCTGCCAGTACTGCAAGGATGGGGGGTGTCATTCAGTCGGAGATCAGGCCGCGGCAGCGCAGTTCGCGCATTTGCCGTGTACTTCCATCACGCTGGATGTGCGATCAAACCCTGCGGCCTGAACCTCTTCATCCAGTGCCGCATGGGTTTTGTCGGCATGCAGCTCTGAGATGGCCTTGCAGTTATCGCAGATGAGGAAGACCGCCATGTGTTTATGGCCCCAATGGCCGCACGCAACATAGGCGTTCAGGCTCTCAATCTTGTGTGCGAGCCCCATTTCCAGAAGGAACTCAAGCGCGCGGTAAACCGTCGGCGGCTTGGCTGCACCTTCGCCATCGAGGCGTTGAAGCAGATCATAGGCTTTTGCTGGCTCGCGGTGTTCCAGCATGAGGCTGAGAACCTTGCGACGGATCTTTGTCAGACGCGCGCCGCGTGCTTCGCATACGGCTTCTGCTTCATTCAGAGCTTCGTCGACATCAGTCGGAGCGCAATCAAGATGTGAGTCGGTCATAGGTCTTTTTCGCAGGAATGGCGCATTTCGCCAAGTCCTAACCCGCAGGGTGCGAATACGAAGGAGCGCCCGTGGAATACGGGCGCTGTGTGGTCGCTGTTAGCGTCGATCCATAACCAGCCAGACTGCGTGCACCTGCGCGGGCAGATAGAACAGAATGGTGAGCAGCAGGTTCAGCCAGAAGTGACCACGAAAACCGGTCACGAGGAATGCTGCGAGGGGTGGGATGAGAATAGCCAGGACGATCAGAAGGATGCGGCTTGCGACGCCATCTTCTGCTCTGTCATCGCCGTAATCGCGGAAGGCGTGGCGACGACGATCATAACGGCGCTCATAGTCGTATGAGTCATAACCATCATTATATCGGACGTTCATTGTATTGCCTTTCAAACAAGTCTTATTGAAAAACAATATAACTGATTATGCGGGAAACGCAAGCGGATTTATCGAAAAACATAAAACGAGCCGTCCGTTGGGACGACCCGTCTTATCAGTTTCTAGCTTGAAAGTCCGGCTATTCGCGAACTTCGATGCCGTCTTCATTCACAGAAATGGAGAAGTCTGCATCGTCAGAAGGCGTGCCTTCAAGGCCACCGAAATAATAGACACCGAATGCGGCGACGACTGCGACGAGCGCGCCAACGATGAAGTAAATTGCGCCATTACCGCTATTGGAATTGTTATTAGCCATTTCCGTCTCCTGTAATCAGAACGCGTTTTTGCGATGAGGAGAAAACGGAATTGTAGCTACACGGTTCCAAAATACCGTGCTTCAGCGCCAGCTAACCGGCGCTGAAGAAATAAACATTAAGATGCCAGGCGAGGACGCAGGCGAGATAAATCGAGAAGAAAACGGCGAAGAGAGCCGCCAGATCATCGACGAATTTTTTTGTCACCTGCCAGTCCTTTCAGATCAGCCTTCAGGACCGCGGCGTTCGCGGCGTGAGAGGAACGCCAGACGCTCGAACAGCTGGACATCTGCCTCGTTCTTGAGGAGCGCGCCATGAAGTGGCGGCGTCAGCTTGTCCGGGTTCTGCTCTTTCAGCGTATCCAGGTCCACATCTTCATTCATGAGGAGCTTCAGCCAGTCGAGCAGCTCGGAAGTTGACGGCTTCTTCTTCATGCCCGGAAGGTCGCGCATGGAGTAGAAGGTTTGCAACGCGTCTTTAACGAGCTTCTGTTTGATACCCGGATAGTGGACTTCGACGATGTCGCGCATCGTCTGGTCGTCAGGGAATTTAATGTAGTGGAAGAAGCAGCGGCGCAGGAAGGCGTCCGGAAGCTCTTTCTCGTTGTTTGATGTGATGATGATGATCGGGCGCTGTTTCGCTTTGATCGTCTTGTCGAGCTCGTAACAGTAGAACTCCATGCGATCGAGCTCCTGAAGGAGGTCGTTCGGGAATTCGATGTCGGCTTTGTCGATTTCGTCGACGAGCAGGACCGGGCGCTTGTCAGCTTCGAATGCTTCCCAGAGCTTGCCCTTTTTGATGTAGTTGGAAATGTCTGTCGCGCGCTCGTCACCCATCTGGCCGTCACGCAGACGCGAAACGGCGTCATACTCATAGAGGCCCTGATGCGCTTTGGTCGTAGACTTTACGTGCCATTCGATCAGTTCTGTACCGAGCGCCTTAGCGACTTCGATCGCGAGGACGGTTTTACCCGTGCCCGGCTCACCTTTGATCAGAAGAGGGCGCTCCAGCGTGATCGCAGCGTTGACTGCGACCTGTAGGTCGTCTGTCGCCACATAGTTATCTGATCCTTCAAAACGCATAAAACCTCTCCCGCGGGTCCAACTGATTATTGGCGCTAACACTAGTTCATGCCGCGCATGTTGCAAGCGCTAACCATGCGTCACGCAGCGGAAGAATTTGCAATGGCGAAATCTCGTGATAGCTCAGTATCACAATATGTATCGCCGCAGAGCGATCAGGGAGGAAAAATGAAACATCTCTTCAAAGGGCTCACCGCCCTCAGCCTGTGCTGTATTGCGCCTGCCTCTTTTGCTCAAAGCGAAGGTGATGCGCCGCATCCGGGCGCGGCTGTCTATGAAGAGTATTGCGCCGCCTGCCATGACAATAGTGAAGTGACGCGCGCACCAAGCATGGATGCTCTGAATCAGTTCGACCGGACGCAGGTTCGCGCTGCGCTCGTGTCCGGCATTATGAGTGCGCAGGGCGGGATGCTTTCCTCCGCCGAGCTGGAAGCGGTTGCTGATTATCTCGGGCGCGCCGGTCCGGTAGAGACGAACTGGACAGGCGCCATGATGTGCGAGGCCGATCGCGCTGCGCCATCCCTCAGTGCGACGCCGACTGTCACGACATTCGGTTTTGACCTCAATAATTCACGCCAGCTCAGCTATGAGCAGGCGGGTCTTGAGGCTGAAGATTTTGAGAATCTGGAACTGGCCTGGGCTATGGGCTTCCCGGGTGCTGTATCCATGCGCTCTCAGGCCGCTGTCGTTGGTACGTCGATCTTCTTACCGGTCGGTGAGAGCGATCAGCGCCTGTTCGCTTTTGATATTGGCGGCGAAGAGCCATGCATTGAGTGGATTTACGATACGGATATGACGCTCCGCTCCAGTGCAGCTTATGGCGTGCTGCCAGATGGAACCGAGGCTGTGTTCGTTGGTGATCGGGCGGGCGATGTTCACATGCTGAACGCCGAGACGGGCGAGCTTGTCTGGAAAGCGCCAGCCGGTCTGTTCGGTGGTTCAATGATCACTGGCACGCCGGTTCTCTTCGAAGACCGTGTATTTGTGCCGATCTCACAGGCGGAGATCATGCAAGGCGCGAACAATGCGCACCTCTGCTGCACGACCCATGGCGGCGTCGTTGCACTCGACGCAATGACAGGGGAACGCATCTGGGAAATGCACACAATGCCGGACGCAGAACCGGTGCGCGATCGCGGCGACGGCCAGATGCTGCTCGGGCCATCCGGCGCGCCAATCTGGAATTCGCCATCCATCGATCCGGAGCGCCGCCAGCTTTATGTCGGTACGGGTGAGGCGACCTCTCCGCCAGCGCATCCGAATACAGATGCGCTGATCGCGGTCGATCTCGATACAGGTGACATCAACTGGTCCTATCAGGCGACTGCGAACGATATCTTCCTCGTGGGCTGCAGGAGTGAAGAACAACTCAACTGCGTTCCACGCACGGAAACGGTTTTCCGTGACGTAGACTTTGGCGCATCGACCATTCTGGCAACTACACCATCAGGCCGTGAGCTTCTGATTGGCGGCCAGAAGTCCGGAACGGTCTGGGCGCTTGATCCCACATCCGGTGAGGTGGTCTGGCGTCGCGATATTGGCACGGGCGGGCCAAGTGGCGGTATTCATTGGGGCATAGCGGCCGACGAAACCCACGTTTACGCGCCAATCTCTTTTCCGGGTCGTGACCTGCCGGATCAGACGGTGCCAGATGACATCAAGCCAGGGATTTATGCGGTGAACCTCGAAACCGGCGGGATTGACTGGGCCTTCCATGTCGAGGCGACATGTACAGAAGATGATCGGGTGTTCACACCGCGCTGTGCCATGGCTTACGGCCTGTCCGGTGCACCGTCTGTCATTGGTGATTATGTCGTGACGGGTGGTCTTGATGGCATTCTCTATGTGCTGAACCGCGAAACCGGGGAGTTAGTCTGGCAGTACCGGACGGCGCGCGAGTTCGAGACTGTGAATGGCGTCGACGCGCACGGCGCAGCTATTGATAATGCCTCCATCATCGCAACCAACGGGCTCCTTATTATGAATTCGGGCTATGGCCTGTTCGGGGCAGGGGCAGGCAATGTGATGCTCGCCTTCCGTCCAAAGGCCGACTGATTTACCCGAGGCAATCTGCGCCAGTGAGGGCTAGCGCAGACCGTGATACTGTGTTCGCCGAAAGGTGAGCTCATGCCCAAGCTCGTTAAGTTCCTGATCTTCCACGCCTTGCTCGGCTTCGTCATCGCGCTTGCCGGTGTGCTCGTGATTTTCGCGCTGGATGTTGCGAGCCTTCGGACGCTGATCATGTCATCCGATGTGAAATGGATGGCGGCGTTTGCACTTATCTTCCTGATGACGATCACCATTGCGTCCGTCACCATGGGCGTTGCCGTGATGCGGCTGCCTTATGATGATGACGATGATGATTTGCCGGGCGGCGGCCTGCGACAGCATGATATAGGCGGCTTGATCCTCGGACATCACATTCTTCAGCCTGCAAAAATCCGGCGTCCATAGCCGCTCTGCCTGAGATTCAGGCTCGGCCCCGCTTTCTTCTAAACAGGGTTTGCCATGGCGAATTTGCCAGCATAGCCTCGCTGACAGGGAAATGGAGAAGGTAGATGACTTTCAAGACAGCGCTCGCAAGCGTGAGCATTCTGGGGCTGTTGGCGGCGTGCGGGCCAACAACGACCGAACCTGCAACCGACACAAGTGCAGCCGAAGCGGTGGAAACAACGGCAACCGCACTGCCTGAATACGATGCGGCCGCGTTCTTTGATACGGTTTCGCTCGGCAATACATCGCCAAGCGGTTTCGCATTTTCGCCGGATGGTTCGAAAGTCCTGATCAGCTCCGATGAGACGGGCATCTACAATGCCTACACAATCGATATCGAAACGGGCGAGCAGGTCGCGCTGACGGATAGCACGGTCGATTCTATTTATGTCGACTCGTTCTTCCCGAATGACGAACGCATTCTCTACAACGCAGATAATGGCGGCGACGAGCTGAACCACGTCTTTGTTCGCGAGCTTGATGGCACTGTTACGGATCTGACGCCGGCTGAGAATACCAAAGCCGGCTTTATGGGCTGGAGCGATGATGGCAGTACATTCTATGTCATCACCAATGAGCGTGATCCGCGCTTCTTCGACGTCTACGCCTATAGCGCAGAAGACTATTCACGCGAAATGATCCTAGAGAACAATGATGGCTACAGCCCGGCCGAGGTGTCCTCTGATGGCGCCTACATTGCGCTGGGGCGTGAGCGGACAGCAGCTGATTCCGATGTCTTCCTGTATGAAGTTGCCACCGGCGAAATGACGCTTGTGACCGAGCATGAGGGCAATATTGCCTATGGTGTGTACGGCTTTACGCCGGATAATTCCGCTCTGGTCTATGCGACAAACGAATTCGGTGAGTTCAATCAGGCTTGGGAGTACGGCATCGAGTCAGGCGAGAAAACCGAACTCCTCAGCGCCGACTGGGACGTTTCTTATGTGAGCTTCTCGCCGTCAGGTGATTATCGCGTGCATGGCGTGAATGCTGATGGCCGCACTGAAGTGGAAATCACGGCAATCGGTGATGTCGACTTCCCGGGCCTCGATATTCCTCAAGGGCAGATTGGCGGCGTTCGGTTTAATCAGGATGAGACAAAGATCGCCTTCATGCTGAGCCGTGACACGTCTCCTAACAATCTCATGGTTGTCGATCTTGAGACCGGCGAGGCTGAGCAACTGACCAACACGCTGAACCCTGCCATCGACGAAGAAGTTCTCGTAGACGCACAGATCGTGCGCTATCCGAGCTTTGACGGCCTGGAAATTCCAAGCATCCTCTATGTGCCGCATGGCGCGTCAGCAGAAAATCCGGTTCCGGCACTCGTCTGGGTGCATGGCGGACCAGGCGGACAGACACGCGCAGGCTATTCTGCGACCATCCAGCATCTGGTGAACCATGGCTATGCCGTTCTGGGCGCGAACAATCGCGGCTCATCCGGTTACGGCAAAACCTTCTATCACATGGATGACCGTCGCCATGGTGAAGTCGACCTTCAGGACATCGTCTATGGTGAGCGCTGGCTTGCCGAACAAGACTGGGTGAACCCGGATCAGATCGGCATTATTGGCGGCTCTTACGGCGGCTATATGGTTGGCGCGGCGCTCGCGTTCGAACCTGATGTCTTCAAAGTCGGCGTGAACATTTTCGGCGTCATGAATTGGGTCCGCACACTGGAAAGCATCCCGCCTTGGTGGGAAAGCTTCCGCGAGGCGCTCTACGACGAGATGGGTGATCCTGCGACCGACGGCGAACGTCACCGCGCAATTTCTCCGCTCTTCCATGCGGAGAATATTCAGGTACCGCTTCTGGTGGTGCAGGGCGCAAACGATCCGCGCGTTCTTCAGGTCGAAAGCGACGAGATTGTTGAAGCCGTCCGTGAAAACGGCGTTCCGGTGGAATACGTGATCTTCCCGGATGAGGGGCATGGCTTCTCGAAACGGGAAAACCGGATCACCGCCTCGGAGGCTTTTGTAAGTTTCCTCGACACCTATCTGGTCGGCGAAGAGTAAATCGTAAGAGCCCCGTCAGTCACTGGCGGGGCTTTTTCTTCCATATTCCTTCAACTTTTGTCGCGTGTGAGGTGAAATTTCGCGCGCGCGCTCGTGAGGACTATCGACTCTTTCAATTCAGGCTTATAAGCCCGTCGCACAGAACGTTTCCACAGAATGAGCTAGAGAGGATATCTCATGAAAGAACCAGTTCGCGTTGCGATTACAGGTGCAGCGGGCCAGATCGGCTACGCGCTTCTTTTCCGTATTGCTTCAGGTGCAATGCTTGGCCCGGACCAGCCGGTTATCCTTCAGCTCCTCGAGATCACGCCAGCACTCGGCGCGCTCGAAGGCGTTTGCATGGAGCTGAACGACTGCGCATTCCCGACACTCGCGGGCATCGTTCCAACTGACGATCCAAACGTTGCTTTCAAAGACGCTGACTACGCTCTGCTCGTAGGCGCTATGCCACGTAAAGCAGGCATGGAGCGTAAAGATCTGCTTGAAGCAAACGGCGGTATCTTTGGCCCGCAAGGTAAAGCCCTCAATGATCACGCTAGCCGTGACGTGAAGGTTCTCGTTGTCGGTAACCCTGCGAACACAAACGCGCTGATCGCTCAGCAGAACGCACCAGACCTCGACCCGGGCTGCTTCCACGCAATGGTTCGCCTCGACCATAACCGTGCTATGAGCCAGCTGGCTGAGAAGACCGGTACGCACAACACAGATATCAAAAACATGATCATCTGGGGCAACCACTCTTCTACGCAGTATCCGGACATCCACCACTGCACAGTCAAAGGCGACGCTGCGAAGCCGATGGTTGACGAAGCATGGTACACAGACACGTTCATTCCAGACGTTCAGCAACGTGGTGCGGCGATCATTAAAGCTCGCGGCGCGTCTTCTGCTGCGTCTGCGGCATCTGCTGCCATCGACCATATGCGTGACTGGGCTCTCGGCACACAAGACGGCGAGTGGGTATCTATGGCTGTTCCGTCCGATGGTTCTTACGGCATCGAGCCAGGCATCATCTACGGCTACCCTTGCACATGCAAAGACGGCAAATACGAAATCGTTCAGGGCCTCGAAATCAACGAGTTCTCCCGTGCGAAAATGGACGCGACAGAAGCTGAGCTCCGTGAAGAGCGCGCAGCTGTTGAAGGCCTGTTCGGCAAATAAGCTTTCCGGAAACGGTTTTGAAAAGGCGGGCTTCGGCTCGCCTTTTTTTATTGCGCTATAGCGTGAATTCGACGGCAAAGCCGCCATCAAGCCAGCGCGCAACTGTGCCTTTACGGATGCCGCACGTGACGCTTTCGCCAATGAATGGGCGCTCGTCTTTTGTTTTGACGGCCACACCCGTCAGCGACATATCCATGACATTGCAGGAGAGGGTGCGCCCGTCTTCGCAAGTGACCGTAAGATCGCCCGATGCGGCGACGCGCTCGGCCACGCGTTCTTCTTCCAGACCGAGGCGATCCTTATTGATCAACCAGGTTATCTGGTCAGCCATTCGATCTCGCTTGGCTTCGGAGATATCAAACGCGAAGGCGACATTATCGCCACTGACGCGAGCGACCTGACCATCAAACCGGCCGAGAAATTTGAAATAGCAGACGAGCTGGTCGCCGTGGCGCAAACGGGTCTCCGTCTGAAAGTGGACGCCACTCGTTGAGACGTTCACGGTCATACCGTGACCCTCGACATCCGAGGCCGTTATGAACTTAACCGGTATGCGAAGTTTTACGCGCGCATTCAGGCGGCGATCACGCTTTCGAACCGTCACAGCAGAGCCGGGCGGAGAGAGGATTATGTCCTGCGTCATGCCGTTAGGTAACCCTTCCCACCAAGGTTAAAAAAAGATGACTCCCGCGTCAGTTTAGCTTGCTGGTCCTAAGAAATGCCTTACCATCGAGAAAAATATTATGAGGGAGAGAGACGCAGATGGCTCAGTCAAATGCGGGATATGACTATATCATCGTGGGCGCGGGTAGCGCCGGTTGCACGCTGGCAGGGCGCCTGACCGAAGACCCGAATATCCGGGTCGCGCTGATCGAAGCGGGTAAAAAAGACGATTCATTGCTGGTTCGTATGCCAGCGGGTGTTGGCAATCTGATCGGTGACCAGAACGATTATAACTGGGGCTTCTGGACCGCACCACAAAAGCATCTGAACAATCGCAAGCTCTGGTGGCCGCGCGGCAAAGGCTGGGGCGGGTCATCCTCGATCAACGGGATGATCTATATTCGCGGCCATGCCGGTGATTATGATCAATGGCGTCAGATGGGGCTGAGTGGCTGGGGCTATGATGATGTCCTGCCATACTTCAAAAAATCCGAGACACTGGATAAGGGCGCAGACGAATTCCATGGCGGCGAGGGACCGCTTCAGGTCTCTACCAGCGCTGCCAGCGAGCCGCTTTATGAAGCCTTTATCGAAGCGGGTAAGTCGTCCGGCTACCCGTATACGCCTGACTTTAACGGCGCGCAGCAGGAAGGTGTTGGCCCGTATCAACTGACAATTCATGACGGTGAACGCTGGAGCGCGAGTTTCGCGTATCTGCGTCCCGCGCTTGAGCGTCCGAACCTGACGGTTATCTCTACGGGCCGCGTCACCAAAGTGCTGGTAGAGAACGGAAAGGCGATCGGCGTCGAGTACGTGGCAGGCAAGCGCGGTGTGCCGGAACAGGTCTACGCCGATGCGGAAGTTCTGGTTTGTGCCGGTGCGGTACAGTCTCCGCAGATTCTCCAGCTCTCAGGCCTCGGCAAGGCGGATGATCTGCGCGCGCAGGGTATCGACGTGAAGGCTGATCTGCCGGGCGTCGGTGCGAACCTGCAGGACCACCTCGACATCTCTATGGTCTATAAATGCTCGCAGAAGATCACGGCGTATAGCAAGCAGTCGGGTATCAAAAAGCTGTTCGTCGGTCTGAACTATATGCTTCGTAAGCAGGGGCCGGGCCGCGATAACTTCTTGCAGGCTGGCGGCTTCCTTAAATCCCGCGAAGGCTTGGATCGCCCGGACATCCAGCTGCACTTTGTGAACGCGGCTATGATCGACCACGGTAAGGGCGATGCAGATTATGATGGCTTCACCATTCATGCCTGCCAGTTGCGTCCGGAGAGCCGCGGTACAGTCGGACTGACTTCGGCAGACCCGTTTGCAGACCCGCTGATCGATGCAAACTATCTGGATAGTCAGGAAGACATGCGTGTCATGCGCGAGTCTGTGAAGATGAGCCGTGAGATCGCCTATCAGGCTGCGTTTGATGAGTACCGCGCGTCGGAAGTTCTGCCTGCCAAAGCGCCGGAATCAGATGCCGATATCGATGACTTCATTCGTGCAAACGCCGAGACGATCTATCATCCGGTCGGCACGGTCCGCATGGGTGCTGACGATGCTGCGCCTCTGGATGATCAACTGCGTGTTCGCGGCGTTGACGGGCTTCGCGTGGTGGATGCGTCTGTCATGCCGACGCTGATTGGCGGCAATACAAACGCGCCAACCATCATGATTGCAGAAAAAACGGCCGACCTGTTAAAGGCCGGCCGGTAGTGTCCCCCGCATAAGTGAGCGTCTACTCGTTGCTTGCAACGAGGCGGAGCTGAGGTTCTTCCCGCGGGGCTTCCGGCGGGAAGATAGCGCCAACACTGTGGCGCCAGATCGGACGGCCGGCGAGAAGACCTTCGCCGCCAAGCATTTGATAAAGGCCGAGAATACGGTCTGCATTCGTGGTCGGTGAGCGAAGCGGAGCCAATGCAATTTCGATCTCGACAACCTGACCTGAAAGAGTTTCGGCGCGGCCACGGATGATGCCCGGTGCAGAGCCGTAACGAACGGCATCCAGCTGCGCGCCAACCAGAGACATATCGCGCCCACGCCAGAGCTTCAGGAAGTCATGGTCGAGAAGTTCGCGGCCGATGACATTGTGAATGTCCTTACCGGCATTCGCGAACGTCCAGATGCCATCTTCCGAATGACGCAGAACGAAAAGGCTGCCGAGAAGATTCGGAAAGTCTTCGATTTTCGGATCAGCAGTGTTCTGGTCCGCATTCGAGGATAGGCGTCGCCACGCATCAATAATTGCACGCGTGTGAGGATGAGCTGCCCGATCTAGCATTATGTGTGTCTCTTTGGCTTCGAGTTCATGATTTCTGATCTGGAAAGGCAAAGTCTGGGCCAACCCGTAAACGGTTTATCCATGGGTGAGGGGTATAAAAACGGTGCAAGCTTCGCGTCGTGGGGGAAGAAAGCACGATTTATGTGCCTTTCCAGACGACTTTTCAGGGAGACGCCGCATGCATGTATCATGGCGACACACATTGGCGACGGGTAGTGCGCTCGCAGCGCTGACGCTGGCAACACCAGCTTTTGCGCAGAGCGATTGCTGCACGCCGCCGCCAGACTGCTGTAATGGCGGGTCGCACAACATCACGCCGCCGGGCATTTCGATTCCGAGCCCGAACATTGTTTATACGCCGGGCTCTGCGCGCACGGGTACAGAGTACGTTTATGAGGGCTCAGGCAGCTATTCTCAGAGCGGCTATGTTTCAAATCGCGACTCTCGGACGACCTTCTACGCAAACGGTAGCTACATTCCGATGGCGGATCCAATTCCGCAAACAACGCTCAGCCTGAACGTTGCCGGATCACAGCAAGTCGTTGAAACCGTTGAAGAGCAGATCGCAGTTGAAGAAGAGATCTGCGCGCCGCGCGTTATCTTCGAAATGGCAACTGCAGCTATTCAGGCGACATGTATTGATGCTACGGGCACGCCGCATCCGGCATCGCGCGTAGATGATACTGAACTTGTGCCATCTGAATACACTGGTGAGCTTTATCGCTGTATGGCGGGTACGAGCATGCAGGTCATGATCGGCGAAGTCATTGATGGACAGGCCAGCTTCCAACACGCGTCCGGCTTTAGCTGTGCGCCTGGTGAAGCGCTCGTGCACAGCCCGCTTGAAGGTCTGATGTGCGCGCCGCAGGTTCCACAGCGTAATTGTAACGAACGTTCGCTTCTGCGTCGCTATGGTCCTGGTATTAAAGTGGTTCAGACACGCGTCCAGCGTGAGATTTGCGAGCCGCAAATCCAGACACGTTATGAGACGGTCGAACGTGAAGTTATGGTGCAGCGCCCGCTGCCACAGACGTCTATCACACTTGATGGTGGTGTCGGTCAGTACCTCGGCGAGTAACGTCAACCGCAGATAGAACGAATTTTTGAAAGCCTTCGGCCTCGGACCGGAGGCTTTTTTCGTATGTACTTGCGAGAGGGCGGGGGCCAAAGAAAAACGCCCCGAACCAATGGCCCGGAGCGTTTCTTCACCCAACGCCTCAACGGGCGCTTTTTTATATTCAGAGATTACTGGTTCGCAGCAGTCGACTGATAGGTCGACGAATTCCCGATCGCATTGGCTGCGCCAGACGCATAACCGCCAAGGCCGGAATTCACTGTGCCGCTGGCGACGATGTTGCCATCATTGCGCTGCTGCGTGCTGCCATAAAGTGTCGTGTCAGGTCCGCAGGTCCGGCAAAGGGCTGCCGTTGCTGCGTTACCAATTGCGGTCGCGCTCGCATAGCCGACGCTGCCATCCGGCGATACGCCGCCATTGAAGCTGGCTGTTGCAGAGACCTGGCCCTGATTGTTCTGGACGGCATAGAGGCCGGTATCAGATCCGATATTGGAAATGAGCGCAGAGTTGCCGACGCCATAAGACGTAGAACCTGAAGGGCCTGTCCAGTTGGTGAGCGTGACGGCTGAGTCAGCGTCGACTGCAGCACCGTTATACTGGAAGACTTCCGAGCCATCGCGGCCGAGCGTTGCAAAGCCCCACTCATTGTCTACTTCGGTGCTGTTACCAGCAGCGCTGGCTGAAGCAGCAACATTGTTGGCGTAGGCCACAGTCGCGTCAGCCTGAGCTGAAACCGATGTGCCGTCAGCCATCGTCTGAACTGCGCCGGTATAGCTTGTTGTCGTGCTGCCGGTCGCAAGATGTGAGTTGCCCGTCGCAACAGAGCCGAGCGCGGCGAAATCTGTTACCGTATCTAATGTGCCGGTTGTCGTGGCAGACACGTTGGCATTGCCGGTCTGGGTCTGAAAACCGCGATTCTCACCGTTCACATTGTGATTCTGTGAAACGTTCGCTGCCGCCGTGGTGTTTGCGGAGACGCCATCAACGACCAGAAGGTTCGTCGTGGAGTCGGCGCTCACGTCATTATTGCTGGTCTGCGTGATGTAATGAAACGTCGAGCCATTTGAGGTCGAAGTCGTCGCAGAGTTGCCGTAAGCGGTCGTTTCGCTGCTCGCGCCATTGCCGCCGCCATAGACCGAACCCCCGGTGAGGGAGGTAGACGCGGACACGGTGCCGTCCTGTTGCTGGACGCCATCGAAATCAATGTCGTTGTCGATAGATTCAGCTGTCGAGATATTACCCGTCGCAATCGCAGAAGCCGAGGCATTCGGCTCTGTGTCTGCAATGACGACATTCATATCAGCAAAGACGTTGCCGAGAATGACCTGATCAATCACCACCACGTCCGCGCCAGGCGCTGGATCTGGAAATACTTCCTGTGCGAATGCCGGCGCTGAGGCGAGGGCCATCAGCGCGGTGCCTGTCAGAAGTCTGGTCGTGATCTGGCGCATATGTGCGCTCCTTCAGGTGTTTTAAGTCAGAGCCCGTAAAGCCGGTGGCCGCCTATTGGCGACCACGAAGTGCTGTGCGCAGGGCGCGGTCACGGTTTTCGTTCCAGCGCGCATCGTCGTCACGCGTAGAGGCGTTGTTCGTGCCAATGCTTGGTGGAACCAGCGTAAAGCCGCCAGACGCGCCAGTCGTTGTGACCATATCGCCGCCAATGCACGCATCTGGTCCCGGAATGCCGTAGAGTGTCGCTGTCATTTCAACGACCGCACGTTCTACCACAGAGCGGATAGCCAGCTGGATTGGTTCCTGAGCACGTTCGCCCAGACCGACGTCAAACACGTTGCCGTTCAGGAAGTCGAACACGCCTGCAGAGATTTCACGGCCGATGATCTGTTTCTGATAAGAGATGACATCAACAACTTCGAGAGACTGTGTGTTGACGAGGCGAAGATCGAGACCGACATTGATCACGAACATGCGGTTCGTGAATGTGCCGTTCAGGTCTTCAATGTCCTGATCGCCTGCATAAGCTTCGAGGCCGAATGAACGGATATTGTAGTTCATCTCGGTGATGCCGCCGACGAGATAATAGTCAGACCCCGGAATTGAGCCTGCGTGAATCTCGCGGAAGTTCGCACCATCGTCGCTGATGAGACGGTTATTTGTATAAGTGAGCTCAAGCTCGGATACAGATGTATCGAAACGCTCGACAAGGCTGACGCCGGCTTTCGCGAAAGCAGAGATCGCCATGAGAGACGCGCCCTGAGTGACGCGGCGGCCACCTTCAAGGTCGGCTTTGCCTGTATAGTCGAGGATACGGCCAACGGCGACGCGCGGCGCGCGCAGATTGTTGACGGATGCATAGTTCGCAAGACAGTTCAGAGCCGTGGAATACGGTGTCGGGTTCGTTGTCACCGGTGCGTTGCCAATCGGCGCAGTATAGTTACCGCGTGGGCCTGCTACCGGGCTGACACAACCGGCGAGCGCGAGAGCGCCGACCGTAGCGAGAGCGACGAACTTGGTGGCGTTACGCTTCTGCGATTTCACAAAGTTACTCATTGTTAGCCTGCTCTCCGTTCAGAATAGCGGTCTGGTTGCCATTATTGATTTGTGTGCTGTCGATAATGATCGTGTTGTTATTGCCGTTCGTGATGACGTTCAGCTGGTTACCGATAGCCATGTTGTAGCCCAGCATGCCGGAACCTGAGGTCGCGCCCCAGGGCGTGTTCATGCCGGTGCCCAGTGTTGAGTATGAGCTGGAATTGATGATGCGTCCGTCGATGACGAGCCGGTTTCCGGCGGAATCGCGAGTAGTCGGATCATAAGGCGTCTCAGCCAGACCCAGCCCCATGCCATAAGGCACTTCGAACTGACCGGAGAACTGTGCTGCCTGTCCATGTGCAGCGGACGTCATGCTGAAGCCGGTCGCAGCAATTGCGATCATGCCAGCAGAGAGTGTCTTTGCGCTGTACTTCATACTTAATCCCCATTCGCGGGGGGAGGCGTAGTGCAGATGAATCTGCAGCCCGCAAGCCACCCCGTCTCGACGTGCGATAATCCTGTTCAATATCGCTTCTACGGGGAAAAGACGGATTTTAAGTTAAGATACGTGTGAAACTGCGTTCCGAAGCATCAGTTATCGTTAAGAAATTTCGAGGGTGTTTCATTGCGGGACGCATCTCGCAGGCGCCGAACCTGACTTACTCATTATGCGGCCTGCGCGTTTTTGACCAATGGTGCGGCTCAATAAAACTCCCAATAATTATAAGGATAATTAAGGGAGCTTTTCATGAGCCATACACCACACGAACTGACTGAAGAATTTCCTGAGGCTGCAGACCTGATCCACAAGCTCAAAACCAGTGATGCTCACTTTGCAAAACTGGCTGACGCGTATCACGATATCAATCGCGATATTCATCGGGCTGAAACGAAGGTGGAGCCGGTTAGCGATCTTGCAGAAGAAGACATGCGAAAGCAGCGTATGAAGCTGAAAGACGAGATCGCAAAAATGCTGCGGGACTCTGCTGCTTAGCGAACCTCAAAATCAGCTTGGCATCACGCTCTCTATATATATAGCTTGGCATCACGCTCTGTATATAGAGTGATGAATACCAGTACGCGGGACCCGGGCTTGCCTCCTGATTCCCGCGTGGCTTGCCTGAAAACGCGTTTAGGCGCACTCTCCTTACTAGAGGGCCCGAAAGAGGCCGTCAGGGAAGGAGACTTGGATATGAAACTTTTCAACATTCTCAACGACAAAGGTCGCGATATTGTTGCGCTCGATCCGCGCATGGATTTGCAGGAAGCTGCGCGCATTCTTGATTCCAAGAGAATCGGTGCCGCTGTTGCCGTGAATGCGTCGGGTAAACTCGTCGGCATGTTGTCCGAACGGGATATTGTAAGGCTTATCGCAGAGAAGGGCGCAGATGCGCTGCAGCTAACCGTTGCCGATGTGATGACTCGTAATGTCATCACGGCAAGCCCGGATACATCTATTGAAGATGGCCTGGAGCGCATGACCGACCGTAGGATTCGCCACCTTCCGGTTATGGATGGCGATAAGCTTGTCGGAATCGTTTCAATCGGAGATCTCGTGAAACAGAAGATTTCCGTGGCTGAAGCCGAAGCCGAAGCGATGAAGCAGTATATTGTGGCCGGCTGATTTATCAGATTGCGGGCAGGGCGCTATGCGTCTGGCCCGCAAATTCCCCGCTATCAGGGTTTATCCACACGGCCTCTACAGCTGTGGAAAAGAAAACGCATTTTCATGCAAAAAAGCCCTTGCCGAGTCAGAAGTACGAGGCTTATAAGCGCCCCTTCTTCAGTCAACGACGCGAACGCGCCGGTCACTTATTGAGGCCGACACGGGAGTTTCTTTGTCACTTTCGCTGGGTAAACGGACTAACCGTTCTTCTGGTAAAAAGAGAAAAAGATGGTTGACTGCGGAGATTGAGGAGAGTATCAACGATCCTCTTCTCCAGTCGAAGCGCTCTCGGGTGCGAAACAAATCAAACGTTTCGCTCTGAGTGTTTTTGACGCCTGAATTTGAGGTTTTCTGCTCCGCAGAAAAAATTGAAAAAGGCTTCAAAAGAGTGGTTGACTGGATGGATTGAGGGGCATATATCCCGCTCC
>CENJ01161187.1_pt1 | contig 52635 bp, 47 predicted proteins | sample 356161 | NCBI WGS metagenome assembly CENJ01 (sample SAMEA2619531, study PRJEB7988) | marine metagenome | biome: marine biome (ENVO:00000447); feature: surface water layer (ENVO:00002042); material: "saline water (ENVO:00002010), including plankton (ENVO:xxxxxxxx)" | depth 5 m
CATGATATATTTTCATATCTTTATATCTATCTCTATATTCACAAATTATTTTTAATTCAGAGGGTAATAATGCAAATTGATTATCACGCCCAGGTAAGGTTTTATCAATTGTGAAATGCTTTTCTAAGTAATCAATATCAAATTCTAATGCTAAAATTGCATCATATACCTCAGGTAAATGACCGCTATATCCTACTCTTTCAGATATAGATTTTAAATCATTAATTCTAGGTAAATTTGTATTTTCAGGTTTACACGGATATGCAGACACACAATGCATTAAGACTAACTCTGAATTGTTTACAATTTTTTCTAGTTTTTTTATTTCCTTCCAGTTTGCGGCACCAGTCGAAACTAAAATAATTCCAAACTTACCATCTAGATTTTTAACCAGTTCAGTATTATATACTTCATGACTTGGAACTTTGATTATTTTATTATTTAATTCACTAAGCCAATCTGTATCTTCTAAATTAAATATAGATGTTAAAAATTGAATCCCCGATTCATCACATATATTTTTGAGTAAATGATGCTTTTCTTTTGTGAGCTCTGCTTTTTTATATATCTCAAGACGACCATCAGTATCCCAAGGACCTGGTTTTAAGTTTTTTACAGACCATGTCTGAAACTTCGCAAAATCCGCGCCTGAATCTTTGGCTGCAATTATCATTTTTTTTGCCAGATCCATATCCCCCATATGATTCCAACCAATTTCTGCTATTATTTTTGTCATATTAGATACCTATTTTTTTGAATTTTTGATACCAATTTTGATGATCATCAGGTTTTATTTTATTATCAAAAAGACCATAGTCTTTATGAACAAGTTGACCATTAAAGTTAAAATACTTGCGTTTATTATATTTTTTTAAACTACTTGGTGCTCTATTTACTTCTCTGACAATATTTCTTTCTTTGGAAACTAAATTAATTATTTTTAATCTCATATTTCTAAAAAATAGCATTATCCTGTACCGCAAAAATAATCTAGAATTAGCTGAGTAATTTGACGAACCGTTTACAAAGTTTTCAATTTCGTTAACATAACTTTTTATAATATTTTTCTTATCGTATGGGTTAAAGTACTTTTTTACATATCTATTGATTTCTGAGTTGTGGACCCTTTTTTCTTTAAAAGTCATGTTTTTAATGATTTCAATCAACTCATTCTCATTTCTAACTGAATAATCAGGCAATTTTAAATGATCATTTGAATACAATTCTTTGCTTTTATCGGTATGAATTTCTATTGCATTTAACCCTGACATCATCGCCTCAGCAGTAGTAGTGCATACATTATGGGAAATATGTAAATTTGATATTGCTAACAATTCATTGATATTTTTTCCTACCATTAAATAACAATTTTTTAAGTTATTTTTTGTGATTAAATCATACCAGTATAGAATCGATTCGTTAGGATGAGGTTTAATTACAAAATTAAGCTTTTCCATTAGATGTATTTTTGATTTTAATAAAAATTTCTCTGTAATGTTTCTTAATATCCTCATGTTTTTAACGATAGTATAGTAGTCAGGTGAAAAATCAAAAGATCTCTTCCTTTTTTTGTTTTTATTTTTTAGCCTTTCATTACTAAAATGAGAATCTTGTGTACTAGTTGCGAGACTAATAACAGGTAAGTTGTTATCAATCCCAATTGATTTCTTGATTTTCGAAGAGACAAATATTTCTTTATATGGGTGAGAAAAAAAATCTGATCTGTAATAACCCAATGCAACTGACTTTGTTCCGTTTTTATTTAACTCATCTAAATATAGATTCCTAACTATTTCATTCCAAAAAAGGTAAAGATCAGGATATACAGTCGCTTTATATTTTATCTTCTTATCTTGATTATTCCCTTCTGTTTCAATTATGATTATTTTTCTCCCTTCTAACTTCCATTGTAATTGATTATTAACTGAATATGTAAGTTTCGGGATTACAATATATTTAGGGTTTGCTTCCATAAAAACTTCATCTTCTAAAGAAGTACCACAGTAAAAGACTTCAAAGTTTTTCTTCTCCAAAAAATATCCTATCATAGATAAGCTGGGCAAATCACGATGTTTATGATCAACAATAAATAAAATTGAATTTTGATTCATTTGATTTTAACTAGTTCAATAAATAAGAATATTGATTTTTTAGTTTCTCGTAAACATAAGATAGTTTGTACAAATCACTTTCTTCATCAATATTTACATTTTTCCATTCATCGCTTATCAATGGCACTGCTCTGTTTCCTAATGGATCATTTTTCTCAATTGTTTTTTTACAATTATATAAAAAAAGCCTACCGCTAGGGATATAATTAGGTTCAATTTCTTGTGATCTTGTTTCTTCGGGTAATCCAGGTACCCATCGGCCATTGATAATTTTTGCTGGAAATACGACTTTCGGGTAGACCTCTATAAGAGAAGACCAATGATTCTCTTTATGTAAAAGTTTAAAAGCTTTATCAAGAAGGTTTTTTTCTCTAAGAGGACTGGTCGGCTGAAGCAGGATAATTATATCTGCATTACAATTTAAATAATTAAAATAAATATCTTTAATTAAATCGAATGAAGATGAAGTATCATTTGAAAGATGCTTAGGTCTTATGTGCAAGGATATTTCATAATATTTTGAAATATCTTGAATTTTCTTATCATCAGTACTGAGAACTGTCTTTTCAATATTGTTACAAAATAGCGAATACTTAATAGACCATTCCACAAGTGATTGACCTCTAAATTTTAATCTATTCTTTCTAGGGATTCTTTTTGACCCAGCTCTAGCTGGAATAATTGCTACAATTTTTTTCCCATCAATCATAAATGGGTAATCTAATTCTTGAACCATTTGAACTGGATCTTCTGATAGCCTCTACTATTTGCATTACTTTTGCACCTTCCTCAATACTAACAGTATGCACGTCCTCTCCCTTTATACATTTTATAATATTCCTAATCTCGGTCAGATATATTTCATCATAGGAAACTTCAACATGCTTTTCAATCCAATCAGTGTTTTTAATAGTATTATATCTAACTGAATTTTTTATTAAATCAGCAATTAAAACTCCATTACTCCCAACTATCTTTAGGTATCTAGACTCAAGAGGCTGCAAAAGATCCAGGTGCAACTCTCCCATAATGCCATTTTTAAATTCAAATAAGCAGCTAGTATAGTCATCTGCAGTTATTTCTAAATCTGAAATAGTTTGAGTATATCCTTGAGCATATGATATATCACCAAACAGCCACATTAAGTAGTCAATCTCATGACTAGTATCCAGTAATGCTCCACCACCGCCTACTTTCCATGACATGTAAAAATCTCTGTAGTCCTCCCAAGGGTGCCAAAAAGGAAGATAAAAACCAGATTCTGCTCTAACTGATAATACCTTCCCTATTGCATTTTCAGATATCATATTTTTTGCTTCAACTAAAACAGGATGTAGTCTCAGCATGTAACCAACGAATGCATGCTTATCTATTTTTTTTTGATGAAAAACCATTTTGTCACAATTTTTAAAGGAATGGGATAATGGTTTTTCAATAAAAAAGTGAAAATCTCCAATATCTTTAATCTCATTCCAAACGTCAAAGTGCAAACTTGTTGGCACACAAAGAAAAACTAAATCTACTCCATCTACCGCATCAATAATGGATTCAGATAAAATAATATTATCTAATTCTTTTTTCGCTTCTTTTGCTCGTTCAATATTTTTATCATAAAACTTAATTAAACTAATGTTTTCTTCATTTGATAACTTAGATAATGTAGTTAAGTGTCTTTTCCCAATTGAGCCAGCACCAATTACTGCAATCTTCATATTACATTCCTTTTATAACGCTTATTATTTTCTTAACTGGATTTTTTAAATTTAACAACTTTGGATCTTTAGATTCATAGCTATTAAAAATATTTGAATTAAATATTTTTTCAAGATCATTAATTAAATCTTGATAATTAAAAATATTTGTAGCGATTTGATATTGTGGTGTCTGTGTTAAATCAAAATTTAATTTACTCATATCAAGTTTGATATCTTCGCCCATAACTAGATTAATTAGCCTTGATCCTTTTAATTCAACTACATACTTTTTGATAAAAAAATAGTCGTATGCGATAGTTGAAAAACAATTCATTATATTATCAAAATATAATAATAAGACTTCTACAGGTTTTTGATAATCTACTATATTTAAATGAAAATATTGCTTTAATCTAAATTCATTTTCTGACTTTTCATCTATAGGATGAAGCTTAATATTTAATACATATCCAGGTTTAACTATTTCTATGGCCTTACAAAGCTTAATGAAATTATGGTAAACACCTTTTATACCAAGCGGTTGAAGAAAGAAAATCAATTCTTTATTCGGAAAAAATGTTTCATTTAGTTCAATATCCCATTGTTTAAAATCGTCGAAATAAGTGTAATGCTTAGGACTTCCTGTAATAATAATATTTTCTTCATTAATTATATTTGAACTTTTTGTAAGAAGTTTAGCATATTCATCAAGTACAAAAAAATAGTCAGGTTTTATTTTGTTATTATATGCCCCTACCCATCCATAATAATCTTGAATTGCAGCAGTTCTAATCTTTCTTTTTTTCGCTATTTTAGTTATTACGTAATCGATTCCATTATCGTTAGGGGATATACCAACAAAAATAAATTTTGGAGCAAAGTTATCTAAAAATTCAATTAAGTTGCTAGCGTAGCTAATTTTTTCATTTTCTACACATAAAAATTCAGAATACTCTTCAGTGTAATATTTAGCAATTTTAGAGTTTGAAACATAAGCAAATTTAAATTTATTTAGTTTGCTTAATAGATAGGCCAGGGAATTATTTTGTAGGGCAGACCCAGCATCAGAAGAAGAAAATAATATTCGCATATCTAACCATAAAGTTTTTCAGCAAGCCTCCAATCAGTTAAATCATCAATATCAACTGATCTATGTGAAGGCATTAAATATACTCGCGTTTTGGATGTAAAAAAGGATTTTTTGCTTACAAAATAGTCTGTATCGCTACAATAAATCGCACCATTTACAGTATAAAAAGATTTATGGGATTGTCTATTCGTTTTAAGTTTTTTTAGTTTTTCAAAATTTGAAATGAAATCAGATTTATCTAAAGAAAAACTGTAGGGATAATTTTTAATTTTATACGCGCTTACAACCATTTTAACTTGTGGTTCAAAAAGCAGTTTAATAGAATTAGTAATATCCTTTTCATTTCTTAGTGGCGAAGTGGGTTGGAGTATTATAATTAAATCTGTCTTAATCTTTTCTATAGCGTGTAATGCGACATCAATATTTGTTGCTTTATCATCTGACAGATATTTTGGCCTCTTGAAAGGAACGCTAGCTCCATATTGTTCAGAAATTTCTTTTATTTTTTTATCATTTGTTGAAACAATTAATTCATCTATATACCTTATTTCTTTTGATAAGTTTATAGTATGAGCAATTAAAGGCAGCCCCATAAAGTCTTTAATATTTTTATCCTTTATTCCTTTACTTCCAGATCTTGCAGGAATTAAACCAAGTACTGATTTCCCATTAATCATAGTTTTTTTATAGTTTTTTTGTATTCCGCCCACTGACCAATATCAAGCCAAGAATCTTCATCAATTGGATAAACCCCTACTTTTTTGTTAAGCTTAATTATCTTATCAATAAGACTTGTGATATGAAAAATTTTATTTTTAGGGATAACATTAATGATGTCTGGATTTAAAATATAAAGACCAGTGTTAACAAGAAAATCATAACTAGGTTTTTCATTTATATTTGCTAAAAAACCATTTTCATCTAATTCGCATGTTCCATATGGAATTATATACTCTTTTGCGGATGCAACTAATGTAATATCATAATTTCCTTTTATGTGAAACTCATATAAACTATGATAATCTGATTTTATTATGACATCACAATTCGTAACAAAAAAGGGGGTTTTTATCTTCCCCTCCAGCAATTTCAAGCTTCCTGCAGTACCCAATGGAATTGATTCTTTTATAAAATCAACTGAATAAATTGGATTTAAATCATCGAAATAAGCTTTCAATAATTTAGCTTTGTAGTTTACGGTAATAAAAAATTTACTCACTCCAGTTTTACTAAAACTATCGATAATATGTTCAATGATTGGCTTTTCATGAACAGGAACTAAAGGTTTGGGTAAAATATTCGTAAAAGGCTTCAATCGAGTTCCTCTTCCTCCAGCCATGATAACAACTGGAATGTTTAATGAATGTTCTTGATCAGATTTTCTTTTCTTAACAATTGAATTAATAAAAATGATATTTTTTAATTCACTATTATCATTTACTAATGGTATAATATCGAATTTATATTTGATGAACAATTTTTTTGCAGTTTCTATATTATAATTTTTTTCCTTAAGAGTAACAGGGTTTTTTTGATAAATCGGCTCGATTAAATCGCTTATCGATGCTCCTTTAATAATACCTTTTCTAATATCTCCATCGCTAAGTGTTCCTAAAAGTTTATTTTTGTCATCAGTTATTACAAGACATTTCTCGCCTTCTTTGCTTAGCTTTTTCATAGCTTGGCGTATAGTTGCTCTTGGATTTATAGTAATATTTTTCATAAATCATAAAATTCTTTTTTAATATTTTTTGGAATAGGCTCTTTTATAAGAAAATTGATAATTTTATCTGATGCTTTTCCATTACCGTATGGATTTACAACATGCTTTAATTTATTTTGGAATTTTTTAGAGTATACTTGCTCTATTGCATTAAGAATCGATCTTTTATTTAACTTGCAGTCTATAACACTTTCTGACCTCAGCCTTCCTTTTTGACGATCGCCGATATTAATTGTTGCGGTTTTAAAAGAAGGAACCTCAAGTAGGCCACTGGATGAATTCCCAACAACAGCATCAATAAATTGCAGAGTCGAAAGATATTTTAATTGTCCAAGAGATGTAAAGTAAATCGAGTTAGAATTTTTACTAACAAAATCAATGATATTTTGATTTATAATGCGACCATGAGTATCAGAATTAGATAATGTGAAAATAATATTTATGTTATTTAAACTTCCTAAAGCATCAAGTAATTCAGTAAAATTACTATTCGATAACTTATTATCAAAAGTGACAGAATGATAAGTTACCAGTAAGCTTTTTTTCCCAAATTTAAACTTTATTCTTTTTTCAAGCTCCGATTTGCCCAGTAGATTAATTTTTTTAATACCATCTACACCCATACCTCCAACATTAAAAACTCTTTTTGGATTTTCACCTAACTGAATAACTCTCTTCCTATAATCTTCAGCAGCCACAAAATGCCACCAAGCCATTTTAGTTATCGAATGTCTAATAGCTTCATCAAAAGCACCAACTGTTGTTTCGCCACCATGAATATGTAATATTGGAATATTAAAGAATAAAGCAGCAGCACTTGCAGCCAACAATTCATAGCGATCTCCCAAAACTATAACAATATCTGGATTTAAATCACTATAGGATTCAGCAAACCCAATCAATCCAATTCCTGTAGATTTACATATTGAACTTGAGGTGTCAGCTGAAAGGATCATTTCTATCTTTTTATCTATGTAAAAGCCATCAGAGCTTATTTTTTTATAAGTCAAACCAAACTCAGTCGATAAATGCATTCCTGTAACGATAGTTTGAAGTTGTAAATCAACACTATTCTTTATACCTTTCATCAGCCAATACAACAAACCGTATTCTGCCCTTGTACCTGTTACAACACAAATTTTCTTCATTTAATTATTTATTAATTTGGCTAATCATCAATTCCATCCAAGTTAACAGTGTGTCTCAGTTTCCATTCCCCATTAATTTTTTCCCATAAATGAGGAGATCTAAACTTATTACACAATTCATGAAAATAATCAGGGTCAATTTCTAAATAATCCATTATTTCATGAAAATATCGATCTGGGAACTCACCGTCAAACCTCCTAACCAAAGCTTGCCCCTCTTCCCTATTAATATGTTTATTTCTTATCTCTTGGGATGCATCATATGTCGCCCTTCCAATACCAAACTTAATATATGTAGTATAATAATGTAGATCATCAATTTTATCATCTATGCTGTTATATTTACTGTATGTGCCTTGTGTTCTAAACGGTCTTGCTTGAAATCCTGTATTTTCAACAGCATAATAATATGCTTCTTGCGGTATCCATTTTAAGTAATAACCAAGATAATGAATTTGAATATCTGTTTTTTCAAATTCCTCTGCTTTTTGAGGTAAAAAAGTCATCAAATCAACTAAATCGACATCATACTTTTCAAGTATTTCTTCAACTTTAAGACCTGCCAAATACATATCTTCAAAATTACTCATAGTATAGAATGATTTATCACGAAGTGATATAGAATTATCAGCAATTGGATTACCATACTCAGCCTCATTTTCACCATAAAAAACCAAATCAATTCCATGTTGTGCAGCTATTTTCGGCGCAATATTTTTTTGACCAAGAATAAATGTTTGAAATGGATGAAGGAGGTTTTCAATAGATAATTTTGTTAATAGCTTCATTACCCTACCATTCTGTTTGAAAGAAATATTATCAAATCCGCCAAGCTCAATCCAATTTTTATAATTTTCATATCCGTAATCTGTGTATAAAATAGGCTGCCATGTACATGTTAATGGGTGCATTCCATATTTGTGCTTTAGTATGTGAGATTGATAAACACTATCTTTACCCCCACTTCCAGGCACAAGGCAATCGTAGCTACCATCATTTTTTCTATGCTTATCTAAGAGTATTAAAAGTTCTTTTTCTCTGCTCTCCCAATTAATAGAATTTTTTTCCTCATTTTGTCTACAGGCATCACAAACTCCATGCTCATCAACTTGCATATATTGAGCCCCTTTTCTTTCCCTAGTATGTTGAAATTCAGGCACAGAGGAAGGACGGTGATTCGACATTACGCATTTTTTACAAAAAACAACTTTTTTAGGAAGGTTAAAAAAAGTTTTCATAATTATATTTTTTCCAGTTTATTTTTTATACTTTTATAAATTTTTAGTCCAACTTCACCGCTTTTTTCTGGATGAAATTGCGTTGCAAATATATTGTCCTTAATTAAAGAAGAACAGTAGAGATTTTCACCATAAGAAGTAGTCGATAGTATTATATTTTTATCTTCAGGAACCACATAATATGAATGAACAAAATACATATAATCTTTATCCATATTTTTTGATAGTGGAGTATTCTGCCAAGATAATTTTTCCTTTTTAATTTGATTCCAACCAACTTGCGGTACAGGGTACTTTTGATTATTCATTGATTTCAACTTAAACTTTTTTACTTTCCCAGGAATTATACCCAGTCCTTTTTGAAAACCAAATTCATCACTGCTTTCAAAGAGAAGTTGCATTCCTAAACAAATACCAAAAAATGGTCTTCCTGTGTTAAGAAAATCTTTAATAGCACTAATTAATCTTAAATCTTTTATTTGTGACATTGCTTCTCCAAAGGCTCCAACACCCGGTAAAATTGCAACTTTTGAATTCACTATGTCTTTGGGTTCAGAAGAGATATGAGAATTTATGCCCACTTTCTTGCAAGCAGCATGTACGCTATGAAGATTACTCATTTTATAATCAATGATAACAACGTCCAATTTTAACTAATTCCTCTTATGTGAAATTTTTTGGAGATTAATTGAGATTTAATTTTCTTTAAGTTTTCACTTCCAAACATTTTATATGAGCTTTTTAATTTTAAAAATTCTGTATTGCCCTCTTCATATTCATTTTTCATCCCTGAAAAATGATTTTTTATATAATTATAGTGCAACATTGATGATAGAGCAATTCCATCGGATCCAGCCTCGATTGACTCTTCAATATGGAAAATACTTGAAGCTCCTCCATGGGCGATTATAGGAATATTTACATTCTCAGAAATAGTTTTAATCAATGTTATGTCGAATCCTTTTCCTGTTCCTTCCTTATCTATTGAAGTTAAAAGTAATTCGCCTGCTCCTCTCTCTTCGATTTCTTTTGCCCATGATACAATTTCAACGCCCGTATGTTCCCTGCCATTATCTGTGTAAGCATAATACTTACCATCTTTTTCCTTTATGGCCTCTATGGCAATTACAATGGTGGAGGATCCAAAAGATTGACTAGCCTGATTTATAAATTTTGGGTTTAATATTGCAGCCGTATTGATTGAAACTTTGTCAGCACCTGCTCTCAAACAAGAATTTATATCCTGAACGCTCCTGATTCCTCCACCAACAGTTAGTGGAATAAATATATTTTCAGCAGTTCGGTTGATAATTTCTTTTAAACTATTCCTTTGATACAAACTTGCTACTGTATCTTGAAATATTAATTCATCGGCTCCCTCTTTATAGTAAAATTTTGCGAAATCTTCAGGCTTTCCTAAAACTCTAAGGCCTTCTAGATGTATTCCTTTTACCAAATTAGGACCTTTGATATCAAGGCGTGGTATAATTCTAATATTTTTCAAAAATTAAATCTTGATAAAATCATCTATTTGAAAATCATATCTAGAAACTTTACCAATTACATCATTCCACTTCATTGGCGATAAACCTTGTCCAGGGCGCTTGGTTGTGATGTTTTTATCAGAAAAAACTTCACCTTTTTTTATTTCCATTTTAGCAATAATAGATTTTCTAGCAATTGAAATATTCTTTTGTTCACTCAAACTAGGTTTTTTTACTCCATTTCCAAGTGATTTTTCAATATTTCTAATCTTTTTTACCATTATTTTTAATTCAGCAGGTTCAAGACTCGCTGCATGATCAGGCCCTGGTAATTTATTATCTAAAGTAAAATGTTTTTCAATGATAGAAGCTCCAAGAGCAACTGCAGCAATTGAAACTTCAAACCCTTTTGTGTGATCAGAATAACCAACATTTACTTCAAATCTATCTCTAATAGTTAACATTGCTAAAAGATTAACATCATTAAATGGTGTTGGATACTCCGTATTACAGTGCAAAATAGATAATGATGATTTGTCTACTCCATTCTGAATTAGAATACCAACTGCATCTTCTATATCATTTAAAGAAGACATCCCTGTGGAAAGAATGATAGGCTTATTAAATGTAGCAATATGTTTAAGATATGGATAATTATTAATTTCGCCAGAAGGTATTTTAAAATAATCTAGATCAAATTGGGATAAAAAATTGATACTATCTATATCAAAAGGTGTTGATAAAAATTTTATTTTTTTAATATTACAATACCTAATTAACTCTAGATGATCTTCACGAGAAAGCTGTAAGTTTTTTAGCATCTCATGATGACTTTCATTATTATCAGTTTGGATTTTTTGGTATTCCGCTTTTTCTGCATTGACAGAAACTAAAGCATCAGCATTAAATGTTTGAAACTTCACATAATCTGCTTTCGCCTCTACAGCCACATCAATTAAGTTTTTGCCTAAATTAATATCCCCATTGTGGTTAACTCCTGCTTCCGCAATAATTATAGTATTATCCAATCATTTCACCTGTCAGGATTATACTCAAATTTATGATTTTGTAATTTTATAAATGGAGCAGGTTTACCACGAAAGTATGTAGCTCTGATTCTTAGATCAATTTCATATTTTGACATTTCAATATCAATTGTAGCTAATTTTTCTAAATCGGATCTTTTATATGGTTTTCTAGACCATTTTTCTTTTGTCATAGGCAAAGAATCATTTTTTGCAATATATTTAACTAAATCATTGAAAATTTCATACAGATATTTGTAAGTGGTTTCACTTAAGCTGTCAACTGTTTCATCTTCACGCATTAGAAACCTTTCCACTTTAATTATTCTTCCCGCATCAACATTTGGGCTCATTAAGTGGGCGGTGGCACCATATTCTTTTTTCAAATCATAAATTGCAAAATTAAAGCATCCAGTCCCTGGGTATTCTGGCGGTCCAGGATGAAAATTAATGTTCCACTTTTTTGTATTTTTTAAGATTTTCTCTGGAATAATCCAACTTGAAATATAAGAGAACACAACATCGTATTCATTATTATATAGCTCAATAGGAATTTTATTTAAAACTTCACAATCATAAATTTTAATTGAATTTGATAATGTTTTCAGAGATTTTATCGCATCTTTAACATGTGGTTTACTTAGTTTAGTTATAAGACAAATTTTCATAGATTTTCTTTCAAGCTATCTATTATATAATTTAAATCATCATCTTCAATACCTGTACTTGAAGGCAAACATAAACTAGATTCTACTAGTTTTTCACATTTCTCAATTTTGAATCTTTGAAAATGAGAGTATGGTTTTTGTAAATGGATTGGAGCCCAAACGGGCCTAGTTTGGATTGATTTATCTTGTAAAAATTTCATTACTTGTTCTCTATCAATTCCATAACTTTCTTTGTTAATTCTTAACGTAGTCATCCAATGATTGTTATCTGCATAATTTGGCACGTTAGAAATTTTTAATCCATCCACCTTATCTAAATTTGCTTTGTATGTTTTGAAAACTTCTTTTTTCCTTTGAAGAAAAAGAGATAATTTTTCAAGTTGAGCAACACCCAAAGCAGCTTGAATATTAGTTAACCTAAAATTATATCCTATCTCGTTATGTATGTACCTTATTGGATCATCCTTTGCTTGTGTAGTTAGATAACGAGCCTTATTAGCAAAAAATTGATTATCTGTAATAATCATACCACCACCACCGGATGTAATTATTTTATTTCCATTGAATGAAATACATCCAATATCACCAAATGTCCCAGAGTGCTTTTTATAAAAACAATCTTCATTATAAATCGTTCCAAGGCTTTCGCTAGCATCTTCGACTACAAAAATATTTCTCTTTTTACACAAAGGAATTAAATCTAATAAGTTAACTGCGTTACCCCACATATGAACTGGAATAATAGCTGCAATACGATTCTTAGTCTTTTTATTATATGTAAAACCATTTTTGAAAAACGTTTCATTCTCTAGAAAGTCTATTGTTTTGTTTATATCAATATTATAGTATTCATCAGAATCCATAAAAACAGGTTTTGCATTATTATATGATATTGCATTGACTGGAGCAATAAAAGTTAATGAAGGAACAATAACCTCATCTCCAGGTCCTACTCCAACCAACCTAAGACCTATTTGAAGTGCAGAAGTTCCATTTACACACGCTATTGCAAATTTACTTCTAGTATAATTAGCTATATTTTCTTCAAACTGATCTACATATTTACCTGCAGAAGACACCCACTCTGTATCTAAACATTCCTTTATGTACTCCCATTCATTTCCTTCTATATTAGGTACACTAAGAGGAATCATTTGGCGGATTTCTCCTTGCCAGAAAATATATTTTTATAATACCAATCAAAAGTTATTCTAAGACCATAATTGAGTTGAAATTTTTTACTATAGTTAGTATCTTTTTTTAATTTTGAAATGCTAGGACATCTACGAACTGGAGACCCAGCTGTTGGAGGCAAGGGATTGATTAGTAAATCTTTGTTTAATATTTTCATTATTTTTTTTGATAGAGCACCCATGGTAATCTCTTCGTCATCATTCCCTATATTATATACCTCCCCGATAGCCGCTTCAGAATTTGATAATTTTATTAAGGCATCAACAGCATCGTTTACAAAACAAAAAGTTCTTTTATGATCCACTGAAAAAACATCTAGATTCCCAGAATTGTTCTTAATTACTTTTTTCATCAACTCAGGAATAACATGTGACATGCCCATTCTTGGACCATAAATATTATGTGGCCGAACAACAGTCACAGGCAATTTTGAATGAAAACACATAGCTTCCCCGTAAATTTTGGATAACATATAACTTGTTCGGTTCTCTTTAAGATCCCCAACAGTTAAAGGCGTTTCTTCTAATGTCGGAAACTCCAAACCATAATTCTTCAAAGTTCCTGCATAAACTTCACTTGTAGATGTAAAAACCAGGCGAGATAAAGACTTTTGTTGTTTAGCAATTTCAATGATTTTTTGTAATAAAAGGATGTTTTTATTTAGAACATCAAATGGAGATTCTAGCACATGACTTACCCCTACTACCGCAGCTAAATGATAAATAATGAAATAGTCGGCTTCAATATTTTTATTTTTACATAAGAGTAAATCTTCATCAATGAAGCTTACACTTTTAGATAGCTTATTGAGATCAGAATCTTTGACAGCTCTAGAGAAATCGTCAAGGATTGTAACCTTATAACCATCTTCAGATAGCCTGTTAGCCAAATGGTAACCAATAAACCCTGCACCTCCTGTAATCAAAATTTTTTTCATTCTATTTCAATTTTCTATTTTTAGCAGATAAAATTTACAGAACTTCTACTCTTCTTGACAGCTTATAAATAAGGTCAAAACCATCCCATGTTAAGGAAAATTCTAACGTTCTTCCAATAGGTACAATTCTATCAATTCCTTTAAGCCTTGAATTGGCAATGAATTTTCTCAATTCTGTCTTTGAAAAACCATAATAGGAAAGCGTCTGATATTTTTCATTTATTATTTCATTTATTTCAAAAATTGAATCGGCATCGTATTCATAAAAATAGCCACCTGAGGATCTAAACTTATCAATACCTTTCCCTAGCTTATCTAACTTTACCCTCCAAACAAGATTATCTTTATGCGTATTAAGTGATATTACATTATCATGTATTGCTAGATTGCAAATACTGCAAAGTTTATCGATGGCTGAAATAGCTTGAAGATCATATTGTTTTTTAACAATTGCATGAACTGCTTCCCAAAAAATTATTTTAGATTTTGTGATTTTGCTCTTACTTCCAAGCCATATAATGATGTGTGGAGCGGTGCATGCATTTTGATCAAATAGATAAGTATCATTATAAAAACCTTTAGCAAGATTATCTGGAGAAAAATTCTTTGTAAACTTATCTGCATTAATTACGCATAAAGATATTCTATCAGAAAACGTAACATCATAACTTTTAGGAGATAGGGGGTTTTTTCTTATCTTGTTTATCGTACTGTCTCCTCCCCAAATTACTCTAACGTTACAATCTTTAGACAAAATTTTAGTTATTTGGTTTTCTTTAGGATACTTTATAAAAACAACACTTTGTGAAACTCTAGAAAACGCACCCAACTTTCCAACTCTATCCATTGCCTTCAAAATTATATCCATTTGTGTGTAGTCTTTTGATGGTAGCCTAACGATATTTTTATTACCTGCTAAAAGACCTGCAACTAATGAATATGCAAAATTTACAGGAACATTTGAAGGTGGGACATGAAAAACAAGACCTCTCCCCATTCGAATTTGATTATCTACTATATAATCTTTACTTAATTTATTTAAGTTTCCGGTACGACAAAAAAATGCAAAAGTAGCTACATCGGGAAATTCTCTTATTCTTAAATCTCTATTAATTTCTTTTGATAACTCATTTAAGTAAACAATAACCTCCTTAGAAAATATCGGAAATGGTTTTGCATCTAAGAATTTTTTATAGTTTTCAGAAAAAACATATGCTTTATTTTGTAGAATATTAAAATTATGGCTCATATGTATCACTGCATCCTCTGATCTCAGCTTTTTTAATTCTTCCAGTTATTTTAAAGTACTTACCTTTCCTCCCACATTGACAATCATCAATCCCAATTAAAATTCCCAAATCCTCAGTTAACAGTGAATGGCCTGGATAACTTTTTGGCAAAACTGATAAGGTTTGAATAATTCCTTCCTCACCGATTTTTGCTTCTTTAAAATCAATTGATCTTCTAATAATTATATCTGAAAAAACAGATGCATGTAAAAAAGAAAATTCACATTCCATATAAATTGATCCTGTCTGCTCAACCATCCCATAATAATCATAAGCCCTTCTAATTCCACAATAATCTTTAAGCATTTCTTTAAATTTTAATGCACTTATTGCCTCGTTTTCAAGTTTCTTCCAGCCTCCTCCATGAATTAATAAAGCGTTAGCAAATTTAATATTCAATTTTTTATCTAAAATTGGCTTGATAAAATGTTTATAGATCATAAAGGTGAAACCAAAAATAAAAATTTTTTTATTTTTGTGCTCATTAATAAAATCTTTGACCCTTTCTATATCTAGTTCCATTTTTTCATTCAAAGCATATATCTTTTTTGTGCCAAAAATTGAAAAACCTAAAATCCCGGCACCTCTGGCAGAAAACATTTCTCTATTTTTTAATACAGAAGGCGAATCAATAATTATCATAGGTGTACGCTTAGTACCTAAAAAAGAAGAAATAATTTTTACCAATGCCTTTGATTGGTTATGAGCTGTTTTCTTATCTAAATATATTTTTGAAACACTTTGCCCAGTGGTGCCTGATGAGGTTAATGTTTTAAAAATTTGATCATTTGAGATACTTAAAATATTGTGTTCTTTAAATATTCTTACTGGCAAGAAAGGAGTATCTACATATCGCCTTGACTTAAAGACTTCAGTGTTAAACACATCCAAAATCTTTTTATACTTGCTACTTTTTTTATAATGATAACGAGTTAAGTCAGAAAAAACTTTATCGAAATGAATAGATTTATTTTCCTTATTAAGGGAGTAGGGTTCTATTTCAAATAAGTCTTTCATAATTTTTCTAATTTAAAAAGGAGTAAAGTGTTTTACCTGATTTACTTTTTGGGATTTCTTTGATATACTTCACTAAGAATGCACTTTTATTGACACCTATGTTTTCAGCTAAAAAGTCTTTTACATCTTGTAATACAGTTGAATCAGTTAAATAAATCACCATCTTATCGTCCGTTCCTGTACATGCACAGGAACCAAAATGCTCAGCTACAATTTTTTCTGTAAAATCAAGATTAATTCTTTTGCTGAAAAGTTTTATAAATCTTTTCTTTCGGCCTACAACATAATAAAAACCATCCTCATCTCTTATAGCAACATCTCCAGTGTCTAAGACTCCTTTATTCATGTCATCAATACTCAAATGTTTTCTTTTTTCTGCATAACCCATCGAAACATTTGGGCCACTATAGTATAAATCTCCTTTGATGTTAGGATCGCATATTTGTTTTTTATTCTTATCTAACAACCAAAATTTACCTCCTGGAATTGCTTTCCCTATACTTCCAAGTTTATCTACAGAAAAATTTGGATGTAAATAGCTCATTCTAGGGGCTGCCTCTGTTTGACCATACATTACAAAAAACTGAATTTTTGATTTTAGAAAATGATTGCTGAATTCCTTAATAAGAGAATTATCTAATTTACCTCCAGCCTGAGTGACAATTTCTAAATCAGGTAATTTCATTTTAAAAAAACGTATTTTTTTTAACATTTCAAATGTGAAAGGGACTCCTGAAAAAGATGTCGCCTTCTGAAGTTTCATAAATGACCAAAACCCTTTTTGAGCAATTGAATCATCTGTTAATAGTATCGTACAGCCTTTTATTATGTGACTATTTATAATAGATAAACCAAAAGAATAACTCATTGGAAGAGCTGTAATAGGTCTTTGATAAGAATCTATAGATAAATATTTAGCTATTGATTCAGCATTAGAAATTATATTTTCATAACTTAGTCTTACAAATTTAGGGTTGCCTGTACTTCCAGAAGTTGTTAGGAGTAAAGATAATTTATTGTTTAAAAGATAGTTCTCTTTATTTTTAAACCTTATTAAACAATAGTGATCTAGATCCAAAATTTGATCATAATTACTAAAATAACTGCTTAGTTTGGTAGGTATCCATATATATTCTGGTCTGTAATCCTTAATTAATCTTTCTAAGCTGGTCAATTGAATATCTGCACTAAGCATGACTGGAACAATTTTATTGTGCAAAAATGAAATATATCCAATTAAAGACCCAACCGTATTATTTGATAAACAAAACACCAAAGATCTAGGTTCTATTTTTTCTCCAACAAATTGGGCAAAATTAAAAACTTCACCATAATTATACTTCTTTCCAGAAGATGATATGATTATTGGATCTTTAGAAAATTTTTTAAATAAACTAGCTTTAAACAACTAAAAAATTATTTTGTTTGTTTAGACAGGAAAAAGCTCTTCTATCTAATTAAATCTTTTTCCATGATAAGATCATCGGTTTCAATATTATGTTTTAATTTTGCGCCAATGACTTTCATGAGTTCATTTGGGGGAATTCCAGTGCCAGGCCTTTTAAAATTTAAATGATCTTCGGATAGAATAGTTCCTGACTTAAGATTTATAGCAGCAACTATACTTCTCCTCATTATTTTGCGTTGACTTTTTTCGTTGTTTGAAATAACTCTAGTTTTCCCTCCTAAAGCTATAAATACATTTTGGCAGTGCTGAATTAATTTTTCCATTTCATCTGGTTCCGATGCCATATGGTTATCCATACCTATTTTCTTCTTATCTAAGGTAAAATGTTTTTCAATTACATTCGCGCCCAAAGCAACAGCAGCCGTTGAGGTTTCTGATCCTATTGTATGATCGGAAAAACCAATTGGAATGTCAGGAAACCTTTCTTTTAGGCCTACAATATTTTTCAACCTTATTTGCGATATTTCAGTTGGATAAATGGATACACAATGTAATAGAATTATTTTTTTATTCCCTTCCTCCTTAATGGCTTTTACAGCATCTTCTATTTCACTAGTTTCACCCATACCTGTTGATAAAATAATTGGTAACCCAGTAGAGGCTATGTATTTTAAATAAGGATGATTATTTAAGTCCATTGATGCAACTTTTATAAATGGGACATTTTTTTGACTAACTAAAAAATCAACTTCGCTTAAAGAATAGGGAGTGGAGGAAAAATCTATTTTATTTTTGAGACAGTAATTAGAAATTTCTTTAAGGTTTGAATTTGAAAAAGAAAACTTTTTTACAAACCTCTTTGCTATAGGATTGTCTCTATAATACTGTTTAGAATACAATGTTTCAGTTGTCCAAGATTGAAATTTTACACAATCACAACCAATTTTTTTTGCTTTTAATATCATCTTCTTAGCTATATCAATATCGCCAAAATGACTAGTATTCACCTCAGCAATAATATATGGTCTATAAGAGTCACCAATAAATTTTGAATTTCTTAATTTTATTTCTGCCATTTAAACGTATTGCATTCCATATTATTGATCTATAGGATCAACAATCATTTCATTTAAAAATAACTTCCTATCCATAAAAGGATACTGGTCTTCAATTGGCCTATACACAAATCTACCTTTTTTGTTTCGTGCGTGAGATGTAGTAATATAATCTTGATCCTCTTTACCATAAATTTCGCAAAGCACAGGTCCTGAGGTTTCTAATACAGATGAAACGTTAGAAGTTAATTCTACATTAGAAATAATTTTTCTATATTTAAAACCAAAACATTTTGCGACCTCACTAAAATCAGGACAGCTTACACCATCAGATGGATCCACTCCTATAGATCTTGACCTAAAAAGATCCTTTTGCCTCTTACGTATAACTGCATAAACATTATTATTAATCACAAAAATCTTAGCTGGTATATCATAATAAATTATAGTCTGAAGTTCCTGAAGGTTCATCATTATCGATCCATCTCCAACAACTGAAACAACAACCTGGTCATAAGCAAAATGTGACCCAACTATCCCCGGAAGCGCAAAACCCATTGAGCCTTGAGATGAAGGGTGAATACACCTTTGGGTTCTCCTAAATCTAATATTGGTAGGCATAATTAATTCAATTAGACCAGAATCAGTAATAAATGCACAGTTATCAGGAAGCACTTCTGAAAAAGTTTCTGATAATTCATAAAGATCAACCTTGTTGTCTTCTTTTCCATTATCTATTAAGCTAGGAAGATTTTTTTTCCACTTATTAGTAGTTTTCACCCATTCCGAATCAACAACATAATTTTTAATTTTCAATAATTTTTTTAAAACCTCTTTAACATCTCCAAATATAAGTTTATCTATTTTAATTATTTCTTTTTTATGTTCTATTTCATCTATGTCAATTACGATAATTTTTGCAGAACGAGCAAATTTAGTACAATCTGAGTCAGTCGTCATGGGAGAAAGCCTGTTCCCTAAAACAATGACTAAATCTGAATTCTGGATAGTGAAATTTCCTGATCTAGTGCATCCCATTATACCAACGGAACCAATTGACAAATTATTTGATAAGCCATAAGCATCTGGAGAAGAGTTTGAATAAACTACCGGCATCGAAAATTTTTCAACAAATAATTCTAATTCCTTTATTGCGTTTGCAGATCTAACCCCACTTCCTATGAGAAAACACGGTCTCTCTGATTTTTTTAAAGAGTCGACTATATATTTTAAGTCTTTCTCATTTGGCAAATATTGTTTGGTCAAAACCATGTTTGAAACTTTATGGTTTTTTGGGTCAATCCTTTTATTTTGAACGTCTAAAGGAATATCTAACCAGACAGGACCTTTTCTACCTTCGAGAGCCAGATGCAAAGCCTTATTTAGCTTTTGCACTACTGAATTTGGATCTGATACCATTGAAGCATATTTCGTAATAGGCTTAACAATTGAAATTATATCTGCCTCTTGCTGACCATAGGTCCTAATAGGAATTCCAGAATATCTAGTAGTTTCATTTAACTTATTTTGGCCTGAAATAAAAATGCAAGGGATTCCATCTTGCCATGCATTTAGCACACCTGTTAATGCATTAGTACTTGCACAACCTGTAGAGATTAAGCAAGCTCCTAAATTCTCAGTGCAATCACTATATGCAACTGCAGCAAATGCTGCAGCTTGCTCATGGTGCATACAAACGCTTTTGATTTTTTGGTGAGCTGCAACAGCATCACATAAAAATAAAGCTCCTCTACCAGTAACCATGAAAATATGTTTAGCGTGATGCTCATATATTTCTTGAATTATATAATCAGCGACTCTTATCAAAATAAATCACTAAATCGTTTTTTTTGAAGGACTGAAACTATTCAAAACTTCAGGTAAGGAAACAATAAACTCTCCACTACACGCCAGCTCATTATTTACATAGCTTTTTGCAAAGCCTTTGGCAATACCGCGTTTAAATGAATCAAGCTCAGCTTCAATATTCAAAGTCTCACCTGGTACAATTTTTCTTTTAAATCTTACTTTATCAATATTCAAAAAATTGGTTTTCATTCCTCTATATTCTTTTTTTGATAGAAAAGTCATTATAAAGGTTTGAACAAGACACTCAACTTGGATGAATCCAGGCACATTAGGCTCATCTTCAAAATGAGCAGGGAAAAACCATTCATTATAGGAAAAACACTTGATACCTTTGGCTTTTTTCTCTGGAATAACATCCGTTATTTTATCAACAAATAGAAGTGGATATCTGTTTTGTTGGCACTTTTTAATACCTACTAAATCAAAATTGAGAGTTTGATCTTTTTGTGTCATTTTCTCAAAATGTAATCTTATACTTGTTTAATAATTTTTTACCTATTTCATAGCTAGAAAAGTCTATAATATCATCTGTTTCCATTTCGATTTCGAAGGCATCTTCTAATGCAGCTATCATACCCATATGACCAACGGAATCCCACTCTGGTATAGATTCGTACACTAAAGATTCATTTAATTTTTCATCGCTAATTCCAAAGCTTGTAGTGAAAGCTTCGTTATACTTTTCAATATTTGTCATAGAAACTCCTTAAATATTTTTAATTTTTATTTATTAAATCACTAAAAATCAGAATGAATGTATAAATTTTATTACTCAAAGGAATGTAAACCTTAATAAATCTTTACAGCAAAATTGCTTCTAAATATATTTGAAAACGGTATTATAACTTAATTATTTTTGAATGTTTATAATAGAGAAAATACAGGAGCCTAAAACTAGTTCTGCTTCATATAATTTTTTATAATGCTTGGGATTAAAATAGTCTGGTCCGACGTACAGATAATGTCATCTCCAGAACGACATTGAACATTTCCATTTACAACTCCTCTTTTAAATGATACTATTTCTGCCTCTATAAAAATATTCATCCCAGGAAGTGCTTCTTTTTTAAATACTGCATTCTTTACTTTGCTTAAAAGCACTCCTGGACCTTTCTCAATAGAATAATCTTTCATTGAAGTAATAGTCAATACTAAGGCTTGAGACATTGCTTCAATCAACAACGCGCCTGGCATTACAGGGTAGTCTGGATAATGGCATTTGAAAAACCAATCATCCTTGTCTAATTTCAATGAGACTTTACATTTAGTACCTGGCTCTAGATTGTGAATTTTTTGAAGAAATAAAATTGGCGGTTCATGTTTTAAATATTTGGAAATTTTATCATCAGCTAAAATCCCTTGTCTTGTACTAGATGGATCACTATCCAAAAATTCTTCAATTATATCCTTAATAATATTTTTAGTACTTTTTACACTTTTTATTAGTCCCGATATCTCACCTGCGTGCATTGCTCCAGAATCAGCGTCTAATTCAACAGCAAGTTTTAATTTGCCTCTTACAAATTGTCTAAGTTCAACTTCATCATCTATATCTCTTTCTTTTGAAAGATATTCGAGCGAAAATTTATTTTTAATTACTCTAGTCGGACGTTTTATTCTTGTAGAGATAACAAGCGAATCAGTATCTCTTGCACCCACAATTTTACTTTTATAATCATCAATAATTTTACACTCCTTGCTGGCTAAAAAACGTGTCCCCATCTGAATGCCTTCGGCTCCAAGCGCAAAAGCCGCTCGCATTCCTCGACCATCGGCTATCCCACCAGCTGCGATCACAGGAATTTTTACTGCGTCTACTACCTGAGGTAGTAAAGAGAAAAGAGAAAGCCTTCCAATACTACCACCTGATTCTTGGCCTTCACAAATAACTGCTTTAGCTCCTGCTCTTTCAGCAATCTTAGCTTCTATTACACTACCTACCAACGGAATAATTAAAACATCTTTACCGTATTTTGCAATCAATTTAAGATATGTATTTGCACCTCCCATTGTGAAAACTTTAATTTTTTCTTTAATGGCAATTTTTACAATATCCGAAGCATTATTATCTGCTAAAGCTACATTAAGGCCAATAGAACTAGAAGATCTCTCTTTAGAGTCTTTAATTTGATCTAAAGCCCAAGCCTTTTCTCTACCAGCACACCCAACAATACCAAATCCTCCAGAGCTACTAACAGAGCAAGCTAACTTGCTATCAGAAGCCCAAGCCATGCCACCTTGAATTATGGGATATTTTATATTTAACAATCTGGAAATTCTATTATTTGTAAACATGAAACTTTAAATATGCTTAATTCCTCGGCCTACAGAAAAATAAACTAGACTAAGAGATCCAATTTCGTCTCTTTGTTTTTGACTAAGCACGTTATTTGAATCAAAGATTAGTGCATTTGAGTTATTTAGCCAATTTGAAAAAGATATTTCTTTGTATTCTGCATGCCGTACCGCAAAAACAATCGCATGAAAATTTTTTGCTGAGGGAAGTTCTGATTCAATTTTAATATTCAAATCTTCCCAATAACTAACCATGGGGTCATGGACTGAAATTTTCGCTCCTTCAGAATTAGCCTTTTCAAAAAATAATTGACTAGGAGAAAAACGAGTATCGCTAACGTCTTTTCTGTATGAGACACCCATTAATAAAATATTTTTATCCCTTAAATTTCCTCCTAAAAATTCTTTAACCTTTTCAACAGAAAATATTGGCATTTCGCTGTTTACTTTGACAGCAAGCGATGAAAAAGGAAAATCATGGCCACCTAGTTTTAAAAAAGTATTTGATGCAATCTTAGCAAACAAAGGATCCTTGGTTAAGCAGTACCCACCAACTCCAAATCCTGGCTCCATAATATTCAAATGAGTAGGCCTGACTCTTACAGCATTAATTACTTCATAAAGGTCAACTTGCAACTCTTCTGCAAACCTTCCCCATTCCTCCATAAAGGCTATATTAACAGCTCTATAACTATTTTCAAGCAGTTTACCTATCTCTGAGGCAGTTATTGTTTTTAATCTTGTCAAGGGATATTTACTTACATTTATAATTTGAGAAAGGAAATTTTCGCAAAGGTCAGCGGATTTGACATCAATACCTGCATATACTCTCCAAAAATTAATAATTGAGTTAAGATAATTCTTCCCAGGCATTACCCTTTCATAGGAATGAGCTAAAAAAAACTTTGAAATATCTATATTCCTCTTTGATAGATATTTACAAAAAATTGGGTATATAATTTTTTCACACATTCCTGGCGGTATAGTTGATTCAACTATAACCAACGTGTTCTCAGATATCTTCCTTGCAATATCTTTTATGCCTGAGGTAAAAGGCTCTATCGCGATATTTTTTTGACCAGCTTCTTTTATAAGATCACAATTTATACTTATTAATATTACATCTGCTTTTGAGTAATAATTTGTATCACTGGTAGCAAAAAAATTTCCGCGCTTAACCGATTTTTTTAGTTCATCCCGCATCAATGAATCATTTGTTTGAAAGGGAAAAATTCCCTTATTAATCATATCGATTCTTTGTTTACCAAATATATTATCTTGATCAATACCAACCACATTAAATACAGGTTCATCATCATTATTTAACTTACTTGATACTGCCGTAGCCATTGCGGATCCGACAAATCCTAAACCCTGAACGCAAACATTTATTAATTTCAAAATTTATTTTACCTTTTTTAAAAATCCATTAGGAGCTACTGATATTTGTAGTTTATAATCTATGTTTTTATCAATAACAAAGTCCTCATTCTGTTTTAAAAATTCATCCAATGCAGTTTTAGGGTTATTATCAGGCCCCCAAGGTCTATTTTTAGATAAATATGCTGGCATATCATTAACAATTGTATCAAAGACAACACAATAGCTGTTCTTTGAAACTAAAGGAGCATAAAATTTTAATTCTTCAAGTACATGTTCGTGAGTATGATTTGAATCTAATACTACTAAAATATTTTTATAATTCATTGAAAACTTTTTAACCCTTGATACGATATTTTTATCAATACTAGAACCCTCAATCATCGCAATCCAGTTAAACATTGCATGATTTTCAATTTCCTTTTTATTATGATTCCGAATATCGATATCAATGCCAAGAACTTTCCTGTTTGAATGTTGAAAGTTTTTTTTATTTTTACCAAACTCATTCAAATCAAGCAAAGCAAGCATTGAAGCATAAAAAATAAGTGAACCTCCATGAGCTATCCCAGTCTCAATAATAAGGTCTGGCTTTACTTCCCATATAATTTCTTGCATGGCCCAAGTATCATTTGGAAATTGGATAGCAGGTCTACCCATCCAAGAAAAATTATAGGACCATTTATGCTTGGCTGATTCTAATATCCATTTCTTTGATAATTTCTTAATATATCGATCACTTGAAAGAGACTTTATATTATTCTTTATTTCTTCATTAAACTGGGCTTTTAAGTTCATCTTGTAATAATAAAAACTCTATGATTTTTTAATTATAATCATTGTAGTCTATGCTAATTTTATAACAATACTTATCATATCCACTTAACTCGTTTTTCCTTCCTAATTCCCATTTAATATCATCTGCCATACCATACTTTATTAATGGATATTTGTCCCAACCTTTAAAGCCTAAATTCTTGTGCATCATGATAGAAGTAACATTATCTGTAAGTATTAGGCCATAGATTTTTTTTATTTTAATAGTAGAAAATATCCAATCAATAAGCCTCTTTTCAGCTATTGTCGACATTCTAGGATATTTTGATCTTTTCCCTAACATCATATTATCAAGCATTATGTCTTCTTCAGTTAAATTTTTAAATCCAACATGTCCTATTAATTCAGCATCAGAGTAAATTAAAAAAAGCATTTGACCTGGCGTCTTTAGAATGACATTTTCAATCCAGTTTTTTGTTCTTTCAAAGGTTGCATTGAATTGAGTCAAAAATTTTGTCGTATTTTTTTTTCTCCACTCAGTAATTGCATTGATAATTTCTGGGTTCAGTGAACCTTTTGTAACTGGCTTAAGAAACCCTATATTTTTTTTATTTTCATTGACTAACTCAAGATTCAAAACATTTTCATCATTGATAATTTTATCGATTAATTTTTGTGAGATTTCCAAATTCAAAATAGTTACTTTTTCTTAAGAAATGACAAGATAATTTCAATTACTCTATCCATTTCTTGCTCTGTAATATCATAATAGCTAGGTAAATTAATTGCCCGTCTTGAAATATCTTTAGATATTAGATTTTTTCTATTTTTATTGAACATAGGTAAATCAGTTAAAGGCCAAAAAAATACTCTAGCATCGATATTTTCATCATTAAATGCCTTTAGAAATATCTCTCTATCTATTTTTAATTCTTTATTTATAACTACAGTTGGCATCCATGCTCCATTAATAGTTCCTTTAGGCTCAGGATTCATGGTAAACTGTTCATAAACTTCAATTTTTTGTTTATAATAGGCTAATATTTTACGTTTTTTCTTAATTATTTCATGAACTCTATCCATTTGTGCACAACCTAAAGCGGCTTGTATATTTGTAATCTTATATTTGAATCCAATTTGCTCTGGCCAAAATTGTTTAATTTCGTTTTTTTCTCTTCCATGATTACTTAACGTTAATACATTATTGTAAAGATTTTCATCATTTGTAACAAACATACCCCCTTCACCAGTGGTAATTGTTTTTGTGCCATGAAAAGAAAATGTTCCAAATTTTCCCATAGAACCTGTTTTTTCCCCATGATAAACAGAACCTAATGCTTCGGCAGAATCTTCGATAATTGGTACACGGTATTTTTTCGATATAGCAAGCAAGGATTCCATTTCACATAAATTTCCATATATGTGGACAGCTATTATTGCTTTGGTTTTTGATGTTATAGAATCTTCTACTTTAATAGGATCTAGGCACCAAGAGTCAGATAAAATATCAACAAAAACCGGCTTAGCTCCTAAATGAATAATAGGTGATACTGTAGCAACCCAATTTATATCAGCTAAAATTACTTCATCACCTGGTCCTACACCAAGAGCATGCAAACCCATATGCAAGGCTCCTGTACAACTTGAAGTAGCGATTGCATATTTTGCATTATTATAATTTTTGAACTTATCTTCAAACTTTTCTATATATTCATAACATTTAGAGCCCCATCCATTTTTTGCAGCATCTTTGATGAATTTAACTTCTAAGTCAGTGATTGTAGGCTTGCTATAATGTATGCGATTTTTCATAATATACTTATTTTTGGAACAGCTGTTATAAATTTGCATCCCCATTCTCTAACATAAGATAACTGCATTATTATTTCATCGGAAATATTCCATGGAAGTATTACAATATAATCAGGTTTGTGTTTTTTAATAAAATCTGGATGATATACTGGGATTTGACTCCCAGGTAAAAACTTGCCCTGTTTTGAGGGTGCAGCATCACAAACAAAAGAAATTAAATCCGATTTTATTCCAGCATAATTGATGAACGTATTTCCTTTTGCTGCTGCGCCGTAACCAACAACCAAGCTATTTTTAGATTTTAATTCCAATAAAAAAGATAAAAAATTGTTTTTAATGACTTCAACTTTAAATTGAAAATTTTTATATACTTCTGGTTCTAAAAGCCCTGCTTCTCTTTCTTTTTTTAGCTGCTCAATAACTCTTTTTGAAGTCTTTATTTTAGCATTCTTTTTACATCCCAAGACTCTTAAGCTACCACCATGAGTTGGTAATTCTATCGCATCATATATTCTAAGATTAGAATTTTCAAATATTAATTTAACAGCGTGAAGGGATAAATAAGAAAAGTGCTCATGATAAACTGTATCAAACTCATTGTTCTTTATTAGCTCTAATAAATAAGCAAATTCAATTGATATGGTCCCGTTTGATTTTAAAGCATGCCCAAGGCCTCTAGTAAAATCATTTATATCAGGTACATGTGCGAATACATTATTTCCTATTATCAAATCAGCTTTTTTACCTTCAGATACTAACCGCCGCCCAACACTTTCCCCAAAAAATTCTTGAATAACCTCTATTCCTAATTTTTTTGAAGCTTCTGCTGTGCTTTTTGTGGGCTCAATGCCAAGACATGGGATATCTAATTTTTTAAAATAATTTAACAAATAACCATCGTTTGATGCGACTTCGATTACAAAGCTACTCTTATTTAAAACAAGTTGTTTAGAAATTCCCTCTACAAATTTCTGACAATGTTTTAACCAGCTGCTTGATGTTGAAGAAAAATAGGCATAGTCTGGATTAAATAACATATCTGCATCAACATAGTCAACAGTTTGTACCAACCAACAACTTTTACATACCATAATTTTTAAAGGATAATTTACTTCAGGTTTTTTCAGATCTAGATTTGATCTGAAAGCATTTGTTGGCGGAGCATAACCTAAATCTAAAAATGTAGTTTTAAGCTCTTTTTTGCAAAAACGACAATTCATAATTCTACTCCACTACTTTGTAAATCAAATTCTGGTAGGTCCTTATCTCTTGGAGATACATTTTGAGCTTGTAAAGGCCATTTAATATTGAGTGATGGGCTGTCAAAATAAAATCCTCCTTCGTGTGATGATGAGTGATATTCTGTATGAAGATATTGAATTCGACAGTTACTCATCAAAGTCTGAAACCCATGTGCAAAACCTTTTGGAATATAGAGCATATTCATTTTTTCAGCATCAAGAACTACTTTATGATGCTGACCAAATGTTTTTGAATTTTTTCGAATGTCTACAATGACGTCACATATTTTCCCCGCTAAACAAATAACTATTTTATCTTCTGCTTTAGGTGGAAATTGGAAATGAAGGCCTCTTACAGTTCCTGCAATTCTTGAATAAGAAAAATTAATTTGTTTTATAGTTTTATTTTTGTTTATGGCTGATAATTCTTTTTGACAAAATACTCTTACAAAGTAACCTCTGTCATCTAAATGAGGTTCGGTAAAGATTTCAGCTAAACCAGGTAAGTTTATTTTTTTTATTTTCACTATTCCGCCCAGTTTTTTTTCTTATTTCTAGCACTTTTAATAAAATCTTTCAATTGAGAGTGTGATATAGAGAGGTCACTGACAATGTAACTTTTATACCATTCAACAGTTTTTTCGATAGTGGTTTTTATTCCCCATACTGGATCCCAATTAAGTAACATTCTCGCTTTCGTACTATCTAGCATCAAAAGCGAGGCTTCATGGGGGCTATTTTTATTTTTTAGGACTTTAAATGAAATGGATCCCCATTGGCTTTTCATTAATTTTACTACTTCGAATGTCTTTAGATTTGACTCTAAATTTGGGCCAAAATTCCATTCAGAAGCAAAGTCATCATTTCCTTCAATTAATTTCTGTCCAAGAAGCAAATATCCAGATAGAGGTTCTAAAACATGTTGCCAAGGTCTTGTGCTATCGGGATTCCTTAAAAGCATATTTTCTGAAGCAATCACAGATCTAAATATATCAGGCACAAGACGGTCATCAGTCCAGTCACCTCCTCCTATAACATTTCCAGCACGTACAGATGCAATTAATAAGTTTTTATTTTTACTACAAAAAGACCTTCTATAACTTGAAGTAATAATTTCAACGCAAGCTTTTGAGGCGCTATATAAGTCATGACCACCCAATTGATCATTCTCACGGTATGGATGGATCCATTCTTTATTTTCATAACATTTATCGGTTGTCACAACTACTACTGCTTTAACACTTTTTACTTTCCTACAGGCTTCTAAAACATTCAATGTCCCCATGACATTTGTATTCACGGTTGTTTTCGGGTCTTCGTATGAAACTAAAACAGAAGGTTGTGCTGCAAAATGGAAGACTATTTCAGGATTAAATTTTTCAAAGGCTGAAATTAATGATTGATAATCGCATACATCCTTCAAGATAGTTGGAAATTTAAAATTCATTAAATCAAAATGGTTAGGGTTTGTTGGCGGAGGTTGAGAGTAGCCAAGCACACTAGAATCAAGTTTTGACAACCAAAGGCATAGCCATGAACCCTTGAATCCAGTATGCCCCGTCACAAGGACTTTTTTATTTTGGTAAATATTATTAAACATTATTTAATTCATTACCTTAAAAAAATATTTCATGTTTTATAAAAAATTTTATCCATACACGTAGACATTAACTTTAAGTTTAATGAAGCATCTGTGAATTCATCAATTGAATTTTTATTTCTTATCTGACAATTCGCAATAAATTTTTTTATATATGTAACAAATGGATCCTCGCATGGAAAAATTGATCCCTCATTTATATTTTTCATAAAAACACAATAAGAGTCTCCTTCCCCTTTTTGAAAGCGTTTAAAAAATAAATTATTTATTTTTAAAGAAAATAATTTTTCTGCATTATGCTTTTCATGAAATTTAAATTTTACTAAAATATTTCCATAGTTAAAGTTGCACGAAAATTTTCTTCTTGATAATTCCCATTTAAAATTTGAAATAGTTTTATCACCAAAATAATCAATTATCAAAGAAAGACCATGAGGAAGTAAATCAACGGCTATATTTTCGAACGTATGAACTCCTCTTGTATAAAATGAAAACGTAAATGATTTTACTTGATCGATAGGCGGCAAATCTTTTCCTATAGATTTTAGTAGCTCTACATTTGAAGTATTTACATAAATATTTCGAAAAGAATGATTTTCCAAAAGTTTAAGTTTTTTAGAAGTTTTCCTTAAGCTAAAAGGATTATCCCAAAACAAAGGTTTTTCACAAAAAACTGGTAGCTTAAGGTCAAAAGCTGATATAATTTGATCAAAATGAAATTGTGGTGGTGTACAGATGCTTACTGCATCAATGCTATTTTTTAGTGCTTCATCTAAATTAGAGAAAGCTTCCGTATGAATACCGAAATTAGTTTTTAAGCTACTCTTTACTTTACTTGCAGAGTATTTAGTTTGACAAACTATTGAAGCAATTTCAGTATTTAAGTTATTGAAAATTCTGGCATGATTTATTCCAATTCTACCTCCTCCAATAATAGCAATCCTAATTTTTTTCAATTTATCTTAATTTTTAAAATTAAAATACTTTGCTATCGATAACTGCTTGATTTGTTAAATGCATTTTTCTATCACATCTACAACCTGTTGATTTCATTTTTGCACCGCAAATATTAAAGTAATCACTTCCTTCACCAAGGTCATAGTTGTAAAACAAATCCCAAAAGTCATCAATATTTAGATTGCCTAACGCCATAGGCCTGAAATTAGGTGAGCTTGACTGAGAGCAATGATAAAGCCAGCCGTCAAATCCAACTGTGGGATAAATAAATCTAGCAAAACAAGGCAATGTTCTTGATTTGTAGAAAATATCGTGTTTATCATCAGCATCTGTGATAATAACCTTACAATTTTCATCGCTAGCTTCTTCGATTATTGGTAATAACTTGCTTTTATATATATTTTTAATTTTTTTGCTTGGAACCACCCCTGGTTCTGTTTTTATATCTTTTGGAGGCTGAGGAAATGTGAACCTTATAAGATTACACCCAGCAGATTTAAAATCATTTATAAATTTTTTTACTTCGCTAGGTTTATTATTGTAAATATTTATTAAATAGGCTGCGCTGAAATCAATTTTTTGTTTGCTTTTATTATTAGAATTACAAATTTTTTCAACAGATCGTAATGCTTTATCATAAAATTTAGCATTTGACTTTACAGCATGAACCGAGTTGTATACTTCATTACTTCCCGCATCAATGCTAAAACTCATATAACTATCTTTAATTATATCTCCTCTTGATACTAATTCAAGAAATTCATCCCTGACATAAAGAGCCTTTGTATTAAAACCAAAAATCATTTTAGAATCAATTGCAATTTTTAACAAATCTTCAATATATGGACTATTCAAAGGATCAGTAGCATAACCAGCAAAAATAACTTTCTTCACACCTCCTGCAGCAATTTGCTTCATTATTTCATTTGCTCTTTTACGAGACAACCTTTCACCATTATCATCTGCTGACAAACCATAGCAATAGGGACATTCAAGCCAACAAATCTTTTTTTGACTCTTTGGAGGAGGCTGAAATTCTACCTGGTAAGGAATAATTGTTTTATTGGTAATTTGTTCGTAAAAACTATTATAATTTTTAATGTAACCAGCACTGTAATTGTATTTGTCTAATAATTTTGTTTTTTTAGACATTTAATAAACTGAAGCCTTCTCAATTTTATCTTTATACTTTTTTGCTGAAAAGCCGTGCGAATGCCTATCTTCTGCAACCATATTTATAATTTGCAAATCTTTTGGAGTATCTATTGGAAACCAGAAACCATCATTTAGATAATGGGCTGCTTTTTTCATACTTATAACATTGGAATATAAGTCAGATTCAAAATCAGAACATTCTTCTAGGTTAATGTAATCTAGAGCCTTTTTATTTATTAATCCAAGACCAGAATAAACCATACCTTTTTCTTCTTTAGAGTTTGAAAAAAGATGACACACTTTTCTTTCTCTTTCAAAACCTACAATATCTTTATTTTTAAACAATATCAAGCCCCAAGTGGAAATTACATTTACAGAAGATAGCGTAATAAGCGCATCTTGATTTTTATGAACACTATACATTTCTGAAAAGTCAAAATCAAATAGTGTATCACTGTTTAAAATGAAAAAATCTTCATTCTTTGGAATATAGTCCTTAATTCTATTAATCCTTAAATGAATGGGACTATTTATCCCAGTTTCAACTAAAATTAGATTACATCCCAAGTTTTTAGAAATTTCACTGATATATTTTTTTATCATTTTTCCTTTATAACCTAGGGGGAAAATAAAATTTCTTATGCCATTATTATATAGCGTCCAAAAAGTGTACCAAATAATTGGCTTATTGTGTACTTGAACAAGTGCTTTGGGGATTTTCGAGGTTATTTCACCTAACCTGCTTCCCATGCCTCCACAGAGAACTACTGCCCATTTAGTTATATTTGTTCTTTTCTGTCGCATGAGCTTAATAAGCTAATTGTGCGTATGCTCAGGAGAACGCTTTTTAATAATTTTGATAAGTGTAGACTTGATCATTCTAAAGATTGAGAAAATAACGCTTAAAGGAAAAGTTGTTATAATTATTATAAACGAGCCTAAAAAATTGAGGAAGAATTTAGTTAATATAATAGCCGATTCAATTGAATATTTATCAAGGAAAAATAGATTTTTTACATGTTTTATAGCAATGTTCATTCTTGTCTTAGCTAAGCTTATTCCACGAGCCAATAATATTTTTTTATAAGAATAGATTAAATCAGTGTATATGTCTATAATTTCAAAATAATTATATCTAAATCCTCTCATTGAATAAATATTATCATGAACAATGTTAAATTTTAATGGCTCTGCAATGTACCCTATATGCTCTGTATGTAACATAAATTCTATTGCTTTTTTATACTCTTCTCCTTTGATGCCCCACTCTAAATTTTTAAAATTATGATTTATAAAAAAATCCGTATTATGCATTGATTCCCATATTGAATAGGTAGCATTTAACTTTTTGTAAAAAAATTGTTTTAAAATTGGAAGCGTCGGATATACACCCGTTTTAGAGTTTATTAATTTTTTCTTTATAAAAAAATTTTCAGTTTCTATCTTTCGTCCATCTAGAGAATAATCCATGCATCCAGTGAAAACACTTGGAACATTTTTATTTTCTTCCAAAAAATGGACCATCTTCTCCACTGCTGTTTTTTCAATCATCACATCAGAGGTTAAGTGGTAAAAATATTTTGCTGTCGGGAAGCTAAAGGTCTTTCTTGTGTTTGCAAGCGCACCAATGTTGATTGAATTTTTTTTGAAATAGATTTTATCATTTCCTAATTTTTCAATGTAGTCTTTAATGCCATCCTCATCAGAATTATCTAAAATAATTATTTCTATGTTTTGATATGACTGATTCAAAACAGAATCTAGACATAGTTTAAATAAGTCTAACCTATTAAATGTAGTAATGAGTAACTGGATTTTTGGTGCCATAATTGAGTTTTGCATTAATTATTTAAAATTGAATTGTAATCCCCTGACTGAACTATTTTCCCAGAATCTATTTTATAAATTTTATCACAGTTTTTTAATGTTGTAGTTCTGTGAGCAATTACGATTATAGTTTTTTCTCCCTTAAGTTTTTGAATAGAATCAACAACTATACTTTCAATTTTATCATCTAATGCCGATGTTGCTTCATCTAAAATAATTATATCTCGTTTATTATAAAAAGCTCTTGCGAGAGCAATACGTTGACGCTGCCCCCCAGAAATCTTTGAACCTTTTTCTCCAATTACTGTATGAATACCATCAGGCAAGTCACTAATCATATTTTTCAAACTAGCCATAATTACTGCCTCATCAATTAATTTATTATCGATTTCACTTTTCATAGAACCCATTGCAATATTTGCCAAAACGGAATCATCTAGTAAAAAAATATCTTGAGGAATGTATGCAATAGAATTCATCCAACTTCTTAAATTTTTATATATAGGTAAACCATCAACCAAAATTAAACCTATATCAATTTTATGCATACCTATAATTAAGTCTACTAATGTAGTCTTTCCTGAACCCGATTGACCAACTATACCTACGTATTCTCCTTTTTTTACACTTAAATACGGTATATTAATTGCATATTTACTGCTCTGTGGATATTTAAACTTGACTTTTTTTAACTCTATCTTTGTTTTAAAGCTATGTTTGTTTTTTTCATTTTTTATTGGATTTTGAAAATAAAAGTTATTTTTATTTTTAAGGTCATTGGTATCATTATAAAGTTGATCTACTATATAAAATGAATTAACAATATTATTAATGCCACTAATAACTGTAACGTAAGCGGGCATCATCCGAACAGCCGCCAATCCGAAAGTTCCTAAAGTAACAATTAGAAAACTTCTTTCGCTTTGGAATAATATAAAACTAATAGATAACATTATTATAAATGAAACGATAATAGCTTCAAGTGTGAATCTTGGTACAACTTGTAAAGTATTAAATACTTTGGCAGCATCTGTTGCTTTAACACTACTTTTGAAAAGCTCATCTCGGAAATATTTTTCTTTTCCCATTACTTTTATTTCTTTTAAACCGCTTATACTTTGATTCACATTTTTAATAATGTTAGAATTTGCTTCTGCCAATAATTCACCAGATTTTATAATTCTTGCCTTTGTAAAATTGTTATATAAAAGGTACAGTGGAGTAAAAAAAATTATAAAAGATATAGTTGCTAACCAATTTACATACAATAACATCCCTGTTAAGGATATCAGCATCATTACTTCAGAAATTAATCTAAAGGCTGAAACCATTAAATTATTACAAAAGTGGGGAATATAAGAGCTTATAGAGTTAATTATAGAAGATGAATTTCTTTTTGAGTGATACAGGTAGGTCATTGATTGATACTTTTTTAGAAAAAATCTTTGCATATGTTTTTGCGTATCATAGGAAAAAAATATAATTTTTTTATAAATTACGTAGGATAATATATTTTTAAAGATGAAAGCAGTTATGATGATTAAACCGATTATAATTAAAATTTGATTATTAGTATATTGATCAAAAAAATTTTCAAAATAAGTCCAATACTTATTATCTCGCATCTTTTGAGCATCTGTAACCAAAGCTATGTATGGACCTACTAGACCAATACTTAATAAATCTAGAAACGATGATATTAGAAAAAAGAAAATAAATAAATAAATTTTCTTAGATCTTTCCCCTAAAATAAATACAAATTTCTTTATAAATGATCTGATTGACATAATTTTACAATAAACTTTTCAAGTTTAACTATGTTTTAAATTGCTGTTTTAAATAATATGAATTAGATATTTTGATTAAATTATCTGCTGAAATATATTTTTATTTATTAATCGATATAGATAACAAAATATAACTAAGATTTAAATCCTATTGTCGATATAATAATTTTTATTTTATTCTTATCTTTTCGAGAGAGGCCACTCAGATATTCTAGGAAGAAAGATATAAAAAATCCTGCAAAAAGGCCTAATAAACTAGAAAGGAGTACTATAGATCTTTTGTTTGGGGAAGATGGTCCCAGCGGAGTACTTGGATTATCTAATATGATTACATAATCTGAGTCTTTTACTTCATCTATTTTTGTCATTTCATATTGCTGTTTTAAGGTTGTAAAAACTCCAGTTAAGACTGAAACCTCTCTTATAAGTCTTTGTTCTTCCAATAATAAAGAGGGAGAATTTTGTATTTGCCTATTCCGATCTCGAAAAATTTTTAACGACTCTTCTGCTTCAATCAAATCTTTTTCTGTAGTTATCATACGAGCCTCTATAAACTTTTTAGCCTTGGCTGTATTTTCTTTATTATATTTTTTTTGATGTGCGGCAAGCTGTTTTAAGACTGCGTTGTTTATTGTCTTGGCTAAAATAGGATTATCAGCTTTTACTTTAACATGCAATATCCCGCCTACTGGATCTAGATTTACATCAACCATACTTAAAAGTTTGTTAACAGCATTTATCTCTAAATGCTTCCGATTTGAAATATTTTTTTCATCAATACTAGTCACTATTTCAATGAGAGATTTATTAGATCCTAACTCATTTGGATTAAATTTTTGATTTAAAACTGCTTTTGCAAGAGTCCTACTTTTAATTATTTCACTGTAAACCCATTGAGGATCTGATTGATTAGAAGGAATATTAATCCCAAATTGAGCTGCAATTCCAGCTGCTTGAGACATGTTATTTCCTTTTGTTGATGATATAATTTTGGAGTGTGAAATAAAGACATAATCAGAAAATAATTGAACATAAACTAATGAAATTAGAGTAAATGAGAATGTGATTATTAAAGTAAGTCTACCATGCTTTATCAAAATGAAAATAATATCTAAAATGGAAATTGTCTTATCATTCTTTATTGATTTATTTGCTATCTTATTAGTCTTCTCAGCCATAATATAACTTTACATTTTAAAAATTAGTTTCGAAAAGCAACTGTAATAATTGCGGCAACTTGTGCAAAATCAGCTAAAATCGAAGCTATTTCTTTTGAAAACTCAGTTACGTCAAATGGCTCTCCTGGTTCTTTGGCCCCAATCACAAGCTCTGAACCATCCAAGACTTTATGGTTTTTTAACCAACGAGAATAATTTCTTGATACTCCATTTGCATATTTAATGTAAATATTGCTTTTGTCCGCATTCGGGCTTAATCCACCAGATGCAGATATTAGATCCTTGATACGAAAACTTTTATTGAATTTATATGCTCCAGGAGCATTAGATTCACCTGAGACAAAAACTAAATTTGGTCTACGAGCAATCAGTATTTCATCACCATCATAAACATTTAAATCCAATTTGGATTTTCTTTTCCTAATAATCTTTTTTAAATCAATATTAATTTCGGTAGAATTTCTTACAAATTTTGATCCAAAAAGAAAAGCATTTGGCGAAGGTCCCCCAGCTCTTTTTATGATATCTGATATTGTTTCAGATGGAGAATTTATAACATACGTTCCTGGAAAATATACAGCCCCTTTTACAGTAACAGTTTTTTGCATATTAAAAAATGGATCCGGTCTAATAGATATAAAATCATAAGGCTCCAACAGAAAATCATCTCTATTAACTAAAAAATCTGAAGAATTTTCATTGAAATCATATTTTACATCTATTAGGGAGAAATCACTTAACATCTCTAATTCAATAATTTCAGCATACTTGTTTTCATCTTCATTCATAGGGTCTATCCTAGAGACTTCAATTTTATATTTGTAAATATCTTCTGACAGACCTCCGGCTTCAAGAATTAAGTCCTTGATTGTCATTTTTTCTTTTAACTCATATCTACCAGGAGCTCTTATAACACCATCAATATAAGTCGATTTTATCGTGTTAAATACATCTCGAGAATAAATTTTTATTTCATCTCCAGGCTGCAACCTAAAATTGTACTTTTTGCTTGGATCGTTTAACACATTTTCCAAATTGAAAGGAATTATTTTTTTATTTATTCTATCCTTATTAAATCTAATTAAATCAGCTCGTTCTAAAAATGTTTTACCCCTGAATTCTGGGTCATCAAACCCTCCTGACCTGAAAACTAAGTCATAAATGCTCATATTTTCTTCAAACAATTCATATTTACCAGGTTTTTTAACATGCCCCGATATTAAAACATATCTTTCCGAGCCAATTATATCATCAACCGAGTATATCCTAATGAAATCATCTGCTTGCAATATGGAGTCAGCAAGACCCTGCTTTTGTAAAACTAAACCCAAATTAAAAGGTATTATTTTTTTTTGATTTCCATCAATACTATTTCTTATTAACTCAGCTCGTTCAAGAAATGTTTTTTGTTTAAAAATTTTATCTTCAAAACCTCCCGCCCTAAAAATTAAATCATATAATGTCATTTTACCCTGGTACAATTCATATTTCCCTGGTGTTTTCACATGCCCAGAGATAGAAACGTATCTAGTGGCTCCTTCTACCTCATCAATACTATATATGTTAACAGCATCATCAGGTCTTAAAAGTTCTTTAGCAACATCATCACCTTTCAACACCATACCAAGGTCAAATGGTATTATCTCTTTAATATCGCTATCAGGACGAACTCTTATAAGCTCAGCTCTTTTTAAATAGGTAAGCTTCTTAAATTCTTCATCAATGTATCCACCAGCTTTAAAAATTAGATCAAAAAGTGTCATGTTTTCTTGCAATGGATAACTACCAGGTGTTTTCACATGCCCATTTATTGAAACATAAGTTTTTGGAATCATCTCTGTTATACTATACACTTTTATATTATCAAGACTATTAAGATATATATCATCATCAATAGCTCTGTTCATTACTTCAGATAAATTTAATTTTATTAATTGCTCCGTAAAATCTGATTTAATTCTAACTACATCTACTCTATCTAAGAATGCGTCACCCAGTAAGCCATCAGCCTTGTCAATAAGCTCACTTAACTTCATTGAATCTCCTAAATCATATATTCCTGGCCTAGACACAGCACCCTGCAGAGTAACAGTATTTTGCCTTAAATCCATTATTGAAAACACCATAATTCTATCTCCATCTTGGAGTAAGAATTTTTCTTTTGAATAAAGTATATCATTAAGATTCAAATCGGTAAACATGCGATCCATACCTTCGATTTTTCTTTGATTAAAAGGTACGACACGATCTATCTGAGCTCTATCTAAATATGCAGTTACTTTTAAACCTCCTGCCATCGACAAAATATCACTAAAAGTTTCATCGTTTTTTAGTTCATAAATCCCTGGCCTATTAACTTCTCCATCAATTGATACTGTTTTTAATCTTTTCGGAATAAAAATCACATCATCAAGTTGAAGTTTTACATCTTTTGGCTTTTTACCAGTCAGCAGAAAATCATAAAAATCTATAGATGTTACTTTTTTTTCCCCACGAATTAAATGTATATCCCTCAAAGATCCTAAATAAGTAGGACCCTTAAAATAATACAAAGAAGAAAATAACGAGGCCGTAGGACTCATTGTAAAAGCACCTGGCTGAGCTACTTCACCTAATACTTGTACTCTGAGTGGCCTTAGATTACCTAAACTAACATCCAAAAAAGTAGTAGCTTTTTGATCTATTGGATTTAGGCTGGCATATGATTGTGATAATACACGAAAAAGCTTTGCTTCTAATAAATTCATATTTAAACCATTCACGAACACTTGCCCAATTTCTGGAATAAAAATAAATCCTTCTCTATTAACATTTAACACCTGCCTAAATTGTGTTTGTCCCCATAGCATTACAATTATTTCATCACCAGGACCAATGAGGTAATCTGGATCTATTGCACCAACAGCAGCCTCTTGAAACAGAGCAGGATCTTTTTTGAAAATATCATATCCAAAATATTCGAGCCCTACCTTTATTTGATCTGATTTTTTACTCTCTAATTTTGAGTCATCAATTATTGCTAACTCAGGCTCATCAATGACCAATAAATTTTCTTTATCATTTGATAATATTTCTTTCCCCTCACTCTTTACAGGAGAATTATTAGCCTTTTCTAAAGGAATTTTTTGAAATTCATAATTATCATTATTTAAATTATTTGAATTTTTATTTTGTTTTTCCTTTTTTAAAACTTGATCAATCTGCTCATTGCTATAGCCCTTGGTTTTTGCGATTTTTTTTATCTGTTCATTGTCTAAACCTGATTTTTTTATAAAGTCTAAAGCTTGCTTTTTTTGTATTTCAGTTTGACCATGGGTAAGATTATAAATAAGTATAAATAAGAATAATTTCTTTAACATTTTGATCCTCTAAAAAATAGCATTCAATAATTCCTTAAATATCTTCCTGGGTTATTATCAAAATATTCTCCCTCAACTGGATTGGATGAATACATTGCTAACCATGATTTAGGATGCTCTTTTGTTGATATGCTTGACAGACCATTATTAGCCATCTGAATTCCAGCTTTATCATTTGAAAAAAGGCATATAACTAAATTTGAGAATTCAGAATATCTGCCTTTAATATTTTTACATAAATTCTCAAGCACTCTGTCACTAACACTGTCTTTAACAATAACGTAAATTTTTGCCTGATCAAATCCGCTAGACATATCCTCTATTCTTAAAACATAATGATCAGGAAGTGGTAATAAACTATAATTCTGAGTTGTATCGTTTAAATTTGAAGAATCCTGCACAGTTTCATTTTCAGATATTTTAATTTCCAATTCAATTTTATCTTCCAATTTTGACATAGATTCAACGTTTTCTTCTAGTGGAGCAGGTAATTCTTTATAATAGTTTAAATCATATATAGTTTGTTTAGATTTATTGAAGCTAAAATAGATTATAGTCATAAAGCCTAGTAAAGGAAAAAGAATTAGAATCTTGGCCTTTTTGTTGAAGTCAACATAAAACAAATTAAATAATGATTTTTTTCTCTTACTGTATCGTTGATCTAACAAAATCTGCTTCTCTTCTGCGACACTTCTGTCTTTTGTATTTAACGAATGAAAAATTTTTTTATCTTTCTTATTTGTTTCATTATTGTACACATAAGTTTGATAATAAAAATATCCGTCTCTTCCTTTACGATAAATGCTGCTCATGATTTAATATTATTTGTTGTTATGATTTACTTTTTTTAAAATTACAAAATATAAATTATTTAATCACTACCTTTGTAACTACCATATGTTTATAGGGGGAAAAATAATTTTAAATATGAAAAAGATACTAAGAAAGTCTATTTTTACAACTACCATATAACTACTTTATTTAATTTTAAATAATTTTTTATAGTAGCATTGAAAAATATATTTTAAATCTTACAAAGAATTATATTTTTTATACCAGTCAGTGAAAAGAGAGATACCTTTTTCAATAGAAACGGATGGGCTGAAGTTTAGCTTTTGTTTTGAGTAATCTATATCAGCATATGTAGTCTTAACATCTCCAGGCTGTATATTTTCAAGCTTGATAATTGCTTTTTTTGAGAGTCTTTTTTCAATTAGTTGAATTATTTTTAAAAGTTTTTCTGGCTTATTGTTTCCTATATTAAATATTTCACATGAATAGTTTTTCAATAAACTAGATTTAGTTCCATTTACAACATCATCGATATAGGTAAAATCTCTTTGCATTCTTCCATAATTAAAGACCCTTATAGGTTTTCCTTTAATTATATTTTCAGTAAATAAATAAATAGCCATATCTGGTCTTCCCCATGGACCATATACTGTAAAATATCTTAAACCAGTAGAATTTAATCCATAGAGGTGACTATATACGTGGGCCATAAGTTCATTTGATCTTTTGGTAGAAGCATACAAAGACACTGGTTGATCAACGGAATCTTTAATTGAGAAAGGAGTTTTTTTGTTACCACCATAAACTGATGAGCTAGATGCATATATCAAGCCTGAAACATCATAATTTCTGCAGCACTCTAGAATATTTGCAAAACCAACAATGTTTGATCTAATATATGTTCTTGGATTTTTAATACTATATCGAACACCTGCTTGAGCTGCTAAATTTACCACTTTATTTGGTTTAAAATTTTTAAAAACAGTTTCTAAATTAGAGTTATCAGCAATATCGACCCTGCGGAAACAGAAATTGCTAAACTTATTCAATTCCTCTAATCTTTTATTTTTTAAAATTAAGGAGTAGTATTTATTCAGGTTATCAATACCAAAAACTTCATAACCTTCTTTCAGGAGACTTTTAGTTAGATGAAAACCAATAAAGCCAGCCGATCCGGTAACTAATATTTTTTCCAATCTTTACAAACTCCAATATCTAAAACTGTTTAGATCTAATTGTTTTCTTTCAAGAATAGATTTAACATCAACTATAACACCTCCTGGCTTTAACATACGCAACCAATCCTCTTCAGTAAATTGTAGATACTCTTTATGCCCTACCGCTATTATAATAGCATCTTGACCTTTTATTAAATTTAGATCTAATAAATCTATTTTTAGCTCTTCTTTTACCTCTGATTTTACGGCCCAATTATCTGAAACATTTATTATACATTTATAATCATTTAATTCATTAATTAATGTAACAACCTTTGTATTTCTTATGTCCGGGCAATTTTCCTTGAAAGTCAATCCTAAGATAGTAATTTTCGCCCCAATAGGATTTATACCACATTTAGTTAACTCAGAAATTGTTTTGGCGGCTATAAAATTTCCCATATTATCATTAATTCTTCTTCCTGCTAAAATAATTTCAGGGTGATAACCTATTTCACTAGCCTTATAAGTTAAATAATATGGATCAACGCCAATACAGTGTCCTCCAACCAAACCTGGTTTAAAATTCAAAAAATTCCATTTTGTGGAAGCAGCTTCTAATACCTCAGAAGTATTTATACTCAATTTATCAAAAATAATAGCGAGTTCATTCATCAATGCAATATTTACATCTCTTTGAGTATTTTCAATAACTTTTGCAGCTTCAGCTACTGAGATAGATGATGCTTTGAAAGTTTCTACTTTTATAATACTTCTATATAATTGGTCTACTCTATTAAGTGTTGTGTCATCAGAACCAGAAACGATTTTTATTATACTTGTTAAAGTATGTTTCTTATCTCCAGGATTAATTCTTTCAGGACTATAACCACAAAAAAAATCCTTTTTATATCTAAGTCCAGAAAACTTTTCTAATATTGGAACACATATTTCTTCGGTACATCCAGGAAAAACCGTAGACTCATATATAACTAAGTTAGTGCGATTCAGATGTTTTCCAGCCATTTCAGAAGCGTTAATCAAAGGTTTTAGATTAGGCTTATTATTTTTATTAACAGGAGTAGGAACAGTAATTATGTAAACATTACAATCTTTTATATCTGTTTCAGAATGTGTTAATTTTATGTTTTTTATAAGATTAATTTCTTTTTTTAATAATTCCTTCGTGCGATCTAATCCATTTTTTAATTCAAAAATTCGTTCTTTGTTTAAATCATAACCTACTACATCATACTTTTTGCCAAATTCAACAGCAAGCGGCAAACCAACATAGCCTAATCCTATTATTGCGATTTTTATTTCACTTGTATCCATAATTTTAGTTTTAATCAAATCGATTTTTTATAATTCCTTTTTTATCAACTTTACCTACTACCCTTGCAGGGTTTCCAACTACTAAAGAGAACGGATCTACATTCTTAGTAACTACAGCTCCTGAGCCAATTAATGCATACTCTCCTATTGTAATACCACAAATAATTGTAGCATTTGCTCCTATACTAGCAGATTTTTTTACAACAGTTCTCTTGTAAAAATGTTTTCCTTTTTGAGGAAACTCAGATCTAGGAACTTTTATATTTGTAAAAACCATTGAAGGACCGCAAAATACAAAGTCCTCTAACTCAACACCTTCATAAATAGAGACGTTATTCTGAATTTTTACGTGATTGCCAATTTTAACATTATTCCCAACATTTACATTCTGCCCCAATGAACAATTTTCCCCAATTTTAGCTCCTGATTGAATATGAGAAAAATGCCAAATTTTAGTACCCTTACCTATTAAAACATTTTGATCAACAAAGGAAGAGGAATGACAAAAATACTTGTTATCTTTATTTCTCATTTAATTAGTTGTTGGCTGGCCTGAACAAGTATTTTTACAGTATTTAAACCATCATCCATGGTCGCTATTTGCGGTTTTTGACTACCGAGGTGTTTCAAAAAATACTTAAGCTCAAGTTCTAATGGCATTTTTTTTTCATAGTTTATTTTTTTCGTATCTCCTTCAATTTTTTCAGGAATACCACTTGAAAGATCAATTTTTTTTGAATAAAGCAAAAGAGGCTTATCATTTTTTGAATCTTCAAATGATATCATCGCCTCAGAACCAATTACAACTAAACGATGTTCTTTAAAGGGATGTAGCCAGCTAACGAAAATATGGCCTTTTACTCCATTTTCATACTCAAAATTTGTCATTGTTGAGTCGTGTATCCCTTTTTGTAAAAAAACACTTCCACTTGCTTGCATTTTAAATGGATAAGAATTCGTTAAATATTGAAAAATAGCAATATCGTGTGGGGCAAAACTCCAAAAAACATTTTCTTCTATTCTAATTTTTCCTAAGTTTAGTCGATTACTATAAATATACTGAAGCTTACCAATAGTATTGTTTTCAATCATCTCTTTTATTTTTTGTATAGCTGGATGAAATAAAAGGACATGTCCAACCATAACATTTACATTGTGCTCTTTTGCAAGATGGATAATTTCTTCTGCGTCTTTTGTTGATAATGTCATTGGTTTTTCAATCAATACTGGTTTCTTTGATAAAATTATTTTCTTAGAAATTTGAAAATGTGTTTCAGCGGGAGTTGCTACAACAAAGCCATCAAAATTATCAAAAAACGCATCTTCAATAGTTTCATAAGTTTTAACTCCCTTATATAATTTTTCTATTAATCGTCTATTATTTTTTTCAGGCTCAACTACTCCCCCTAAACTATCCATTTTGAAAAGCGTTCTTATATGATTTCTACCCCACTGACCTGCTCCAACAACGCATATCTTTTTATTCATTTATTATCCCTATAATTTTATCTTGATCTTCTTTTGATAGATAAGGATGCATAGGTAATGAAAAAATCCGCCTAGAGCAATCTTCAGAAACTGGAAAATCTCCTAGCTTATAATTTAATTTAGCAAAACACTTTTGTAAATGAAGCGGTATTTTATAATAAACCATAACTGGAACATCAGAATTTTTCATTGATAGCATAATTTTATTTTTATGACCCTCATCATGAGCAAGAATTGAGTATTGAGCCCACGATGAAAAATATTCTTTAGGAATAAAAGGTTTTTGGAATTGTGGACTTATTTTTTTTGTATAATATTCAGCAATTTTATTTCTTTTCCTTAATTCGGAATTAAAAATAGAAAGCTTTTCTAATAATACAGCAGCTTGAATTGTATCTAATCGCCCATTAATTCCAATTCTTGTATTTTCATATTTATCTAACCCACTACCGTGCACTCTTATAGATTTCATCTTATCAGCTAAGTTTTCATTGTTCGTAAATATTGCGCCACCATCTCCATAGCAACCTAAAGGCTTTGCTGGAAAAAAACTTGTTGAAGATGCATCTCCAAAAGAGCCTGCTTTTTTTGACCGAATAGCCCCCCCCAATCCTTGAGCAGCATCCTCAAGGATAAACAGATTTTCTTCCTTTGCGATTTCATCTATTATTCTATGCCTAGATGGCAAACCAAACAAGTCTACGGGGATAATTGCTTTAGGCCGAAGCCCTTTTGCTATAGCTGTTGTGATTGCCTTTTTAATTTCATAGGGATTCATATTAAATGTATTGGGATAAATATCTGCAAAAACTGGTTCAGCTCCAAGCAGCGCAATGACTTCTGCCGTTGCTATATAAGTAAATGGTGTAGTAATGACAGCATCACCTGGCCCAATTCCCTTTGCCATAAGTGGTATTAATAAAGCATCAGTACCAGAAGAACAAGTAATACAATAGTCTACACCAACATATTCTGCTAACTTTTTTTCTAAGTCAAAAACTTCAGGTCCCATAATGTACTTCCCATGATCTAAAACCTTAAGTATTTTTTTTTCTATTTTTGCCCTAATGTTTATTTGTTGAGCATCTAAGTCAATGAATTTCATAAATTTATAATATTATTTGATTTTTTCTCAAAATTCAAATATAACCTTTCTCTTTAATTACCCGATAAATTACATCTACCAGTGTTTCAGGGCTTTTCGAACCATCTGAATTAATAGTAATATCAGAGTTCGTAGGCTCTTCATACGGATCCGAAACACCCGTAAACTGCTTTACTTTTCCTGCTCTAGCTAATTTGTATAAACCTTTGGAATCTCTTTCTTCACATTTAGCTAAAGAAGTATTTACAAAAACTTCTATATAACCTCCAAGTTTAGAAATTAAATTTCTATTTTGATTACGATCATATTCATACGGTGCAATCGGTGCACAAATTGCTATTCCTCCATTTTTAGTAATCTCACTGGCAACAAACCCTATTCTTTGCACGTTTATTGATCTATGTTTCTTTGAAAATCCCAATTCACTTGATAAATGAGTTCTTACAAGATCTCCATCTAGTAAGGTTACCGGCCTTCCTCCTAATTCTAGCAATTTCACTAATAATCCATTAGCAACCGTTGATTTTCCTGATCCAGATAAGCCAGTGAAGAAAACCGTGAAACCTCTTTTATTTAAAGGAGGCATTGATTTTTTTAGCTCATCAGCAACTTCGGGATAAGTAAACCATTCAGGAATTTCTTTCCCTTTTTCTAAAAGACTTCTCAATTCTGATCCTGATATTGTTTTATAAGCCTTTCTGTTCTTTACTTTATCAATAGTTGAATACACTTTTTTAGCAGGTAGGTAAACCATGAATTCAAATGGCTCCATTTGGATACCGATTTCATTTTGATGCTTTTTTAGTAACTCTTGCGCATCATACATACCATAAAATGGTTTACCTTTACTGTCTTTACCAGGACCAGCATGGTCCCTTCCGACTATAATATGGGTACAACCATAATTTTTTCTTATAATAGCATGAAGCAACGCTTCTCTAGGCCCTCCCATCCTCATTGCAAGAGGAAGGATGCCTAAAACCATACTTCCCTTTGGATATTGTTTCATTACATGCTCATAACATCTTACCCTAGTATAATGGTTAATATCTCCAGGTTTAGTTAAACCCACAACCGGATGTAAAAATAAGTTAGCTTTTAGTTTCCTCATTGATTTAAATGTCATTTCAATGTGTGCTCGGTGAAGGGGATTCCTAGTTTGAAAAGCAATAATTCGATCCCAGCCTAATTCTTTAAATTTTAATTTTGCTACACTAGGGCTAAACCTGTAATGATTGTAATCATAATGATTAGGCATTAATATTTTTTTAATTTTACCACCAACGTATACCTTGTTTCCTTGATTATATAAATAGTTTACTGCAGGATGCAATATATTATCCGTTTTATAAACAAAGTTTGCTTCTTTCTCAAGATCTGGTACCCAGATGCTTTCAATGATCATTCGAGCGATTTGAAACCCTTCCTTATCACGAAGGAATATTTCATCACCAAAATTTAATTTTTGGGAAAATTTTTCGTTTACATCTAAAACAATTGGTATAGGGAATAACTTCCCATTTCCTAATCTCATTGTCTGCAGAACAGAATTATATTCTTTTTTTGTCATAAATCCGTTCAAGGGTTTAAAACTCCCATCTAAAATCAATTCGCAATCACATAATTGACGATCTGTTAATGTCCAGAATTTTTTTATCCCCATAAAATTACCGCTGTGCTATTTAAAAAATTAAGATGTATAAGATATATAATATTATAAACAAAATACTAAATAATATTACCGAACAATATCCAAACTAAATAATTAAACTATGTTTTTAGTTGTATATCTCCCAAGTAGATTTTATTAAAATTTCTAAAGTTGAATGTCTTTTTTCCCATTTTATAAAATCTTGTGCGAGATGGCAGCTTGAAACAACTTTATCAACATCACCTTTCCTTCTTTCTTCGACTTGATAAGGAATATCAATATTTAAAATTTCTTTAGTTTTTTCTAAAATTTCTAAAACAGAGAAACCGGTTTCAGAACCAAGATTTAATACTATATTTTTAGAATTTTTTCTTAAATATTCTAAAGAACTAAGATGCGCAATTGCTAAATCAGTAACATGCACATAGTCCCTAACTCCAGTACCATCTTTGGTCAAATAGTCGTTTCCATAAATTGGAACAAATGATTTTGTCCCTTTTGCTACCTCCATGATTAATGGAATTAAATTTTCTGATTTTTTTTCTTTACCAACTATTCTTTTTTTTACATCAAACCCTGCTGCATTAAAATATCTTAACGAAGCGTATTTCAAGCCATGGATCTTACTGAACCATTCCAAACTATTTTCGGTCGAAAGTTTTGTATGCCCATAATAACTAGAAGGTTGCAATGGGTGCAATTCATCAATAGGAACATACATAGGGTTACCATAAACAGCAGCAGATGATGAAAAAATAAAATATTTTACACCGTAATCAATGCAGCTAGTTAATATATTTAAGCTACCAATAATATTATTTTGAGCATATTTTTTGGGGTTGAGCATTGATTCTCCAGAGGCTTTACTAGCCGCTAGATGTATTACTGCATCATATTTATCACTGAGGAAGAGTTTTGATAAGTCTTCTTTTGAATTAATAGACCCTTTTATAAATTTTGTTTTTACATTTATATTTTTTTCATTTGCAGTTGAAAGATCATCAAAAACTGTTACCTCATATCCACGATCTAGAGCTGACAAGACAACATGGGAACCAATGTATCCTACTCCCCCTGTGACAATAATCTTCATAAACAGATATTATACTTAACGACCATCAATATTTAAAAAAGGCTTATAAAACAATTTTGTTTTTAAACATATGTTTTATAGTAAGTGTACAGATCTTTAATTCCCTTTTTTAATTTTATTTTAGGCCTCCAGCCTTTTTCATTCATAATTGAAGTATCTAGCAATTTTCTTGGAGTCCCATCTGGCTTTGAATTATCAAACTTAATTTTTCCTTTAAACCCGACAACATTCTTGATCATCAATGCTAGCTCATGAATTGACAGCTCTTCGCCTGACCCAATATTAATATGGGAAATACCTCTATTATAAATTTCTTCAACGCTTACATTATTAATTATAAATAAAATTGCTTCAGAAAGATCGTCAACATGTAGAAATTCTCGAAGAGGATTCCCAGTCCCCCAAATTTCAACATATTTACTTGAAGTAGTTTTTGCATTGTGGAATTTTTGAATTAACGCTGGAATCACATGGGAAGTGTCAGGATGAAAATTATCATTAGGACCGTAAAGATTGTTTGGCATAATAGATATAAAATTATCAGAATACTGTTTATAATAAGTTTCACATAGTTTTATACCTGCTATTTTTGCCAAGGCATAAGGCTCATTTGTTGGTTCTAAAGGCCCAGATAAAATTGAACTTTCTTTGATCGGCTGGTCCGCATATTTAGGGTAAATACATGCTGATCCTAAAAACAATAAATATTTCACTTCATACTCATGGGAAAAATGTATCAAATTATTTTGTATCGATAAATTTTCAAATAAAAACTGCCCCGGATATATATGATTTGCATAAATACCACCTACTTTTGCTGCTGCACAAATTACAACATCTGGTTTTTCTTTTTTAAAAAACAACCTAGTCCTTTTTTGATCAGATAAATCTAGTTCAATTCTGTCTTTTGTTATAATATTTCCATATCTATTTTTTTTAAGACAATCCACCATTGAAGAGCCAACTAAACCTTTGTGGCCAGCAACAAATATCTTACTTTCTTTATCGATAGATAACCCCTGTCTTTAAATTTTCCATATCAGATTTAATCATTAATTTTACCAATTGTTCTAAATTTGTTTTTGGCCTCCAATTCAATTCTTTTTTAGCTTTGCTAAAGTCCCCTTGCAAGATATCAACTTCTGTAGGCCTATAATAGTCTTTATCTACTTTTACTAAAACCTTGTTAGTTTTGCTATCATAACCTATCTCATCAATCTTAGATCCTTTCCATTTTATTTCTATATTTACTTCCTTAAATGCCATTTCTACAAATTGTCTAACAGAGAAAGTTTTCCCAGTGGCCAAAACATAATCTTTTGGATTACTTTGCTGTAACATTTTCCACATCCCTAAACAAAATTCAGGCGCATAACCCCAATCTCTTTTTGCGTCAAGATTTCCAAGATACAAAACATTTTGCAAACCTTCACTTATTTTACAAGCAGCCTGAACAATTTTTCTTGTGACAAATGTTTTTCCTCTTCTTGGTGATTCATGGTTGAATAGAATACCATTACAGGCAAAAATATTATATGCTTCACGGTAATTAACAACAATCCAATATGCATATAGTTTTGCTACACCATATGGTGATCTTGGATAAAAAGGTGTCTCTTCATTTTGAGGTACTCCTATATTTTTACCAAAGAGCTCACTTGTCGATGCCTGGTAGAATTTAGTATCAATATTAGTTTCCCTTACAGCATCTAGCAACCTTAAGGTTCCCATAGCATCTACTTGAGCAGTATAATCAGGAATCTGAAATGATACTTTCACATGGCTTTGAGCACCAAGATTATATATTTCTTGAGGCTTAACTTTTTCTAATAATCTATTTAGACTTGAAGGATCAATGAGATCTCCATAATGAAAAAAGAATGAATCAGCATATTTTTCGTCTTCGATTATATGATCTATGCGTCTAGTATTAAAGCTACTACTTTTTCTAACCAGACCGTGTACTTCATATCCTTTTTTTAATAAAATTTCAGTTAAATAAGATCCATCCTGTCCAGTAACACCTGTAATAAGAGCAATTTTTTTCATAAATATATTTTAGTTACTATCTTCTTTTAGTTCAGTAATAGTAATTGCACTAGTACCAATATGGCCAACTACAATACCTGCTGCTTTGTTTGCAAATCGGGTCACAGTTTTAGAATCAAATCCAACTAATGTTCCTGCTGCAAAAGATGCAATTACCGTATCTCCAGCACCGCTAACATCATAAATTTCTTTAGCTTCAGAACTTACGTGAAACCTTACATCTTTCCCTATATACGACATTCCATTTGCTCCTCTTGTTATCAGACATGCATCTAAGCTTAAATCCTCACAAATTTCTTTCCCTGCAGTTTCTACATCTTCATCCGTAATTAGTTCTCTTCCTATCGCTTCTTCAGCCTCTTTTAGATTAGGAGTTATTACAGATGCACCATAATATTTACTCCATTTTTTACCTTTAGGATCAACAAGGACAGGTATTTGTAATTCTTTTGCTTTACTAATAATATTCTTGATTATTAATTCAGTGCATATTCCCTTATTATAATCACTAATGATAACTCCATCTACATTTGTTATCTTTTTAAAAACTTGTTTTAGTACTTTGTTTAAATTTTGATCAGATAAATTATTTGCATCCCAATCTACTCGAACAACTTGCTGACCTTCTGCAACAATTCTCATCTTTTCAGTAGTTCGGTTAGATTCGGATTGAATTATATGTTTAGTTGAAATACCCTTTTTTTTTAAGTGCTGTTTAATCTTCTCACCAGCTTGATCTTTTCCTACAAAACCTATAATAGAAGCCTGAGCTCCTAGGTTTATCAGGTTTCTTAATACATTTCCACATCCTCCAAGACTATATTTTTCTTTAACAGAACGCACAACAGGAACAGGTGCCTCCGGAGATATACGATGAACATTACCAAAGATAAATCGGTCTAACATAATATCACCAATTACTAAAATTTTTGGTGAAAATTCTTGTATTTTTTCAACTACACGCACGAATTATTAAAACTATAAAATCTTTTCAAAGTAATTAATTGTCTGTTTTAATCCTTTAGTAAGATCGATTTTTGGCTCCCAACTAATTTTTTCTTTTGCAATAGAAATATCTGGTTTTCGTTGCTTAGGATCGTCCTCTGGTAAGGATTTAAACACTATTTGCGAACTTGAATTAGTAAGCTTAACAATTTTCTCTGCTATTTCTTGGATTGTGAATTCATCGGGATTACCAATATTCATTGGACCGGTGAAATCATCGTCAGTATTCATAATCAATAGCATTGCTCCAATTAAATCATCAACAAAACAAAAGCTTCGAGTCTGTTTCCCATCTCCATAAATTGTTATGTCTTTATTTTTTAAAGCTTGAATAATAAAATTACTAACTACACGACCATCATTAGGATGCATCCTTGGTCCATAAGTATTAAATATTCTAGCAATTTTAATTTTCAGCTTATGTTGCCTATAATAATCAAAAAATAGGGTTTCTGCGCATCTTTTCCCTTCGTCATAACATGACCTGGGGCCGATTGGATTCACTCGTCCCCAATAAGATTCATTTTGAGGATGTATCTCTGGATCACCGTAAACTTCAGATGTTGAAGCTTGAAAAATTTTCGCATTCTGCCTTTTTGCTAAACCAAGCATATTAATAGATCCATGAACTGAAGTTTTTGT
>CENJ01061996.1_pt1 | contig 52430 bp, 56 predicted proteins | sample 356161 | NCBI WGS metagenome assembly CENJ01 (sample SAMEA2619531, study PRJEB7988) | marine metagenome | biome: marine biome (ENVO:00000447); feature: surface water layer (ENVO:00002042); material: "saline water (ENVO:00002010), including plankton (ENVO:xxxxxxxx)" | depth 5 m
GGTCATTCAAAATGGGCAAACATAAAACATAGAAAAGCAAGGCAAGACGCCTCACGTGGCAAGGTTTGGACAAAGGTAATAAGAGAAATTACTGTCTCTGCAAAAGACGGCCCAGATCCAAATGATAATCCAAGATTAAGACTTGCTCTTGAAAAAGCAAATTCTGCAAATATGCCAAAAGATACCATCAAAAGAGCCATTGAAAAAGGTTCTGGAACTGGAGATACAGGAGATCTAGAGGAAATTATATTTGAGGGGTATGGTCCGGGCGGCGTTGCAATTTTAGTACAAACAATGACAGATAACAGGAATAGAACTGTATCAGATGTAAGACATGCATTTTCAAAATTTGGAGGTAATTTAGGAACTGATGGGTCTGTCGCATACTTATTTAAAAAACTCGGCATTATTCAAATCAATAAAAATTATTCAGAAGAAGAACTTATGGAAAATGTCATTGAATCTGGAGCGATTGATTTCACAGAAGAAGAAGATTTTTTTGAAGTGACAACAGACCCAAATCAATTTAGTAGGATTATTGAGTATTTTAAACAAAATAAAATTGAATATTTGAATGCAGAATTATCCTTAAGAGCTGATACGCTTGTAAATTTAAATCAAGACATGTCTGAGAAAGTTTTAAATATCATGGAATTTATGGATGATCTTGATGATGTTCAGGAAGTTTATACTAATGCAGAGTTTCCTGAAAATTTTGAGATGAAAGGATAAACTTTGTCTATTAACTCAAGAAATAAAGGTGCTGCATTTGAGAGACAGATTGCAAATGCACTTATAAAAGACCTAAATCTTAAAAATCCAGTCAAAAGAATATTAGAGCAGACCCGTACAAAAGAATTACCTGATCTTATGCTAGGAAAATGGTGCATTGAATGTAAAGCTTATGGTGCTGGCGCTGAACCAAGACCAGATTGGTGGGAGCAGGTTCTTGCTTCTGCAAGACAAGATAACTTCAGACCAGCTTTAGTATATAAATTTAATAATAGACCAATTAAGGTTCGTATATTAGCAAAATCGATTAATAACAAAATAAGCAACAATCTTGTCACTGTAGATCTTTTATGGCCAGATTTTATTCAAATAATACTTGAATTATTCCAAGAGGATATTGAGTTACATGAAAAAAATTATCAAGTGTAGTGAATTAAGTTTTGATATTTATATCGAAGACACAGATTTTCAAGGTGTTGTATATCATTCTAATTATTTGAAGTATTTCGAAAGATCGAGATCGAGATTTCTTTCAAGTATTGGTATCTCTCAAAAAGAACTAAGGTTTAAAGATTTAGCATTTGTTGTTAAAAGTATTTATATAAATTATCTTTCAGCAGCTGAACTCGGCGATCAAATAATAGTCCAATCAAATGTAGAAAAAAAATCTAATGCAAGAATGATTTTTCATCAAAAGATTATCAATAAAGCAAATGGAAATGAGTGTGTAGATGGTGAAGTAGAAGTTTGTTTTATTAATCTTTTAACAAAAAAACCAAAAAAGTTTCCAGATGATTTATTATTAATTTTTAATTAGGAAGAATTTATGGAAGAAGTTTCAGTATTAAATCTCTTTTTAGATGCTGGTATTGTAGTTAAGATTGTCATGCTACTTCTTTTTGTTGCCTCTATATTATCTTGGATAGTGATTGTCGAAAGATATAATTTTTTTAAAAAGGTCAAAAAAGAAAATAAGGCTTTTTTAGAAAAGTTTTGGGGAGGAAAAGACCTAGATATCTTATTCAAAGAAATAAATAGGGATGATTTTTTATACGGCGCAAGAAACTTATTTAAAAATTCTTTTGATGAGTTTAGCTCTCTAAAAGAAGTTGATGATATTTCTGAATTAGATTTAGAAAGCATTAATCGATCAATGAGAGTCTCTATAGCATCAGATGAGGAGGAAATGAACAAACATCTACCATTTCTTGCCAATGTTGGGTCTGTTAGTCCATATGTTGGTTTGCTGGGAACTGTTTGGGGGATAATGACATCTTTCATAGGATTATCAGATGCAACTCAAGCAACTATAAATGCAGTTGCTCCTGGAATATCAGAAGCATTAATTGCAACAGGCATGGGACTATTTGCTGCAATACCTGCAGTTGTCGCATTTAACAAGTTTACATCCGAGTCTGAAACTATAAGTCAGGGGACACTTATCTTTGCAGAAGAATTAGCGAGTATTTTTTACAAGCAAACAATCAATAAAAAATAGTGATATACAGGTTAGCAAAGAAGAAAAATCTCAAGGCAGAAATTAATGTAGTCCCTTACATTGATGTAATGTTAGTTTTACTGATTATTTTTATGGTCTTATCACCTCTTTTAATTCAGGGTATTGAAGTAAATTTACCTAAAACAGATACTACCAAGATGAGCGTTCAAAATGAACCTCTTGTAATTTCAATTGATAACAATGGAAATTATTTCCTTAACGTTGGTGATGAATCTCTAACAATTAGTTTAGATGAACTTAAAAGAAAATCTAAGGTAATCTTTGAAGCAAATCCTGAAATTGAGATAGTTTTTCAAAGCGATAAAGATGTTGCGTTTGACTTTGTTGCAAAAGCAATGGCATCTGTTCAAAGTGTTGGCATCACAAAAGTAGGAATTGTAACTTCAGGTTATGAGAATTAATAAAATATATCTTGAAGCATCTTTTGTATCCTTTGTTATTCATGCTTCAATTATATTATATCTCTTAGGATTCTTTTATTTTGAATCTCAGGAAAGGTCATTACTAAGCAAACCGATCGAGGTAAGTCTTATTTTTCAAGATAATGTAAAAGAAATTAAGAAAAATAATTCGATATTAGAAACAAAGAATTTTAAAATCAATGAAATCCCAGATAGTGCTATAGACAAAAAATCTATATCATTTGATTCCCTCATTCCATCAATTAGTTTAAATGATCTTATTGCTGAAGATAAATCAATTTCAACAGATTATGAAGAAAATCAAATAGATATACTTAGTTCTTATATTATTGAAAATATTCAATCTGCATGGAGAAAGCCAATAAATATACAAGACGGCTTGGTTTGTGATTTAAGATTATCAATTAACAAAAATGGCAGAATTATAGATATTAATTTGATTAAAAGCAGTGGAAACTTGAGATTTGATAACTCCGCTCTAAAAGCAGTTCAAAGAGTTGAAACTTTTAGTTTTTTACAAGATATTCCAATGAGTATATACAATTCAAATTTTAGGAGTATCGTGATTACCTTTAATCCATCATGAATAAAAAATTACTTGTTTTAATATTTTCTAATTTCTTGAATGCAGAACTTATTCTTGAAATTACACAGGGAACTGAAGACCCTTATAGAGTAGCTTTAGTTCAATTTGAAGGAAATAAAAATATATCAAAAAATATCAATGAAATTATTAGAAATAATTTAACAAGGTCAGGTGAATTTAAAATATTCGGAAATGATGATCTGATATCAAATCCATCAGATGAAACAGAAGTTATATTTAATGATTTTAAGATTCTTGATATAGATTATTTAATCTTAGGAAAAATTATCGAGGAAGGTGCTGGTATTTCTGTTATTTACGAGATTTATGATATCAACAAGAGTAAAAAAATAAGAACATCAACGGTTTTTGGAATTCCCAATAAGAATAGACAGCTAAGTCATTATATTAGTGATGGGATTTATGAGGAAATCACTGGTATTAAGGGAATTTCATCAACAAAAATTCTTTATGTAACAGAAAAAGATAATTTTAATCTTGTAATTGCTGATGCTGATGGAAGCAATGAACAAATCCTTTTAAAAAGTAGTGATCCAATAATTTCTCCATCATGGTCTCCTGATTCAAAAAAAGTCGCTTACGTGTCATTCGAGACAGGTATGGCAAAAGTTTATATACAAAATATAGCAACTGGAAAAAGAGAACTTGCAATTGAAAATTCATCTCAAATTAGTTCACCTTCATGGTCGCCAGATGGAAAATTTTTATCATTAACAATGTATCAAGATGGCAATGCTGAAATTTATATTTTAAATTTGAAAAACAAAAAGCTTACTAGACTTACAAATCACTATTCAATTGATACCGAATCATCTTGGTCACCAAAAGGATCAAAAATAATCTTTACGTCAGGAAGATCGGGTTCGCCTCAAATTTATGAATTAAATTTGAAGAGATCTAATTCAAAACCAAAAAGATTAACATTTGATGGTAATTACAATGCCAAAGGATCATATTTACCTGATAATGATGGAATTATATTTGTTCATAGAGAGAATTCAAACTTTCAGATCGCAATCAAATATTTCGACGAGAATTATGTTAGACCTCTAACTCAAGCACAATTAGACGAATCGCCTAGCATTTCACCTAATGGAAATGTTATAGTCTATGCTATAAAAGATGATGGAATGGGACTCCTTGCTGGTATAACTTTGAGTGGAGTTAAATTCAGACTTCCAGCAAAAATGGGTAGTGTCAGAGAACCAGCTTGGTCAGGTTTTTTAAGATAACTTTATGGAGAAAAAAATGTTTTTAAGAAATAAAATAAATTTTTTAATCGCAGTAATTTTTCTATCTTCATGTTCAAGTATGAACGTTACTGAGGAAAGAGTTTACTCAGATGATGTCAAAACTGTAGAGGCATCATCAAGCGATAGTATTCAATATGATAATAAAGCCGTATTCGCTAGCGCAACAATATATTTTGAATTTGATAAATCAAATTTGACAAGCAAATCAATCCAAATATTAAAAAGTGTGGCTAGTGCTTTAAATGAAAATAAATCCATTCAAGTTACTCTTGCTGGACATGCTGATGAAAGAGGAACACGAGAATATAATCTTGCATTAGGTCAAAGAAGAGCAGAAACAGTTAGTGATTATTTTATATTGAATGGTATAAGCAAAAATAGAATAAGTGTTAAAAGCTATGGTGAAGAAAGGCCATTAGCAATAGGCCAAGATGATGAAAGCTACTCAAAAAATAGAAGGGTTGAAATCAATTAATGAGATTGAAATTTCTAATCTCAAAATATCTTTTTATAATACTTTTTTCTTCTAATAATATTGTTGCGAATGAAAACGAAGATATTAAAACAGATATCTTATTTCTAAAAATTCAAGAATTAGAATCAGAGATTGCTGATCTAAGAAATAGAATTGAGTCTCAAAATTTTCTAATTGAAAAATTAATTCAAGAATCATTTGATAATCAGGTAGATAATAAAGAAGATGAAATTGAAGAATTGACACTCAATTCTGATATTAGGTTTGAAGGCATTGATGATCCAAGGAGCAAAGAACAAATTTATGATGCTGCTATTCAAGCTCTTGAGAGTCAAAATTTTGAAAGAGCTTTTAACTTATACAAATATTTTGTTGATAGTTTTAATGATAAAGAGAAGAGACCGCTATCACTTTTTTGGTTAGGAGAAATAAGTATGATAAATAATGATCTTGAAAATGCTGAAGTTTTTTTTATGGAATTAATAAGTAAGTATCCAAGTCACTATAGAATTCCGTTATCTCATAAAAAGATTGGAGATATTTACTTAAAATCTAATCAAACTGAAAACGCTAGAGAAAAATATAAATTTGTTATTAGAGAGTACCCTAATAATACCGCCTCATCTTTAGCCTTGCAGTTATTGAAAAATATGGAATAATCACCATCTTCTAGTATGTATATCAAAAAATGTGGGTCGCTAGCTCAGCTGGTAGAGCAGTTGGCTTTTAACCAATTGGTCACAGGTTCGAATCCTGTGCGACCCACCAGTTATGAGTGATTATTTAAATACACTTAAGAAATCTTTTTCAAAAGATTCCTTTCTAGCTAGTCTTTTCTTCTTTTTTATTCTCTCTTCTTGGTATACATTGAGACCTCTTAGGAATGAACTAGCAGTTCAGGATATTGATAATATATCTCTTCTTTTAGCTATGGTTGGTATCGGAATGCTTTTTGCTAACCTTATTTATTCATGGATAGCTTCGAGGACTAACTTAAAGCAACTAATAGTTTTTTGTTACCTTTTTCTTGCAAGCAATCTTGTTATTTTTATAAATCTTGATTTCTCTTCAAGTGAATGGGTTGGTAGATCATTTTATGTTTGGTGTAACATTTATAGTTTTTTTGTTGTGGCAATTTTTTGGGTAGTATCCATTAATTTATTTCGAGAAAATAAAGCCAGACAGTACTTTGGATTTATTTCATTTGGAGGAACGCTTGGAGCAGCATTTGGCTCTAGATTATCGAAATACATTGCAAATAATTTCTCAATTTTATCTATTGATGGAGGTCCAGCGGAGATAAATATTTCAATCTTTGCTTTTTTTACACTTGGGCTATTAATAGTAGGTTTGTTAATTGGTGTTTATTGCATCAGCAGACTTAAAAGTGAAAAAATTGCCATAGGTGGCTCAGCTCAAGATGCTTTTAAACATCTTTTCAATTCTGCTGATGTAAGACAGCTCGCATTTTACATGTTCTTATTTACTTCATTAATGACCATACATTGGATAACTTCAGCAATAATATTTGAAAAAGCAATTGAAAACTCAGTTGAACGAGTTTCACTATTTGCTGATATTGAGTTAACCGTTAGTCTAATTGCTGGGTTCACGCAATTATTCCTAACTTCCTATGTAGTTAAAAAAATAGGAATTAAGTTTATTTTATTTTCTTATGGCATAATTTTTTTAATTGTATTTGTTATTTATGCATTTGCACCTTTGCTCATTTCAGCAATTGTTATAACTATTTTATTAAGAGTATTTGAGTACTCAATCAATAAACCGAGTAGAGAAATTGTATTTAGTCATTTATCAAAAAATAAGAGATATAAGTCATCAGTTCTTGTAGACACTTTGTTTGCTCGTTTGGGTGACTTCAGTGGAAGTATTTTTTTAGGTTTATTTAAAGGAACTCAAATAGTATTTAGTATTGCCCCATTAATGGCAATTCCATTTGCTTTAACGATATCAATAATTGGATCAAGAATTTCAAAAGATTTAAAATCTAAAGACCCCTAGAATCACTAATAACTTTTTTTATTTGAATTATTTTAGTCATTATTCTTTCAGATATTTGGAAGTTATTTTGTGTAAGCTTCAGAGCAAATTCTAGTTGATTAAGTGCTCGTTCATTTTGACCTAGAAGTAAAAAGTACTCAGCTCTACTTTGATGATATCCAACAATATTTTTACTACTTCTTTGAATTTCTGACAAAAGAAGCCATAGCTCAGGATTATTATTTTTTGTTAAAAGTTGGTCCCTTATTATCTCTTCAGATTCAAAGTAATTCTTCATCGCCAAAAGAATTTTTGCTTTCGAAATAGAAAGAGGATAGTTTCTTGGAGATATTTCTAAAAATTTATTTACAAGAGACAAAGCCTCTTCATCCTTATCAGATTCAAATAGGATATCAATCTTCGTATTATTTAAAACGAGATTTTTGGGATACATTGAAATAATATTATCAATTAAATTTAAGCTTTCCTCATTATTATTATTTTTATTATGAGCTAGAGCTAAACCATATAAGTTGGCATCTGTTGGGTCCTCTCTAACTCTCTCTTGAAATCTTCTTAAAGCATTTGAAGGGATATTCTCATAATATATTTCTAGTCGCACCTTCATCAAAGAAAACTCTAAAGTATCTCTTTTTGTTCCTTCACTTGATAAATTCTCTGCTGCATTAAATGCATCACTTATTCTTGATGAAGAAAGGGGATGAGTGAGTAAAAATTCAGGTGGCAAGTCTCCTGATAACCTTCTTATTTCATTCATATTTTCAAACATTTCACCCATTGAATCTGGATGATATCCAGCTTTTACTAAGTTAGCAAAACCAACTCTATCTGCCTCTTTTTCAAATAAACGGCTATATCTTAAACTTTGTGATTGTAATATTGCTGGTCCAACAGCAAGCGCATTTGGATTGTTGCTGATAAGTGCAATAGCTATAGAAGATACCATCACTAGTGCAGATGCAAGATTGCTATCTTGAGATTTTAATACGTTTCTTGCAAAGTGTCTTTGGCTTAAATGAGCCAACTCATGAGCTATAACCGAAGAAAATTGACCCTCATTATCTGAATTAAGAAATAATCCTCCATTCACTCCAATTATTCCACCTGGGGCTGCAAACGCATTTAAAGAATCATCATCAATAAGAAGAAGTGTAAAGTATCTATCTTTTACCTGACTATATTCTGAAAGTCTGTATATAAGGTGCTCTGTATAATCAAAAAGAAGTGGATCAGATATCAATGGCGCTTGAGAATAAACTTGTTGAAGAAACATTTCACCAATTGCTTTTTCTTGAGAGGTGGAAACAGCACCTGAAACTCTGTCTCCAAGTTCAGGCAAAGAAATTTCATTTATTTGCTCATCAAATGCATTAAGATTTGAATAAAAAAATATTGCTAATAAGTATTGAAATAAGACTCTCATTACAAAAACAGTATATAAAATTAATAATTAGAACATTATAACAATGTTAAAGTTTAATATTTTTTAATAAATTCTTATATATAATGGTGATTGGAATTTATGATTGAACATTTATCAAATATATTTAAACGCATTTTTAATAATGAAGAGACAATAATATTTTCTGTAATCATTATTTTAAGTCTTATAGCCTTCAGCTTATTCATTGAAGTCTTAACACCATTTATAATAAGTATTATTGTTGCCTATTTACTGGTTGGACTTCAAAAAAATATTGAGATGTACAATGTGTCTCAGCCATTATCAACCATTATTGCATTTTCAGTATTTATTATTGTTGGAGCCGCAATGTTCACATGGTTAATTCCTCTTCTTTACGTTCAACTCCAGTCATTTGTTTTAGATATACCAAGATTATTCAATGACTTCCTTAACTTTGTTTCAACAATACCTGCAGCATTTCCAGAATTAGTAGATTCAGATCAAATCAGTGTGTTTTTTCAAGCAGTATCGTCAGAGCTAAGTTCTATAACTCAAAATATTGTTAAATCATCTATATCAGGAATACAAAGCACAATTACAATTCTTCTGTATGTAATTTTATTTCCAATTCTTGTTTACTTTTTTTTATTTGACAGGAAAAATATTATTGAGGGTTGTCTTAAAATTATTCCAGGTGACAGAGCTATGTTGTCACAAGTATGGTCAGAAATGGACATTCAATTAAGTAATTATGTTAGAGGAAAAGTTCTTGAAATTTTTATTGTTGGAATTGCAGCGGCAATTTTATTTGCTGCATTTGGTTTAAATTATGGAGCTTTGTTAGCAGTCTTAGTTGGTCTTTCAGTACTTATACCTTTCGTTGGCGCATTTTCTGTAACTATACCTATTGTTATCATTGGGCTATTACAATTTGGTCTAGGAACAGAATTTTACTTATTAATTGGGTTATATCTTTTGCTTCAATTCGTCGATGGCAATCTTCTTGTACCAATAATATTTTCAGAGGCGGTGAAACTTCATCCAATAGTTATTATTCTTGCAGTATTTATTTTTGGGAGTATGTTTGGTTTCTGGGGTGTATTTTTTTCAATACCACTTGCAACATTCATAAAAGCTGTTTGGAATGCATGGCCAGGAATTTCATCCGCAAATGAGGAATAAGCTATACATATATTTATTAGTTTTTTACACTCTTATGATAAGTAGCGAAAATTATGGGATAGTGGTTCATGGTGGTGCCGGTGTAATGTCTAATCTTACTGAAGCTCAGCAGAAAATTATTGAACAGAAACTTACAAAAACGCTTATTGCTTCATATCAAATTTTAGAAAACGGTGGTTCAAGTATAGATGCCGTTGAGTTTGCAGTATCAGAATTTGAAGATTCTCCATTATTCAATGCTGGAAAAGGTTCTGTTTATGCATCTAACGAGACTCAAGAAATGGATGCATCAATAATGTATGGAAAAAATAGATTAGCTGGAGCAGTAGCATCAGTGAGAGTAATTAAGAATCCAGTAAAACTTGCAAGAGCTGTTGCCGAGGAGACATCTCATGTTCTGCTTGTGGGAGATGGAGCAGAAACATTTGCAAAAAAAAATGGGTTAGAAATTGTTGATCCTATTTATTTTTACTCTGAAAAAAACTTAAAAAGATTAAAAAAATTAAAAAATAAAGTTGCAGAAAATTCGAGTGTCCAAGATAAAATTGGAACAGTTGGTGCAGTTGCAATTGATAAAGCTGGTAATATCTCAGCAGCAACATCAACAGGTGGAATGACCAATAAAATGCCTGGGAGAGTAGGTGATTCTCCTATTATAGGTTCGGGTACATGGGCACAGAATGGAGTTTGTGGAGTTTCATCAACTGGCCATGGAGAGTTTTTCATTAAATATCAAGTTGCAAGAGAAGTTTGCACCAGAATGGAGTATTTAAATCAATCTTTAAAAGAGTCAACTACAAATATAATCAATGAATTAAAGGATATTGGCGCTTCAGGAGGTTTGATTGCAATCGATAAAGACGCAAATATTTCAACACCATTTAATACTGATGGAATGATCAGAGGAAGTATTACGAGTAATAAAACTTTGAGTGTTGAAATATATTAAAGGTTTTTTACTGCTTCAAGAACTTCCTCGACATGCCCTTTAACTTTGACTGATCTCCACTCTTTAATGATTTTTCCATCTACTGAAACTAAAAATGTCGATCTATCGACACCCAAATATTCTTTTCCATACATTGATTTGAGTTTTATAACATCAAAAGATTTACACATTTTTTCATCGGGGTCCGATAAAAGTTCAAACGGAAAAGATTGTTTTTGTTTAAAGTTTTCATGCGATTTTATACTATCTCTTGATACTCCAAGAATTTCAGTATTTAGCTTCTGAAATGATTTAAAATTATCACTAAAGTCATTTCCTTCAACGGTACAGCCAGGAGTGCTATCCTTAGGATAGAAATAAATGACTAAGTTCTTTCCTTTAAAATCCTCTAAAGATAGACTTTTATTGCTGGTACATTCACCCGAAAATTTTGGGCATTTTTTTCCTTCAAGTTTTTTTTCCATATTTTCCTTTTAATAATTTTAAGTAAATAGTGTATAGTCATATTTTTACTTATTTTGAAAATGATGCAAGCTTTAAAAGGAAGTCTAGTGGCATTAGTCACACCAATGACGGAAAATGATGATATCGACTATCAATCATTAGAAAGTCTTATAGATTGGCATATTGAACAGGGAACTAACGGAATAGTATCAGTAGGCACAACTGGAGAGTCTGCAACACTTGATGTAAAGGATCATCTTGATGTAGTAAAATATACAATTGATTATGCAAACTCAAGAATTCCGATTATTGCTGGTACAGGTGCTAATTCAACGTCTGAGGCAATTGAATTAACTGAAGAATCTAAGAAACTTGGAGCTGACTATACTTTAATAGTTACTCCTTACTACAATAAACCTAATCAAAATGGCTTAATAAAACATTATTTAAAACTTGCTGATAATGTTGATATACCTCAAATTTTATACAATGTTCCCTCACGAACTGCATGTGATTTATCGCCTGCATCAGTAAAATTACTTTCAGAGCATAAAAATATTATTGGAATTAAAGAGGCAGTTAATACCGAAGAAAGAATGAGTGATTTATTAGAAATTTCTAAAGATAATGATGAATTTATATTGCTTTCTGGAGACGATCCGTCATTTCTTTCAATGATGCAAAAAGGTGGAGATGGTGTGATTTCTGTAGCAGCAAATGTTGTGCCTAATATTATTTCAAATATTTGTTCGTTAATTTTTGAAGGTAAAAATGAAGAAGCAATAAATATTAATCAGAAACTTTACGATCTTTATGAACTATTGTTTATTGAATCTAATCCTATTCCAGTAAAGTGGATGTTATATAAAATGAATTTTATTAAAAATTCAATAAGGCTACCATTAGTAGAATTAGACAAAAAATATCAAGAAAATGTATTAAATGAAATGCTAAAATTAGAATTGTTATGATTAAACTAGTATTGCCATTCTTTATAATACTTATGATCAGTTCTTGCTCAATGTTAGGAGGTCCCGATGGTTACTTTCCTGATAAAAAATATGATTTTCTTAAAGAAGAGATTGAAGACACAATAAGTCTTCCAGATGAGCTAGATTCTCCTGATATTGAAAATCATTACCCTGTTCCAGAAATTCTTGAAATCGATACAAATTTAGAAATACCCAAGCCAAGACAAATTTTTGCATCAGCTGGAGATAGTTCCGTTCAACTTCGAAGGCTTGGTGAGCTTATGTGGATTTATATAGAAACTCTTCCATCAACCTCATGGCCAATATCAAAAAATTATTGGGACACTTCTTCTTATGATGTTACAAAAGCAGATCCATTATCTGGGGAAATTGATATTGATTATGATCAAACATCAAAACTTTTAATGAGGGTTGAGCATGGTATTAAAGAAGCATCAACAGAGATATTTTTATTTAAGGTTAACAAAATTAGCACAGAAATAGAAAGCGATCCTGAATTTATTCAGGCTGAAATGGAAAAAATGCTTAATTATTATGCTGAATCATTATCAACTTTTTCAGGTACATCACTTGCAGCTCAAAATTTAAATGAAATGAAAAAGGCAAGCATATTTTCTGAAAATGGAAAGACAGTTATTGCGCTTGATCTAAATTTTGATAGAGCTTGGTCTTCAGTAAGTAAAGCTTTAGATGCAGCTGAAGTTGTAACAAACGATAGAGATAGAAGTAAAGGAATATTTTTTGTAAGCTTTGCCAAAGAAGAAGAGAGAAGATTTTTTGGACTTTTTGGAGGCAAAAATTTAAATGATAGCTCTCAAAATCTTATTTTTAGTGAAGATGCCCAATTTGAGATAACAATTACACCGAAAGAAAATAAATCATACGTTAGAGCAACATCAAAAGATGGTAATATTGAGAAATCTGAAGAACTTTTATCAAAAATTAATGAGTCTTTAAGCTAATGAAAAAAATTAACGAAATAACAAAAGGTAAAGCTAAGTCAATGTATACAACAGAAAATGATGATCATCTAATTATGCATTTTAGTGATGATACATCTGCTTTTGATGGTAAGAAAAAAGAAGCTCTTCTTGGTAAAGGTGCTGTAAACAATCAATTCAATGCATTTATTATGAAACATCTTCAAGAAAACGGTATTGAAAGTCATCTAATAGATGTAATTGACAGCACAGATTCTCTCGTATTTAAATTAGATATGTTTCCAATTGAATGTGTAATTAGAAACAGGGCATCAGGTTCAATATGCAAAAGACTTGGAACTGAAGACGGACTAGTTCTTGAAAATCCATTATTTGAGTTTTTTCTAAAAGATGATGATTTGGGTGACCCATTAATTAATGATGAGCACATTATATCTTTTGGTTGGGCAAACACAGATCAAATCGAAGAAATGAAAAAACAAACCTATAGAGTAAATGAGATATTATCAAAACTGTTTCTAGATTCAGGCCTAATATTGGTTGATTTTAAAGTCGAATATGGCCTATATAAAGAAAAAATTTTATTAGCAGATGAGTTCACACCAGATGGATGTAGATTGTGGGACTCAAAAACAATGAAAAAAATGGATAAAGATCGCTTTAGGCAAGGCTTAGGAGATGTTGTTGAATCCTATCATCAAGTTGCAGATAGGCTTGGTATGAATATTGAAACTTGACTAATTTAGTCAGGTATTTATAATTCTTGACGTGAAGTTAACTACAAGAAGCAGATATGCTGTAAATGCACTTACAGAGCTAAGTTTTCTACAATCTACAGGACCAGTATCTTTAAGTGATATATCAACAAATCAAAATATTGAGTTGAGTTATTTAGAGCAAATTTTTAGGAAGCTAAGAATTGCTGGAATCGTAAAAAGCATTCGGGGCAGAAATGGTGGTTACGTTTATGCTAAGAATCCTGCAAATATTTCTATTAAGGAAATAATGCATGCTGTTGATGAAGTTCTTGATGCAACTAAATGTAATGGCACTTTTGCATGTCAAAATGGAAAAAAATGTGTCACACATGATTTATGGCATGATCTCAACTTAGTTGTTGAGGATTATTTAGAAAAAATAACAATTGAAAGCCTTGTAGAAAGCAATAATAGCCCATATATTAAGGTAAACGAGATTAATTAGATGAGCAAACAATCTACAATTTATTTAGACTATGCGTCTACGACTCCTGTTGATCCTAGAGTTGCATCCAAAATGATGGAATTTTTAACACCTGAAGGTGAATTTGGTAATCCTGCATCACGCTCTCACAGATTTGGCTGGAAAGCAGATGAGGCCGTTGAACAAGCAAGATCGCATGTTGCTAATCTTGTAAACTGTGATCCAAGAGAAATTGTATGGACTTCAGGTGCTACTGAAGCAGACAATTTGGCAATAAAAGGGGTTGCAAGATTTTATAAATCTAAAGGAAATCACATTATCACGTCAAAAATTGAACACAAAGCTGTGTTAGATCCATGCCGACAACTTGAAAGAGAAGGTTTTGACGTCACATATCTGGACCCAGATGAAAAAGGAGTTATTAGCCCAAGCGCAGTAAAGTCAGCAATTAAAGATACAACTGTTCTAGTTTCAATTATGCATATTAATAATGAGTTAGGAACTGTTAATGATATTGAAGAAATTGGGAATATAACTAGAGATAATGGTTCATTTTTCCATGTAGATGCTGCACAAAGCACAGGTAAAGTTGATATTGATCTTGAGAAAATAAATGTTGATTTGATGTCATTTTCTGCTCATAAAACTTATGGACCAAAAGGAATTGGAGCTTTGTATGTAAGAAGAAAACCAAGAGTTAGACTAGAAGCTTTAATTCATGGAGGAGGACACGAAAGAGGCATGAGATCTGGTACATTAGCTACTCATCAAATAGTAGGAATGGGCGAGGCATTTCGTATCGCAAATAAAGAGATGAATCAAGATTGCAATAAGATATCAAAATTTCATGAAATGTTTTTAGATAAAGTAAAAGAAATCGATCATGTTTATATTAACGGTGATCTCGATAATAAAGTCCCTAACATTTTAAATATAAGTTTTAATTTTGTAGAAGGCGAGTCATTAATCATGGGTTTAAAAGACATTGCAGTATCCTCTGGCTCTGCGTGTACATCAGCAAGTTTAGAGCCTTCATATGTTTTAAGAGCTTTAGGTAGAAAAGATGAATTAGCTCATAGCTCAATTAGATTTTCCTTTGGCAGATTTACAAGCGATGATGATGTCAATAATACTTTGGATATATTAGCTAATGTTGTCTACAGATTAAGAGAGCTTTCACCTTTATGGGAAATGCATCTTGACGGCATTGACTTAGATACTGTTGAATGGAATGCACACTAGGAAATAATTATGGCTTATAGCAAAAAAGTAGTAGAAAAATTTGAAAATACGCTCAATAATCCAGAAGCTTTCAAGGTTGGAAGATTTGATCCAAAAGATTCTGATGTTGGTACGGGCATGGTAGGTGCTCCTGCATGTGGCGATGTTATGAAACTTCAAATTAAGTGTGAACCAAAAGGTAATACTCATGTTATTAAAGATGTTAAATTTAAAACTTATGGCTGTGGTTCTGCAATTGCTTCGTCCAGTGAATTGGTAGAAATGCTTATTGGGAAGACTCTCGAAGAAGCTAAATCAATTAAAAACATAGAAATTGCTAAGGCTTTAGAGTTACCTCCCATAAAGATTCATTGTTCTGTTTTAGCAGAAGATTCGATCAAACAAGCAGTAGAGGATTACGAAACAAAACAATAGATAATGGAAACATTTACTGCCTCAGATTTAAACTTTTCAAATAGCGCCATAGCACATTTCAACAAGGTTTTAAAAGATAGAGGAAGAGGTGAGGGTGTAAGATTAGGTATCAAAAAAGCTGGCTGTTCTGGCTATGAATATACTTTTAATTTTGTTGATGAAGTTTTAGATAATTATATAGCTTTTGAAAAAAATGGATGTAAGATTTTTGTTGATTCTAATAGCTTTTCTTTTCTCAAGGGTAGTTTAATTGATTACGTTGATGATGGTTTAAATCAAGGTATCAAATTTGTAAATCCAAATGCTAAAGCTGTTTGCGGTTGCGGCGAAAGTTTCACTCTTTAAATTATGGCAAAAATTAAAATATGGCCTCATGAGGAAATCTGTCCTAATGGTGCAGAAATAGAATCTCTTCCAGATGAGACTATATGTGAGGCAGCTCTTAGAAATCATATAAAGATTGAACATGCTTGCGAGATGTCAGCAGCATGTACTACTTGTCACTGTATAGTTAGAAAAGGTTTTGAAAGCCTTGAATCTGCTAGTGATATTGAGGAAGATTTGCTCGATAAAGCCTGGGGTCTTGAGCAGACATCTAGACTAAGCTGCCAGGCAGTTCCGCCCTTTAATGAAGAGATAGAGATAGAACTACCAAAATATAATATCAACATGGTTTCAGAAGATCACTAATGGAAAAAATTGATTGGCTCGATGTTTTAGAAATTGCAATACAACTGAATGAAAAATTTCCAGAACTTGATCCTCAATGGATAAGCTTTCCTGATCTACACCAAAAAATCTGTGATCTAGATAATTTTGAAGGCGATAAAGATAAGTCTAATGAAAAGATATTAGAAGCTATTCAGATGCATTGGATAGAAGAATATCAATAACTCTAATATAATAGCGAATAAATTTTTAAAGGTTACTAAATATGTCAACTGAAAAAACTCTTTCAATTATTAAACCTGACGCAGTAAGTAAAAACATTATTGGAAAAATAATATCAAGATTTGAGGAAAATGGTTTAAGTATTGTTGCGGCTAAATTAATTCAATTATCTGATGAAACCGCATCTGGATTCTATGCTGAACATGAAGGGAAGCCCTTTTTTGATGCTTTAAAAAAGTTTATGACTTCGGGCCCAGTATTCATTCAAGTACTAGAAGGAGAAAATGCAGTACAAAAAAATAGAGATTTAATGGGAAGCACCGATCCTAAAGAAGCAGATAATGGCACAATAAGAGCAGATTTTGCATCTAGTATAGATGCAAATGCTGTTCATGGATCTGATTCTGTAGAGAGTGCATATAGGGAGATTGAGTATTTCTTTAAGGCTGAAGAAATATTGAATAAATAAATTGTTAAAAAAAATTAATCTTTTGGGCTTCTCACTTGAATCGCTCGAAAGTTTTTTTTCTGATCTCGGGGAACCAAAGTTTAGAGCCAAACAATTATTAAGTTGGATTCATCAAAGAGGAGTTACTAAATTTGATTTGATGACAGATTTCAATAAACTTTTGCGTAAAAAATTAAATTCAATCGCAGTCATAAAGCCTCCAAAAATACACAAAGAATTTTTGTCTGATGAAGGAACAAAAAAATTTCTTATTGAATTGGATTCAGGCTCAATGATCGAAATGGTTATTATTCCAGAAAAAAGTAGAACAACCTTATGTGTTTCTTCTCAAGCAGGCTGTGCCTTGCAATGCACGTTTTGTGCAACTGGGGCTCAAGGATTTGATCAGGATCTAGGAAGCGATGAAATTATTGGACAACTATGGCTGGCAAATTTCATGACTAAAAAACTAAATCCCATTACAAATGTTGTTTTTATGGGTATGGGTGAGCCTCTTTTAAATTATGATGCAGTTCTTGAGTCAGCTAAGATCATGAAAAATCAATGCGCATATGGATTATCAAGAAAAAGGATAACTATTAGCACTTCTGGTATAGTCCCAAAAATTGATAAATTATCAAAAGATATTGATGTTTCGCTTGCAATATCATTGCATGCACCAGATGATAACTTGCGAGATGAAATAGTTCCAATAAATAAGAAATATCCTATCAAATCTCTAATAAAAGCATGCGAGGATTATTTAAAAAGTTTTAGTAATAAGAAAAATATTACAATGGAATATGTCTTGATAGATGGAGTGAACGATTCTATCGACCATGCAAAAAAACTTTCTATTCTTTTGAAAGATGTCTCATGCAAAATAAATTTAATACCTTTCAATAGTTTTGAAGGATCAAGTTACAAAAGACCTAAGAATAAACAAATGAATTCTTTCAAAAAATATCTTATGGGAAAAGGCTATATTACCACTTTGAGGACCACAAGGGGTAATTCAGTTAGTGCTGCCTGTGGCCAGCTTGTAGGGGACTTATCTAATACCATAAAAGGTAAAAATCTGATAAACCACAGAACAATACAATGACTATAGAATTAAAATCTGCAAGTTCAGTTAAAACGGGTAAAAAGTTTTTGGAAAAAAGGAAAGATTTAGGTGTTTCAATAAAAGAAGCATCAGAAATTTTATATATAAATAAAGACTATCTTCAAGCAATTGAAACTGGGACTTATAATATTTTTCCAAGCGAATCATTTGCAAAAGCATATTTTAAGAAATATGAAGACTTTTTAAAAATTAAAGAAGAATTTCCAAGCGTTTTTGACTTAAAGCCAAGTACAAATCAACCAAAGATATCACAAGAAATTATTATTAATAAGAATCGAGATGTAAAGAAAATTTTTATTTCGTTGGGTTTAGCAATTTCTTTGATATTCGCAATATATCTTTTTTTTGCACTTGATTCTTCATATAAAAATCTAAATGAAGAGAGCATTTCCGATATAGAAAATCAACCTGTAAATGAAATAGACTATCAGAATAATGCTGAGATAATTGAGTTAATCGAAGCTGAAAAGCTAGTAGCACCAATTGAAAATGCTAACAATATACTCAAACTCCAATTTCAAGGAGAGTCCTGGATGGAAATTTATATCGATAATAAAATAAGCGAAGCACAACTATTTAATGCAGGAGATTCGTTTGAAAGAGAGATTTTAAGATCATTTAAAATTGTTGTTGGTAATGCTGATTTTGTGAAAGGAACATATAATGGTTATGAAATTGATTTTATTGCTGATGCTAATAGACTATCAGGAGTGAGCACTATTATTTTAAATGAGTAATTGGATAAAACGAAAGAATACCAAGGTTGTAAATGTTGGTAATGTTCCAGTTGGCGGTGGAAATCCGATTTCTATTCAGTCAATGACAAATACTGACACTAAGGATGTTGTATCAACTATTAAACAAATTAAGAATCTTGAATTAGCCGGTGCAGATATTGTAAGAGTCTCAGTTCCAGGTTTTGAGGAAGCACAAGCATTTAAAGAGATTAAAAAGGGCGCAGATATTCCTTTAGTTGCAGATATTCATTTTGATTATAAAATTGCTTTAGAAGTAGCTGATACGGCTGATTGTTTAAGAATAAATCCAGGCAACATTGGAAAAGAGAATAGGGTCAAGGAAGTCATAAACTCTGCAATTGATAATAATATTCCTATAAGAGTTGGTGTAAATGCTGGTTCATTAGAAAAAGATCTGCAAAAAAAATATGGAGAGCCAAATGCTGATGCTCTTGTTGAGTCTGCTCTTCGGCACGTAGAAATACTCGATAAGTTCAATTTTGAAAATTACAAAATGAGTCTTAAAGCTTCAAATATTGAAATGACTGTAGATGCATACAGAAAAATCTCTACACTCATAAATCAACCTCTCCATCTTGGAATAACTGAGGCCGGAAGCTTCAGAGCTGGAACTGTAAAGTCTTCAATAGGAGTAGGCATGCTTTTGTCAGAGGGTATCGGTGACACTATAAGAATCTCATTAGCTTCAGATCCCATTGATGAAATTAAAATCGGATGGGATATTTTAAAGAGTCTTAACATTAGAAGTCGTGGAGTAAAAATTATTGCATGTCCGAGCTGCTCAAGACAAAACTTTAACGTAATAGAAGTTGTGAATGAACTTGAGCAAAGACTTGAAGACATTTCTGATGATATAGAAGTAGCAATAATTGGATGCTATGTTAATGGTCCAGGTGAGAGTAAAGCAGCAAATATTGGATTAACAGGCGCTAGCCCAAATAATTTGTTATATATTGATGGGGCACCTAATAAGAAAATTGCGAATGAAAACCTGGTGGACGAGCTTGAAGAACAAATAAGAGTTAAGATTTCTAAAAATAAAATTGAATCAGAAAAAATTATACTAAGAAGCTAACATGGAAAAAATTAACTCTTTGACAGGAATGCTTGATTTAATATCCAGTAAATCAGATCAAAATGAATTTGCAAATAAGATATTTTCTACCGAAGAGTCTCTGAGGGTGATTTTTGAAAATTTTTCTCTTTGTGAAATCAGAACACCTGCTCTAGAAAATACAAATCTCTTTAAAAGATCAGTTGGAGACACCTCAGATATTGTAAATAAGGAGCTATACACATTTTTAGACAAGAATGAAAAAAGTATTAGTCTAAGACCAGAAGGAACTGCAAGTGTCATAAGATCAGTTGTTGAAAAAAAACTTGATGGACAACTTCATAAATTATGGTACCTAGGACCAATGTGGAGATATGAGAGACCTCAAAAAGGGAGATTTAGGCAATTCAATCAAGCTGGAGTTGAAATTTTAGGATACGAAGAGGGTGTTGCAGAGTTTGACTTAGTTTCTTTGATTTGCAGCATTAACAAAGAGTTAAAAATTCATGAACCAATTTTAAAGATTAATCATTTAGGAGATAAAGATGCAAAAAAAGAATATTGCAAGGCTCTTACAGATTTTTTAAAACCCATGGAAAATGATTTAGATGAAAAAGATCAAGAAAGGCTTAAAAAGAACCCATTAAGAATTTTAGATTCAAAAAATGAGGAAATAAAAAAAATATTGGTAAATGCACCATCTATATCAGATTTTCTTCCTTCAAGCAGTATAGATTTGTTAACGAAACTAAAAAAAACTTTTTCAGATGATTGCAATATACAAATTGATTACAACTTAGTCAGAGGTTTGGATTACTACACAGGGTTGGTTTTTGAGGCAATCTCCTCAGATTTGGGAGCTCAAGATGCATATCTTGGTGGAGGCAGATATGATAGTTTATGCAAGAATTTGGGAGGTAAAGATTTACCGGCAATTGGTATGGCTATTGGAATTGAGAGACTGACGTTGATTTCAAATTATAAGCATAAAAATAAAACATCGATATCTTTCATAATAATATCTGGTAATGAGGAGCCAAAAGCATATAAAATAGCGCACGACTTGAGGGCACTTAATAAACAAATTAATATTGATGTCCAGTTGTCATATGCAAGTTTAAAGTCAAAACTTCGTAAGGCAAATAAGAATAATGCTTCTTATGCCGTTATTATCGGAGATGAAGAGTTGACTTCAAATACTGCAATTTTGAAATCGCTGAAAGAAAAGGATTCTGAGCAGTCGATTTTGAAGATTGATGAACTTAAAAAGTTTATCTTAAATTTAGAGTAGGTTTAGATAATGAATAATGTTTACGAAAATAATATAAGATTTTTACCATTATTAAAGTTTTTAGATAAATACAAGATATTGTTAATATCTTTAACTATTTTACTTTTGGGAATCATAGTTTTTTTTGTTATTAATAATCAAATTCAGGACAAAAAATCAGAACAAGCTTCTGATCTTTATAAGGAATGGTTGACTATATTTTCAGAGGATAATCCTGATACAGTAGAAATTAACAAAATGTTAAAAATTTTTTTAAACGATTATAAAAAAACTGGTTACACAAAACTTGCTCTTTTAAGCAAAGCTAATTTAGATGCAAAATTAGAAAATTATGAAGAGTCAATTAAGAACTTCAAAGAAATTATCGAACTCACAAACGGTTATAGTGGAAATAAAATTTTTAATAAAATTGCTAGAGTGAGTGCATCAAGACTGCTTTTATCCTCTGATAAATATGAAGAAGCGCTTCAGATGCTTGATATTTATTCTTCTTCAGACACGAATGCATACATTCATGAATTAATGGGTGATATTTTATATAAACAGCAAAAAAATGAACTTGCTATGTCTCAATACGAAATGGCTGCTCAGAAATATACTGATGAAACATCAAAATCTATTATTTCAATGAAGATTTCTAATATAGATAACTAACATGAATTTCCAAAAGATATATCCACCAATTTACTTAAGTTTGATTATTGTTTTAAGTTCGTGCTCAACAATTGATGGTCTAAGATTTTGGAAAAGTGACGAAATTGATCCAGATGAGCCAAAAAAACTAGTTCAAATACCTAATCAACAAGATATTAAAATTTTGTGGAAAAATTCATTTGATGGTTTAAATGAAATTGGAAATTTTTTACCTGGTTTTAGTAAAGAAAATCTTTATTTTAGTGATTCAACAGGAAATGTATCTTCAATAAATTCAAAAACTGGAAAAGAAAATTGGTCTGTTGAACTTAATTTTTTAGCTGCTGGAACATCTGCTGGATTTGATATTTTAATTGTTTCTGATGTTGATGGAAATGTTATTGCCTTAAATCAAGTGGATGGAAGCAAATTATGGTCTACAAATGTGCAAGGAGAGGTTTTAAGTAGGGCCGCTATTGATGCAAAGGTGGTTGTTGTAAAGACAAATTCAGGCGAGTTAATTGGTTTAGATAAAAGTGATGGAAATATTATTTGGTCATATAGATCAAAATTACCATTATTAACTATAAGAGGCAGTAGCAGCCCTGTAATTGAAGACAATTTAATATATGCATCTTTTGACAATGGTAGATTGGGTGCTTTTGAGCTTGCTTCAGGATTTCAAATTTGGGACGGTGCTATATCTTACGTAAGAGGAGTGTCAGAACTTGAAAATTTAATTGATTCTGATTCAGATCCTGTTGTTGACTCAGGTCTTATATACACCACTAATTATCAGGGAAATGTTAATATTTTTGATACTTCTCAAAGAAGATCTATATGGAATTATGAAACATCATCATTTTATTCGCCTTTAATATCAAGAGGCATGATGGCTGTTGTTGAGACAGATTCAACTATTAGAGCTTTTGCATTAAAAACATTACAAGAATCATGGGTAAGTGATGAATATTTAAATAGAGAACTATCAAATGCTGTCAACTTTAAAGGTAGTCTGGTTGTGGGTGACTTTGAAGGACACATTCATATTATCGATCTATTAAATGGAAGAACGCTTAGCAGAAAAAAAGTTTCAAAAAAACCAATTAAGACAATTTTTAGCAGAAGTGATAGCTTGTATGTAGTTGACGAGGCTTTTAATTTAATTTCAATTAACATATAAATGATTCTCAGAAATGGTTACCTCAATTGCAATAATAGGGCGTCCAAACGTAGGTAAATCCACCTTATTTAATAAATTAACAAATTCAAGAGACGCAATTGTCTCTGACTTTCCTGGTTTAACTAAAGACAGGAATTACGGATATATTGATCTTAAAAATAAAAAAACGCTTTTAATTGACACAGGTGGAATAGCAAGCGAAAAGGATAAGATAATTGAGGCAATTTCAAATCAAGCATGGTTAGCTGTGGAGGAATCAGAACTTGTAATTTTTTTAATGGATGGCTCTGAGGAGCTTAATAACTATGACTATGAAATTATATCCAAATTGAGAAAATTAAATAAACGGTTTATAAGTGTTTTAAATAAGCTTGACAAAAAATCAAAATCATCAATAAAAGTTGATTTAGAAAAAAACGGAATTAAAGATTTTATTGAGATAAGCTCAGAACATTCATTAAATCTTAATGATCTAAAGTCTGTGCTAGAAAAGAAAATAATACACAATTCCATTGAGGTGCCAGATGGTAAAAAGGTTGCAATTCTGGGAAGACCAAACTCAGGCAAATCAACTTTCATCAACAACTTAATTAATGAAGATAGATTAATAGTAAGTGAGATTGCTGGAACAACTATAGATGCTATAAGTATCCCTTTTGAATTTGATAACGAAAAATTTATCCTAATTGATACCGCTGGAATAAGAAAAGGATACAAATATAATCACAAAGTAGAGTACTTCTCTTATGTCAGAGCAATACATGCAATCGATCAAAGTGATATTGTTATTCTCATATGTGATATAAATGAGGGAGTTGTCGATCAAGATTTAAAGATACTAAATATGGTTGTTGAAAATGGAAAACCAGTTATTTTGGCGCTCAATAAAATTGATTTAATTTCAAAATCAGAACTAGAAAAAAAATATGATTCAAAAAAAATGCAAAGTGATTTTTTTGATAACTATGAGCGTGTTGAGATATCAGCCCTCAAGGGAAAGGGCTTTAAAAAAATATTTAATTTAACAAATAAAATCCTAAAAAAATCCCAAGAAACTTTCACGACATCAGCACTTAATAAGATGCTTGAAAAATTTGTAAACGCAAATTCTCCGCCATCAATTTCTGGAAGGCAAATTAAATTTAAATATGTTCACTTTGGTGGAGTTAATCCAACAACTTTAATTATCTACGCAAGTCAAGATAAGAAAATACCTCAAAATTATAGAAGATATTTGGAAAATTCATTTAAATCTGCACTTAACTTCAAAAGTATTCATCTAAAGATCATATTTAGAAAATCTGATAATCCTTATGAATCTAAAAAAAATCAATTATCAGAGAGACAGACTAAAAAAAGAAAACGCTTAATTAAACATAAAAAAAAATCAAAGAAGTAATGTTTATTATTTAATTAGAGAGAAAAATCTACTGTATAATTCCTTAGTAAATTATTAGTATTTATAATCTAGCACACAATGCAAGAACGACCAGTATATTTAGATTTAAGTAAAATTAGACTCCCAATGTCTGCTTTGATCTCTATAACACATAGGCTATCAGGCATGTATATTTTTTTTGTTACATTACCCTTATTATTGTTTGTAATTGATCAATCTACATCCTCAAAAGCAAATTATGAAAGATTAATTATGGATATGAGTTCAATATCTTTATATTCAATTTTCATATTTTTAAGTGTCTCTATTTTTTGGTATCACATTCTTACTGGAATCAGACATTTGATTATGGATTTTTTACATTTGGGTGAGTCTTTAAAAGGTGCACACTATTCATCTATTTTTACAATAATATTTTGGATTAGTTCTTCTTTAATTTTCTTTGGATATATTTTTGTATGAAAGGCTCAATAATATGGAATATACAAAGGTATAGCTCGTTGATAGTCCTTAGTTACATTTTTTATGTGGTCACATTTGTTCTTAGAAATGAATTAAATTTTTTTTCTTGGTCTAACTTCTTTTTATCATTTGAAATTAGATTTATTACAACTTTAGTTTTTCTTTTAATTGTTACACATGCTTTTATAGGGCTGTGGACAGTTGGAACGGATTATTTAACAAATAGAACTTTAGGATTTCTAAGTAAAAATCTTGCAGGGAGGGCAGATTTTTTAAGATATGTATTTTTTAGTGCTTTTTGTTTGTTAGGTTTTGTTTACTTAACTGCCATTTTTTATATAATATGGTTATAATAAAAGATTATATTTAATTATAAATTTTATGAATAATATATTCACAAATAACATTAAAAAAATTGAATTTGATGCATTAATAATTGGTGGAGGCGGTTCTGGAATGCGTGCCTCATTAGAACTTGCTAAATCTGGATTAAAAACAGCGGTAGTATCAAAAGTTTTTCCAACAAGATCTCATACCGTGTCTGCTCAAGGTGGCATAACATGCGCTATTGCAAGTGCTGATCCAAATGATGATTGGAGGTGGCACATGTATGATACTGTCAAAGGTGCTGACTTTATTGGTGACCAAGATGCTATCGAATATTTATGCTCTGAAGGTCCTAAAGCAGTTTTTGAGTTAGAACATATGGGCCTTCCTTTTTCAAGATTTGAAAATGGAAGAATATATCAGAGGCCATTTGGAGGACAGTCGAAAGATTTTGGAAAAGGTGGTCAAGCTGCACGTACTTGTGCTGCTGCTGACAGAACAGGCCATGCTCTTCTTCATACCCTATATCAAAATAATGTTAAAGAAGGAGCTAATTTTCTTAATGAATGGTTCGCTGTTGATTTAGTTAAAAATTCAAAAGATGAGGTAACTGGCGTAATTGCATTTTCTATTGAAAATGGTGAGGTGGCATATTTAAAAGCACAGGCAACTGTTTTAGCGACTGGTGGCGCTGGAAGAATATATGCATCGACAACTAATGCTCTAATAAATACTGGCGATGGTTTAGCAATGGCCCTAAGAGCAGGATTTCCAGCTCAAGATATGGAAATGTGGCAGTTCCACCCAACTGGAATATATGGTGCGGGCTCATTAGTGACTGAGGGATGTAGAGGTGAGGGCGGTTTTTTAATAAACAAAGACGGCGAAAGATTTATGGAAAGATATGCACCTAACGTTAAAGACCTTGCAGGCAGAGATGTTGTTGCGAGATCAATGGTACTTGAAATTTTAGAAGGAAGAGGTTGTGGTGAAAATAGCGATCATATTTATCTTAAACTAGACCATTTAGGTGCCGAAGTTTTAAACTCAAAGTTACCAGGTATATGTGAGCTTTCAAAAACATTTGCTCATGTAGATCCAATTTATGAACCTATCCCTGTCGTACCAACATGTCACTATATGATGGGAGGAACTCCTACAAATGTTTCAGGACAGGCGTTTAATAGAGTTGATAATCAAGATTATTTAATACCTGGATTATTCTCTGCAGGTGAAGCAGCATGTGTTTCTGTTCATGGAGCAAATAGACTTGGTGGAAACTCTTTGCTGGATTTGGTTGTCTTTGGAAGAGCAACTGGCAAACACATACAAGGAGAATTAAAGTCTGGAGGAGGAGTTGAATCAGCATCTAAAAGTGATATTGATAGCTCGCTCGAGAGATTAAACAAATTAAATGAGTCCTCTGAAGGATTTGATCCAGCTGAAGTCAAAAAAGAACTTCAAGAATGTATGCAGAATTACTTTGGTGTATTCAGAAGAGGCGAATATATGAAAAAAGGTCTCGATAAACTAAATGAACTGAGAGAAAAAGTTGATAATTTACATCTCAAAGATAAGAGTGATGCTTTTAATACTAATCGGGTTGAAGCTATTGAACTACAAAACTTATTCGAAGTTGCTGAATCAACTGCAATTTCTGCATATAGAAGAACTGAAAGTAGAGGTGCCCACGCTAGAGACGATTACCCAGATAGAGATGACGATAATTGGTTATGCCATTCTATTTATGATCCAATATCAAAAGAAGTGTCCAAAAGAGAAGTTAATTTTGAACCACAGAAGGTTGAAGCTTTCCCACCAAAGATAAGGACTTATTAATGTTTGATAAAAAATTACAAGTCAGCCTATATAGATACAATCCGGAAGAAGATAAGTTCCCTTATATGAAAAATTACACTATTAATAAACCTGAAAAAGATATTATGGTTTTAGATCTTCTACACTTACTAAAAGAGGAGGATCAATCAATATCCTACAGAAGATCATGTCGAGAAGGTGTTTGTGGTTCTGATGGAATGAATATAAATGGCAAAAATGGTCTTGCTTGCATCACACCAATCTCCTCAGTTGTAAAAAGAAATAAAATTGAATTAAGACCTTTGCCTGGTCTTCCAGTAATTCGTGATTTAGTAGTAGATATGACTGAATTCTATGCACAGTATGAAAAAATTAAACCTTTTCTTCAAAATGAAACAACAGCACCAGAACAAGAAAGACTCCAATCTCCCGAAGAAAGAGATAAATTAGATGGATTATACGAATGTATACTATGCGCATGTTGTTCAACAAGTTGTCCATCTTTTTGGTGGAATCCGGACAAATTTGTTGGTCCTGCTGCACTTCTTCAAGCATACAGATTTCTTGCAGATTCAAGAGATCTAAAAACTAAAGAAAGGCTTGAAGCACTGTCTGATCCGTTCAGTGTATACAGATGTCATGGAATTATGAATTGTGTAAGTGTTTGTCCAAAAGGCCTTAATCCAAATAAGGCAATTGGAGAAATAAAATCAATGTTACATAAAAATAAAAAGGATATAATTGTCTCGGATGGGGTATAAAAAAGATTAAGTATACGTAAAATGACAATATCAATGAAAGAGCTATGGGGGAGCTCACATGTCTCGGCAGGGCATGCAGCATACCTCGAAACCCTCTACGATACTTTCTTAAAAAATCCAGAACATTTATCAGAAGACTGGCTAGATTTTTTTACCAATCTTCCAAAACAGCCTAATTCCAATGGTGAAATATCACATCTTGAGATTATCAAGGAGTTTAAAAATTTTTCAAGAAGCAAAGCTACTCCAAAAAATGAAACTACGCTTGATGATAAACAGGGTAAAGTAATTAGATTGATTCAGTCATACAGAAATAGAGGTCACCTCAAGGCAAAGCTTGATCCTTTGGGTATGATGGAAAGACGGGAGATAGAAGATTTAAATATTGAGTTTCATGGCCTATCTCATAGTGACTTAGATCGAGATTTTTTTACAGATACTTTTACTGAAAGCAATAAATTATCATTAAGAAACATTATTAAAACCCTCGAAGAGGTATATTGTGGAAAAATTGGCATAGAGTGTAATCATATTCTTGATTCAGAAGAGAGAAGATGGTTTCAAAAAAAATTTGAATCAAAGCTAACTGAATATGTTTTTGATGATGATGAAAAAGTAAACATATTCGAACGACTAAATTCTGCAGATGGATTAGCTAAATATCTATCTGCAAAGTATCCAGGAATGAAGCGTTTTGGAATTGACGGAGCTGAAGCATTAGTACCTCTAGTAGAAAGTGTTATTCAAAATTGTGGTTCAATTGGTGCATCACAAATTTGTTTGGGAATGGCACACAGAGGAAGATTAAATCTACTGGTAAATGTTTTAGGTAAACTTCCAAGCGAGCTATTTTCTGCCTTTGATGAGGATTTTGAATTAGAGGGAGCTAGCACTGGTGATGTTAAGTATCATTTAGGATTTTCTTCTAATTTTGAGACTCCTGGTGGAGAAGTGCACGTATCTTTGTTTAATAATCCATCACATCTTGAAATTGTAGATCCAGTTGTTCTTGGCTCTGTTAGAGCAAGACAAGATCGAATAGGTGATACAGACAGAACTGAGGTAGTACCAATTCTTCTTCATGGAGACGCATCTTTTTCAGGCCAAGGGGTTGTAATGGAATCATTGCAGATGTCACAAACAAGAGGCTTTAATGTAGGCGGAACTATTCATATTATTGTAAATAATCAAATCGGTTTCACAACAAGCAATGTTAATGACTCTAGATCAACTGATTATTCCTCTGATGTTGCAAAAATTATCCAAGCTCCGGTAATCCATGTTAATGGTGATGACCCAGAAATGGTTCTTAACGCTGCAAAAATAGCATGTAAATATAGAAAAAGATTTAAAAAAGATATTGTTATTGACTTATTTTGCTATAGAAGAAGAGGACATAATGAGGCAGATGACCCTTCTGCAACTCAACCATTGATGTATCAAAAAATTTCAAAACATCCCTCAGTATTAAATCAATACGAAGATTATTTAATTAATACTGGAGTTTTAACACCTGATATAGCAAATAAAATTAAGAGTGATTATAGAAAATCTCTTGAGATTGGAGAGTCTGTTGCAAAAAACTTGTCAAAGAATCCTAATAATGAACTTTGGTTTGATTGGAAGCCATATCTTAATATAAAGTGGTGGCCAAAAGTTGATACTAAGTTTAGTGCAGAAAAGCTTCATAAGCTTGGAAAAGAAATTTGTGAAATACCTGATTCCTTTGTTTTAGGAAATCAGGCTAAGAAAATTTTTGAAGAAAGAATAAAAATGAATGATGGTGATATCCCAGTTAATTGGGGATATGCTGAAAGCATGGCATATGCATCCTTACTCGAAGAAGGTTATCCAATTCGAATTACAGGACAAGATGTGAGGCGCGGCACTTTTTCTCACAGACATGCATGTGTTTTTGATTCAGATTCTGGAATGGGCTTTATACCTCTTAAAGAAATAGCAGAAAAAAATAATACAAAATTTGATATTTATGATTCATTACTATCTGAAGAAGCTGTTCTTGCATTTGAGTATGGTTATTCTGCCACATGGCCAAGTGGCCTAACAATTTGGGAAGCTCAATTTGGTGATTTCGCAAACGGTGCACAAGTTGTCATTGATCAGTTTATTGTCTCTGCTCAACATAAATGGGAAAGATTATCTGGCTTGGTTATGTTATTACCTCATGGATATGAGGGTCAAGGACCCGAACATAGCAGTGCAAGAATTGAAAGATTTTTACAACTATGTGCTACTGAAAATATTCAAGTTTGCGTGCCAAGTTCTCCAAAACAGATATTTCATTTGCTAAGAAGACAGGTTATTAGAAAAATGCGAACCCCGTTAATAGTTATTTCACCAAAGAGTCTTTTAAGAAACCCAAAGGCCGTTTCAAGTACAAAAGAATTAATAAATGGGACTTTTGAGTGTGTCATTGACGATGAAATTAAGAAAAATGAGAATGTCAAAAAAGTAATAATGTGTTCAGGGAAGGTTTATTACGATTTAGTAAATAAACGAGATAAAGAAAAGCATGATGATATAGCAATTATCAGGATAGAACAATTGTATCCTTTTCCATACGATGACCTTGAAGAAATCTTAACAAAGTATCAAAATGTAGAAGAATATATATGGTGTCAAGAAGAACCAAGCAATCAAGGAGCATGGTTCAGTCACAGGCATAGAATTCAGAGAGTTTTAGATAGACTTGGAGATGGTAAAGAAGCCAATTTAATTAGCAGGCCACCTGCGGCAGCACCGGCAGTTGGTTTGATGAAGTTGCATCTTCAACAACAAAAAGATCTAATAAATGAGGCAATTTGTAAATGAGTATTGAAATAAAAGCACCAACTTTCCCAGAGTCAGTGGCTGATGGAACTATTGCTAATTGGATTAAGAAAGAGGGAGAAAGTGTAAACCAAGACGAAGTAATTGCAGAAATTGAGACAGACAAAGTTGTGTTAGAGGTGCTTGCGCAATCTAATGGAGTAGTATCAAAAATTCTTAAAACAGAAGGTGAAACGGTATTAAGTTCTGAGGTAATTGGTGAATTCAGTGAATCTGAAGGTAAACCAGAAACTCTAAAGAAAAATAATGAAACAATAGTTGATTTAAAAGAAGACAAAAATGAAGAAACTGAAGTAGAAAGGGATAACAAAAAAATAAGTCCAGCTGCAAAAAAAATAATAATAGAAAATAATATAGAGACAGAAAATGTAAAATCTTCTGGTAAAAATAATAGAATTACTAAGGCCGATGTTATAAATCATATTAGTCCAGATATCGAAGAAAGTTCTGTGTTATCTGAATTCTCTGAAGATGATAGGCCTCAAAAACGAGTACCTATGTCTAGGCTTAGATCAACTATTGCCAAAAGGCTTGTTTCTGTCAAGCAAGATACTGCAATGTTAACTACTTTTAACGAAGTGGATATGCTACCTATTAAAGATTTGAGATCAAAATATGGTGAGGAGTTTGAAAAAGAGCATGGTGTAAAATTAGGTTTTATGGGTTTCTTTGTAGTAGCAGCAGTTCAAGCTCTTAAAAAGTTCCCAATGGTAAATGCATCTATTGATAAAAATGATATTGTATATCATGGTTTCCAAGATATTGGTGTTGCAGTATCAACAGAGCGAGGTTTAGTTGTACCTATAATAAAAGATGCAGATACCAAATCTCTTTCTGAAATAGAAAAATCAATTCTTGAGTACTCAAAAAAGGCAAAAGAAGGAAAATTATCTATTGATGAAATGCAAGGCGGAACATTTACAATATCTAATGGTGGTGTTTTTGGCTCTTTGCTGTCAACACCAATATTGAATGCGCCACAAACTGCAATACTTGGAATGCATGCTATTCAGGAAAGACCAATTGCAATTGCTGGCGAGATAGTTATAAGACCTATGATGTATCTAGCTATGAGTTATGATCATAGACTACTTGATGGCAAAGAAGCTGTAACTTTTCTTGTTTCTATCAAAGAGCAGCTTGAATCACCAGAAAGGTTACTATTAAATTTATAATATTTAAAATATGTTTGACGTAGTTGTAATAGGAAGTGGTCCAGCTGGATATGTTGCTGCAATTAGAGCATCCCAACTTGGCCTAAAGACCTTATGTATCGAGGAAGCTCTCGACAAGAAAGGAAAACCAACCTTTGGTGGGACTTGTTTGAATGTTGGATGTATTCCATCGAAAGCACTTTTAGATTCATCACATAGATATCACGAAGCTAAAAAAAACCTTGGTTCGCATGGTGTCAAAATTGAAGGTATTAAATTGGATCTTCAATCAATGATGAAAAGAAAAAATGATATCGTTTCAAAATTGACCGGTGGAATTGATGGTCTTTTTGCATCAAATAAAGTTGAGACTATTTCTGGAAAAGGAATGATAGTTTCATCTAATAAAATTAGAGTTGAAAAAATTGATGGATCGTATGAGGAAATTGATACTAAAAATATTATTATTGCCACTGGCTCAACTCCAATAGAAATACCATCAGCAAGTTTTAGTAAAAATATTGTAAACAGTACTGGGGCACTTTCATTTGAAACTGTGCCAAAGACATTAGGAATTGTTGGCGCTGGAATAATTGGATTAGAGTTGGGAAGCGTTTGGTCACGACTTGGTTCAGATGTAACAGTTTTAGAAGCAATGAATGATTTTTTACCAATGACAGATCCAGATATCTCAAAAGATGCTTTTAAGGAGTTCAACAATCAAGGCCTCAATATTCAATTAGGAGCAAAGGTTACAGGCACGAAGGATTTAAAGAATTCTGTTAAAGTTAAATACGATCTTAAAGATAAAGAAGTTGAAGTAGATTTTGAAAAGTTAATTGTTGCGGTTGGAAGAAAACCAAATTCATCAGAAGTATTTTTAAATGATTTAGATATTAAAATAAATAATGGATTTATTGAAGTAAATGAATTTTGTCAGACATCAATCGATAATATTTGGGCGGTTGGAGATGTTGTTAGAGGACCAATGCTTGCTCATAAAGGGAGCGAGGAGGGTATTATGGTGGCAGAAAGAATAGCAAATAAATTTATGCAGGTAAATTATGACTTAGTACCGTCTGTTATCTACTCACATCCAGAAATAGCTTGGGTTGGTAAAAATGAAAATGAACTTAAATCTGAAGGTGTAAATTATAAAGTTGGTAAATTTCCATTTGCTGCAAGTGGAAGAGCTTTGGCTGTAGATCAATCTGTTGGATTTGTAAAAGTTTTATCTGAAGAGAGAACAGACACTATTCTTGGTGTTCATGTTATTGGACCTGCTGCTGCCGAAATAGTACAACAGGCTTTAATATCTATGGAATTTGGATCTAGTGCCGAAGATATTGCTCTTACAATGTTTAGTCATCCAACAGTATCGGAAGCATTTCATGAGGCTGCTCTTGCTGCAAATAACCAGGCAATTCATATCGGAAATAAAAGAAGATGAATCTTCACGAATATCAGGGCAAAGCTTTATTTGCTGAATTTAATTTACCTGTTTCAAAAGGTAAGGTTGTTTTCGATGCAGATGAAATTATTGATGCATGTAACGAAATAGGTGGTTCAAAATGGGTAGTGAAAGCCCAAGTTCATGCTGGAGGACGAGGAAAAGCAGGGGGTGTAGAGTTGATTGATAACCCTCAAGATGGAGTAGAATTTGCAAAAAAATGGCTTGGTAAAAATTTAATCACTTATCAAACTGACAAAAAAGGACAACCAGTCAATTCTATTTTAGTTGAAGAATGTATGACCATCGCTAAAGAACTTTATTTAAGTGCTGTAATTGATAGAGAAACCCAAAAAATAGTATTTATAGGATCAAGCGAGGGTGGTGTAAATATTGAAGATGTTGCTAAAAAATATCCTGAAAAAATAATTTACGAAGCTGTAGTTTATGGAGATAAAGCCCTTTCAGAAAATGCAGAAAATATAGCTAAGGTACTCAAATTAAATAAAGATCAAACAAATCAATTTATACCTATGATTGAGAATCTATTGAGATTATTTGTAGAAAAAGATTTAAGCCTTTTAGAAATAAACCCCTTAGTAATAACTGAAAATGGAGATTTGCATTGTTTAGATGCAAAAATAAATATTGATTCAAATGCTTTGTACAGACAACCTGATTTAGCTGAAATGTATGATCAATCCCAAGAAGATCCTCAAGAAGCTGAGGCTGCAAAAAATGATCTTAGTTATGTTTCATTGGATGGAAATATTGGCTGTATGGTAAATGGCGCTGGCTTGGCAATGGGCACGATGGATACCATTAAATTTTATGGAGGAAATCCTGCAAATTTTCTTGATGTTGGAGGAACTGCAACTCAACAAAGAGTGGCTAAGGCTTTTAAAATTATCCTTGATGATCCTGATGTTAAAGTTGTTCTTGTTAATATATTTGGTGGCATTGTAAGATGCGACTTAATTGCCGAGGGAATTATTTCAGCAATCAAAGAGGTTGATGTGAAAATACCTGTTGTCGTTAGATTGGAAGGAAATAATGCCGAAAAAGGATCACAAATTTTATCAAAGGCAAGTATTAAAATTGATAGCATAAATAATTTAGCTGATGCAGCAAAAAAAGCAGTTGAGTTTGCAAAATGAGTATCTTAGTAAACAAAGATACCAAACTTATTGTTCAAGGATTTACAGGTTCTCAAGGCACTCTTCATTCAGAGCAATCCATAGAGTATGGAACAAATATTGTAGGTGGTGTCACTCCTGGGAAAGGAGGTATCAAACATCTTGGAAAACCTGTTTTTAATTCAGTTCGTGATGCAGTAAAAGAGTTAAATCCAAATGCCTCTATAATTTTTGTGCCAGCAAAATTCTGTAAAGACTCAATAATAGAAGCAGCAGATGCAGGGATTAAGTTAATTATTTGTATCACAGAAGGTATTCCGACTATTGATATGCTTGATGTGAAGAGGCATATAGATGATCTTGGAATTAGGTTAATTGGACCTAATTGTCCAGGCATTATTACTCCTGGAGAGGCTAAGCTTGGAATAATGCCAGGGGATATTCATATACCAGGGTCTATTGGAATTATTTCTAGATCTGGAACACTTACATATGAAGCAGTAAAACAAACCACAGACCTGGGTTTCGGTCAAAGCAGTTGTGTTGGAATTGGTGGCGATCCTATTCCTGGCTCATCATTTATAGATATGCTGAAATTATTCGAGGATGATGATAAGACTGAAGCAATCGTGATGGTTGGTGAAATTGGAGGATCAGCGGAAGAAGCTGCTGCAGAATATATAAAAAATAACATAACAAAACCTGTAATATCCTATATTGCTGGACAAACTGCACCAGCTGGAAAAAGGATGGGTCACGCTGGAGCTATTATTGCTGGAGGAAAGGGAACCGCAAAAAATAAAATTGAAAAGCTAAAAAAATGTGGTGTTCATATTGCAGATAACCTAGTCTCAATTGGCAGCAAAGTCGCTGAAGTTATTGGTTGAGATTTTTTTAATTTGATTTTTTACAACCCATTTCAACCTAAAAATAGAGAGAAAAGAAAAAATTGTTAAACCAATAATCATTCCAAACCACATTCCCTTGGCGCCTAAAGGAGTACCAAATCCAAAATTAGTAAGATAGTATCCAATAGGCATTGCGAAAATCCAATAAGATATCATTAGTAGTATCATTGGGATAAAAGTGTCTTTATATCCTCTTAGACTTCCAAGAGCTCCCATCTGAATACCATCAGGTAATTGAAATATTGCAGCGAACAATATCAAACTTATAGCAAGCTCAAGAACAGGAACTTCTGTAGTATATAAACCAACAATAAATGAGCCAAATGAAATTATTATTATACTGTTTAAAAGCGCACCAGAAATACAAAGTAAAATTGTTGAAGTTGCAGCTATTTTTGCTTGATATGGATTTTTTTCACCAATCAAGTTACCAACTCTTGTTGATGAAGCTAAACCAATTGCCAGCGGCACCATAAAAAATAAACTTGCAATACTAATAGCAACAGAATGACTTGCTACAACAATTTCTCCAAGAACACTCAATATTATTGCAGCACCAGAAAACATACTTAATTCGATAAAAATTCCAAGACCAATAGGTAGACCTAATTTAAATACTTCTTTTGTTGTCTTTAATGAAGGAAGTGTAAATCTAGAAAATGGCTCTGTTCTTTTATAATTTTTTGAATAATTTATATAAACAAATATTGATATCATCATAATGAAAGAGACGATAGAAGTTGCAATTCCACAACCAATACCTCCAAGTTTTGGTGCACCAAACCATCCATATACAAATATCAAATCAAGAGGAATATTTAAAAGCATTCCAGAAAAAGCAATATAAAATACTGGTTTGGTAAATGTCATACCTTCGCTATAACATCTAAGACAGGTAAAAATTGTTACAAAAAACCATCCAATTGAAACAGCTTTTAAGTAGCCAATTGTCACCGATGTAATTGAATTTTTTATTGGAAGAAGCTCAATAATGATATCCATATTATAAAAAATAAATGCCATCAACAATCCAAGTCCTGCAGCAACCCAAATAATTTCTCTAAGTTTTTGCCCAATTTCTAGAAATTTCTTTGCTCCATATAGTTGAGCAACGATTGGAGTAACTGCAAAAATAATTCCTGTGAAAAAAAACCAAATTGTATTTGAAAAAGCTGTACCAACTGCTAACCCTGCAAGATCATTAGCGCTTGCTCTGCCAGCTATTATAGTGTCAGTAGCTCCCATAAGTGTATAAGATAATTGAGAACCAAATATTGGAACGCCAATCTTTATAAGTTGTTTAAATTCAAATAAATACTTCGCCATACAGAAATAAAGTTGTTATTAATTAAATTTTGAGTACTTTATCATATTAAAATATCAATTTTCGGAGAAAATTATTAGAAAAGATAACCGACCATACTGGCTCAAAAAATATATAACCAAATTAAATAATTTGTATGTAAGACATTTTTTAAAGCCACAATTTAAATTTTTAGGAAAAGGAGGTGCATTCTTTAAACCAAGATACATAAAGGTATTTGGTTTTAATGTAAGTATTGATGACTATCCTACAATTATTGGTGCAAGTGATGCCAATGTCCAACTTACTGCATGGAATATTGGTGATCACAAAGGGGAGATAATTATTGGAAAATATTCTCTAATTACACCTGGAGTAAGAATAATTTCTGCGGAAAAAATTGAAATTGGTAAGGCATGTATGATTGCTCATGGAGCATATATTTCTGACGCTGACTGGCATGGAATATACGATAGAGCTGAGCCAGTAGGTAAAACCAAACCAATTAAATTTAAAGATAATGTCTGGATAGGAGATAGCGCTATAATTTGCAAAGGCGTAACCATTGGTAAAAATAGTATTATTGGCGCAGGATCTGTTGTAACCAAAGATGTGCCTGATAATTGTGTTTTTGCAGGAAACCCAGCAAAGCTAGTAAAAAAACTTGATGCTGGAGATTTCAATACAAGAGAGGATTTTTTTAAAGATCCAAAAAAACTAGCTCAAGATTTTAAAATGCTTGATAGATATGCTCTAAAAAATAATACATTTTTGAATTGGATAAAAAGCATCATTTCACCTAACGAAACTCATTAACCAGCTTTGTATATATAAAAAACAATTATATTAAAAATATATACTATGTTGTATAAATTTATTGGCATATTAATTGCATACAATCTAATGAAATTGTTCTTTTTCAATTATTTTCACAAGTGGAGGTTTTTTTGAGTTTATTAAAAAAAGATAGTTACATTTCGAAAGCAAAGATTCTAATTAATACCATTTTGAAAAATATGGATAATCCTTTAAAACCAGAATCACTTAATTTTTTTCAAGCTGATGCATACAGATTTTATTTTTTGATGAGTTTTATGAACGAGCACATTGAAGAAAATGAGATGTCACAAGAGTACGCTATTTCACTGGTACCAAAAAAATATGCATCAAGGATTAAACGTCTTCAGGTATTAAAACAAGCGGTAGCTCTTGGTTATATAAGTGAAAAGTCATCTTCAATTGATAAAAGAAGGAGAATTTATGAACCCACAGAAATATTAATTAAAGATTTTTTAGAATACTCAGAATCCATACTCCGCGATAATAGTTCTTCATCATAAAAGCTATTACCTACCTAAATACCATCTTTTTAATTACAATTAGGTATGACAAAGAATACCAAAACAGATAATGACTGGAAAAATCTTTTGGATGCAGAATCATATCGTGTAACTAGACAATCTGGAACTGAGAGACCCTTTACTGGTAAATATTGGAATTTTTCTAAGGAAGGTGTCTATAAATGTATCTGTTGTGGCGAAAGTCTATTTGAGTCAGAAACAAAATTTGACGCTGGGTGTGGTTGGCCCAGCTTTTTTATTCCTTTTAACGAAAGTTGTATAAATGAGTTTGAAGACAATTCTCTTGGAATGAGAAGAGTTGAGGTAAAATGCTCGAATTGTGATGCCCATCTTGGACATGTCTTTAATGATGGTCCTCAGCCAACTGGCCTAAGATATTGTATAAATTCTGCCTCTTTAGATTTTGAAGACAATCAGTAAAAATCATAATGATATTTCTAATGGATTATTTACTAATCTAAAGAAGGTTGTATCTGGAACTGGTTTATCAAGAATTTTTGGTCTCATAAGAGATATATCTACTACAAATCTTTTAGGCGCATCACTATTTCATGACATCTTTGTGATATGTTTAAAAATACCAAATCTTTTTAGAAGATTTTTTGCTGAGGGAGCATTTAATCAAGCATTTATTCCTATATACAGTGATTATGAGCGAGTAAATAATATTGATGAAACAAACAAATTTCTTAGCTCACTCTTGGGCGTACTCATAACTTCTTTATTTATATTTACAATACTAGTTTTAATTTTTGCACCTATATTTATTTTTGTATTTGCGCCTGGATTTTATTTTGATCCTGTCAAAAAAGACTTATCTGTAGATATTCTCAGAATTATGTTTCCCTATCTTGCTCTTATATCATTGGTAGCTTTTGCTGGAGGAATACAAAATACGCATAAAAAATTTTCTATTCCTGCATATACACCAGTACTCTTTAATCTTAGTCTTATTATTGCTGCAATTTTTATTGCTCCAATATATGAGATGCCAATATATGTTCTTGCATGGGGAGTATTTTTGGCCGGAATACTCCAACTTTTAATTCAAATATTACCCCTTAAAAGAATTGATAGACTTCCAGTGCCAAAGTTTAATTTAAAAAATCCTGGCTTAAATAAATTTTTCAAATTAATTATTCCTGCAATTCTTGCAGGTGGAATCATTCAAATTAATCTTTTAGTTGATACAATCTTTGCTTCTTTTCTTGAAACTGGAAGTCCAACATGGCTATATGTTTCTGATAGATTGATTCAATTTCCAATGGGTATTTTTGCTATAGCAATTGGCACTGTACTTCTACCAACATTATCAAAGTTTGATTTAAACCATGAGAAAGATAAATTTGTTAACGGTATAAGAAAAGGACAGAAATTTGTTTTGTACATTGGAATACCTTCAATGATAGGCTTATTTTTTTGTGCTGAAGATTTAATAAGTACAATTTTTTATAGAGGAGCTTTTTCTGGAATAGATGTTATTAATTCTGCATATAGCTTAATGGCTTTTTCATTTGGATTACCATTTTTTATGTTAATGAAAGTATTGACTCCTGCTTTTTTTGCTAGAAAAGATACTAAAACTCCAATGTATGTTGCAGGCATGTCATTATTTATAAATGCTTTCTTAAATTTTTATTTAGCATTTATTTTAGATCTGGGACACATAGGTATTGCATTAGGAAGTTCAATAGCAGCAATAATAAGTGTTTGTGTTCTTGAGATAGCCTTGTACAAAAACGGATTTATTCAGCTTAGAAGCATTTTTAATAAATTTAATTTTAATATTTTTATTTCGAGTATATTTTTAATCACATTCTTATATTTTTATACATCAGAAATAAATTTTTTAAAATTAACTCAATATGAAAGAGTTTTTTATTTAATAATTGAAGTTATAGTCTCTATCTCAATATATTTTTTTATTTCTAGATTGGTATTAAAGAAACCTTTAAAATTTTTATTCAATTAGTATGTATTTAATTAGAGGCCAACATAATCTTAGTTTATTTAAATCAAGATATCCTGATATTTCTTTATCAGGAACCATTGGAAATTTTGACGGATTACACATTGGACACCAAGCAATTTTAAATAAGATACAAAATAATGCTAAAAAATTTCAAGCAAAAACTATAGTATTTTTTACTGAACCTCATGCATCAGAGTATTTCTCTAAGGTACAAAATTCTAATAAAAATCCTCCCCCAAGAATATGTCCCTGGAGGGAGAAGGTAAAACTTTTAGAAAAAAGTGGTATAGATTTCGCGTGTTTCCTAAAATTTAATAATGCTTTAAGAACAATGTCTCCAGAGAATTTCATATCTGAAATTTTAGATTCAATTAATTTAGTGAGTTTTACAGTGGGTGATGATTTTCGATTTGGTGCTGATAGAAAAGGCGATACCGATTTATTAAAAGATTGGGGACAAAAAAATGGAATTTTGGTTGAAAATACTGAAACAGTTATTTTAGATGGGCAAAGAGTTAGCAGTACTAGAATAAGAGAGGAACTCCTAAATAATAATTTTAATAATGCTGAAAAATTACTTGGAAGGCCGTATACCTTTTCTGGAAAAGTTGTTCATGGTCAACACTTAGGAAGAACAATTAATATTCCAACAGCAAATATATGGCTTCCTAATCAAAGACTACCAATTACAGGAGTTTATGCTGTTAAATGTAAATTAAATAATTTAAGTCTTAAAGGAATTGCCAATATGGGAATTAGACCAACTGTTGGAGGAGAAAAACCTGTGTTGGAAGTTCACTTATTTGAATTTAATGAAAATATTTATTCTCAACGACTTCAAGTTAAATTTATAGAAAAAATAAGAGATGAAAGGAAGTTTGAAAATTTAGACATGTTAAAATCTCAGATTCAAAAGGATATATCAATAACAAAAAATATTTTAAGTACTCCAAATGACAGTTAATTACAGAGATACATTAAATCTTCCTGAAACTGATTTTTCTATGAAAGCTGGTTTGCCAAGAAAAGAACCAGAAATATTGGATAAATGGTCTAGTACAGATTTATACGGAAAGATAAGAAAAAAATATGAGGGTAAAGAATTATTTCTTTTGCATGATGGGCCTCCCTATGCAAATGGTGACATACATCTTGGGCACTCAGTAAATAAAATCCTGAAGGATATAACTATTAAATATAAAACTCTTCAAGGTTTTGATGCTCCTTATGTACCTGGTTGGGATTGCCATGGTCTTCCAATCGAGCTAAATGTTGAAAAGAAACATGGAAAAAATAGCGAGCTTGTAAAAAATAAAGAGAGTTTTCAAAAAGCTTGTAAAGAATATGCTGAGAGTCAAATAAATAAACAGTTAGATGACTTTAAAAGACTAGGTGTGCTTGGTGATTGGGAAAATTCATACAAATCATTAGATCCAAAATTTGAAGCAGATATTGTTAGATCTTTAGGCATTATCTATAAAGAAGGTCACCTTGAAAAAGGTGAAAAACCTGTTCATTGGTGTCAAGAAAGCGGATCGTCCCTTGCAGAGGCAGAAGTTGAATATATTGATAAAACTTCAAAAGCTATTGATGTTGCATTCAAGGCTCATCATTCATCTTTAAAAAAGTTGAAAGATGTTTTCAATGCTGAAGATTTAGATGAAGTGTCATTTGTAATATGGACTACAACACCATGGACGATTCCATCAAACGTAGCTGTATGTATAAATCCTAAATACAAATACTCACTAATTAAAATGAATAACAAATTTTATGTCATTGCATATGAAATGATTGAACAGTGCTCTAATAGATGGAAGCAAAAATTTGATGTTATATCGACAACGCAAGGTAAAAAATTATGTGATATTGATCTTGTTCATCCCTTTTTAGATAGAAAATCAATTCTTCTTCATGCAGATCACGTTACAACTGAAACAGGAACAGGTTGTGTTCATACTGCTCCTGCTCATGGCATGGATGACTATTTAATATGTAAGAAAAATAATATTGATACAATCCACTCTCTAAATAATAAGGCTTTTTTCAAAGATGAATTGGATTTTATTGCAGGACTTCCTGCAATGAAAGCAGATCCATTAATCGTTGAAAAATTAAAAGAATATAATGCCTTAATTAATATAGAGGACTATCATCATTCTTATCCTCATTGTTGGAGACGAAAAACGCCTCTAATTTTTACATCCACTCCTCAGTGGTTTATTTCAATGAATAAAAATAATCTAAACAAAGATGCTCTTAAACATATTAAAAGCGTTAATTGGGAACCCTCATGGGGTCTTCAAAGAATTGAATCTATGCTTACTGATAGACCAGATTGGTGTATCTCTAGACAGAGAAATTGGGGTGTTCCTATAACTTTAGTTGTTCACAAAGACACGGGAGAAATTCATCCTGATCAGAAAGATTTATTTGAAAAATTTGCACAAATTATTGAGAAAGATGGTATTTCAGCTTGGGATAATCTGGATTTAAAAGATTATATCGATGATTATGAAGAATATATTAAAACCTCTGATTCACTTGATGTTTGGTTTGATTCTGGAGTAACTCACTATGCAGTTTCTGCAAAGAAATTTGGTAATAATGTTGTTGCAGATCTTTACTTAGAGGGTTCAGACCAGCACAGGGGATGGTTTCAATCATCATTATTAACAAGCATAGCTATGAATAACCATGCGCCATATAAAACAGTTCTGACTCATGGGTTTGTTGTTGATGAACAAGGAAGAAAACAATCAAAATCACTTGGAAATGTTGTTTCTCCTCAGAAAGTTTGGGATAGCTTAGGAGCTGACATTTTAAGATTGTGGGTAGCTTCAACAGATTTTAGAAGTGAAATGGTTGCATCCGATGAAATATTAAGGAGAACCTCAGATCAATATAGACGTATTAGGAATACTTTTAGATTTATTTTAGGAAACTTGAGCGACTTTAGTGACAAATATAAAATTTCTTTTGAAGAACAAGTTGAATTAGATAAGTGGATTATTAATGAAACAAAAATTCTTCAAACAGAAGTTTTAAAATTATATAAATCATATTCTTATCATAGGGCAATTCAAAAAATTCATAATTTTTGTGTTAATGAATTAGGTGGGATATACCTAGATATTGTCAAGGATAGGCTATATACCTGCAAAAATGATTCTTCAGCAAGAAGATCATGTCAAACAAGCCTTGATTTTATTTTAAATGTTTTGGTAAGACTTACTGCTCCAATTCTTTCTTATACATCAGAAGAAATTTGGCAAACAAGCAATAGATTGAATGGCCAAGAGGAATCTGTTTTTCTCTCAAATTTTGATATTTCTGATATAGATTTTAAATCTAATATCAATCAATCTGAATGGAAAAGAGTTTTTGAAATTAAGGATGCTGTTAATCAATCAATAGAAGAAATGAGAAATGAAAATAAAATTAAAGGATCACTTGATTCAGTAGTAGATATTCAAGCAGATTCAAGCGACATAAATATTCTTAGGAAGCTAGGCAAAGAACTTCATTTTTTATTTATTTCTTCAGAAGCAAATATAAGTGAGGGAAAAAGTTTTAAAATTAAGGTCAGTCCCTCAAAAAATACAAAATGTGTAAGGTGCTGGCACAGATGTTCATCAGTAGGATCTAGCAAAGAACATCCTGAGCTATGTAACAGGTGTATTGATAATATAGAAAATGATGGTGAGCAAAGAAAATCTATATAACTATAGATTTATAACAATTATTCTTGTCTTGGTAGCTTTTGATATATTCTCTAAAGTTATTGCAAATAACAATTTGTTATTTGGTCAATCAACTGAAACCTTTATACCTTTTATCAAATTATTGCTAATTTACAATTCAGGAATTGCTTTCGGAATTTTTGATGATAGAGGAGACTTAGCTTCAAATTTATTATTAATATTGACAATATTAATAACCCTGTATCTTCTATGGATGATAATTACAGAGACAAGATATAGATATAAAATTGCTCTGTCATTTATAGTTAGTGGCGCAATTGGTAATGTTCTTGACAGAGTTTATGATGGAAGCGTAACTGACTTTCTTCATTTGAAAATATATAATTACTCGCTTTTTGTATTTAATTTAGCTGATGCATTTATTACGATAGGTGCGATATTAATTATATACTTTGAATTTAAAGTTTATTTGAAATGACAAAAGAAATAAAATTAGCTAATCCACGAGGCTTTTGTGCTGGTGTTGATAGAGCAATAGACATTGTTAATAAAGCTCTTGATATATATGGAGCTCCTGTGTACGTAAAACATGAGGTTGTTCATAATAAAGTAGTTGTTGAGGATTTAAGAAATAGGGGTGCAGTATTCATTGAGGAAATTGACGAAATTCCTGATGATTCTTTAGTAATTTTTAGTGCCCATGGGGTATCCAGTGAGGTTGAGGAAACTACCAAAGCTAGAAATCTTAATTTCTTTGATGCCACATGTCCATTAGTTACTAAAGTGCACATGGAAGTAAGAAAGCACGCTAAGGCAAACAGAGATATTATTTTAATTGGTCATGAGGGTCATCCTGAAGTAGAAGGCACAATGGGTCGCCATATAAATTCTGAAAATAGCACAATCTATCTTGTTCAAGACGAAAATGATGCATTAAGCGTGAGTATAAACAATAGTGAAAGACTTGCTCTTGTCACACAAACAACACTTAGTGTCGATGAAACGTTATCAATAATAGATATTCTTAGAAAAAGATTTCCAAATATCGAAGTTCCAAAAAAAGATGATATTTGCTATGCAACACAAAATAGACAGGATGCCGTAAAACAACTAGCACTCGAATCAGATTTTATTATTGTAGTTGGCTCAAAAAATAGCTCTAACTCAAACAGGCTGAAAGAGCTTGCTGAAAAATGTGGCTGCAAATCAACTTTAATTGATGAATTTTCAGATTTAAATTTAGAGGATCTTAAAAAGTGTGAAAATATTGCTATAACTGCTGGAGCATCTGCTCCAGAATCTAGAGTTATGGAAATTGCAAAATCTCTAGGAGACTATTTTGGTGCAAAGCTTATCGAAGATGGTGAAGATACTGAGAATGTTTATTTCAAGATGCCTCCTGGATTGAGATAAATGGAAATTGAAAATCATATTTTTAAAAATATAAAGCTCCTCAATTCTCCAAATTTTAATAAAAGACCAGAAAACTCAAATATTAGTTTAATAGTTATTCATTCAATTAGCCTACCTCCAAATAAGTATGACAATGATTATGTAGAAGATTTTTTTATGAACAAACTTAATATATTAGATCACGATTATTTTAATGAGATTAAAGATTTAAAAGTTTCATCACACCTATATATCAAGAGAAGTGGCAAGATGATTCAATTTGTCCCTCTAAATATGAGAGCTTGGCATGCTGGAGAGTCTTCATATAAAGGTATCACGGATTGTAATGACTATTCCATAGGTATAGAACTTGAAGGATCGGATGATGACTGCTTTACAGATAAGCAATACGAAACGCTAATTCAAACAACAAAATCTATCATAAAAAACTATGCTCAAATAAATAAAGAAAAAATAGTAGGACATTCTGATATTTCTCCTGGTCGAAAGACTGATCCAGGAAATAAGTTCGATTGGAATAGATATTTTGAGGCACTATGATTAATCAAAACTTTCTTAAAATAGTCTCATTTACTGGCTATGGATTTGCTTCTGGCCTTCCTTATGTTCTAATTTTTATCACTCTTACAGCATGGTTAAGAGATGCTGGTATTGATTTAAGTTTAATTGGATTTATTAGTTGGATCATGCTGACATATTCACTAAAATTTTTATGGGCTCCACTTGTTGATAAATCGCCAACAAAACTATTTAAAAAATTTGGTCACAGAAGAAGTTGGATTATTACAATGCAGCTTCAAATAATAGTGTCTTTAGTAGTTCTATCATTTATTAATCCAGTAACTGATTTAATAGTCTTTGCCTTATTTGCCTTCATTATTGCATTGGCAGGGTCAATTCAAGATATTGCAATTGATGCATACAGAATAGAAAGTGCAAAATTATCAGACCAAGGAAACTTGGCTGCAGGTTACCAATTTGGTTACAGGTTAGCTATTTTAGTTGGATCTTCATTTGCATTAATTTATGCTGAAAATTACTCTTGGTCTTCAACTTATCAATTGATGGCAATTATTTTGGGAATAAATATATTTCTATCAATATATATATCTGTAGAAAAACCAAATCCTGACCTTGTTAAATTAAATTATCAGGATTCTTTAATTGAACCTGTTAAAGATTTCTTTAATAGATTTGGTGTAAAAATTGCCTCTATGTTGTTATTGATAATTGCTACATATAGGCTTACTGATATTGTAATGGGCCCAATGGCAAATCCTTTTTACATAGATATGGGCTATTCATTATCTGAAATAGGCTATGTTGTAAAAGTTGTTGCATTAATAGCAACTATTATAGGTGTATTCGTTGGAGGTATTTTTATAAAGAGGTTTGGTTTATATCAATCGCTTTTAATAGGAGCTTTTCTGGTAATGATCACAAATTTACTGTTCTCTTATGCTTCCATATATGAAAAAAATCTTGCTTTACTTTCATGTATTGTTGCTTCAGATAGCCTCGCAGCTGGAATTGTTGGTACTGTAAACATTACTTTTCTAACTAGCTTAGTTTCTGCAAAATATACTGGATTTCAGTATGCTTTGTTGACATCACTAATGGCATTCTTAGGAAAAGTTTTTGGAGGTTTTTCTGGTGTTTTTGTAGAAAACTTTCAAATGTTATTTGGTTTTAACTATGGATGGATGAGCTTTTATATTTTTACTTCAATGTTAGCAATTCCAGCAATTATAATAATTTTGTTCAATAAAAAATTCTTTTTGTTACAAAAATAATAATGTTTATTAGAGGTGTATTTTTTGTATCTATCTTTATTGTATTTATTTTAAGTATTGTAAATGCTGGGAGCATCCCAACTTTTAAAAATTTTTCATTTGATGCTGACAAGATTGTCCACTCGGTAGTTTATTTTATTCTTACCTACTTGGGCCTTTTGAGTAGATTTAATATATCGAAATTAACTTTATCCTTATTGATATTCTTTTTTGGACTTTTTGTTGAAATAGTTCACTTTTTTGTTCCATATAGATTTTTTGAATATTTTGACTTACTTGCAAACCTAATTGGAGTTACAATTGCGCAGCTTGTTTATAAATTAAAAAGTTAAATATTACTATTGATTTATATTTTTTAGCCCTTAACTATTGATTTAGATAAATTTTAGTTATTTATATGGAGAGATAAATGAAGTTAAAACCATTACATGACAATGTTCTTGTAAAGAGAACTGAAGAGGAAGAAACCTCTTCCGGCGGTATAATTCTTTCAGGTTCTGCAAAAGAAAAACCTTCACAAGGTGAAGTAGTTGCAGTTGGGCCAGGTAAGGTTTCAAATACAGGTGAATCTGTATCAATGAATGTGTCTGTTGGCGATACAGTTATATTTGGCCAATATGGCGGAAATGAAATAAAGCTTGACGGTGAAGAGTATCTTATTCTTAGCGAGAAAGATATTTTCGGCGTTGTCGTATAAATTTTTTAATAGGGAGATAAAATATGTCAGCTAAAGATGTGAAATTTGGAGATAATGCTAGATCTCAAATGCTTGATGGTGTTAATACATTAGCTAACGCTGTTAAAGTTACACTTGGTCCAAAAGGTAGGAATGTAGTATTGGATAAATCATTTGGAGCTCCAACTGTAACTAAAGATGGAGTTTCAGTGGCCAAAGAAATTGAATTAGAAAACAAGTTTGAAAACATGGGTGCACAGATGTTAAAACAAGTTGCGTCTCAGACATCAGACGAAGCAGGTGATGGGACTACAACAGCAACTGTTCTAGCTCAATCAATCGTAAACGAAGGCAATAAAGCTGTTGCTGCAGGAATGAATCCAATGGATTTAAAAAGAGGTATTGATAAGGCAGTATTGAGCGCAGTTGAGTTTGTAAAAAGCCTTAGTGTTCCATGTACCGATGATAATGCAATTTCTCAAGTTGGTACTATCTCTGCGAATGGAGATACTGCCGTTGGAGAAATAATTGCAGAGGCGATGGAAAAAGTTGGTAAAGAAGGCGTTATAACTGTCGAAGAGGGTAGTGGAATAGAAAACGAGCTTGATGTTGTAGAAGGTATGCAATTCGATAGAGGTTATTTATCTCCATACTTCATAACTAATCAAGATAATATGACGGTTGAACTTGATTCACCATATATTCTTCTTTTTGATAAAAAGATTTCAAATATAAGAGATCTTCTACCATTATTAGAATCTGTTGCAAAAGCTGGAAAGCCATTGCTAATTATTGCCGAAGATATTGAAGGAGAAGCGCTAGCTACTCTAGTGGTTAATAACTTAAGAGGTATTGTGAAAGCTGCAGCTTGTAAAGCACCAGGATTTGGTGACAGAAGAAAAGCAATGCTTGAAGATATTGCAATACTCACTGGAGGAACTGTAATTTCTGAAGAAGTTGGTCTTTCATTGGAAGGTGCTTCCATTGATGATTTGGGAACTTCAAAAAGAGTTGTTTTAAACAAAGATAACACAACCATTATTGACGGGGCTGGAGACGAAAACTCAATTTCAACCAGAGTAAATCAAATAAGAGCTCAAGTTGAAGAAACAAGTTCTGACTATGATAAAGAAAAACTACAAGAAAGAGTTGCAAAACTTGCTGGTGGTGTTGCGGTTATAAAAGTTGGAGCAGGTTCCGAAGTTGAAATGAAAGAGAAGAAAGCAAGAGTTGAAGATGCACTTCATTCAACAAGAGCTGCTGTAGAGGAAGGTGTAGTTCCTGGAGGTGGTTCAGCTTTGATTAGATGCTTAGAAGCTGTTGCAAAACTCAAAGGTGATAATGACGATCAAAATGTTGGAATAAACATTGCTAAAAAAGCGTTTGAAGCACCATTAAGACAAATTGTTTCTAATGCAGGTGAAGAACCATCTGTAATTGTTAATAAAGTTATTGACGGTAAGGATTCGTTTGGATTTAATGCTGCTACTGGTGATTTTGGAGACATGATTGAAATGGGTATTCTTGATCCAGCTAAAGTAACAAGAACTGCTCTTCAAGCAGCCGGCTCTGTTGCAGGTATGATGATTACAACTGAAGCAATGGTTACGGACGTTCCTAAAGAGGAAACTCCAATGCCACCAATGCCAGATATGGGCGGCATGGGCGGCATGGGCGGCATGATGTAATTTATATTTGATGTTTAAATAAAAAACGGGGATTTATCCCCGTTTTTTATTAGATTTCATTTATTATTTACTTTAATATGTATACACACACTTTTAAGGAGTAATTATGGATTTGTTTACTGATCAGGCTTTTTTTAGATCTTTTCATATTCTTTTTGGCATAGCATGGATTGGTCTTTTATATTACTTTAATTTTGTTCAGACTGAATACGTAAAAGTTGCAGATCCTGACGCTAAGGCAGATGTAATGAAAAAACTTGCTCCTAATGCACTTTGGTGGTTTAGATGGGCTGCCTTTTTTACCTTTTTAACGGGCTTAATTCTTTTCTATCAAATTACAGCAAGAATTGGAACAGAAATAATACTAGGTTCAACAATGGGTACCTTAATGATGTTAAATGTTTGGGGTATCATTTGGAGAAATCAAAAAATTGTTCTTGGGATGAAAGAGGGTGATGTAGCGAAAGCGGCGGCAAAAGCCGGTCTTGCATCAAGAACTAATACTCTTTTTTCAGTTCCAATGTTGATGTATATGGTTTATTCAGCACATGCTCAGGGATCCTATCTAGTATTAGATAATTGGAGTGCAACTAGTTTAATTATTGGTTTAGCTATAATCTTTGCAATTGAAGCAAATGCCATTTGGGGTAAGATGCTGCCAGCCATTGCTAGTGTAAGGGCTGTTATCACATCATCATTTGCTTTAGCAGTAGTCTTTAAAATTATTACAGACTTATTGTAAAAGCACTAATAAATTTGATTGCTATTTATTTTTTTTAATTTTAATTTTTGATATTGAATTTTCATCAAGTTCTAATATTTCAAAACGATAATTATTTACTTCAATACACAAATTTGCTTGAGGAATTTGATCCAAATATTCTGTTATTAGTCCGTTAATAGTTTTAGAATTATCTTCAGGAATAGCCCAGTTTAAATAGTTATTTAAGTCCCTGATTTTTGAGTTGCCATCAGTTAAAATAGATCCATCTTTTAATTTAGTAAATTCTTTTTCCAATTCTTCTTTGTCTCCACCAAATTTACCAGTAATCTCTTTGAATATATCTTCAACAGATATCAGGCCTTCAATCTCTCCGTATTCATCCACAACCAGTGCAATGCTTTGATTACTAGCTAGGAACTCTCTCAACTGTTTCATAAGTAATGTTGACTGAGAGACAAAATAAGTTTTTTGAAGAATCTCTTTAATATTTCTGATTTCTCCTTGATTTAATTTATCTAAAAACGAATATGAGTCTTTAAGATGCAAAATTCCTATCATATTATCAATTGTGTCTTGAAAAACTGGAAGTCTTGTATATTCAGTAGACTCGATTATCTTTGTAGCTTCAACATAATCTTGATTAATGTCTATACCAATTATTTCTGATGTTGGAATCATAATATCTTCAACTATAAGCTCTTCCATTCCAAGAACTGATGAGAGCATTTTTCTGTATTGCTTTGGTATAAGGTCACCAGACTCTTCTAAGAGTGTCTTAAGTTCTTCTGTATTAAGGTTTTCATTCAATGTTGCATCTTTTGCATCTAACTTGAATATTTTGAGGATCTGCTTACTTAAAAAATTTGTAAGAAATATTAGTGGCTTAAAAACATAAACAAGAATCTTTAATATAAAAGATGATCTTGTTGCAAAACTTTCTGGTTTTATAGCAGCCATTGTTTTTGGAGTAATTTCTGAGAAAATCAAAATAATAATTGTAAGAATTACTGACCCAAGAACAACATTTCCACCAAAATAATTTAGCATCATTATAGTTACTAATGCCGAAGCTAAAATGTTAGCAAAATTATTTCCTACCAGTATTGCAGAAAGCAACTGATCAGGTCTTTTTAGCAGATCTAAAGCTCTTTTGGCACTTGTTTTAGATTTTTTTGATAAGTTTCTAAGCTTAATTTTATTTGCAGCCATCATTCCAGTTTCTGAACCAGAAAAAAATCCACTAAGTATTAATAAAAATATAAGTGTTAAAAAAAGAATTAATAATGAGGGATCTTCTTGCATTATGCTCCAACTAAATATGAATTCATATAATATGCACCGAGAACAGCACACATAGAAACAAAAAGACTTCTGGTCGCATATTTTATTGGAAAATTGAAGTACTTAACGCCAATAACTGTTATGACAAAAATGAGCCACGCAATAAATGTAAAAAGCGCTTTAAAAATTATATTTGCTGAAAAAACTGTTTGTAAGCTGAAACCTGACACTAAAGAGAAAGATAAAAATAATAATCCAATACCAAGTAATTTGAACACAATTTTATAATTTTTCTCAACAGAAAAAGGCTCAATATTTATGAGTTCACCTTTTTTTAAATTCCTTATTTTTCTCTCAAGAATACTAATTTCAGAATAGGCGATGAAAATAATAAGTAAGCTTAGTCCTGTGACCATAAAATGAATTGTTGGCATTAAAGATATCACTTCGTAAGCTGTGGAATAAATTAAAATATAGGAAATAACTGCTATAGAACTTGCTACGTAGAGCGATTTTTCCTGTTTGTAGAAAAATCTAATAATAAAGTATATGACTATACTTATAGTCACTTGGCTTATAAAACTCATTAAAAATAAAGATTAATTAAAACTTTGCATAATAATACTATCAATATTAGCAAGGTTAACCTAAAATACACATCTTTTTAAACAAAATTAAATATTTTTGGTATGGTAATTATAAGATTAGCTAGAAGTGGAGCAAAAAAAAATCCATATTATTTTATCACTGTCGCAGATGAAAGACGTCCAAGAGATGGTGCATTTATTGAAAGATTAGGCTTTTTTAATCCATCAGCAAGTGGAAATGAAGAAAGGTTAAGAATAGATCTTGAAAAAATTGAAGAATGGACATCAAAAGGTGCTCAAGTAAGTGATAGAGTCAATTCACTCGTTAAAGAAGCAAAATTAACTCCAGAAGAACTTGCAGCGAAGATTGAGGCAAAGAAGCTAAAAGCAGAAGCAAAAAAGGTAGCATTAGCAGAAAAATTAGCCAAAGAAGCGGCGGAAGCTGCTTCACAAGAAGAAGCACCAGCTGAAGAAGCTCCTGCTGAAGAAGAAGCACCA